>Ga0068860_100000579_pt1 | contig 43963 bp, 41 predicted proteins | sample KBSSwiS32_FD_66597 | JGI IMG/M metagenome (GOLD analysis project Ga0068860, IMG submission 66597) | Switchgrass rhizosphere microbial communities from Kellogg Biological Station, Michigan, USA - KBS Switchgrass S3-2 | ecosystem: Host-associated > Plants > Roots > Rhizosphere > Soil ... | reverse complement strand
TCTGCGCCGGAATTGATGCGCGAACCCGAAGACAACTGTTGAAGAGTTTTGGACAGAGACGCCTGCGTATTCGCCAGGTTGTTCTGTGCATAGATTGCAGAAATATTATTCAGGACACCCAAAGCCATTGAAGTTCTCCTTTTGAGCTAACTGATTCGGGTTCCCTGCTTCGGGTGTCTTTCCAGGACGAGTCGGTTCTTGCCGCCGGCCCGGATCACCTTGGAGTAGGAACCACGTTGCTCACTGGCTTCATCGGCGAACCGGAAAGGGACTTTACAACTTTCTTCAACAGCGGAGCAATCCGCCTACCAATCTGCTCTTGGTACCGACGAGATCAGATGCAGATCGTCGATATATCCCACGCAGGGAAAAGGCCACCATGGTCTTCCCCCGTTGGCCCTTACGAATCCGAGTATGACGCGGAATATCTAACTCAATCCCAGCACTTTCACGATCACGCGTTTTCTTCGCTGGCCATCGAATTCCGCATAAAAGACGCGCTGCCACGTTCCTAGATCGAGTCTGCCATTTGTCACCGGAAGAGTTGTCTCATGATGAAGCAGTAACGACTTCAAGTGGGCATCGCCGTTGTCCTCCCCGGTCTGGTGATGTTTGTAGTCGGGCCGTGCCGGAGCCAGTTCTTCGAGCCACTTGCCAATGTCCTCAATCAGGCCACTCTCATGATCGTTGACATAGATTGCCGCAGTGATGTGCATCGGCGAGACAAAGCAAAGGCCATCCTTGATGCCGCTGTGCTTCACGATTTGCTCGACCTGATCTGTGATGTGAACCATCTCCTTGCGTTTGCGCGTTTCGAACGTCAGATATTCGGTATGGCTCCTCATCTCTCCGGCAGGCATTTTCGTTACTCCTTCTTTGCAATCGGCGTCACCCTTTATCCTAAAGAATGTCGTGAACAAAGCGAAGGAGACACCGGCCGAGCAACTTTGTTACCGTGCGATAGATCAGCTCGCGCAGGGCGATACTGCAGCCGCGCTCGAACACTTCCGCGCGGCGATAACCGCGGACCCCAATCACTTTGAGGCACACCACGGGCTTGTACGCGCGCTCCGGGATGCCGGTAATCTGGAGCAGTCAGTCGGAGCTGCCCTGGCCCTGATAGCGCTTACGCCCGACGACCCTCTCGCACACACAGCGCTGTCGATCTCTTTGCAGCAGGCAGGACATATTCCCGAGGCCGAAGCAGCAGCGGCGCGTGCGCGTGTGCTTGAGTGGAAGGCACAGCTACGATCCCCTGCCCCGGACGACAAACCATGAGCAGGCAGTCCAAGCCATCAGAGGCTCAGCGCCTCCGCAGGATGCACGATGAGCTCGTCAAGGCCTATGGGCCCCAGTACTGGTGGCCGGCAAAAACCCCATTCGAGGTCATACTCGGGGCCTACCTCACACAGAACACATCGTGGAAAGCGGTCGAGATCTCCCTCGCGAATCTGCGCACTGCCGGCGCTTTGACGGTGGCGGGAATCCGCGATCTTTCTCTCCATGATCTACAGGAACTCATCAGGCCATCGGGATTCTATACGCGCAAGGCACCCGCTCTAAAGACGTTCGTGGCGATGCTGGATGCAGAGTTTGACGGATCGCTCGATCGGCTTCGAGCAGCGCCGAGACATGTTCTTCGCGACAGGTTCCTGGCTCTTCCAGGAGTGGGTCCGGAGACCGCGGACGCAATACTGCTCTATGCGCTGGGTCATGCCATACCGGTTGCAGACGAATACCTTCGGCGCATTGCTGTACGGCACCAGCTCATTTGTCCCGAGCCCCAAAAGAACCGCAGAGGCTATGAGTCCCTTGTTCAGCTCACATCCGATGCGTTCTCTATGGATCCAGGTGAAAGTCGCACACAGCTATTCAATGAATTCCATGCGTTGACCGTCGCCGTCGGAAAGGCGCATTGCGGGCGCACCCCGGATTGCCATCACTGCCCACTCTCGTTCGATCTGAAACCCATGAAAAAGGCCCACTCCGGTAAGGAGTGAGCCTCTCTTCAGAACAGCACGATCTGGGGCGTGCCAAGGCTGCCGTTAGTTGACGGTCAGCTGCGTCGATCCCGTAATGCCCGTCAGAGTTGCGTTGATGTTTGTGGTCCCGTGCGAAGCGCTCGCAGCCACTCCGCCTTGGTTAACCACCGCCACCGTCGGGGTCGACGATGTCCAGGTCACTACGTTCGAGATGTCCTGGGTCGACCCATCGCTGAATGAGCCGCTCGCCGCAAATTGCTGCGAGGAACCCAGGGCAATGGTGGGGTTTGCCGGTGTTACCGTGATGCTTTGTACGGTTGCATTTGTGACGGTGAGGTTCGTCGTTGCCGATCCCTGACCGTTCACGCTTCCAGTGATCGTCACCGATCCCGCCGCGACACCTGTTACGAGTCCCTGACGATTGACCACCGCTTCGGCATAGTTCGAAGTCTGCCAGCGTGCGGAGGCAGTCATATCGACCTGCGTTGTCCCGTCGCTGAAGGTTCCGATCATGGAGAACTGCAATTTCGTGCCGGCTGCAATTGTTGGATTTGTTGGCTGGATCGTCACCGTCTGGATGGTCATAGCCGTGACAGTCACGCTGGTTGTGCCGGTAACTCCGTTCAGTTTCGCGGTTACCGTGACCGCCTTGTTCTTGGAGTTCTTCGAGCGAAGAACACCGCTGCTGTTCACCATCGCGATCTGCGGTGCGTTGGTACGCCAAGAAACTCCGGAGAGCACCTGTTGCGAACCGTCGCTGAAGTGACCGATCGCCGTCAACTGAATCCTTGAGTGCGGCGGCATGATCGGACTATCCGGCGAGATGGTGATCGTTTGAAGAGTTGCCGTCGTGACATTCAGGGTTGCGGATCCGCTCACCGAGCCCGAGATGGCGCTGATGGTGACCGTGCCAGTGCTCAACCCGGTTGCCAGGCCAGTCGCGCTTATTGTGGCGAAGGCACCGTTCGACGATGTCCATACCACCTGCGAGGAGAGATCCTGTGTGCTGTTGTCCGAGAAGACGGCGGTTGCCGTGAACTGAACGTTTCCGTTGACTCCGACCACTGTCGTAATTGGTGTCACTACGATGTTCGTCAGAACCGCAGGGGTGACCGTCAATGAGGCGGTGGCCGACATCGAGTTGTAGAAGACCGAGATGGTCGTCTGACCCGGTGCCAGTGCAGTTGCGAGGCCGTTGAGATCCACACCGGCGACCGATGCCGAAGAAGACAGCCATGAGAGCCCGGCGGTTACCGGCTGAAGGCTGCCGTCGCTGTATACGACGTTGACAGAATATTGCTGCGTCGTTCCGCTGGCGATGGAGGACGTTGAAGGTGTGAGTTGGATGGACACTGGCGCCGCATCTGTAACGTAAACAGTGGTCGTATTCGAGATGCCGCCGTAAGTCGCCGTAATCGTGACCGGGTTGTTGTTGCTGTTCGCGACACCGGTTACAATCCCGGTGCTCGGATCCACCGAAGCCAGCGTCGGATCGGAGGAGGACCATGTCGCATTTGCGGTGATGTCCTGTGTTGAGCCATCGCTGTAGGTGCCGGTGAGGCTCAACTGGAATTGCCCGCCAACCGGAATGTACTGCGCGTCCGGCGCGACGTCGACCTCGGTGAGAATGGCGGCAGATACCGTCAGTGCCGCGGTTCCTGGTGTCACGCTGCCGGAGGCTGCCGAGATGGTGGAGGCGCCGGCGCTGACGCCAGTTGCGAGACCGGTCTGGTCAACGGTCGCGAAATTTGTCGCACTGGACGCCCAGCTTACGGCGTCGGTGATGTCGGACTGGCTTCCATCGGAGAAGTTGCCGTTGGCTGTGAATGGCTGCGTCTGACCCGTGGCTATAGATGCAGTGAGCGGATTGACGCTGATCGTCTGCAATAGCGCCGCTGACACTGTAGCTATCGCGGATCCGTTCTTGGCTCCAATTGTGGCCGTGATGGTGGAGGTACCGGCGGAAGATCCAGTCACAAGGCCGGTTGAATCCACCGAAGCCGCGGCGCTGCTCGAGCTCCATGTCGCCTGGCTGGTTACGTCCTGCGAAGTGCCATCGCTATAGGTGCCGAGTGCCGAAAGCTGCTTAGCCTGGCCCGACGCGATGGAGAATGCAATCGGAGTGACTGTGATCGAGGAAAGTGACGGCGCAGTGACGGAGACTCCCGCAGTTCCCGAGACTGAATTCAAGGTGGCGGTAACCGTAACGCTTCCCGTTTTGAGGGCCGTAAGCATGCCGCCCGCTGCTACGGAGACGACTGTCGTATCGGAACTCTGCCAGGCTACTTGGCTGGTTACAGATTGCGTGCTGCTGTCAGTGTAGACGGCGGTTGCTGTGAGCTGCTCCGTTGCGCCCGAGGCTAATGACGGATTTGGCGCACCCACGTTAATGCTTGCCAGCACCGCAGACGACACGGTCACGCCCGTGGTTCCCGAAACTGAATTCATTGTGGCGGTGATCGTCACCGCACCAGCTTTGAGCGAGTGCAGCAGTCCACCGCTGGATACGGTGGCTACGGTCGTATCGGAACTCTGCCAGCTAACCTGGCTGGTCAGTACCTGGGTTGTGGTGTCCGTGTAGGTTCCCTGAGCAGTGAGTTGCTCGCTCTGTCCTGCGGCGAGCGATGCTCCACCCGAGACAGAGATTGTGGACAGAGCCCCGCCGCTGACGGTAAGAATCAGCGTTCCGGAAATGGAGCTTTGCGTCGCGGTGGCAATCACCGACCCGGATTTGTAGCCTGTGAGCAGACCCGAAGTCCCGACCTTGGCAATTGTAGAGTCCGACGAGGCCCACGTGACCTGCGAACTTAGATCGGCAACTGTTCCGTCACTGTAGTTACCCCGCGCGCTGAGCTGCAGAGTTGTGCCCGCAGGGAGCGATCGTGCGGCGTTTGCTCCTGACACCGTAATGGAAGTAAGCGTGCGAGTTCCCCCGCTGCTGTTCGACGAGCTCTTGTGGCTGCTCCCGCCACAACCCGAGAGAACAAGACAAACAACGAAAATCGAGCAAACCAGCGTGCCGATCTTTTTCATACAGCTAACCTCTCCTCAAACAAAATTCTTCAAAACGGGCGGTCGACGCAGACACTTCGTAACGGCGGATCAAAGGAAAAAGGTAAAAACACTAAAACTACGAATCAGTTCGGCTTAATGTCCGAATGCCATCCGCCTTGTTCTTGCTCGCGCGTTGTGACTCTCGTGGAAATTGGGGACTGTATGCGACAACGTCTTACGCGGCTGACCTGATTGGATACTGTCGCTAGTTTGGCGGGGTGCGTGAGTGGGGTACATACAACATCCGTGTATTCAGGCACTTCGGTAATACCACCAAAGTGCTTTCCGGCAAAGAAAGCCAGTCGCCTGAATTTCCAAAAGGATATTGCTTGCCTGAGCCCGGCACCGACGTCCGTGGCCAGGGCGGAGCAGAAGTGTTTTGAGGATCAGGTCCAGCGTTCACTGCAGCAAGGCGATTCGCTTGTCGGCATTTCTTGGGTCGGCATTCGACATGAGCATGATTCAGCTTGGGTCGGATGTCAACCCGAATATCCCAACCAGGCGGAAATTGGAACGACAACATGGGGATAATGGGAGTTCCGTAACCCTGATCTGAGCCCCCGCCCGGCTTCGTCTGACGGTCGGCCCCCTTCCGCTGCGCCCGGTAATGGGGCGACGGGCTGACATCCAAAGATTCAGACAACTTTGGATCTCTACACTGAGTCGGACCTGGTCGAGATGCAAGCGGCTTAAGGAGCATCCCAGCAAGAGATGGGGATGCAATCGCACGCGTTCCAATAGCAGGTGCGGCTTGGATTGTGGGTAGTCACTACTGGGACATACGCTCCATAAATCTTATGGAATGTATGGCGGGGACGACGGGGCTCGAACCCGCGACCTCTGCCGTGACAGGGCACAGGAAACCGGTAACTTATAGAAAATAGGCGCAATGGATCGCTCCTTTTGGCGCTTTAAGGCACGAATGGTAACCATTATTGTGCCCTTATTGTGCCCGCGACCTCTGCCGATAGACCTCTGCCCGAATCGGGCATCTGGCACAATGAGTGCTTCGCCTAATACGCATCTATCGAAGCTCCGTTCACGACGTTATGCAATCTTGTCCGTCAGCATGTCCCTCTAAGGCAACACGCACTGCCGTACGCTTGCCGAAGATGGACGGTGCGCCTGCGAGAAACCACAGAGCGATCACCGAGTCGAAGACAATGCATCCCAGTGAAGAAGTCCGCGCATAAGGCCAGATGGGATGCCCAGCGAGATGATGTGGCAGGTCCCAGGCAGCATGCATGAGCCATGCGACACCGATGGCGCGGTAAGAACGCAGGCCGAGGTAGACCACCGGTGTTGCCAGAATCGGATAGAGGAGCTCCCATACGCCAAACGTTCCTCCGATATACGCGCCCACTGCTCCGGCCGCGAAGATAGCGTTAAAGCTCCGTCGGGCCGGGTGGGGCACAAACGACATGATGGCAATGAAAAGAACTCCTCCTAGAGCAGGTCCAATCAAGTTCATCGGTGCAAGAGCCGGTACGGCTGACATAGATTCCTCCTCGACTGAGGCTAAGAAATTTGCCATCATGGAACCAGTGGCCAGAATGACAATATTCGCAGGAATTAAGCCAGCGGCGACGCGACGCTCAAAACACCGTGTCGCGATACTTGCCTACGACGGCGTGGTGCTCGGCGACCTTGCGATGCCCCTTGAGATCTTCGGGCGAGTGCGCGATGCAAAGGGACAGCCTGTCTATGACGTGCGCGTCTGCGCAGTCTCCGAGCAGGTGCAATCGGAGCATCTCAATCTGAGGGTTCCGTGGAGGCTCACTTCAGTGGCACGCGCTGACACTATCGTCGTTCCCGGCATCGATCGGTGCGACCGCATGGTGCCACCCACCATCTTCGGCGCGCTTAGGAATGCTTCGCACCGGGGCGCCCGTATTGCGTCGATCTGCACAGGAGCTTTCGTCCTCGCGCAAGCTGGCCTGCTCGATGGATTGCGCGCAACCACGCACTGGAGGGCCGCCGGAGAGCTGGCACGTCGCTATCCGCAAATCAAAGTGGATGCTGATGTGCTCTACGTGGACAACGGCAATGTGCTCACCTCTGCCGGAGCCGCCGCAGGCATGGATCTGTGCCTGTATCTCGTGCGCCGCGATCACGGAGCGTCCGTCGCCGCCCATGTTGCCCGGGCCGCGGTAATGCCGCTCGAACGAGCAGGCGGACAGGCGCAGTTCATCGAATTCAAACCTCCCGAGGCCGGCGATTCCATGGGGCCGCTGCTGATCTGGATGGAGCACAATCTCAACAAGAGCCTCTCGCTTTCCACCGTCGCCCGCCACGCTCAGATGAGTGTACGAACTTTGTCCAGACGCTTCACCGAACAAGTTGGACTGACTCCTGCCCAATGGGTTGCGAGGGCAAGAGTTCGCCGTGCCCAATTATTATTGGAAACAACGCCGCTTTCTATCGAGCATATCGCTGCCAACGCAGGATTCCAATCCGCTTCCGTGCTCAGAGAACACTTCAAGAGCTCCGTTGGTGTCGCTCCCCTCGCCTGGCGGCAATCCTTTGGATCATCCAATTCTGTTGATCTCACTTAATGCAAAAATCGCCAATGCGCTTTTCTAGGCGGCTTCAGTCTGGAAACGCGCTTTGTCCTGTTGTCGCCAATTGAGATTTGTCTGGCCTGAGCCAAGTTGGTTTGTTTGACCTGTCGCTTTGAACCAGCTTAGAAGTCGCTCACGATCAATGCAGCCGAGGCGCAATTTTCTCCATGATGATGCGCATAAAATCCTGAGCCTCCCTGGAAGGATTCCGAGGGTGAAGGAAATAGCCTGTAACGGATACATCCAGATCATCGATCTTATGAATGAAAGGGGCGCGAATTCCGACCGCTAAAGTCTCTGGAAGGATAGAAACAGCAGACCCCGCCTTGACCAGTTGGACGATCGTGCTCACGTCATCCAGTTCCATGCAGATTCTTGGTTTCACTCCTGCACGTTTCAAAGCGGTGTCCAGCCGAATTCGCGTGGCGCATTTCCTGGAAGTAAGGACGAGTGGTCTAGTACAAAAGTCTCTGAGACGGGTTCGAGTCCTGACGTTCATGACGGCCGAAGAGATCCCGACGAGCCGAGTATTAAAGATGTGTTTGCGAACAAGAGTCGCTGTTTCGGGCAATTCAAGTCCTCCACAGACGTCGAGTTGGCCGCCTTCCAGCCCCTCTACTAGTTCGAGTGGAGTCCTTTCGGTCAATGTGACACCTACACCGGGATAGCGCTTGTGATACTCCTGCAAGAACTCCGAAATCATCGTCGGGGATGTAGTGATGCTCATCCCAAGACGCAGCTGCGCCAGGCTTTTTTTGCTCAGTGCCGAAACTGCCGATCGCCCGCGCCCGAAGGCGAACGAGATCTGAATGGCAAATGGAAGGAAGGCGCTCCCTGCTTCAGACAGGGTAAGTCCACGCGCAGATCGATGAAACAGTGAAACACCCAGTTCCTTCTCCACGAGGTGCAGTTGCTGCGTCAAGCGAGGTTGCGAGGTGCCGAGTTCCACCGCGGCTCGGCTCAAGGAACGTGTCCGAGTGAGTATCTCCAGCAGCTCAATGTGCTTCAGTTCCATTCGCCCACCCCGTGCGCCCCCCAATCGGTATTGAGAGCCACCACCCTCATAAGCCATCCTTATATCCCCATATTCTCTCACCCTAGCACGTGAGCAAACGTCAGACTGAACACGGAAGATATTGAACATTTCGACCTCGGCCTGATTCCACACCGAATGAAGTCGGCCCATTCGCGAAAGGCAGTCGTATGACAATCGAGTCAAACAAGCGCACCATGCACCGTTTTACTGAGTTCATCAATACCGCCAGCGAGAAGCTGGCTGCGGAACTCATTTCCCCGAACGCAATTTTCTATGTTCCAGGACGTCCAGAGCCGATGAGAGGGCCGGCGGGTTACCTCGCGATCATGGCGATGATGCGCAGCGGCTTTCCCGATATCCAATGGACATTGGAAGAAATGATTGCCGAAGACGACAGGATTGCTGCTCGATTTACAATGCGCGGCACCCATAAAGGCACATTCTTCGGCGTACCCCCGACTGGAAACACGATTCAGGTGCAAGCGATGAATTTCTACCGCCTTTCCAATGAACAGTTAGTCGAAGAGTATGGCCAACCAGACCTGCTCGCGCTACTACAGCAAATTGGGGCGGTGCCGAAATAGATATGTCTACTGATCGCTTCGCCAAATCATCCTGTAAGTCTTTCGTAACGATTGATCACTTCCTACATTCCTTGCACCCCTGACACTCTGGGCAAGGAGACAGCCATGGCCGTTTCAGTCGAGCGCGGAAAGGGGTTGGGAACTTCATGAAAACCGGTGCCCGATGCAAGAATCAGTAAGAAGCAGTTGCTTACACGGGGCTCTTGGCGGCTGAATACTCCTCACGCCCCGATCTGACAATGAGGAGACGTCCATGCGTTTTCTTGCTGATTTGGCATTATTCGTTGAGGTTGCCAACACGGGTAACTTTCGCCGGGCGGCGGTCGCGTTGGGAATGCCCGCATCGACTCTCTCGCGACGCATCAGTGCGCTCGAACAGGAGCTAGGCTTCCAGCTTATCCACCGCTCTTCACGAACGTTCGCGTTAACGGACGCAGGCAATGCTTGTTACGAGCAATCCAAAACCCTCGTCACCGAAGCGAAGCGCATCCAGGAGAATGTTGCGGGGATTGCCCATCAAGCATCTGGGCATATCCGGTTGGGCGTACCGTTTGATCTGGCACAGACCATTTTCCTTCCGCTGTTCGCGCGATATATGGACGAAAACCCCGGCACCTCGATTGAGGTCCTATCGATCAGCGGCCATCCGAACCTCCTTGCAGAGAGCCTTGATATGGCCATCTGGGTGGGACATCAACTTCGCCTGCCGGATTCCTCGTTCTGGTCGCGCCGGATCGGGACATTTGCGCGTCGCCTGTTCGCCTCTAAGGAATATTTGCGAAAACATAAAAATATCCAAGAACCAAAAGACCTGGGCGATCATTCATGTATTCGCTTCGTGCACGGAGAACCGGTCAACAATTGGGAGCTGCATCGCGGACGCGATCGCAGGACAGTCACGGTGAGCGGATCCGCCATGGCGAACTCGGTCGGAATGCTCGCAAGATTCTCGAAGGAAGGCATGGGCATAGCACCGCTTCCGGACTTCCTTGCGTTCCATCCAGGATTCGGAGATGGCCTCGTCAGAGTACTTAGTGACTGGGAAGGCACGCCAGCGCATCTCTTTGCCGTGACGCCTTCTGAGTTACAGCCCAAACGTGTTCGTAAGCTCGCCTCCTTTATGAACGAGAATTTCGAAGCCGCGTTGAACAACGTAACTTCAATCCGTTAGGGAGCCGGCTGCCTCCCCGGGGTTGTAGCCGTCACGACCGGTTTCATTGTTCCAATTATGGAATCATGCTTTCCATGAAAGGTTGACTCGCGGGTACACGCCCGGACGTCTCTTGTATCGTACCGGCCCCATTACGGCGGCACGAAGGAGAGATTCAATGAAGATTCTTATTACAGGCGCAACCGGCAATGTGGGCGGGGAGGTTGTGAAGAATCTGCACAAACGTGGTGTCGAGATTCGGGCCTTGGTCCGCAAGCCAGAGGCAGCGAAGCTTCCTTCTGGCGTGGAGGTCGTTGCCGGTGATCAGACCGATCCCGAGTCCATCCGCACAGCCGTCAAAGGAATCGATAAGCTCTTCCTGTTGAATGCTGTCGTCGCCGACGAACTCACGCAGGCACTCATTACCTATGGGATTGCGAAGCGGGCTGGAATCAAGCATGTGACTTATGTGTCGGTCTATAAAGCCGACCGTTTCCGTGACGTACCCCACTTTGCCTCAAAGGTCGCAGTCGAAAACGCGCTCCGCGAGTTCGGCGTCCCGTTTACCATCCTCCGTCCAGGCTACTTCTTTCAGAACGATCTCACGGTCAAGCCTCTCCTACAGCAGATGGGGATCTATCCCATGCCGATCGGCACGGCGGGTATCTCCGCAATCGATTCACGCGATTTGGCCGAAGCGGCAGCAATCACGCTTGCTGAGGCAGGTCACGAAGGACAAACCTACGATCTTGTGAGCTCGTCCCAGATCAGCGGCCCTGGCAACGCGGCACTGTGGAGCAAAGCGCTCGGTAAAGAGATCTTCTACACGGGCCACGACTTCGACGCCTGGGAGAAGCAGATGAGCACGCAGCTTCCGGGATGGATGGCCTATGACATGCGAACCATGCTGGAGGGCTACGTAGAACGCGGGTTCGCCTCGACCGAAGCGGACGTAAGCCGCGTGACAAAGCTGCTGGGCCACGCCCCTCGAACGTACGAGGCCTTTGTGCAGGAAGCCACTGCCGAATGGTCAAAAAGCGAGCAGCGCTAACACATCACATTCAAAGGTTCAGAGGGAGAATGACAATGAAAGCACTACGCATCAGTGACTACGGAGCACCTCTTCACATCGACGAAGTTCCCGTTCCCACTCCGGCGCCGGGACAGGTACTAGTCGAAAACTTCTACACGAGCATGAATGGCGTCGATCCTGGACGTGGCCAGGGTTTCCTGCGCCAAGTCTTCCAGCTTCAGTTTCCGTGGACACCTGGAGGTGATGTTGCCGGCCGCGTCGCTGCCCTTGGCGAAGGCGTCACCAACTTCAAGGTGAGCGATGAAGTGTTTGGCTACACCAGAGAAGCCGGTGCATACGCGGAGTTTGTTTTGGTGAACGCTGCGAGTCTTGCTCATCGGCCCACTTCGATCTCTGCTGAAGTGGGAGCGGCGATCGCGCTCGTTGGGCAGACGGCTACGCAGATGCTGAGTCTCTCGAAGGTCAGGGCCGGACAGACGCTGCTCATTCTTGGCGCTTCCGGCGGAGTCGGCACGCTGGCGATTCAACTGGCGAAGAACTCTGGTGTCAAAGTCATCGCGACTGCTCGGGGAAGCAAAGCTTCCGCCCTCCAGGATCTGGGAGCCGAGCCTGTCATCGACACGTCAAAGCAGCGCTTGGAAGACATCCCGAAGGTTGACGCCGTGCTCAACCTCGTCGGAGGAGACACGGTGGTGCCGTCCTACGCACTCGTGAAGAAAGGCGGTGTTGCTGTGACCGCGAACCGGCCGCCGATCGAAGAAGAAGCAGAACGCCTCGGCATCGAAGCCAAGTTCGTCGAGACGAATGTCACAACAGAAGGGCTGGACGCCTTCGCGGCTCTGGTCACGAAGAGCAAGGTTAAGCCGCAAATTGCTGCGGTAAAGACGCTCTGGTCCCCTGAAACCCTGTGGGACGAGCATGAGACCCAAAACATCGGCAAGGTTGTCTTTTCCATACGTCCCTAGTTGGGAGGACCTCGGCGGAGCCGCTCTGCCGAAGTCGATGCTTCTATCAGTCCACCAGGGAGCAGATCATCCGGCGAGGCTGCTGTAGCTCATGCCCGTACCCGAATCAAAAAGGAGTTCCAAATGTCGGAGAATCGCGTCGCTCTCGTTACCGGAGCCAACAAGGGAATAGAGCTGCAGATTGCCAAGGATCTCGCAGGCCACGACCTCACCGTTCTGATCGGCTCACGGAAGTACGAAAACGGTGAAGCAGCCGCCAAACAAATCGGCGATAGGGCCATGCCATTTAACTCGATGTGACGGATCAAACATCGATTGCTGCGGCGGCCGAGCGCATCCGTCAGGAGTTCGGCCGCCTCGACGTCTTAGTGAATAATTCCGGCATCGTTGGCATTATTCGACACTCCTGTGAACTCCACTTCGTTTTCAACAACTCTTCGAAGCACCGCCGGTCGAACGAACGATGAACGTGTACGCAAGCCTCTCGCGGGAGCAGTAGTCCTCACCGGCACTGGAAGTTTCGAGCGTCCTGTGTATCTCCGCTTCCGGTGTACTGCGCGTGTTTTGGATAGGCGCACAGCGGGCGGCTGCGTCCCGGAAACGCGCTGCCAGTGGCAACCACCGACTCGGGCGCCTCGCCCTTCTCTACCCACCCAACGAGTGCGCTGAGCATGTCGAAGTGATCCAACGACGGGCCGCCTCCGCAGTGAGCCATTCCCGGCACAAGGAACATCCGGCTCCACTCCGCCACCTTGTCCGCTCCGCCATTCGTTGCGGCCAGCGACCTGTAGTATCCGAGCGTGTCGAGCGGTGAGAACCACGGATCGCTGTCGCCGTGAAAAAAGATCAGCTTCCCGCCGTTCTGCGAGAACGTAGACAGGTTTGTTGATGCTGGCTCAACCAGCGGATCCGACGCATGCAGCGCAGCGGCATCCACATCGAGTTGAGTAGCGGTGGTGTACGGGCCGAACAGACCATTCTTGCTCAGCGCCAGCAAACCGGGTATGCCGGTTGTCGAAGCAATACCCGCGTCGTAAAGAAAGCCAGGGTAGACCTGCGTTCCGTAGGTATTCCTGGGCCCCGCGAACGCTTTCTTGATTGCCGCAATCTTTTCAGGCGCGATGCACCTCTCCGCCTGCCCCGATTTGCAGGCGAGCACCGCGGGATCAAAGTCGCACCCGATTGGATCGAAGATCATGCCGTCCGCCACGCCATCGCGCCCGTCGCACTGCTTCATCAAGCCATCCATAAAGAGCTTGCGATCCGTCTCAGTCAAAAACTTGTCGATCTCCGGCTTACCGGAAGCGTCCTTGGGCGACGCCTGGTTGTAGGCCACCGGAATCCACTGTGCAATCGCGAGGTTCGACAGGCCCGTACGCATCGCAGGATCGCCCGACACAATGCCGTTGAACACCGTCGGAAAACGCTGCGACAGGATCATGCCCTCTCGCCCGCCTGTGGAGCACCCCACGAAATAAGAGTGGGCCGCAGGCTTCGTGTAATAGCGGTCGATGATTTGCTTGGCCACTCCCGCGACCTCAGCGTTGGCCATGTATGCGAAATCCAGATAAGCCTGCTGGTCGCGCATAAAGCTGAAGTCGAAACCGCCGGTCTTCGCCTTGTGTCCAGAGTCCGTGCTTGCAACAGCGAAGCCGCGAGAAAGCGCTGGCTTGTCTCCTGTGTAGCTCGCTCCGGTGGGGTATGCCACTACACCGTTGCCGCCACCGCCGCCCTGCATCACGAAGTCCCCGATCCATGCGCTCGGCTCCGGAAGGGCTACTGAAAACCCGATCCCGAACTCTACACCATCAGCGCCCTTGCGGCGGTTGAGCCTGCCGTCAACGCGGCAATGCGCGGTTAGAGGTCCGACGGCCGATGCCCCGGGATAGGCAGGCGCAATGGTTTTCCCCGCCGGAACCAGTTCGGAATTCGTGATCTCGACTCCGGTGAAATTTGCACTTTTCAGGGCGGCGCAGTGGTTCGATGAATCAGACTGCGCCTGTGAAGCAATCGAAAATACTACGAGCACGACAGTTCCGATCTCTGAATACCTCATTCGAATTGCCTCTCAAGATGTCCGCCCCTGCTTGCTGCCAAGGGTCCGCGGAACTCTCGACTATACCCATTCCAGAGCCGCTCAAGCAACCTAAAATAAATCGCTTTATTCGCAGCTCGCGCCGATCCTGAGGTTGCTGAGGGTGGCGCGATTGGGGTCCACTTATTCCTGGCCGTCCGCCTATCGACGGGGTGGAAGCTTCGGTGCCGACGCAGGAGCGGAGCTCGTTACGTATGCAGCCGTAACATCGAGCCTCGCTTTAAGTGGATCCCTTTCGGCTACCGGACCGTTCTCGGTGAAATCCATCACCATGTCGGTTGCGGGCGAGTACCGCGGCCAGGCCGGCGTGTTGCCCGTGCTTGGATCGCCCGTCTTGGAGAAGGCCACCCAGTACTTCAGCATGGCCTGCGCAATCTTTTCATCCACGGGCGCGAGCTCATTGCCGTACTTTGCTTGCACGGTATCGAAGACAAAAGGTATCTCGGTTGCATGGGGCGCACCGGGCCATTTGCTGCGCATGGACTTTGCGACATAGGAAAACCTATACACGTAGGAAGGGAGGCCTTCCGAAGCGAATACGCTCGCAACGAAACGAGCGGGCTCAACCATAAATCGATCCATGGAAACCTGGTACTGCACGGCGCGCAGGTCCCCCTTTCCGGTTGGATCGTAAGCAGCGATCGCCTTCTCGCGATCAGCACCGAATGGCGAGAACAGCTCTTCCTTATTACGCGCAAATCCGAAGCCAATATCCATGCTGTTGGTCCCGATCATTACTGGGACGTGCCAGCCGGCGCCGGACAGGTAGACAGATTGCGGATCGGATAGGACCACGCGGCCGTCGATAAAGGGGCCTGCATATCCCGGTTGATTCATCGTTGCCATGTTGAGATTGCCGAGCACTTTTTCGGCGGAGAGACGCCGCAACTTATCGAGGGCGTCCTTATCGGTTCCATCCACTCCCAGGCTGCGTGCGAGTTCGATTCCCACTGATTCAGCCGAGGGAGGCCCGTTCGGCAGAGACGTGTTGAGGTAACGCTGTCCACCGAGGTTGGTGCGGCCGCCGCCGGACTCAATGATCGCCTTCGAAAACAATCCGTGCGACAGAGGCGAGGTGAGCAACATGCTTACCGAGAATCCGCCCGCAGATTCGCCAAATACGGTCACGTTGGATGGATCGCCGCCGAACGCGCTGACGTTCTTTTGAACCCACTTCAACGCGGCAATCTGGTCCATAAAGCCGTAGTTGCCAACCATTCCGTCGGCGTTCTCCTTCGTGAGCTCAGGAAACGCGAAGAAGCCGAAGCGGCCAAGTCGATAATTGGCGCTGACAAAGACCACGCCCTGTTCGGCGAATTTGCTACCGTCATACACCGCGGGCGAGCTGCCTCCATTGACGAAGCCACCACCATATATCCAGAACATGACCGGCAGCTTCGCGTCCGCCTTCGTGCCGGCGGGACGCCACACATTCAGGTAAAGGCAATCTTCCGCCGGCTTTGTGCCGAGCGGAGCAGCGTCGCTGGGGAATGGCACCTGCATGCAATCTGCGGAGTAGGCGTTGGCCTGCCGCACATCGGTCCACTGCTGCACAGGCAGTGGAGCGCGCCAGCGAAGTTCGCCGACGGGAGGCGCTGCAAATGGCACCCCCTTGAAGGATTCGACAGGCCCCTGCGTAACGCCCTGCAACTTGCCTGAATCGGTGCCGACTACGCCGGTCTGCGAAAACAAGGGGGGCACTGCTAGTACAGCGATTGCCGCCACGGCGAGCCTTTTCAAACCATCCATCATTGCCTCCGGAACTGCTGATTGGTGCGATGCACGCGACTATAACAGCGCCCGGAAGCATGAGTACAATTCATTGATTCGAACGGAGCAATCGGATTTGCCGATTACCTATTTTTTTAGCTTCCTTTTCACATTCGCGGAAGCTGCGCTGCGATCTTCGCGCTTTCTAGCATGGAGTTTGTGCAAGAGATGGCGCACCAGGCTCTCGGAGGCCGGAGATAGAGTGGCATCTCTTCTCCGAAGCAGGTCAATCTGGCGGTTCGAAAACCGGTTATTCAGTGGAATCATGATGAAGTCCGAAGTGTCAGTGGCGGCTGCCGTCTCCGGCAGAATGGCTATCCCCAAATTGGCGCGAACGAATGCCAGGGCAGTCGGCATGAAATTTGTCTCGTAGCGTATGTCGAGGAGCAGCCGCTCGCGATGTGCAATGACCTCAACTGCATCTCTCACGCTGCTCTCCCGCCCCGGCAAGATTAAACCGTGAGCTGATGCTTCGCGAAGTGTGACGGTGTGCTTACCCGAGAGCGGGTGCCCCGGAGGCGTAAAGACAACCAGACGATCCTGAAACAGGAAAGTCGCACGAAGCTCCGCATCGCGCCCGCGGAGGGTCCCGATTCCAAAGTCAACCTCTCGCTTGAGCACAGCTTCACGCACGCGTTCCGCGATCACGTCGGAGATTTGCACGCAGATGCCCGGATAATCGTTGAGGAAGCTTCGCACCAGCTCTGGAAGCGGCCCCGAGCAAACGGTGGGAAGAGCAGCGATGGACACAAAGCCAGTTGAGGCGGAACTCAGGTCGCGTGCATGTTCAACGATGGTCTGCGCATCATTGAATAAACGTTGCAGCGGGCCGAACACATCCTTGCCGGCGGCAGTGAGAGTCACTCCACGCTTGTTCCTGTCGAATAGACGGACGCCCAGGCTCTCCTCGAGTTGTTGCACCTGGACGGTCAACGCCGACTGCGAAACATGCAGGTCGTTGGCAGCGCGTGTGAAGTTGCGCGTCTCGGCAATTTTGAGAAAAGCACGAATGTGACGAAGCTCATGAATCATCGGAAATCGAGATTATAGGCTTCTGATTTATGCAATGTACATATTGATACAACGCTCTCTATACTCGCACTATTCGCGAAAGGGCTGCGCCAACGGTCGCTGAGCATGCTTGCCATTTGGGGTCTGATCACTATCCTCGGCATGATCGTGGCGATCGCCAGCCGCCGCGTATCGCCGCTGGTTGCACTCTTCCTGCTCCCGGTAACCGCCTGCGTGGCGGCCGGTTTCGGATTAAGGACCGCGCAATTTGCGCTCTCCGGGCTGGTATCAATGGCGCCCGTAGTGGCGATGTTCCTCTTTGCCATCTTGTTCTTCGGCGTATTGACCGATGCGGGGACCATTGAGCCCTTTGTCAAAATCCTGCTGCGCGGGATCGGCAAAAACCCTGTGCTCATCGTTCCGGGAACTGCTCTACTGGCGCTATTTCTACACCTCGACGGTTCCGGCGCAGTTGTCTTTCTGGTTGCGATTCCCACTTTGCTGCCGCTCTATCAAGAACTCGGGATGGATCGCAGAATCCTGGCATGCGCGGTATCGTTGGCGGCAGGCGTGAACTTTCTGCCGTGGACGGGACCCACAATTCGCGCTGCCACCGCGCTCCACACCACTCCCATAGCATTGTTCAGGCCTTTGATTCCTGTTCAGATCGTGGGCCTGGTCTATGTTTTTGCTGTTGCTGTGTATCTCGGACGTAGAGAAAGCAGGCGCATTGGACAGACGAATTCAAAGTTCATGCCGGCGAGCGCAACTGCCACGATCGCTGCTCCAGGTTCGCGTGTTCGCTTGGCCTGCAATTTGATTCTCGCCTTCGCAGTTCTCAGCATGGTGATCAGCGGCAAGGTTGAGCCGGCAATCGCGTTCATGCTGGGCACGACGCTGGCTCTGCTCCTCAATTTCAGATCAGTGCGCGAACAGAGCGCGGCGATTGATCGGCATGCGAAAGCTGCGCTGTCGATGTGTGCCATTCTCTGCTCGGCAGGCGTGTTCACGGGGATACTGAAAGGCAGCGGCATGCTCGCCGCCATGGCGAACGCGTCCATCGCACACATACCGCCAGCGTTCGCGCCGCATATTCCGGTCGTGCTCGGCCTGGTCGCCATGCCGTTGAGTCTGTTGTTCGATCCTGACTCTTTTTACTTCGGAATTCTCCCTGTGCTTGCTGCCGCCGTTCAGGGCTTTGGACTGCCTGCGGCGAGCGTCGCGGAAGCCGCACTACTGGGGCAGATGACAACCGGCTTCCCCGTAAGTCCGCTCACGCCGGCGACATTTCTTGTTACAGGACTAAGTGAAATCGAGTTGAGCACCCATCAGCGTTTTGCTGGACCATATCTTCTGGGAGCGTCCGTCGTCATGACGATCGCAGCCGTCCTGTTTCATGTCATACCACTGTGAGAGGGTTCGTTTAGGAGGGCGCGGATGAAGAAGATCAGAATCGGCGCGGGAGCGGGTTTTTCTGGAGATCGGATTGAGCCCGCGGTGGAACTCGCCGAAAAAGGACGTCTCGACTTCCTTGTCTTCGAGTGCCTGGCCGAGCGAACCATCGCATTGAGTCAGCTACGCAAGCGTGAAGATCCTAACGGTGGCTTCGATCCGCTTCTCGGCGAACGCATGCAGGCTGTTTTGCCGGCATGCTGCCGCAACGGAGTTCGTGTGATCAGCAACATGGGTGCGGCCAACCCGCATGCGGCTGCGCGAGAAACAATCGAGATCGCCCGAAGGCTGGGACTTCACGGATTACGTGTTGCATGTATCGAGGGGGATGACGTTCTGCATCTCAAAGATGCCTTCAGGCCCTTCGACGATCAGCCGCTTCCAGATAACAACAAGATTATCTCCGCGAATGCATACTTAGGTGCTGACGCCTTGGCGGAGGTGCTGGATCGCGGTGCGGATGTTGTTCTGGTGGGAAGAGTGGCTGACCCCTCGCTTTTCTTGGGAGCACTGATTCACGCGTTTGGATGGAACACGGAAGCGTGGGACTTGATTGGCCAAGGCACCGCAGTAGGGCACCTGCTGGAATGCGCTGGGCAACTTTCAGGCGGTTACTTTGCGGATCCCGGATATAAAGACGTGCCGGATCTGGATCGACTTGGATTTCCGCTGGCAGAGGTATGCGAAGACGGCTCTGCGCTCTTGACCAAGGTTGAAGGTTCTGGCGGGCTCATCACCCAACAGACCTGCCGCGAACAGATACTGTACGAGGTCCTGAACCCGTCTTCGTACATAACGCCCGACGTCATCGCTGACTTCACAGAGGTCCGTTTCGAGCAGCAATCACCTGGCGCAATGCGTGTGTCCGGCGCAAGGGGGAAGCCAAGTCCGCGGGATTACAAAGTCTCAATTGGAACTGATGACGGATTGATCGCTGAAGGCCAGATCTCGTATGCGGGACTGGGCGCGCTGGCGAGAGCCAAGTTAGCACAACAGATCCTCGACAAACGCCTCGCGCAGATTGGTGCAGAGGATCTATGGATCGACCTGATCGGCCTGAGCTCGATGCACGGCATGCCCCCCGATTGGCCCGCACCCTACGAAGTGCGGCTACGCGCTGCTGCACGATTCAGGCGCGAGATAGATGCGAAGCGCCTGACACGTGAAGTGGAGAGCCTCTATCTGAATGGCCCTGCCGCAGGCGCAGGAGTTACACTCACGGTGCGGCAGAACATCGCGATCATGCCGGCGCTCATCGCGCGCGAACTCGTCACCCCAACCATCTCGATGGAGGTGGCATGATGAAGCTGCGAACCATTGCGCATGCGCGCGCTGGCGATAAGGGCAACCTGGTTAACATCTCCGTGATCGCTTATCGCGATGAGGACTACGCGCTGTTGGCTGACCTCGTGACGGAGGAGCGTGTGAGCGAGCTATTCCGCGAACACATCACGAGGCCGGTCACACGATATTGCGTTCCAAATCTTTGCAGCCTTAACTTCGTGTTGCAGCGCAGGCCTACCGACAGCGTGACGCGCTCCCTGCGTCTCGACGCGCACGGGAAGAGTCTCAGCTCGCTCATGCTTTCAATGGAGATCTGATTACGCGGACTTTACCCGCTTGATAGTGGTGGCTGTAACTGTATAGCATTTTTAGTTCCTCCAGATTATGTGAAAAGATATTTTACGCACTGGTTAGCAACCGGGTGACCAGTCCGCAGGCCACGCCGCGCGCTGTCACCCAAGTGCACCGCGATGGTTTCACTGGCGTTACGCCACGCCAACTGGCACCAGCTTCTTCGAAGCCTTCCAGAGCAGCCTATTGATGAAGTCGGGGGCGAGTCGGCGCAGAAATGCGAGCTGGTTGGATTGCCCCGGTCTGATCTCGAGCTTGCCGGCCTTCAAAGCTGCAAAGGAAATTTTGAGCAACTCATCCGTCGTTATCAGCTTGACGGAACCTCCCTCGTCCATGTCTGCGGTCAGTTCTGTCTTTACCGCGGGCGGCATGAGTTCGATAACCTCCACGCCGGTCTCTTCCAATTGGAATCGAAGCGACTGGGTGTAGGAGTGAACCGCCGCCTTCGTGGCGCAGTAGATCGGCGCAGAAGGCAACGGGACAAACGCAAGTGCGGAGGACACGTTGACAACGGTGCCCCGGTTCGCGGTGAGAATATCGATGAATGCTGAAGTGGCGCGAATCACTCCCCCTACATTGATATTCACCTCGGTCATCAATCCGTCGATGTCGGCCGCTGGCACCTGAAGGTTTTTGTGGAGCATGACGCCTGCGTTGTTCATGAGGACGTCAAGCTTTGGGAAATTGGCCTTCACATGAGCCGCGAGGGCGGTGATCTGTGCTGTGTCCGCGACATCCCCTTGAATCGTGTAGAGATTTGGGTATTTTGTTTTCACCTTATCGAGCACGGTTTGGCGGCGGCCAGTCACGATGACCGTATTGCCGAGTTCAAGAAACTTCAGAGCGAAAGCTAGGCCGATACCAGCAGAGCCTCCCGTAATGAGAATTGTGCGTCCAGTGAGTTTCATAAGTCCCTTTCGCTGCGGATCACAAGATCCTGGGTTTCCATGTTGAAGTTGGGCCACTTGATGATCGAGGCTCCTTTTGGCTATCCGTGCGTCATCACTGCCTGTTCTTTATCGCTCGGAACTGCTGTCGGTCTTACACCAAACCAGATGGAATAGAGTGCAGGCAGGAACACGAGAGTCAGCACAGTTCCGACGGCAGTGCCCCCAATCAGCGTGTATGCCATCGATCCCCAGAAGACAGAGAACGTGAGAGGAATAAAAGCCAACACGGCTGCGAGGGCGGTCAGGATTACCGGACGTGATCGCTGTACCGTGGCCTCCACGACCGCGTGATAACTATCAAGTCCCTCCTCCTGATTTGTCCCAATTTGACCGATCAGGATCAGCGTGTTGCGCATCAGGATACCAGCTAATGCGATCAGCCCGAGGATCGCATTGAACCCAAATGGTTGATGGACGAGAAGTAATGTTGGAACCACGCCAGCGAGACCGAGAGGCGCTGTAAGAACCACCATGAACATCGCGGAGAATGATCGAACCTGGAGGATGATCACCGTAAGCATCAGCACGATCATCACGGGAAATACCGTGGCCAGGGCCTTGTTCGCCTTCCCAGCTTCTTCTACATTGCCACCAGTTGCGATCCTGTAGCCTTCTGGCAGGCTTGCGATGATCGGCTGAATTGCCTTTTCAATCTCCGCAGAAACCTGCGGGGGTTGAAGCGATTCATCGATGTCACTCTCGACAGTAATCGTCGGTAAGCGATCACGGCGCTTGAGGATCGGTTCTTCGGGACGAATCTCGATGTGGCCGACCTGGCTCAGTGGAACGGCCTTACCCCAGTGGTTCATCAAAGTCATGTCGTTCAGCTTTCTAGGATCGAAGCGGTCTGTTCCGGCACTTCGCGCGATTACCTCCACTGTTCGAATATCTTCGCGGACCTGCGTGACTGGCGCACCGGTCAGAAGAAACTGGATCTGTTCGGCAGCCTCCTGGGAGGTAAGGCCGATCAGTTGCAGGCGGGGCTGGTCGAGCACAAAATGCACAGTGGGCGCGCGTTCCCCCCAGTCCTGATTTACTTGCCGCGTATGGGGATTCGCCAGCATGACAGCCTGTACCTGCGCCGCAATCGCGCGGTCTTTGTCCAGGTTCGGGCCCATGACGCGAAACGCAACCGGCCAGGGTGAATAGGGTCCAAATACAAGTTGCGAGGCACGCACGCGGGCTTCAGGCGCAAGGCCATGCTCAACCCGTTCACGCAGCCTGAGCTTCAGACGATCTCGATCCTTTTCACTGGCCGTCAGTACAACGATTTTGGCGAAATTGGGGTTCGGGAGTTCTGGATTGTACGAGAAGAAGAAGCGCGGAGCCCCAGCCCCAATGTAAGCCGTGACGATCTTTGCCTCGGGCTGCTGCCGCAGCCAGTCTTCTACTTTCTTCGAACTTGCGTTGGTGGTCTCTATGCTCGTGCCTTGTGGCAGCGTCACTTCCACCAGAAGTTCGGGTCTATCGGATTGCGGAAAGAACTGCTGCTTGAGAAGTCCCATACCGGCAACGGCGGCAATAAAGATGCCTACAACAATGCACGCGACGAGAACCTTGCGGCGTACCGCCCAGGCGATCAGGCGGCGGAGTCTCTCGTAGCCGGGTGTTGCATAAATTGCTGCGTGGCAGCCGGGCAGGGCTTTGATCTCGGGCAGCATCTGCACGCCGAGAAAAGGAGTAAAGGTCACCGCGACAATCCATGAGGCTAGCAGCGCACAACCCACGACCCAGAAGATATTTCCGGCATACTCGCCGGCAGTCGATTGCGCGAACCCGACCGGCATGAGACCGATGACGGTGACGAGCGTGCCTGCCAGCATGGGAGCAGCGGTATGACTCCATGCGTATCCGGCGGCCCGGACACGGTCCCACCCTTCCTCCATCTTGACCACCATGATCTCGATGGAGATGATCGCGTCATCAACCAAAAGTCCAAGGCCCAGGATCAGCGCGCCGAGCGTGATGCGATCGAATACCCTTCCGGTGGCAAGCATGACGACGAAAACGCCTGCTAGGGTCAGCGGAACAGCCGCTGCCACAACGAGTCCTTCGCGCCAACCAAGGCTGATGAAGCTAACGATCATGACGACTGCAAGAGCCACAAAGAACTTCAGCATGAACTCATCCACGGCTTCGCGGATGTTTACTGCCTGATCCGTCACCTTGCTGAAAGTGATGCCAGCAGGAAGATGAGCGGAAATCTTCTTCTGTTCGGCCACAAGAGCTTTACCGACGTCCAGACCGTTCCAGCCCTCCTTCATTACGATGCTGAGAAGCAAGGCCGGCTGGCTATTATGACGAATAAGGAAGGTTGCGGGATCTTCGTATCCGCGCTTTACATCGGCAACATCGGAGAGCTTGAGGGTGCGCCCGGCGGCGACAATCGGCGTGTCCCGAATCTTCTGGAGGTCGTCGAGCGCTCCATCGAGGCGAATGTAAACCTGCTGAGCTTTCGTATCGATAGATCCGGATGGAGTGACCGCATTCTCGCGAACCAGCGCGCTGAAAATATCTCGTGCGCTTACTCCCAGCGTCGCGAGCCGTGGGTACGAGAACTCGACAAAAATACGTTCCGGCCGTTCTCCTACGATGTCAATCTTTTTTACACCGGGGACCTGAAGAATCCGCTGCCGAAGTGTTTCTGCTTCGCGCGTAAGCTCGCGAGGAGGAAGGCCTGGAGCCTCGACCGAGTAGAGTGCAAACGTTACATCCGAGTACTCGTCATTGATGAAAGGGCCATACACACCTTGCGGCAAGTTGTGTGCTTCGTCTCCTAGTTTTTTGCGTGCCTGGTAAAACTCTTCCGGGACGTCCTTAGGGGGAGTGTTGTCCTTGAGAGTCACCATCATCAGCGCGAGCCCAGGGCGCGTAAAAGTCTCTACCCGATCGTAGTCGCGCAATTCCTGCATGCGCTTCTCCATTGGCTCGGCAACTAGGTCCTGCATCTCCTGTGCTGTCGCTCCGGGCCACACCGCTGAAACGGCAAACACCTTGATGGTGAAGCTAGGGTCTTCCGCGCGCCCTAGTTTCAGGAAGGCAAAGATGCCGGCGGCAGCGATCGCAATTATCAAGAACAGGGTGATCGCCTTTTCGCGGACCGCGAGCGCCGACAGGTTGAGAAACTTCTTCTCCGCCTCGGGCACTTCGGGGCCAGAGAGCTTGTGCTCCTGGCGCAACTTCTCGGTCTTATCTGACGTATGGTGGCTCATCGAACTTCTCCCGTCGTCTCTACTCGCACGTGTTCGCCATCGTGAAGGAGATGAACTCCAACGGCGACGACATCTTGTCCTGGGCGCACGGCCCCGCTGATGGTTGCCAGTTCTTCATCCAGTTGGCGCACTTGCACAGGCTGGAATGACACTGTGGACGCAGGTTGGTTCAGGACCCAGACACCTGGCCCCTTGCCTCGATCGACGATGGATGAGGCCGGTACCTGCAACATTGCGGTTGCTACATCACCGGAGAGGTGGACCGTAACGGTTGTTCCCAACGGAGCTTTCGCTGCAGTGCCTTCGAGAACGTAGCGAGCTTCAAACGTGCGGGTCTGCGGGTCAGCAGCATCGGAAAGCTGCCGCAGTCGACCTGGAACTCTCATCGTGCTGCCGTAGAGGGTTGCGTATGCCGTGGATCGAAGCGCCGGCTTCAACGTCTCGGGGAGATTGACTGCTGCCTCGCGCGGGCCGGAATGAGCGAGCTTTATAACCGTTTGCCCGGCTGCTACCACTTGCCCTGGCTCGACCAGGGTCTCGATAACGACGCCGTCCGCATCCGCAACAAGTTGGGAGTAACTGCCCTCATCTCTCGCAACCTGCTCTTGGGCTTCGGCTGCAGCGAGGTCAGCTCGTGCCGCATCCGATGCGGCCTTGATCTGATCGTAGATGGAAGCGGAAACCGCACCACTTTTGACCAAGGGGCGATACCGGGCCTCATCGGCGGCAGCCTGAACAGCTTTTGCCTTTGCCGCACTGACGCTTTCCGCCCGTGCCGTGATGGCATGGATATAGTCGGTTCGGTCAATCGTCATGAGCAGTTGTCCGGCGCGGACAAACTGCCCCGAATCGACTAAGCGCTTCGTGATTTTTCCAGGAACTCGGAAACCCAGATCGCTCTCTATACGTGCTGAAACCACACCCGTGAATGCGAGATCCGATCCCGATGACGAGCTTACCTCCACGACGCGAACCAGCTCCGGCTTCGTTCTTGGGTCAGCTTCCTGCTTCGGGCTGCAACCAGCCAGGCTGACGACGAGGGCGGTAACGACCAGGGCGGCGTAACTGAAATTCATCTTCTTCATAGGGCGCTCCTTCTTAAATGTTTTGATTTCGATCATGGGAGCCAACCGCCCCCGAGTGCGCGATAAGAGCCGACTGCGGCGCGCGCCGCACTCTCTCGCGCCACAGCCAAGTCGTCTTTGGCAACAAGCAATTGGCGGTCTGCGTCGAGCACGTCCGTGAGTCCGATGACACCCGCGGCGTAGGACTCTTCCGAGCGGTCGTGCACGCGCTGCAATTCAGCGATCTCACGCAGGATTTCATTGCGGCGATTCTCCGATTGGACGAGTAGGCTGAAGGCGTCTTCGACATCTTCGGCCGCATGCAGCACGGAGCTTCGATACTGAATTAGGGCTTCAGCATTCGCGCCTCGTGCCTCTTTCACTTCCGCAGCGACAGTCCCGAAATCGAAAAGTCTCCAGCGCAGACCTACGACACCGACAGGCTGAAATCCTTGCTGCTCAAAGAGGTGCGCAGGCGCGACCGCTTCAGACCCGACGATGCTTGAAAGGGAGAGCTTTGGGTAATATTCGGCGAGAGCCTGGCCAATGCGAGCGTTCGAGGCGGCAACCTCTCGCTCGGCAGCAATGACGTCAGGTCTCCTGCGTAATAGGTCCGTGGGCGTCCCAAAACCGGAGATTTCCGGTACATCGGGAATGTCGGCCACGGGCGTCAACTCTGATGCGTACGTTCCCGGCTGGGCGCCCATGAGAACATTGAGCCGGTTTAACTGTGCCTCCCGAGAGACTGTAATGAGTGGAATCGTCGCCTTCGCCTGCGACAGCACGGCTTCAACCTGAGCGAGTTCGCGATCGGAAGCAACGCCCGCATCCTTGCGTTGTTGTACCAGTTCGACGAGATGTTGGTCGGTGGCGATCTGATCTTCGGCAAAGTTCAGTCGAGCTTGTGCCCCACGTATCTGTAGGTAGGCATCGGCGGCTTCTGCGGCCACCGTGATGCGAGTTCCCGTTTGGCGAGCCTCGGCCACCTGGGCCTCGGCGGTTGCAGCCTCAGCTCCTCTTTTCAAACCGCCGAACAGATCCGTTTCCCAACTCGCCGTGAATCCGAGATCGTAATAGTTCTGAGACCGGCTATAGCCGGGCAGGTGCGAGGCGAGACGGCCCGTCGTACTTTCAGTCGACTGGTAAAGCGTGGTCGTCGAAGCACTGAGAGCTGCAGATGGTAGCCGTCGCGCTCCCGCTCCTCGGGCAGCCGCACGCGCCTGTTCTACCCGCGTCATGGCGGCGGCGAGGTCGAGATTCTGATCCAACGCGCGCTTCACGATCCGTGTGAGCTCAGGATCGTGGAAACCCGTCCACCACTCGTCAACGGGCGGCGCTGGTAGAGAAGCAGTATGAGTCTCGATGGCGGGGGCATTGTGAAACGGCTGCAGCTTGACCGACGGGTGCTGGTAGTTTGGCCCCACGGCGCATCCGGTAACGCTCGCGCCCAGGACGAGGGCAAGGCCGATTCGTAGGGTGAAATTAGATGAATCATGGCAGTGGAACATCTGATGTATCCTTACTTGCACGGAGTATCGTACATGTATACTATGGTGTACATGGACAAAAGGATTCAAAGTTTGATACCGGAAACAGAGAACCCCGCAAAAAGGAAGGGAACGTTGCGAGGTCGAAGGGAACGCTATCGCTCTGAATTGCGCGCCGAGACCTTGTCGGCGGCCCGAGAGCTGATCCGGAAGGAAGGCTACCAGGGGCTGACCGTCCGTAAGCTCGCACAGCGGATGGAATGCTCGCCCATGGCACTCTATTCCTATTTCGCCGACAAGCAGGCCCTTCTGATTGCGCTCGCACAGGAAGGCTTTGAAAAAGTGGCCAAGCGGTTCGATTCCACCGCTCGCCGTGATCCGATTATCGCGCTCAGGAAGATACTGCTGGACTACATTGCATATGCCGAAGAGAACCCCAACGAGTACAGGATTCTGTTCCTATCGGTCGAAACTCTCGGACAACTGGAGCTGAGCCGCGAGGATTTGCAGGGGCGAAATCCGGCTTTCGGAGCGTTATTCAAGTGCGTGGAAACCGCAATCAAGGCCGGTGTGCTTCAAGGCGAGGCGTTCGCTGTGAGCACAGTGTTGTGGACAGCCGCTCATGGGGCAGCGTCCTTGCTGATCACCGCACAAAAGTTTCCGTTTAGCAGCCGTCGGCTATACGCTGAGGAGGTCGTCGCCACCATATTAAGTGGCGTCCAAAGCCGCGTGATCACGCGGATCTGAACGGTACATGATTCGATTGCAAGTCACGGTCATGTAAGCATCAGACCACGAATAATCAATCGGCAAATCACTCACCGAGGGTGGCTTACATGAAGTTCGTGATTTCTCTATTTCTATGCGCCGCTGTGACCTGCGAAGCACAAACGGCTCCCTTGCCGCAGATCCGCCAGAGTGGCGCGGTCAAACAGTTCTTCGTCGACGACAAGCCGTTCATCATGCTTTCAGGTGAATTGCACAACTCAAGCCCATCGAGCATCGAGTACATGCGATCGATATGGGACAAGCTCGCCACGCTTCACCTCAACACGGTGATAGGCGCCGCTAGCTGGGAATTGGTCGAGCCAAAAGAGGGCAAGTTTGATTTCTCTCTTGTTGACGACCAAATCAACCAGGCACGACAGCGAAATATGCGGCTCGTGCTGATCTGGTTTGCAACTTGGAAGAACGCGGGTTCAAGCTATCCTCCGGACTGGGTGAAGGCAGACCCAAAGCGCTTTCCGCCCATGGTCCTAAACGTGAGGCCGGATGGGGGGATAGGTTCTTTTCTAGCCAAGTACATGGAACAACAAGGCACGGGGCCGCTGAGCCCGTTTGGGAAGAATACGGTCAAGGCTGACGCAAAGGCTTTCGCTGCGCTGATGAGTCATATCAGGGATGTCGATCCTCAGCATACCGTTATCATGATGCAGATTGAGAATGAGATGGGCAGCCTGGGTGACAGCCGGGACCATTCTCCTATGGCGGAAGCGGCATGGGCTGGGCAGGTTCCAGCCGACTTGATGAATTACCTCACAAAGCACAAAGACACCCTATTGCCCGAGATGCAGGAGGTCTGGGGGAAGAACGGTTACAAGACGAAGGGTAGCTGGAAGGAAGTCTTCGGCGAGAATGAGTGGGCTGATGAGGTCTTCATGGCCTATTACATGGGGCGGTATGTGAACGACGTCGCGAAAGAGGGGAAGGCCCAGTTGAATATACCGATGTATGTGAATGCTTGGCTCGGTCCCCAGCCGAAGGCGGAGCTGCCAGGTCAATGGCCAAGCGGTGGGCCCGTAGCCCGCGTGATGGACATTTACCGTGCGGCCGCACCCTCGATCGATTTGTTCGCTCCCGATATCTACGTACCGGACTTCAAAGGAACGTGTGCCCTCTATGCCCGCTCTGAAAATCCATTGTTCATTCCAGAGGCTCGTGACCAAGTGGGAAATCTCTTCTGGGCCCTCGGTCATCACTCTGCCCTTGGCTGGTCGCCTTTTGGTATTGAAGATTTGAGTCCTGAAGGACAGGTTGCACAGGCGTACAAGCTGCTGTCCCCGATGCTCCCCCAATTGGCTGAGTGGGAGGCAGCAGGGAAGGTGAATGGCATTCTGGTTATCGACGGCGAGAAGTCCGAACCTGTTTCTCTGGGCGGTTACAAAATCACGCTCGCGGCCAGTAGGGGGTTTGGCACAGCGGCTCCCAAGCCCGATTCCGATGCGGAGCTCGGAGCGGGCGTTTCTTCAGCATCTCGTGCAATGCCGAGTGACAAGCGACCCTTCGCCATTGTGGTCAACACCGCACCCGACGAATTCCTCTTCATCGGCGCGAATGGAGATCCCGCTTTCACGATTGATTCAGGCTCGGGAAAGGTCTTTATCGCCTCAAAGGACGAAGGGCGTTATGAAAATGGAAAGTGGATTGCCGGTCGCAGAATCAATGGCGATGAATTGTTTGAATCAGGCCTACCCAAAACTAAAGTCGGCATGTTGAAAGTGAAGTTGGTGCGTATCCAGTAAAGCCCAAATACTCGATTCGGAACGTCGATCGGGTCACGCGACGTGTTCGAATTGTCACTCTGCAGGAACAATGAACGTGGCGCGATCCATCGTTCATGGCTTCGTTGGACCGTGCAGAATGACTTCGCCACCTGGGCAGCTGATAGATCTCGGCAAAGACGTAGATTCTGACATAACTCTCCGTTCCTTTCACCTCTTAAGCGTGATTTGGTTCTCTTTATTGTGACTCGCCGGGATCAGCGCATTCCGCTGTTTTACTCAGCCCCGAGCCATCGTAAGATGCAGCTGGCTCTAACTGGGATTGATGGTTGCGGAGAGAAACCATGACCTGCGTTCGGCTTCGTCGATCCAATTCTCCAGGAGGCTTGCCGTAGCAAGATCGCCCGCCGCATCGCAAACCTCATGAGCCTTGCGCATGAAGCCTGCTAATGTGGCGTTGTCATCGCAGAGGAACTGTAACATAGCGGTTGCATCAATCTCGCTGGTGTCACTGTCGTTCAATCGTTGATGGCGAGTGATATCGCCGATGGAGCGAAGCGTGGGCTCGCCGATCTTCCTCGCTCTTTCCGCGATTGCATCGAACAGTTGTTCCGCCTGCTCGTCAAGCAGAAGGTGGTAATCGCGAAAATGCGCACCACGCATATGCCAGTGGAAATTCTTTGTCTTGAGATAGAGAGTAAAGAAGTCCGCCAGCAGGAGACGCAACAGTTCGCCGATCTTGCACCGATGTTCCAGTGAAATGGGAAGAGCAGCTGAGGTGGAGTTTGCCGAAGCGGGAGGCGCCATCTTACGTTTCTTCATTTTCGACCTCGATCGTCCCCGAATCTCTACTTGTGGGAGAGACCTCCTTCGGGCGATCTCTCCGCAAGCCTAAGAGGAGTACGCCAATGTTCCCTTCTTCTCCATCACCGCTGCGGCAGCTTTGCGAATCACGTCGAGAACGATATCCGGCTTCGAGAGCATTGGCACGTGACTGCTTTCCACCTCAACCACAGTCGCTCCCATTCGCTTCGAGACCCAGCGCTGTAGGTCCGGGTGAACGGTGTGATCCTGCAGGCACAAGATGTACCAACTGGGCTTCGACTTCCAGGGAGTGCTCTGGAGATTCTGCTGGGTGAAGAGGTCGGCGTGCGGAGGGAAATGCGTCGCCCAGACGAGCTTCTGCTCCTTCTCGGAAAGATCTCCGCAGAAAGACTCTGTGCCACTAGGAAGCATTCAGGCGTACCCGTCAGCGACCTCGACGCGAGAGAATATATCCGAGGGATACTTGTTGAGCTGGTCCTGAACAGTCTCGCCGACGTCAGGCGCAACGGCTCCAATGTAGACTAGGCCGGCGACGCGGCCGTCGACTCCCGAGGCGGTGATTGTAGCGCCCCCATACGAGTGTCCAACAAGCAGGACGGGACTGCCGACGCGGTTAAGTGTGCGCTTAACCATGGCCACATCTTCGTCAAACGACTCGAGACTGTATTGAACCGCGATCACCTCATAGCCGTCCGCTTGCAGCGAGGAGATGACCCTTGCTGAAACACGATCCGTCGGCCCATATGCCGTGACAGAATACGATGGTGGGTTTGCCGTGATTTGTCATAAAAGTACTCCTCTCGGTTTTGAAGTTAAAGGTACGAGGCTGCGACTGATGCTGAACTGCCTCGTCGGATGAGTTTCCACGTGCTTGGACCTAGCGGGCAGTACCCGATGTATGACACAGGGCTGTGGATTCCAGCGTGACCTCGTTGATTCGGACTTGAGCGGTTTCGGTGGAAACGAGCTACGGTTCGGACAAGGCTGAGAAAACGAGCATCTTCGAAAATCTATTCAAGGGGAGAAGCTGATCTAGTCGCAGCGCGGCTATGATGCTCGCCTAACCGCAAGGTCCATCTGTAACGACTATCTACTTTCGAGTCCGGGAAAGCCACACCGACAACTGGTTTTACTGGTAACTCTCAGGAGGCCAAGAAAAACAACCCGTTTCTTCCATGCAAATCAAAACAACCCGAAAATCCTTCTTTTTGAAAAGCGTCTTGGCATGACTCCCTTTGGGCCACGGTTTGTCATGCTCGAACTCGGCCATTTCATGTGCCAGGTCAAATTGCGCAAGATCAGCCGTCATCGTGCCGTCATCTGCTACAAGTGGAATCGTCATGCTCTCGCCTTCCTTTTGAAAAGATTTCGAAGCACGACCGCTTCATTGTGTTCTGTATCTTTCGCTGCGTAGATCAAGGTGATCGCGGAATACTTCTGTGCAGCGTGCACGGTATCGGCAATTGCCTTTTTCGCCTCTGGATTCCTTAGCTCCGCTTTGTATCGCTTGCAGAATTCCAGCCAGCGCTTCGGATCGTGATCAAACCACTTCCTTAGCTCGGTGCTGGGCGCGAACTCCTTCACCCAGGCATTCAGGCGCAAATCGGCCTTCTTCTTCCCACGTGGCCACAGCCGGTCAACGAGGACGCGAAAACCATCCGTTCTGGCTGGCTCTTCGTACGCTCTCTTGAGAAAGACTTCCATCTGTCGCGTCCTCTCCACAACCTTGCAATCGTGAGAGTTGCGCCGCTCGTCAAGAATTGCCCATCTCTCATTGAGATGAAGTTTAATCAGCGCAGCATACGTGCGCCGGTCAAAAACGAACACATGGGCGAATCCAGTCATGTGCGGTTCGTCAGAGTCGCCCCGATCCCATGCGAGCAAACGCTTCACTCTTAGGAAGCGTGCTGCAACTCCTTGCCCTTGGTCTCGATAGCACCGAGCAGGTTTTGCCACGATTCATCGAAGGACTTGGCGCCCTGTGATTGCAGGTCGGCCGCGAGTCGTTCGAGATCGATTCCCGCTTTTCGAAACAGGCCCAGAACAGTTTCGCAATCTCCTCCATCGCGTGGAAGAGTTCCGGCCAGTTTGCCATGATCAGCAAAGGCCAGAAGAGTCTTCTCAGGTATGGTGTCGATCGTGTTCGGTGCGGCAAGAGCAGCAATATAGAGAACGTCAGAAGCCTTTGGGTCCTTGGTACCGGTGCTGGCAAACAAGAGCCTTTGCGGCCGCGCGCCAAAATTGGCCAAGCGCTGCCAGCGATCCGAGGCCAGCGTATCGCGGTAAGCCTTGTAGGTCTGCTGACCGACGGCTATTCCGAGTTTGTCCCGGAGTTGGTCGGGGACTTTGTCCATCGTCGCACCATCCCATCGACTCAGGAAGACCGAGGCCACCGAGCGAACATCGGGACTAAGACCCGATGCAATACGCCGTTCCAGCCCCCGCATGTACGCGTCCGCTGACGCCAGGTAGTGCTCACGAGAAAAAAGAAGCGTCACGTTGATGGCCACACCACCCGCAATTGCTTCTTCGATTGCCGGATTTCCTTCCTTCGTCCCCGGAATCTTGATGAAAAGGTTCGGACGATTGGCTTTCTTATGCAGAGAAGTTGCTGCAGCCACCGATCCATTGGTGTCGTAGGCAAGAAGAGGCGACACCTCAAGCGAAACGAAGCCATCATTACCTGCCGTTCGTTCGTGAACTTGGGCGAAAAGGTCGGCGGCACGAGTCAGGTCCTGCAGTGCCAATTCAAAGAACAACTCTTCACCCGAAAGTCCCGAAGACAGAAGTCGGCCGATCTCGGCGTCATACGATTTGCTCTTTGAGATCGCATGCTCAAAGATGGTTGGGTTCGACGTAAGCCCCGTAATGGACAACTCATCGATATAGCGCTTGAGTGTCCCGTTGTCCAGCAACTCACGCGTAATATTGTCGAGCCACAAGCTCTGTCCAAGATCATGGAGTTTCTGTGTCGCTTTCATCGTTCATCCTCCTCCATAGGAGCGCGCTGCCTTGACGTCTCCACTGCAGCGTCCTGATGATGATTCAGGACGTGGGTAGAATTGGCCTCGATCACGTCAGTCACGGTGGCTGCCCAGGTCTAGTCTTTCAAAAACGGCGTGTACAACGCGGTCGCACCTGGATGCGTGAAAACCGAATGCCCGAGTACTATTTGCTCCAACCCGCGCAAAGAGCGCCCCGCGCAACAACTCGTGAGCACGATGCAGACGTACTTTCACATTTGTTTCAGTGATTGAGAGAACCTCGGCGGTTTCCGCCGTGCTCATTTCCTCAACATCGCGGAGAACAGTGACTGCTCGATACGCCACTGGCAGAGTCAGTATCGCCTCTTCCAGCAGACTTTTTAATTCGCTGTTGGAGGCGTTGCTTTCCGGAGTAGGCGAATTCGATTGAAACGGCATGGTTCCGTCCTCCTCCTCATACCGCTCCTCGTCTAGCGGATCGAGTTTTCCGCGAGCGGCCAACCTCTTAAGGGCCTCATTGACAGCAATTCTGGTCAGCCAGGTCGAGAACTGCGCGCGACCTTCAAATTGTGCGAGATGTTCATAGGCGCGGACGTAGGCATCCTGCATGACATCTTCACTCTCAGAGTCATCGCGAAGGATACTTCGGATTGCGCGATAGACGCGCTGATTGTGTCGGCGCATGAGCAGTTCGAACAAAGCCAGGTCCCCATGGAGGATACGACGAACAATCTCTTCGTCTGCCCAGCCTTCCACGTGAGCTCTTTCTAAAATGGGAATACTGCTCATCTTCTCTCCCTGAATCCGCCTCTATCTATTGGAGCAGCCTACCACCCCGATGGTTACACACACATTCCTTGTAACCGAATGGAACCCTACCGCTCCATTGAACAGTGGAGGTAACATGCGATTCGATCCCCGACTGAACCACGCCTGGTGGACGTTGCGCATCGGGCTGGGGCTAACCCCGATCCTCGCCGGGCTCGACAAATACTTAAACGTGCTTACCAACTGGGAAATGTACCTAAATCCCCTCGTTCCGCAGCTACTTCATCTGTCCCCGGCAACATTCATGCATATTGTCAGCGTGGTGGAGATTGCCGCGGGCGTGCTGGTTTTTACCCGGTTTTCGCGCTACGCCGCTTACATCGTTATGGCGTGGCTGTTGGCAATCTCCGCCAGCCTGGTGGCCCAGGGGCAGTTTCTCGATATAGCAGTGCGGGATGTCGGACTTGCGCTTGGAGCCTTTGTACTGGCCAAACTCACTGAAGTCCGCGAACTGGCCCTGATGGAAACTCTTCCCGAACCCGACCGTGGCTTGGCTGAGCCAAAGACCGCGCAGCATCTTGCCCATACCAATTGAATCGGAACCTTCAACCGCGAAAAGGAGAGCTGATGATGAAGAGAATTTGCCTACTAATGGCCCTGGCTGTAGCTTTACCGGTGTTTGCTGCCGCAGAAACCTGGAGCAACGTTTCGATAGTCGACACACAGTGCTCGAAAAAAGCCAAAGCCGATCCCGACGCACATGCGCGGGACTGTGCCCTGACTTGTGCCAAGAGCGGCTTCGGCATACTCGACAAGGACGGCAACTACCTCAAATTCGACACCAAGGGAAATGCGGACGCGATGAAGCTGTTGCAGAGCACCACAAAGAAAGATCATCTCCGAGTCAACGTCACCGGCGAAAAGCAGGGCGACATTATCCAGGTGCAGTCGTTGACGATGTAGTTGTCACAGTGTCTGTCTCATCCGGCGGAGTCAGCCTCCGCCGGCCCGGCTATACCGCAGTTCATCGACGGAAGCGAGCACCTCGCTGATCATGGATCGGACATCATCTTCTTTAGAGCGGTGATTGACGATGCACGCTATCAACGCGAACCTATCGTGAATGATGGCATTCGAGATCTCGACAGGACCACGTCGCACGGTCCTCTCTAAGATCGACCGGTTGAGCAAGTCCAGGTTCCCGCCATTCTCAACATATCGGAAACACTCCACCGGCGCCCGCTTCTATTAGCTAACGGATGACTCTAATTCGATGGCGCGGGGAAAGAGGATGTTGTTTTCGAGATGAATGTGCTGATGCAAATCCTGTTCGAATTCCCGCAAACCATCGAAGAACGCGTGAAACGTCGGGCACGCATCCCCTGGTGTGGTGAAGTCTCCGCTGGGACGACGAATTTCGCCACTCAGAGACCCGGCAGCATCGTGTTCTTGTGTCATCATCGCGATCGGATTGGAAACTGTGCCGAAGCAACCTTCGGGCTTGGCAGTTCCCGTTGAGACTGACTGCTCGAGGGCAGCGATATAGGGAAACAAAATCGACTCTTCCTTCGTCAGATGTTGAGTAAGTTCTTCGTCTAGCCGCATGAGCGTAGCGGCGATTATCGGAAGCTCCAGCTTCGTTGATCCGTGACGATTCAAAACCTTCTGAGCAAGCTGCGCGAGCCTCGGCAGTTCTCGTTTCACGTATGAATGGTGTTTGGTGATGATGTGTGAACTCAAGTTCTCGAGTGATTTGCCCTCCCAATCCTCAGCGTCAACGCTTGGCAATTTAGCCGCCAATTCGAGCGCGGCGATGACCGCATCAATTTTCACGTTCCCGGCAACGCATGCCTCTACGAGAGGCTTGCGACCGCCGCAACAGTAGTCAATTCCAAACTTTTCAAACACCCGTATTGAAGCTGGCTGCTCCAGGGCAATTTCACGAACGGTTTGTGTAGATACGGTCATCTTGATCTCCTTGAATCAAGCTTAGAGAGATCGCAAATCCGTAACAGCGACTTTGGTCACTCGGACTCGGATTTTATGAGCTTGTGCTTCCCTTCTGGGCAAGGTGCCAGACAGGAAATGGCTTATGCAGGGCGACGACTCGCCATGCAAGATCCGAATGTCCGCCGTGCGCAACTGGTCGGTGTGACGTTTGTGGTGCGTAGACTATTGCCGCCGCAATCGAAACTCGGTCCCGATTGCGGCAATGGCCATCGGTGAGACTCCTGCCCTGTGCTCGGTCAACGACAACACAAAGAATGCCACGAAGCTCTCGATTCGTCTGTGGCCGTCTTTGAGCATGCCGATCGGGTCGTCAGAACCGCCGTCGGGCTTTGCGCCAATCTGAATTGCCATCGTAATTGCCTTAACTTCTTCCGTCCCTTTGATTGTCGCTCAGTAGGCAGCGATTTGGCCGTCACGCGCCCTGAAGAACATGAAGCAAGGTCGCTGTCTTCAAGTGCGGCGCCGGCGGGACGTAGCCTTTTGGAACGTAGGAGCAGCAGGGCTCTTCCGCGTGTGGGTCTCCGGTCAGAGCAAACGCACGTGCGCGCGATCCCCCGCAGATTTCTTTGAACTCGCAAGCGCCGCACTTTCCCTCGAGTTTTGACGTGTCACGCAACTTGCGGAAGAGTGGCGAATCGCGATATATGGTTGCCAATTCTTGCTCTCGGATACTGCCCGCTGTCTGGGGAAGAAACCCGCTTGGGAAGACTTCGCCCTTATGTGAGATAAAGACGAATCCCTTTCCGTCGTTGAGCCCGCGCGGTGCGCGTCCAATTGCATCGACAGCCCGCTCGCGCTGTGATGCGGAATCAACTCCCAACTTGCGTTCAGCAACGCGCTGCTGCAGAAGAAACCGCCTGTAATGCTGGGCCTCGGTCGTCTTGATGTCGAAGCCCGCGGTTTTGGATAGACTGTAGACTTTCGCAAAGACAGATTCAAACTCGTCCGCACTCAGAAGATCATTGAGCTTCCCACGGCCTGTGGGAACGAGGAAGAAGACACTCCACAACGTGATCTCCAGCTTTTCCATCAACGCGACGATCCTGTCGATCTCGCTGATATTCCTCCTACTGAATGTAGTGTTGATTTGAACCGGCAGTCCAATCTCATTGGCCCAGCGCACCGCATCGAGGGTTCGAGCGAAGGACCCGCTCATTCCGCGAAAGGCATCATGAGTCTCGGCGCACGCGCCGTCCATGCTTACGGCCAGCCTGGCGAGACCAGCATCTTTGAGCCTGACGACGATTTCTTTCGTCAGCAGGGGCGTAGCGCTGGGCGTCAATGAGACTCTCACTCCAACCGAGCGGGCATGGCTAATCAATTCGAAGAGATCAGGCCGCTTGATCGGATCGCCGCCGGTCAACACAAAGACAGGGACTTCGAGCGCCGCGATCTGGTCAATCAAACACTTGCCTTCTTCGGTGCTCAATTCCAGCGGATTGCGGTCCGGCTGTGCGGATGCGCGGCAGTGGACGCAGGCGAGATCGCATGCCTGGGTTACTTCCCAGATCGCAATGAATGGCCGTTCGTTGAAGTCGATCGTGTTGATTTGCGGATTCATGAATCTATAAGAAGTCCGCATGCCGGCTTAACGCAGTGACCAAAGTCCCAGGCTGCTAGAATTTCCGAGTGACCGCTGAACGTACCGATCTTGCGACTGCCCTCGGGAAGACTGCGCTTTTGTCGAGCCTCACGCCGACAGAATTGAAAACGCTCGCGGCGCGAACAGTTCGCAAGCTATTTAGTGCAGGGGAGTTGCTCTTCACAGAGGGCGAGCCTTGCAACGGCTTGCACATCATTGCACAAGGCAAAGTTCGCATCTTCAAGACGTCTGTGAGCGGACGTGAGCAGGTACTTGCTGTGAATGTTCCGGGCGAGTCTGTCGCGGAATTGCCAGTCTTCGATGGTGGGCCATTTCCCGCGTCCGCTGCTGCGATCGAGGATGCAGAAATTGCGTTCATTTCGCGCCGCGATTTTCAGGCATACTGCATGGAGCATCCAGAAGTCGCGCTCAAGGTGCTTCAGGTCGTAGGAGCGCGGTTGCGGCGACTAGTGGGTATCATCGAGGAGTTGTCGTTCACGACAATCCGCCAACGACTCATTTCGGCACTGCTCAAACTTGCCCAAAACGAGGGCAAGCCTAGTTATCTCGGAATCGAGTTTCAACTGCCGGCAACTCATCAGGAACTCGCCAATCAGCTTGGAACGGTACGCGAACTGGTTTCCCGCAACCTTATGCGCTTGCAGGCTGAGGGACTTCTGGATGTTGACGCTCGACAAATCGTAGTAAAGGATCTTGACGGCCTCAAGGCCTTGCTGGAGGCGACTTCTTAGAACTTCCGGAGTCCGAGTGACATAAGTTACTGCTCTGCTCCTCATAGATCGATACGGTTGCAGGTGGAGAGTGCTCATGCCAACCTCAACCCAGTCCATCCGTGACATCGTTAAGCAGTATCCATCCTCGGCCAGAGTTTTTCACCGATTCGATATTGACCTGTGCTTGCAAGCTGATCTGTCGCTCGAAGGGGCGTGCCACGAACTGCAGCTCTCGGTCGATCAAGTCCTCGAAAAACTCACCGATTCGGAGGCCCAGGAGCGCGGTGGCATGACTTCGGATCCGGCAACTCTTTCTCTCGCCCGCCTGGTTCAACACATCGTCCGCATTCATCACCTTTGTGTCCGTCAGGAGCTTCCGAGGCTCGCCGAGATGGCTATGAAGCTGGCGGCGACACGGGGTGATCGTGCACCCGAACTCACGAAGGTCGCGGAGCTGATTGAGCAGCTCCGCGGCGAGATGTATACGCATATTCAAAAGGAAGAGCAGGTTCTCTTTCCGTTCATCTCGCAGATGGATCAGGAATCGATCATCGCTTACCCGCCCTCGCACGCATGCTTCCGTTCGGTTACGCACCCGATTTTCATGATGGAACAGGAACACGAGTCCGCCCACCACATCGTGGCCGAGCTCATCCGCCTGACTAATCACTTCGAGCCGCCCTCATGGGCGTGCGCTACGCACATCGCTCTCTTTTCTGGACTCCGTGAATTCGAGGCTGACCTCAAGCAACACGTCCACCTAGAGAATGACGTTCTATTTCCCCGTGCCGTTCAACTGGAAGCAGAACTCAAGGTCAGGAGTTAGTTATGGCTACGCTTCCGTTGTTCGAACAGCCGACCCCCACAGGCACCATCCACGGCAATACTGCAATCATTGCTCGCGAACGTCAGAAGAGCCTTATGCTCCGCGCGTGGATCTTAAGCGGGCTCTTCTTTATGACTTTGCCCGGGACCTTGTTGGGATTTTCGAACCTGATGGCGATCAGTGCGCACCACGGTCTCGGCACACTTCCGGCCGCGTGGATTGAAGGACACGGCCACGCTCAAATGTTTGGCTGGATCGGTAGCTTCATTCTTGGCATTGGATTCTATTCACAACCCGCGTATGGGCGGTCAGTTCTTCGCGTGCCTCTCTCCTGCTACGTGCTTTGGACCTCGGGTGTTGGGATGCGGTGGTTCGCAAACATCTATGGATGGCATTGGCGCGCACTCCTCCCGATCTCTGCTGGATTTGAGCTCATCGCGGTCATTCTTTTTCTTTACGCAGCTTCGCACCATAAGCTGCCTGCATCAACTCAAGGAAACAGAGCAAAGCCTCCCATGGAACCCTGGATGGTTTCCGTCCTGATCGGGACTGCCGGACTCTTTTCCGCTGTGATTTTCAATTTTATTGAATGCGTCCGATTGGCTAGGCAGGGAGGCCTTCGATCCTTTCCGCACTCGCTCGATCAGAAATATCTCGTCGTGCTCGGCTGGGCATTTGTTGTTCCTGTGGTGTGGGGTTTTTCGGCGCGTTGGTTGCCAACTTTTCTCGCGATCTCGAAGCCCAATGTCCGTTGGTTTCGGACAGCTGTATGCATGGATTTGGCGGGCGTTCTCTTCGGCGTCGCAGGATGGCCCAAGCCCGCAACGATCCTATTTGCTTTTAGCGCCTTTACGATCGCATTTGCACTTCGCTTTGCAGAACGGCCCCATGGGCGCGCAAAAATTCAGGGCATCCATCCAAGCTTTCCAACCTTCATCCGTCTGGCTTATGCCTGGCTGATCGTGGCTGGATCGATGAGTGTATGGGCTGCATTTTCCGATGTGCACGGCGGCATCTGGGGCGCCTCACGTCATGCGCTGACAGTTGGATTTGCAGCGACGATGGTGTTCGCAATTGGGCCACGGATCCTGCCGCACTTCACAGGGATTCAAAGTATCTTCAGTAAGCGTTTGATGCTTCTTAGTCTGCTGTGTCTCCAGACAGGATGCCTGCTACGTGTTTCCTCTGAGCCTCTTGCATATGAGGGTCTGGCCTCATTCGCATGGAAGGTGCTGCCTGTCTCAGGCGTGTTGGAATTGGGTGGAGTGCTTCTGTTTGCTTCGAACCTCATGCTCACCTTCTTACTGGGCCGAAACGCCTTCGCCACGGAGAGCTAGCAGCCCAATGCACAAACCCACATGTAATCTCGGGAAGGGCGAACGGTCCAGCTTCTCATAGTGTTATTTGAATCACACTGTGACTTGCTTCCTGCTGGGATGATGAGTCTCGGTATTTCTGAACTAATTCCGCCCGGTAGTGACCTAAGTCCCTGCGTTCCCCTCTGACTGCACGCTACTGTTCGCTCAGTGCAACTGCTTCAACAGGGACCTTCAATGACCTTTGCAGCTTCCCATCTTCGGTTTTGTGAGGATTGCCCGCCCGAGTCTCGGCGCGTTCAGGAGCATTTCGCACCAATTTCGTCCTAATAAAGTGAGGGAGAATCATGTCCTACAAGCGTTATTGGGTGACACTGGCCATCGTCATCATTGGATCTTTCGCCGTGCTCGGAGGAGTCGGCAGGAAGATGATCAGCGAAGCTCCCCCCATCCCAGACGTGTACAACACTGACGGGCAGCTTCTCTTCACAGGGAGTTCCATCACGGATGGGCAAGGAGTATGGCAGTCCATCGGCGGACAGGAAATCGGTACTGTCTGGGGCCACGGCGCTTATGTCGCACCCGACTGGAGCGCTGATTGGCTGCACCGGGAATCGGAAATTCTGCTGAAGACCTGGGCTGTCAGAGCTGGGGCGACGAATTTCGAATCTCTCGGGCCGGACCAACAGGCCATCTTCAAAGCGCGCCTGATTCGCGAGATGCGGACGAACACGTACGATGCGTCGCGCAATCGAGTTATGCTGAGTCCCGACCGCGCTGCAGCGTTTGAGGAGCTTCGGGCCTACTACACCGATGTCTTTGCGACTGGCCGGTCAGCATATGCCATCCCGAGCGGTGCCTTAACCAACACAGTAAAGCAGCATCAACTAGCCGCATTCTTCTGGTGGACTTCGTGGGCTTGCAGCACGGATCGACCTGGATCTGAGACGACCTACACAAATAATTGGCCGCACGAGCCCCTGATTGGCAATGTACCAACGTCCGGTGCAGTCCTCTGGAGCGTGCTGAGTTTCGTCGGCTTGTTAGCGGGAATAGGCGGCCTTGTATGGTGGTACGCGTCGCAGGAGAAGGAACTCGTTCATGGGCCCTACCCGGAAAAAGACCCATTCCTGGCCTTCAAACCCACCCCATCGCAATGCGCGACGCTGAAGTATTTCTATGTGGTGATCATCCTCTGGGGCGTTCAAATCTTCATGGGCGTCTTGACCGCTCACTACGGCGTTGAGGGGCTGTCCTTCTTTGGATTCCCGCTCGCCAAGTATCTGCCCTACGCCGTCACGCGCACATGGCATCTGCAGATAGCTATTTTCTGGATCGCAACGTCATGGTTGGCCACAGGCCTTTATGTTGGCCCCGCCGTCAGCGGTCACGAGCCAAAGTATCAGCGCCTTGGCGTCAACGCACTCTTCGGCGCGCTCATCCTGGTTGTTGGCGGTTCACTCGCGGGCGAGTGGATGGGCATTCAGCAGCGGCTCGGCAACATGTGGTTCTGGTTCGGCAGCCAGGGTTACGAATACGTCGATCTCGGCCGCTTTTGGCAAATGCTTTTGTTCATCGGACTGGTTCTCTGGCTTGTCCTTATGGTCGCAGCTTTGAAGCCGGCTCTCGTTCGCAAGAGCGAAGACCGCTCGCTTCTCATCCTGTTCCTCATCTCCAGCATTGCTATCCCGCTCTTCTATTCAGCCGGACTGATGTACGGTCAGCGCAGCCATCTCGTTACTGCTGAATACTGGCGCTGGTGGGTAGTTCATCTCTGGGTTGAAGGCTTCTTTGAAGTGTTCGCCACTGTCGTGATTGGCTTCCTTTTCACACGGCTCAAGCTGATCGAAATTCGCACCGCAACCAAGGCTGCGCTCTTCTCGACTACCATCTTCCTGTCCGGCGGTATCATCGGCACCTTCCATCACCTGTACTTCGCCGGTGCAACCCCCGCAGTCATTGGCCTGGGAGCAATCTTCAGCGCATTTGAAGTTGTGCCGCTCACGCTGATTGGCTATGAGGCCTGGGAAAACATCCGCCTTGCGCAACCGACAAAGAAGTCCCAGTGGATCGCCAATTACAAGTGGCCCATCTACTTCTTCGTCGCAGTTGCATTTTGGAATCTTGTGGGAGCAGGCCTTTTCGGCTTCCTCATCAACCCGCCGATCTCGCTCTACTATGTCCAGGGACTCAACCTCACCCCGGTCCACGGTCACACGGCACTATTCGGCGTCTACGGAATGCTCGGTCTCGGTCTCACTCTGTTTTGCCTCCGCGCGCTAATGCCAGGTCGCAAGTGGAACGAGACACCACTCAAACTCTCCTTCTGGTCTCTGAACATTGGCCTGATCTTTATGGTGATCCTCAGCATGCTCCCAGTGGGACTGCTGCAGGCCTGGGCATCCATTGAACACGGCACTTGGTACGCGCGCTCAGCGGAGTTCATGCAGTCCGGTACCATGCAGACTCTGCGTTGGATGAGGGTTCCCGGAGACATCATGTTCTCAATCGGAGCAGCATTGTTTGCCTGGTTCGTACTTGGATTGCTCACCGGACACTCGTACAGTAAAGACCTGCGGGGCGGAACGGACGTTTCGTCGCACGACCGTAATGAAGAACGCACCGTCGCACTCGCAGGCCGCTGAGCGATATGTCAACATCCATGCGGCGTCTTTGATGGATCAACCACCACAAGGACGCCGCAAAGCGAGCTGTTCGCTCTCAAGTGGAGCGATATCAACTTCTCTGCTGGAACGATGAACGTGGCCCGCTCCATCGTCCACGGTTTCGTCGGACCGTGCAAAACAGAATCTTCTCAGAAGCCTGTGCCGATCCATCCACGCGTCTGCGAAGCACTCGTCAAGTGGAAAGAACAGTCCGCTTATGCCAGCCAGAAGACTGGGTCTTCGCAAGCCGGCATAGCAATGGAAAGCAACCGTACTGGGGACAATCAATTCTGCACAAGTATCTGCGACCTGCAGCTCGCGAACTCGGAATAGAAACACAATTGGATGGCATACATTCCGGCACACCTACTCAACCCTCTTGAGGAGCGCTGGCACTGAGTTCAAAGTGATGCAGGAACTTCTACGCCATTCAACAATACGATCGACCCTTGATGTCTACACTCAAGCAATTAAACCCGCCAAACAGAATGCGCAGGCCGCGGTCATGTCGTTGGTCTTCTCTTCTTAGTGAAGTCGGGAACCATATATAAGGATGTCGCGCTAAACATGTATTTGGGTGCAAACTGGGTGCAAAATGCACCCAGTTTCCCTGATTTCTCTTCGCCAAATCATCCCGTAAGTCTTTTGGAATGTATGGCGGGGACGACGGGGCTCGAACCCGCGACCTCTGCCGTGACAGGGCAGCGCTC
>Ga0068860_100000576_pt1 | contig 44149 bp, 42 predicted proteins | sample KBSSwiS32_FD_66597 | JGI IMG/M metagenome (GOLD analysis project Ga0068860, IMG submission 66597) | Switchgrass rhizosphere microbial communities from Kellogg Biological Station, Michigan, USA - KBS Switchgrass S3-2 | ecosystem: Host-associated > Plants > Roots > Rhizosphere > Soil ... | reverse complement strand
TTTCTTCATCCCAAGTTTTCATCATATTTTCCTTAACTCGTACAGAATTAATTCATGAACACAACCTAGGCCCCCTGCGATCTATTTTCCCGGTGCGCCTTACGCAACTGGAGGTGGCGTGGAAACGGTGCGCTGCTCCGACCGCCCCGCATAGATTGCCGCGACTATCAACCCATAGGAAACCGCCCGGAGAGCGGACCATAATGCGGCGAGTCCCACGAGTTTCGATCCCAAGCTGTGCGGGGCATTGCTGTCGTGCGCGAACGAATATTGGACGAGGCTTTGCGTGAGCGGCGAGAGAAAACAAATCGCAAGCGCGAGGCCGAATCCGATTATGGAGAACATGGAGGCGCGGGGCGACAGGTGCCAATTGAGGATGGTGACGATGCAGGCAATCAAGCATACGAGGAGCGTGGGGGTCTGGTATGCGAGGCTTTGGAGAAAGAGGGGAACGATGTTCATGGTATTTTCTGACGTTTGGGTTGTGTTATTATGGAAGAGTCACATCGTCGTAGCGATTCACCTTGAAGGGCCCCTTGCGGACGCCTTTTTTTGGTTTCACCTGCACGGACATCGGCTCGTCGCCGGATGAAATATTGAAATAGAGCGTGCGATAGTGGCCCACGCTGCCGTCGCCCTGGCTGGCACGTTCGTAGTCGTTCGCCGCGAAGCGTACGCCCGTGGGGCCATTGTATAGGGTGGATGAATGCGAGAAAGTGTTGATCGCGATGAGCGTGGTCTCGGGGCCGCCGGGGGTGGAGCGATGCTGCTCGATGAATTGCGTAGGCGAGTAGTAGTTGCTGAAATCGGGGGCGAACGCCGAGCGGTTCATGCCGATCTTGAGGTTCTTGCGGATCTCGAAATGCAGATGCGCCGGATACATCCCGTGCGCCGTGCCGATGGTGCCGACCTGCTGCCCGCGCGAGACGGCGTCGCCGGGTTTGACCATGATTTCATTGAGATGCCCGTAGAGCGAATCGACACATGCAAGCTGGCCGTTTTCAAAATAGCTGTGGCGCAGAATCACGACATTGCCCCAGCCGAGATGCACATCCGCCGCAAAAACCACGATGCCATTGGCCGTGCTGTAAACGGGATCGCCGAGATCGGTGTCGCCGCCGCCGTCGCCATCCAGTCCTCACCGAGGTGGCCGTATGCGGTGAACCCGCGCGCCTTGTGGTAGCCGTGGCCATTCGGCTTTCCCACTGGATAATCAAAGCCGTCCGCGACTTTTACAGTCGCGGTGTCGGCAGCAGCAAGTTGCGCCAGCGGAAGCGCGACAAGAGCGAGAATTGCCATGATTACCCGTCGCATAGGAAGGCTGGTTTAAGGGCAACCAGCGCGTTTAGGCAAGTTTTTTTCCGGTGGAAAAATCAAGCGAACAGGCACGCCAGCAGGACGATGCCAAGAATGATACGGTAGATGGCGAAAGGCGCAAAACCATGTTTCCTCACCCAGTGCATGAACCAAGCGACCACGCCGAATGCCACGATGAACGAGACAACGAACCCGATGGCGAGCACGATCCACTCGTGAGCGTGCATCACCAGCGGGGCGAGTGGTTCCTGCACCGCCGCCTTGTGGTGGCTGTGCAAAATTCCGACGGTTTTCAGCAGGTCATAACCGGTGGCTACCACCATGGTCGGGATCGAAAGGAAAAATGAAAACTCCAAGGCCGCCTCGCGCGACATCCCGGCGAGCTGGCCGGCTGCGATGGTGGACATGGAGCGGGAAGTTCCCGGGAATACCGCCGACAAAATCTGGGCCGCGCCGATCCAGATCGCATGGGGCAGCTTCATTTCCTCCATGTGATTGATGCGGGGATTCTTGCAGAAGACATCCACCACCCACATCACGATGCCGCCTATGAGGAGGGCTACCGCCATCACGGTAAGGTTTTCCAGGTTCTTGCCGATAACCTTGGTGAGCGCAAAGGCAGGTCCCGCAGTAACTACAAATGCGATAAGCGTCAGGCTGAGGGGATGCGTGAGAATGGTGCGGTCGCCGCGTTCACCTTTCGGGAATGTGCTGATGAATTTCATGATCCGCTCGCGGAAATAGATCGGAAGCGTGAGGATCGCACCGAGTTGGATGACGATGGAATACATCTTCCAGAAACCGCTCCCGAGATCCATGCTGAGCAGCCACTCGGCGATGCGAAGATGCGCGGTGGAACTTACCGGCAGGAACTCCGTAAGACCTTCGATGATACCCAGCAGAACAGACAATAAATAGTCGTGCACTGAAATAGCCCTGGATGAAAACGAGGGCGATTAAATCGCGCTTTCGCCGCGCTCGTCGGTGCGAATGCGGATCGCTTCCTCAATGGGAATGACAAATACCTTGCCGTCGCCGATCTTGCCGGTCTTTGCTGCTGCCACGATTGCGTCAACCGCTTTCTGGACGCGCTCGTCGGCGATCACGATTTCAAACTTCACTTTTGGGAGGAAGTCCACAGTGTATTCGCTGCCACGGTAGATTTCGGTGTGGCCCTTCTGGCGGCCAAAACCCTTGACCTCGGTTACCGTCATTCCCTCGACGCCGATTTCGGAAAGAGCTTCTTTCACGTCTTCCATTTTAAATGGTTTGATAATCGCTTCGATCTTTTTCATACGTTGCTAATTGCATAGGCGGGCAGGGGGCAAATGGCAAGTCTGATGCTCGCTTTTTTTCAGTGGGACGGTCGAAATCGGGTTGTTGATCCTCCCATTTGTGGCAATATCCCAGCATGGCGAACGTGGCGAGCTGGATCAGGGAATGCGACGACCGCAATTTCCGCCGTTTTTTCGAGAAGCGGCCGGGGTTGAAACTTTTCAATGCCCGTGTCGAACCCGTGGACTGGGCTGAGATGGACGGATTGCTGATCACCGGCGGCGAGGATATCTCCGCGCCATATCTCAAGCAGGAGATTCCCGACCCGTCGCCAATCGAGGATCCGCAGCCGCAGAGGGACGCATGGGAATTTGAAATGCTGCCGTTTGCATTGCAGGCAGGCAAACCGGTGCTGGCGGTTTGCAAAGGCCACCAGGTGCTGAATGTCGCGCTCGGCGGCACGCTCTACCTCGATATCCAGGGGCATAATCTGCCGGAACTGAAATCGAATAATGTGCAACCGCTACGCCATTCGGCCAATGCCAAGCATCGTTTCGAGTTGGTCAACAGTTCCCACCACCAGGCGCTGGACAAACTCGGCGAGGGGCTTGAGATCGAAGCGTGGTGCGGGATGGATGATGTGATCGAGCAGATCAGGATCCGGAATTATCCTTTCGGGCTGGGCGTCCAATATCATCCCGAGCGCGATTGGATATATGCAAATCTGTTTGAGGATTTCTTCGACCACGTCTTAAAAAAATGATCCATGCCAATTCACCGTTCAACCCCGATGAGGTCGCGCTCGACCTCACGATCCGGGTGGGACTTGAATTCGTGTATGAGACCACGGTGCCCGCGCCGCTTTTTCTGTTGATCAAGCCGCGGCTCGACACGTGGCAGTATATCGAGAAGGAACAGCTTTCCTTCGACCCGCGCCTCTGCTCGCTGGAATATGAGGACCACCACGGGAACATCGTCCACCGTGTGAATCTTCCAAAGGGCCGCACCACGATCCGCCATGATGCCTTTGTCTCGGTGCCGTCGATCCCGGAAAATCATGCGATGGTCGATGAGCCGGTGCCGGTGGAGCAATTGTCTGCGAACCAGCTTCGCTACACGCTTCCCAGCCGGTATTGCGATTCCGACAGGCTGCTGGATTTTGCATTCGAGAAATTCGGCAGTATCCCGAATGGCTTTCAACGCGTGCAGGCGATCTGCGACTGGGTTCACAATAACATCGAGTACCGTTTCGGAACGGGCAGTCCGAATCGCACAGCCTACGAAACGATCCACCAGGGCTACGGCGTCTGCCGTGATTTCGCGCACGCGGCGATTGCGCTATGCCGCACGTTCAACATACCCGCGCGCTACATCACCGGTTATGTGCCCGATGTGGGATATCCCGATCCCGGTTCGCCTATGGATTTTCATGCTTATTTCCAGGTGTACATTGCCCACCGCTGGTACACATTCGACGCCCGTTTCAATGTACCCCGCATCGGCCGCATCAAGATCGCGTGCGGACTGGACGCAGTGGATGGCGCGTTTGCCACGGTTTATGGCGCGGCACGGCTCGTTCATTTCGATGTATGGGCTTATCAGGTTGATCCTGCGCAGGTTGGCCTGAATGATCCGGTCGATCTCTCGAAGCGGCTCGACGGCACCCCGGAGTTGCGCTTCCCGCCCCTGAGCAATCCTGTTTAGGCCAGGTGCGGTCGTTTGCGGGCTTGCGGAGAGCAGGGCTGTCACTAGACTGGCTGTCCATATGCCTTTTGACGATCTTCTGCCGCAAATCCTTGCATTCCGCGACGAGCGGGACTGGGACCAGTTCCACCAGCCAAAGGAACTGGCAATCGCCCTCTCAATCGAGGCGAGCGAACTGCTGGAGCATTTTCTCTGGAAAAGCCCGGAGGAAGTGACGCAACGGATCGCCACAAAAAAGACCGAGATATCCGACGAGCTCGCCGACATCACAGTCTATCTCCTGGAACTCGCGCACAAAATGGAAATCGATCTGCCCACGGCGATCCGCAGCAAGATGGCGAAGAATGCCCTCAAGTATCCCGTTGCAAAAGCTAAGGGCAGCAACAAGAAATATTCCGAGCTGGCGGACGACGCACCCCGGTCTTAGCTGGCAGGTGTCGCCGCCTTGCCCGGCTGCAAACGTGGATCGCTTTGCAGGAGTTCATCGAGCGAGTCCCAGCCAGTGTCGTCCAGGGCCTGGAAAGCATTCAGGTACACTGCGACGATCTCGGGATCGTGCTTTTGCAAGAGATCGTTGATTACCTTTTCCAGGGCGTCCTTCGACGGGGCGGGGGGGAGTTGCTCCACGGTGCCGTTTTCATCGTGCTTGATTCCGAGGCCGTCGAGGAAGTCGCAGAGCAGTTTGGAATGCTGGCCGACCAGCCAGATTTGCAGGATGTGCGCCGCGACCGCGTCGCTGGACTTGCGGCTCAGGGCATCCTGCAGCCATGCGTGGCGTTCATTGCGCGGTTTGCGCTCAATGAACACGGGGCGGAGTTTCCGCTGCTTGGCCACGGCCTCGATGGTGGCCTTGTAGAGCGGTTTCTCCTTTTCGTGGAGGTAGGAAAAAAGGGTCGAAACCAGTGCGGGGGAAGTCCGCTGGAAGATATCGCTGGGTGTCAGTTTGTTACTCATTGTTGGAAAGCGGAAGCATCGCCGACCTCCGTGCAAAATGGAAGCGGACTTTTTGTTTTATGCACGGCGGAGATGTAGTTGAAGAGCATCACCCAGAAGGTGAGGCCGAGGCTGAACATGGGGAATTGCAACAGTGGCGGCAGGGAATAAATGATCGCCACCAGCGGAATCCACACGCCCCAGCAGGCAATCATTGTGGGGAATGATTTGTATTTATAAAAAGAAAAGGTCCATACCCGGGAAAGTCCCTGGAATGAAAAATTCTGGTGCTTCCATTCGTAGCATGCCATACCGACCGGTGTGGTGATGAAGGGGCTGAAAACAAACTGGTCGACGAGTACTTTTTTGAGCACGGTGACGAAATCAACCTGTGCCCCGAAAAGATGAGTCTGGTAGCGGTAGAAGAAATCCACCATCAGCCCGTCGAATGCCCAGTAGGGGAGTGTGAAGAGAAGGTTTCGCACGTTTTCACGGCGGGGTTTGCCGCCCTGGAAAGCGATGATCGTCAGTATTTCCGGCAACACGCCTCCTGCCAGCGATGCCGTAAGCATGCTGAAAGGCAGGCCGCCCTTCGCCTTGGCATCGGCAAGCGCGGAAAGCCATTTATGCACATCCGGTTGCATGTAGTACGCAATCAGCAGGCTCACCATCAGGGCCTGGACGATCAGTCCGGGTACAAGATTTGCCTTGGCGGCGCGGAGGCCGACGAGGAGCGGTGCTTTTTCGGTATGCATGCAGGGGTGTCCACGCTATAGAAAACCATGAACATGACAAACGGGAATTCTCGCGGGACTTGGTGAAATCCGTTTTTCGGGCGAAGGTGACTGGTACCATGGAGAAAAAGACACCCATTAAATCGCAGCGGCTGGACGAATTGGAAACGAGGTTTTCCAGCATGGGACAGCCTGCGTACCGGGCCAAGCAGGCATTGCAGTGGCTTTATCACAAGCGGGTGAAGTCATTCGAGCAGATGACCGACCTCCCCGCCGCGTTGCGCCAGCAACTCGCCGACACCTTCGCGTTCGATGACCTGAAACCCGTGCGCAAACTCGGCTCCGGCGACACCACGCAGAAATTTCTTTTCCAGCTCGGGGACGGCAGCCTCATCGAGTCAGTGCTGATTCCCGCGTCGCCCGCGCTTTATGGAGAGCAGTCGGACCGCCGCACGATTTGCGTCTCCACCCAGGTGGGTTGCGCCTATGGGTGCAAATTCTGCGCGAGCGGGCTGGATGGGTTTTCACGCAACCTGAATGCCGGCGAGATCGTGGAGCAAATCCTGAAGGTCGAGGAAATCAGCGGCGAGAAGATCAATAACATCGTCTTCATGGGCATGGGCGAGCCGATGGCGAATTTCGACAACCTCATGCGTGCCATCACGATCATCAACGCCCCATGGGGCATTGGCCTCGGCGCCCGGCACATCACGGTATCGACCAGCGGCCTTGCGCCACGTATCCGGGATTTTGCCGACCAGCCGTTGCAGATCCGCCTGGCGATCTCGCTGCATGGCGCGACCGACGAGGTACGCGAACAGATCATGCCGGTGAACCGCAAGTACAACCTGGCCGCCCTGCTTGAGGCCTGCGATTACTACCAGCAGCGCAAGAAACAGCGGCTGACCTTTGAATATATCCTTATCGAGGGGATCAATGATACCGAGGAACAGGCGGTGGCGCTTGCGAAGCATGCGAACCGGCTCGGGGCCAAGGTGAATCTCATCCCCTACAACAAGGTCGAGGGCCTTCCGTGGGAGCGCCCTTCCATCCGCCGGCAGGACGCTTTTCACGACATTTTGAAGCGTCAGAAAGTCGCATCGACGATCCGGCGCGAAAAAGGGCATGATATCGATGCCGCTTGCGGGCAATTGCGCCTGCAAGTAAGCCGTGATAAATCTTTTGCAGAAAATGCCGACACGCGCTAGTTAGTCGTTATGCCGGACGAGGAACCAGAGAAGATTTGGGACGAATACGATTGGGAGCGTTTTCTTCAGCAGCAGGATCGCAAGACCGAGCGATACATGGAGCTGCTGGAGAAGTACATCGACGACCCGAACCGTGACCAGATCATTGCCCGTGAAATGGGCTGGTACCATTTGCTCGACGAGGATGGCAAGGAATGGGCGGACAATGTCGACTCGCTATTCACAGAGGAAATGGAACTCGCCGACGAGGAAAACGGCGAGGAAGAGGAAGCCGATGCCAATACGGAAAATTTCGAGCAACATCCTCTTTACCAGGCCTCCTTTGCACTCACTGTGTGGATCGACCAGTTGTTTGAGGAGCTGGGCGACCTTCAGAACCACCCCTCGGCCGTCCGGCTCGCCACTCAATCCGCCATCGCCAGCGCCAAGCTCGCGGCGGCCTTGAGCGACGACGACGTGGACGAGATCGGGATGACCATCGCCTACCTGAAGCGCGCACTCAAGGCGATCAGCAACGCCATGGAAGCCGGTCTGCACCTGAAGCAGGAGATCAAGCTGGACAAGGAAAAGGCCGCTGCGCTCGATCACAGATTATTCCAGATCAGAGACGGAATCATAGCCCTGATGGGCGAATTTCGGTCCGAATGGCGGCGCCGTTTCGGAAACCGATAATTTTTTTGAATTAAGTCAGAATTACTTCGTCTAATTTAATGTCCACAGAAGCCCAAAATGTCACCATAGAGGTCGATGATATCGAACTGGTAAAGAGATGCCAGGCCGGTGACACAAAGGCTTATAACGAACTGGTAACACGATACAGAGGAAAGGTTTACGCAATGATCTACAACATGGTAAGGAACGAGCAAGATGCCTGGGATCTGGCGCAGGATGGTTTCCTGAAAGCATGGAAATCCATCGCCAATTTCCGCGGGCAGTCCGCGTTCTACACCTGGTTGTACCGCATCATGACGAACGTCACCATCGACTGGCTGCGCAAGAAGCAGATCGAGGGAGGCACGGAATTCGACGACGCGCTGGAATTGAAGGACATCGAGCCCGGCTCGGCGACGGTGCCGAGGGCGGAGCCGCTGCCGGATGAAAAGATGGCGCATGCCGAGATCCGCAAGCGGATCGACAGCGCGCTGGAGAAGCTTTCACCGGAACACCGCGCAGTGATTGTCATGAAAGAAATCGATGGACTGCAATACAACGAGATCGCCGAGGCGATCGGATGCTCGCTCGGCACGGTGATGTCCCGGCTTTTTTATGCGAGGAAGAAACTGCAAACACTACTGAGGGATGTTTATGAAAACGTTTGAGGAAAAATTCACCGCATGGGTCGATGGAGAATTAAAGGGCGCCGAACTCGCCGAGTTCGAGGATGCGCTCGCGAAAGTGGATGACGCGAATATGAACAGGATCGCGTCGCACCAGCTTGGCGACCTGTTGCGCGACTACGCGCAGGCACCCGCATTGCAAAATGCCGACTTTTTCAACCTGCAGATAATGCAACGGATTGAAGCGGAACTTCCCAAGCCGGTTGCCAAGGAAGCGCCATCGCGGTCCCCGTGGTCACTTGCAGGTCTGGCCCTGGCCGGTGCGTTCAGCCTGCTGGTCGCACTGGGATTCTTTCATTTCATGATCCCCAACGGGGCGAATTCGAATCCGAATAACGTGGCAGGGATCATCAATACGCGGTCCGGTGACCCGGACATCACTGCCAGCGCATTTTACTCGAAACAGAACGACGTGACCGTGCTCTGGCTCGATGGCCAGAAATACATGCCTGAAAAGCGCACCCCGCAGGAGAAGCACTCCGGGAAAAACAAAAATAATTGAAACTCCGGAAGCCATACATTTTTTCATTGTTAATCCTGGTGATGGCGCTGGGAGCGGGTTGCCTGTATGCAGGTCCGGATGAAGGCGAGGCCAAGGCTTCCATCTGGAGCGGGCTGGTGCTGGCGACGAATGAGGCGCATCCCGCCGAGATTCCATCGGAGTTGAAGCAGTATTCCTCCCAGTTGAAAAACATCTTCGGCTACAACCAGTATGAGCTCATGGGCCAGCATGTCGAATTGATGGACAGCCCCACCGAACACTGGCTGGTCCCGAGCAAGGACTTCTCCCTCCACGTCGAATCCAAAAAAGCCACCAATCCCGGTTTTCATTACCGGCTGAAACTCGATTTGTATCAGGAGAAAAAACTGCTCGCAGGACTGGAGGCCAGGCTATGTGGCCAGAACCTGCTGTTCATCCGCGGCCCATTCTACGGCAAGGGGCAGTTGATCATCGTGCTGGTGGTGAAATAACGTCCGTGCATCCTCATGCCGCACGCTCTGCAACCGACGAAATGATTATGCGCATGCGCGATTTTTCGTTATACTGCCGCGAGAAAACCGGAGGCTTTGAATGAAAAGAACTTTTGCGGCCGTGACTCTCGCATTTTCAATTGCGCTGCTGTTCAGCGGGTGTCTCAGCCTGCGATTTGGCGGGGGGAAAAAGACCACCACGGAAAACAAGAGTGAGAGCACCAACGTCACGCTTGGCCAGCAACTCATCGATCTCCAGAAGGCGTACGAAGCCGGGATCATCTCGGAGCGGGAATATAATTCCCAGCGCAAGAAATTGCTCAAGGGCAGGTAAGACCCGGGGTTTGCGGAAAATATTGCAGTCCGGATTTTGCGAACAGTCTGTGGCGCGAATAACTCTTGCACGCGGCCTATCCTGAAAAATATCCTTCCGCATGGCGCAGAAAGAGACATTTTACTTTTCCGGCATGAGGCTGGAGATCGATTTTTTGAATGATGAACCGGATCCGGATGATTTCGTGGGTTTCCGCAGGCGATTGAAGGAAAGCCTCATGAAATATCTCATAGCGGATGGCGCGGTCTTTGTGGACCGGGAAGCGGCGAGCGACTGGAAAGCCAGTGGTGGCGCGGACACGCGACTGGAGATGGTGATCGATTCGTGGCTTCGCGCGGGCAAATATGTGTGTCAAAAGTTCAAGGACAGGCAGGCGAAAAAAGCGCGCTGGGTCCTTTCGACCGATGAGGATGTGACACTGTTGTTGCTTCCGGAGTAAGCCTTACGCAAACCATCCATCAAGCTGCGCGACGTTGAGTTCGTCGAGCCGGTGGACAGCCGTGTCCGCCTCGCCGAGGTCGGCGATCGGATGTGTCGTGGCGACGCCGACCACTTTCATGCCGGCATTGCGCGCAGCCTGGATGCCGACGTGCGCATCCTCGAATACGACACAGACCTTCGGATCGCGGTGGATTTTTCCGGCTGCCTTTAGAAAGACATCCGGCGCTGGTTTGCCGTGGTTCACGTCCTCGGCGGAGACGATATCGGCAAAATATTCCCTGAGGTGGATGATCTCCAGCGATGTCTCGATGTTCAGCCGGTGCGTAGAGGAGCCGACCACGCAGGGGATGCCCGCGTCGGCGAGTTGTTGCAGCCAGTCCTTCACTCCGGGGAGGGCGGTGAGGCCGTCCTCGGTGACGACGTTCCGGTAGAGTTCCTCCTTGCGCAGTGATAGGAGGCGGATTTTGTCCGGGTCGTGCTCCCAGTCGAGAAGCTTCGGGATGATGAATTCGTTTTTCATTCCGAAGCCTTTTTTGAAATGGCCCTCGGGCAGCGGTTTTGCGATTTCCTTCGCAAGCCGTTCCCAGCTTTTCTCGTGGTGGGAGGAGGAATCGATGACGACGCCGTCCCAGTCAAATATCGCACCCCAGATGTGCGTCGCGTTCTTATTCAAGGCGTTTGAGGGCCGGGAGGCCGTAGTTTCTCATGAAATCCGGGGCTTCTTTTTCGATCTCGCTTGCATCGAGATAAATGACCGTGGGGTTCTCCTCGAACTCGATCTTGTGAAAGCCGTTGACCGGGCTTTTCACGGCGCGCTCGACATCCGCCAGGCTGTTGAGCGGGATGTCATTGATCTTGTTGATGACCAGCGAACTCAACTCCTCGTAGCCGATGGTGGCGGGGGAGGGGAGCACCTGGCTGAGAAAGACGATTTTCTTGTGGGCATCCGGGAAAAGCTCCGACTGGAACGCATCCATGTAAACGAAACGCTGGGGCGCTTTCTTGAACCACTCGGCACCCCATTCCTTGAGATACTGGCGGGAGAGTTCCTGCAGCACGAGGCCGCCCAGCACGTAATATTTTGGCGGTTTGCCGATCGAGTAGGGCTCGATGACGTTGTCCTCGGCGGGTTTGTGGGCGAGCGTGACGTTCACGTCCTTCGTTTCGCCCTTGTGGAAGATTTTGAATTTCACGACGTCGCCGTCAAAATTCCGGGTCGAGACGAGGTTGATCAACGAGATTTTCCCGTACTGCGGATCGGAGTAATTACCATCCTGGTCGATCGCCTTGTCGCCGATTGCCATGATCACGTCGCCCACCTGGATGCCCGCGTTGTCGCCAGGGCCGTGCCGCACGACCTGTGTGATATAAACGCCGCCGGAGTCATCATTTTTCAAGCCGGCGTAGCGGCGCAACTGGGGATCCCGTGTCGATGCAAAAAGCACTCCTGCGCGGGGAAAACCGCGGTAATCCTTTTTCGCGGCTTCCTTGAGGAAATGCTCGATCACGGGGGCGGGGATCAGATCCACGTTCTGCGTGCGCGCATCGTAGCGCATGAGCATTCCGACGAGCTTGCCGTCCTCCACGACCGGGAGCGTGAAGCTGCTCTCGCGGTATTGCAGGGACGAAGTGAGGCGGTAGGTGAGCAGCGCGGTGTCGTCGAGAGGATAGCGGGCGACCTCCACGGTGGTGAGCAACCCGGCGGTGCTGAGCAGTGCGCCGGTATTTTCAAGCTGCCAGGCCTGCACCCTGTCGCCGACCTTTGCATCCTTGAATTCCAGCGGCTTGATCCCGTTCAGGAAATTATCGTCCGCCGGCTTCAATGTCGCGAGGTTCGATTCGTAATCCACCACATCCACGGTGGCGACCGTCTTCTCGCCGGACTCGGCCTTTTCGAGCTCGACGTAATTGGCATTTGCCACCATCTCGGCGGTCACCAGCACGCGCTTGCCGGACAGCACGGGACCGAGCGCGCGGCGGGAGTAAGGCGCCCGTTTGCTCCATGGCCGGATGAAATCGTAAGCCTGGCTGGTGACGTTCACGCGGATTACCTGCGAGTTTTTTTCCACCGATTTTTCCATGACGGGAGCTTCCTTCGCCTTCTCCTTTGCGGGGGAGAGGGAAGCCATGCCGGCCAGGATGAACACGGGGAGTGACCGTTTGAAAAATGTGATAGTTGTCATTTGAAAAATGCTCATGCGATTGTTTCCGGTGGCGTGAGCCTAGTTGGCGGTCTCGCTCAGGTTCTGTTCGCTCAACACGTTGTAGCGGGACATGATGCGCTGCCGCGCGGATTCCACCGCATGGCGTTCCAGCACGATTGGCCGGCCCGTGCCGATGGTCTTGATGACGTATTGCTCGGAGGGTTTTGCGAGGGCGGCCGCGAGGTCGTCCAGGGTCCTGATCTTCGCGCCGTTCACTTCATCCACGATACTGTTTTTGAATGAGCCGAGATAGGTGTTGATCTCGTCCGGCAGGATGCCGCTCAGGATGATGACCTCGGGGTGATCCTTGTAAATCTCGTCCGAGATGTAGAAGTCGTAGAAATAACGCACCCGCAGGTCGTCGATGCCGTTTGCCTCGACAAAATCGCGCATGAGCGGCTGGAAAAGCAGGCCGCCGAAAAGCACGTAGCGCGGGCGCACGTCGTAGGAATTTGCCTGCATGGCGTAGGGCCACGCGGAGGTGAGGTGGACGGTCACGTCCATTTCCTTCTTGTCGCGCAGGATGTGCAGCTTCACGTCGTCGCCCTTGAATTTCCGTTCGACGATTTCCGCCATCTGCACGCGCTCACCGTCGAGGTCCACGAATGCGTCGCTGGCGATGGCGTGTCCGTCGATGGAAAGCAGCACGTCGCCCGTTTTCAAGATGCCTGCCGCGCAGCCGGCCGATGCCACGTCGCTCACCATCACTCCGCTGTCGTCATCCGGCAGGCCGAGCGCATGGCGCATCGCGGGGTTTTGCAGATTGAAAGTGGTGACCGAGAGATCCATGTATTTGTCGTAGTGGCCGTCCTCGATGTCCTTCAGGAAGCGCTGCACCACGGGAGTCGGGATCATGTAGCCGGTGTTCTGCGCCACGTCGCCGCTGTAGCCCTGGAAGGCCACGCCGATGACCTTGCCATCCTGAAGCACGGGGCCGCCGCTGTTGCCGGGGTTGATCGGCGCGGAGGTTTGGATCGTGAGATGGGCATCGATGCCGGAGTGCGTGTAGGTCTGGAAATCAATGCGGGAGACGATGCCGTTTGTCACCGACATCCGCTCGCCGCCAATAGGGTAGCCGTAAACGGTGACCGTGGACTCGATCTCCGGGATGCCGCCGAATTTGAGCGGGACAGTGCCCTTGAAAAACTTTTCCACGTCGTCCTTCTGGATCTTCAGCACAGCAAGATCGCAGTCGTGCCCGACAAACTCGACATGCGCGATGTATTTTTTCGGGTCGTTGTCCTTCTCGACACTGACAAAGCGCGCGTTGCTGATGACGTGGGCATTCGTCATGATGCGTTCGCCGTCGATCACGAACCCGGCGCCAACGCCGCCCCCCATGCTGCCGGGCACCCAAGGCACCTTGTAGTTCGGGTCCTGCGAGTGCACCGAGATGCGGACGAGGCTCTTGCGCACTTCCGTGGCGGGAGTCACGGCGCGGACGGATGAGGTGAGAAGGGATAAAACGAGGAGAAACTTCCAGGAAAAGCTAGGCATGAGTGACGTGTAGATTATCGCAAGTTGTGGTGGTGTAAACTGGAAAGCTGATGGCGTTCGGCTTCTTTGCTTAGAGGGGAAGGAGCCCAGTATGTTCGAAATTTTTCCAAAGTATTTTGGGAAAAACAACCCCATATATCCCAACAAAGGGGATGTTTTTTCCGGATGTTTGCATCCTGCGTCAGGCTTGTTCCTCTGTAGCTTCGGCAGAAGGGGATGTTTTCGTCTACTTTGGCGGATTTTTCCATTGTGATGGCGGGTTGGAAACGATGCGGGGCGGGAGGTGTTTCCAAGCAGTCTGATAACCATGCGCCGGTACGCTTGGAGCCATGTCTTGGGATGTCAAGCGCTAACGTACGAATGACGGAGGAGGGATGGATTTAACATCCATACACGCATTCCGGGTGTGATTGCCGATGGCATTGTGCGTAAATTAAGGGGAGAATACCGGGAACGATGAAACTTTTTCACTGTGACGAATGCGGACAGCTTTTGTATTTTGAAAACTCGGTCTGCATGAATTGCGGGGTGATGCTCGCGTATCTGCCGGATGTGGCGAAGGTCAACGGGTTGAAGCCGTCGGGGAACGGTGAAACGTGGCTTGCCAGCACGGGCAAATCCTACCGCCTCTGCCGGAACTACCAGAAATACAATATCTGCAACTGGGCGGTGGTCTCCGATGATCCCAATCCCTACTGCATTTCCTGCCGGCTCACGCGCACGACACCGGACCTCACCGTGGAGGGCAACCTGGAATCGTGGCAGCGGCTGGAGCTTGCCAAGCGCCGACTGGTGTACACGGTGATTGCCCTCAACCTGCCGTTGCGAAACAAGGTCAACGATCCGCAACATGGGCTGATGTTCCATTTCCTTGCCGACGAACCGGGGGCGGCTCCGATTCCCGTGCTCACGGGGCATGAGGACGGCGTGATCACGATCAATGTGGCGGAGGCCGATGACGCCGAGCGTGAAAGACGGCGCGTCGCACTCCGCGAACCGTATCGCACGCCACTGGGGCATTTCCGGCACGAAATCGGGCATTACTACTGGGATCTGCTGATTCAAAATACCGACCGACTGGATGGTTTTCGGACATTGTTTGGAGATGAGCGGATTGATTACGCGACTGCCCTGCGGACTTATTACGAGAAGGGAGCCCCGCCGGATTGGTCGCAACGTTTCATTTCAGCCTACTCCACCTCGCATCCGTGGGAAGATTGGGCGGAGACCTGGGCGCACTACATGCACATGGCCGACACTTTGGAGACCGCTGCCGCGAGTGGCCTCACGCTGACGCCACCGCGTGAAGACGAACCCTCCCTGGCCGCCATGGGCGAGCCGCCGTGGCCATTCGATCTGATGGTGAAGAGCTGGTTCCCGCTGACGCTTGTCTTGAACAATATCAACCGTGGCCTTGGCTTGCGCGATGTGTACCCATTCCTGATGCCGAAACCTGTGACGGACAAATTGCGGTTTGTACACGAGGTCATTCGGGACGCCGGCAGGTTGCAGCCGGCTGTACAAACTGCTCTAAATTGAACCCGCATCACATGCGATTCGCAGGCGGATCAAGGCGGTAATCAGGTTTTGTGCTTGTGATCTGTAATCACCGCACTCTACGGAAATACCGCTGGAAGTATGAACCACATTCACTGCTGAATCGTCGGAACCGGTATGGCCGGGTCCACGACTACGAACTACAAGCACCTCCACCTCGCCTTCTTTGAACAATGACCGCACTTCCTCGCTGATCGTTCTTGTAAAACCATCCATGATGCATTGCTCACACGTTGAAGCGGAACTCGATCACGTCGCCGTCCTGAACGACGTATTCCTTGCCTTCGATGCGGAGTTTGCCAGCTTCGCGGGCCTTGGCGGTGGAGCCGAGGCGGATGAGGTCGTCGAAGTGTACGGTTTCCGCGGCGATGAAGCCGCGCTCGAAATCGCTGTGGATGACGCCCGCGGCGGCGGGGGCTTTGTCGCCGGCGTTGATTGTCCATGCGCGGGTTTCCTGTTCGCCGGTGGTGAGGTAGGTGCGGAGGCCGAGCAGATGGTACACGGCGCGGATGAGCGAGCCGACGCCGCTGTCGCTCACGCCGAGGTCTTTCAGGAATTCCTTCGCCTCGTCATCGGTGAGATCGACGAGTTCGCTTTCGATCTGCGCGCTGATCACGACTGCCTCGGTGGCGAGGTGTGTGCGGACGTAGTCCTGCACCGACTTCACGTAACGGGCAGAGGGATGAATCTCGATCGTGTCCTTGGCCAGACCGCCCTCCTGTTCCTGCGCGGCTTCCATCTCGGCGGCGAGGTGGGCGAGGTCGGATTCCGCGACGTTGCAGGCGAAGATGGTGGGCTTGGCGGAGAGGAGGAAGAATTCCTTCGCGATCTTTGATTCCTCGTCGCTCAGTTCGAGCGTGATCACGGGCTTTCCGGAGTCGAGGTGGGGGAGGATTTTTTCAATGACGGCCATTTCCGCCTTGGCGGCCTTGTCGCCGGTGCGGACGTTTTTTTGCAGGCGCTCGCCCCGTTTTTGCAGGGAAGCCATGTCGGCGAGCACGAGTTCGGTCGTGATGATCTCGATGTCGCGGATCGGGTCGATGGAACCGCTCACGTGATGGATGTCGTCGTTTTCAAAACAGCGCACGACCTGCACGATGGCGTTCACCTCGCGGATGTGGCTGAGGAACTGGTTGCCGAGCCCTTCGCCCTTGCTGGCGCCCCGGACGAGGCCGGCGATGTCGACGAATTCGATCGCGGCGGGCACGAGTTTTTTGGAACTGGAGAGCTTCGAGAGCACCGCGAGCCGTGGATCGGGCACGGTGACGATCCCCTGGTTGGGGTCAATGGTGCAAAAAGGATAGTTTGCCGCCGTCGCCTTGCGTGTCCTGGTGACTGCGTTGAAGAGGGTGGATTTTCCGACGTTTGGTAGACCGACGATGCCTGCGCTTAACATAGTCGGAGGAACATAGCGGAGTTTTCCGGCGGTAGCACAGGAAAATTATTGGGAATGCGGGCGACTACTCTTCGCTTCCTTTGCGCTCTTCGCGTGCTTGGCGTTTAAAAATTACCGCAAAGAGCGCGAAGGTCGCAAAGAAAAGAAGGAGATTGTGCTAACAGAACTACAATCAGGAATTTGGTAAGTCTGAAGACTCTGCCGGGACATTCTTTGCCGGTTCCCCCACCTTCAGATCCTCGATCCAGTAGGCGTGGGTCATTACCCATGCCCAGTAGAGGGGGATCATGAGGAGGCCGAGGCCCATGGTGGCGGTGGCGGCGAGGCCGCACCAGAACAACGCGACCAATGCGCCGGCGGCGTAGAACCATGCCAGGCCTTTGTGGCCCTTGTAGTAATGGCCCATTCCCGGGACAATACTGAGGAGGCAGGCGGTGAGATCCACGGGGCCTGTGCCGGTGCTGCGATGCCGGTAACCTTTTACCCAGTCGCATTTGCTGCACTCGTCGGGTGATTCAAGCAGTGGCGAATCGCACAGGGGGCAACGCGCAACTTCGGTTTTTGTTGATGGTGGCTCGGTCGTTGACATCATGGTAAATCTCCTTCAGATGTTGTTCCAACCCTTGGTTCCCGTGCAAAATTATAAGCCCGGTGACCGGTTAAATCAATATCCAATCTATCGTTTTAATACTTATGGTGGATGTGCATAAGCTGGAGAAATACCTCGACCAATACCTGAAAACGAAAACAGTCGCCGACTGGCCGAACGCTTTCAATGGCTTGCAGATAGAAAGCGCGGGCAGGGTGAGGAAGATCGGCGCGGCGGTGGATGCCTGTGAATTCACGATCCGGGAGGCGGTAAAAAGGGGTGTCGATTTCCTGATTGTACATCACGGATTGTTCTGGGGCGGGACGCAAACGCTCACCGGCGCGCAGTATCGCAAAACGAAGCTGGCGCTCGATGCGAACCTCGCGGTGTACAGCGCGCATCTCCCGCTCGATGTACACCCGGTCGTAGGCAACAACGCGCTGCTGTGCAAGGCACTCGGGTTCAAAAATACTAAGCCGTTCTTTTTTGAAAAGGGGCAGTTCATAGGATTTCAAAGCGTGGTCACTGCGGATCGCGATGCGATTGTAAAGCGGCTCGAAAAAGTTCTCGGTTCCCCCGTGAAACTCTGCCCGGGTGGTCCGCAGAAGACACGGCGTATCGGTGTGGTCACTGGCGGCGCGGGCGCCGAGGTCGCGCGAGCCGCGAGCGAGGGGGTGGATACATTCATCACGGGGGAGGGGCCTCACCATACGTACACGGCGGCCGAGGAGCTGGGCGTGAACCTGATCTATGGCGGGCACTATGCCACGGAGACTTTTGGCGTAAAGGCGATGGCGGCGCATCTCTCTGCGCGGTTCAAGCTGCCTTGGGAGTTCATCGATCATCCGACGGGGCTGTAATGGGAGCTGTACCGTAATGGGTGGAAAGATCAGGCGTTCGTTCTTTGAGCGCGATCCGCTCACTTGCTCCAGGGAATTGATCGGTTGCCGGCTGGATTGGGACAGGTGCTCGGGGATCATCGTGGAAACGGAGGCGTACTCCGTGAAGGATGATGAGGCGTGCCATACTTTTGCAAGAAAAGGGTCACGAGAGTTTGTTGCCATGCACAGGCCCGGCACGGCGTATGTTTATTTAAACTACGGCGTTCACTGGCTGCTGAATGTGCTGGTGAAAGGGGGAAGCGAGGATGGCTTCGTGCTGATCCGCGCGCTGGAACCGGTTAGTGGCATTGAAATCATGCGCCGCCGTCGGAGTATCGAAAAGATCGAGTCGCTCTGCTCCGGGCCAGGCAAGCTTTCCGAGGCGCTGGATGTGCGTGGGACGGACCACGGCATCGACCTTTGCGGTGGCGCGGCCCGTGGATTCCGGCATCGCGAGAAGGACGTGGAGGTGGTGGAGGATCTGCGCGTCGGCATTTCCAAGGCGGCGCATCTGCCGTGGCGTTTTCTGCTGAAGGGGAGCCCCTTTGTGAGCGTGGGCCACGGGGCGGTGAAAAAAATAAAGACCGGATCGAAACGAGTCCGATCCAGCCTTTAAATTTTTTAAATAGCGGGCAGCTTACTTCGAGTAGCCTTTGGAAACCGGAGCTGGCTTAGCAGCCTCCTTGTGCGCACATGCGCCCAAGCTCAAAATAGCAACTGACATCGCGATAACGGTGATAAGTTTTAACATTAAAATCTCGCCTCCTTTCCTTGCTGATTGCACCCCGCCATTTATGATGGTTTGTGAAACAACACAACGTTTTTTTACGTCGCCTTGTTTAACGGTTCGTTTGCGGCGGGGCATCTGTAAGACGGCTGGAGCCCGCATGAATTCAAAATATTCGTGCAAGAGGCGGCTGCACATCGATTAACGGAGGCCGGGCCGCGATTCCAGTATCACGCCTCGATCACGACTTCCGTGCCCGCGTCCACCATGTCGTAAAGCTCCACAACCTCCGCGTTCCGCATGCGCACGCAGCCGTGGCTGGCGGGCTGGCCGATGGCGGACTCGTGGTTTGTGCCGTGGATGTAGATGTAGCGGTCGTGGGAATTGGCGTTGTGCTCCTCCTGGCCGTCGAGCCAGAGGATGCGGGTCTGCACGAAATCGTCGGGCTGGCCCTCTGTGCCGATCTCGCCTATGGGGAGGCGGCTCTTGAAGATCATGCCGTGCGGGGCGCCATCGCCGAACTTTTCCGAGATGATGAAACGCCCGGGCGGAGTCATGAGGCTGCCGGGCTCCGTGCCGAGGCCGTATGCCGAGGTGGAAATGGGGTACGTGCGCACGATTTTGCCGTCCTCGAACAGTTCAAGGCACTGGCGGGAAACGCTTACGCGGATTTTTCGGGCTGAGGATTGCATAATTTCCGGGAGAATATACAGTGTCCTCCCTTTTTATGAGTAGAAATTATCACGTTGCAATAGTCGGCGCCACTGGCGCGGTGGGAGTTGAGATGATCCGGACACTGGAAAAACGCAATTTTCCGGTCGGGAAGCTCACGCTGCTCGCCTCCGCGCGTTCCGCGGGAAAACAGGCCGAATACAACGGGCAGAAGATCACGATCGAGGAATTGCGCGAGGATTCCTTCAAGGGCGTGGACGTTGCGCTGTTCAGCGCGGGGGGAGGGATTTCCAAGAAATACGCGCCGTTTGCCGTGCAGGCGGGGGCGGTGGTGGTGGACAATTCATCGGCATTCCGCATGGATGAAAACGTGCCGCTCGTAGTGCCGGAGATCAACGGCAGCGACGTGCGCAAAAGCCGCGGCATCATCGCGAACCCGAATTGCACCACGGCGATCACGCTCATGGCGCTCTATCCGTTGCACCGTGAATTCCGCGTAAAGCGCATCTTTGCATCCAGCTACCAGGCGGTGAGCGGCACCGGCGCGCAGGCGATCGAGGAATTGCGCGCGCAGGTGCACAGCGTGGTGAATGGCAAGGAGATCGAGAAAAATGTCTATCCGCACCAGATCGCGTTCAATGTGCTGCCGCACGTCGATTCATTCCTCGACACCGGCTACACGAAGGAAGAGATGAAAATGCAGAATGAAGGCCGCCGCATCATGCATCACCCCACGTTCAAGGCGTCGGTGACCTGCGTGCGCGTGCCGGTTTATCGCGCCCATTCGGTCGCCGTAAGCGCGGAATTCGAGAAGCCCGTGACGCTGGAAAAAGCAAGGCAGGTGCTGTCGCATTTCCCCGGCCTCAAGCTCGTGGACGATCCCGAAAACAACGTTTATCCGCTCCCGCTGAACTGCGCGGGGGAGGATGATTGCCAGGTGGGTCGCATGCGGCTCGACTGCGCAATGGACAACGGCCTGGCCTTCTGGGTGAGTGGCGACCAGCTCCTGAAAGGGGCGGCGCTGAATGCCGTGCAGATCGCGGAGTTGATTTAAAGAGGCGGTAAAATGCGCATCCCTGCGCGTGCGTCGCTATTTTGAAAACTCCAGCCAAGTCAGCGCCATTAGCGGGATCTTGATGCGCACGGTTTGTGTGCCCTTGGCGAGCGTCAAGTCGGTCTCGACGTCCTGCCAGCCGTCTTTTTGAAGGGTTGCGGTGCCGAGGGGGGATGTGCCGTTGAGGAAATTGATTGTGCCCCCCGCGTGGCCGAGGGCGCGGATTTTTACGTGGTAGGTGCCGGGGGCATCGACGGCGAGGTTGTAATCGGCGGTTGAGCCGTCGCCATTGGCCTCGAGTTGCAGGAGGCTGCCGGCGTCCTTTGTTTCCTTGAGGACCATGTCGAAGGCTGCGACGTAGCGGCCCGCCTGGAGGCGGCCCGGGATGCGGTAGAAGACATTTGCCTCGTGCACGGGCATGGCGACGTAGGCCTGGCCCAGCGGGCTCAATTGTCCCGGGCTTTTTTCAAGCAGGCTGATCTTGGGGTTGTCGGAGCGTTCCTTGAACCATGCGTAGCCGGCGACCTGCGGGTTGTTTTCCAGGAAGTCGGTGGCTTCCATGAGGTATTTGCGGGCGGCATCGACATTCGGCGCGCCCCACCATGCGAATTCCGTGACCCAGACGGGGCGGTGGAATTCCTTGTAGGCCATGCCGACGACCCACTTCAATTCGCCGATGTTCCCGTAGCTGTGGACGCCGATTGCGCCCACGTCGGTGTGGCTCGCGTCCGTGAAATGGTAGAAGGCCTTGAGAAACGGCGTCATGAATGTATAGGTGACCTTCTTGTGTTCGATGGGGTCCTCGGCGGAAATGCTCGAGTCCGTGGGCGAACCGATTGCCATGTGCGGGCCCACGGTGGGGAGGTGAAACTGGTCCGCGACGGACTTGATTTTTGTGTACGCGGCTGCTGTTTTTTCCGGCGTGATGAACGCCTGGCCCTTCAGGTTCGGCTCATTGAGCGCAAGCACCGCGCGGGGATGGCGTCCCTTGGCGAGATAGCTGCGGAGGCCGTTCAGGCGGGCTGCGTCGTCGCCCCAGACCATGGGGAGAAATTCCATCTTTGCATCCGGCGGCGGATTCGAGGTGGATTCGTAGTGCCAGGAATAATACCAGGAAACCGAGGGTGCCAGCGCCTTGAAATCGGCGGCATCGAGTTTGTTGGCGCACACGCCGCGCTTCGTGCTCTGGACATCGGCATCGCAATTTACAATGCGGATGGGAAGGGGTGTGGCGTCCGCGGCGCGCAGGGTGCCGATTGCGGCGGCAGCGAGGAAGAAAGAGAGCAGGGGGATTAACTTGTGCATAAAAGTGCAATAAATATATGCGCCTCGCAAGTCAATGAAAAATCCATTCGCGGCAAATTTTACGGAACGCATACTCCTGTGGCATACGGGACTTACAAGACCCATGGGACGTATGTTTTTTAAAGCAACGCGCTTGTGATCCCGAGGTAGAGCAGCAGCGTGGCGATGTCCGTGACCGCGAGCGTGATCGGGCCGGCGGCGATGGTGAGGTCGAGCTTCGCGGCGTGGAGCAGGGTGGGGATGCTGATACCGAGCAGGCATGCCGCGCAGACGGCAAGCGCGAGGCTGCCGCTGATCACGGCCGCAGGCCAGATCGCACGACCCATGATCCACACGATGAAAAACACGAGAAGCCCCGCGCCGGCGGCGATTGGAAACGCAGTGAGCGCCTCGCGTTTGCACGCGCCGAGATACCAGCGAAGATTGATTTTTTGCAGCCGGAGCGTCTCCAGCACCAGAGCCAGCGATTGCACCGCGACGCTCTCGCCCAGAGCCAGCACGAGCGTGAGGAAAAATGCGACGACTATGGTGCGGGAAAGGGTCTGCTCATGCGCCCGGGCCAGGAATGCGCAGACCGTGCCTGCGCCGATGGTGACGAGCAGCCACGGGAAGCGGAACCGGAACACCTGAAGTGGTGATGCGTTGCGCGCCCGGGCGATGTGAAAGCCGAGCGTCTGGAACAAGTCGTCCCGTTCCGCTGCCTTCGGGATGCCGAAGACCTCCTCGTTGAAAAGATTGATATCCACCACGCCGACGATGCGCCGTTCCCGGTCCACCACGGGGAATGCGAGGAACTTGTGCAGCACGAAAAATTCGCAGGCGTCGAGTACCGTGGCTGTTTCGGGGATCGCGATCACGCGGGGGATCATAAGGTCGGCCAGGCGCTCCTCGGGTTGAGCGATGAGCAGGCTGCGGGTCTGGAGTACGCCGATGAGTTTTGACGAGGCATCGACGACGTAGAAATAAAGCGCGGCGCGGCCTCCCGAGTTGCGCTCGCGGATGAGCTGGAGCGTCTCGTCCACGCGCATGGTCTCGCGCAATTGCACGAAATCCTTCGTCGCGTAATCGCGGATCGACCGCTGCATGTGCGTGGCGCTGGCGTCGTCCATATGAAATCAATCCCCGGCTTCGCGGCGTTCCTGTTTCGTAAGCGCGCGCAGGAGCAATACGATTTCGCCCCTTGGCGGATGCGCGGTGTAATGCGCAACGAGTTCAGGCGGCGTGCCGATGCGGAATTCCTCAAACTGCTTCGTTAATTCCCTCGCGACGCAGAGCGTGCGGGTGGGGAAGTGCTGCTGGAAAACCTCCAGGCTCCTCAGCAGGCGGTGGGGGGATTCGAAAAAAATCGAGGTCACTTCGCGTTTGCCCGCGGCAAGGATTTCGCGCTCGCGCCCACCGCTCTTTGGCGGCAGGAATCCGCCGTAGAAAAACTGCTCCGCGTCGAATCCCGAACCGATGAGCGCTGTGAGCACCGCCGAGGCGCCGGGGATGATCGTGTAGGGGATTGCGTGCTCGATGCAGGCGCGCAGCAGTCTGTGGCCGGGGTCGGAGATGCCCGGCATGCCCGCATCGGTGATGATTGCCACGTTTTTCCCCTCGCGCAGTACTTCCAGGAGTTCGGCGGTACGCTGGGCTTCATTGTGCTCGTGGTAGCTCACCATCGGCTTGTGAATTTCGCAATGCCTCAGCAGATTGCCGGAATGCCGGGTATCCTCGGCGGCTATGATGTCCGCCGATTTCAGAACCTCCAGGGCGCGCAGTGTGATGTCGCCGAGATTACCGATGGGGGTCGCGACGAGGTAGAGCATGGAATTATTTAGGAAGTAAGATTCAGGATTTAGGAAGTAAAATCCGCAGTCGACGATTGCATCGTCTTAGCTTCCTGAATTTTAAATCTTACTTTTTAAATATCAGAACCCTTCGCTCAGCATGCTCACGATGTCGATCGCGGCTTTTTCCGCGGCGAGCGGGACGGCCTGCTGCTGGTCCTGCTGGATGTCGCCGCCGACGAAAAATTCCGTGGTGCCGGTGAATTGCCGGTTCGAGATCTCCTTGCCGGTGATGCGATTGGTCACCTTGACCTGAAGGGTGAGGATCAGGTTGAACTCAGTCGTCTGCAGCACGTTGCCGCGCAGGGAGCGGGCGGGCTGGCGTTTGATGCTCAGGATCGTGCCGTCCAGCACTGCGTCGGCATTGTTCTCCGAGGCGATCTGGTAGGTGCCGTCCTGCTGGAACTGCTTGATCACGATATTCGCGACCGGCACTTCCAAGCGGGGGATGAGCGTGGCGTTTTTAAAGGTTGGGACGGCGATACTGTGGATGTCCGCCATGTAAGTCGGCTTTGCGGGGCCGAGTTTGTAACCGGCGCACCCGGAAAGCAGGAGCGCGGCAAGTGCCGGGAGGATTGAAAATCTCATTGCGCGGGCAGCGGTGGTTCGACTGCGGGCATCGAGGGGACCGGGCCGACATCCTGGGGCGACGAACGCACCTTCGGTTTTTGCGGGGCGGTCTGCTCGCGCACGGCGATCTTGGGTCCGAGATAATCAGGCCGCGATGCGGTGTCCACCTGCGCCTGGAGCTTGCGATCCTTCGCGGCGCGCGCGCCGGTCTCGGTGCGCTCGGGGCCTGCGTGCAGGGCATCCTCGCCCACGAGGGCCTTCAATTCCTCGATACGGGTTTTGGCTTCCTCGCTCTCGTGCGATCCCGGCTGCTGTTTGATCACGTCGTTGTAGTAAATGACCGCAGCCTTGTATTTCTTCTGCTTGTCGTAGTATTTCGCGATCTCAAAGGAGCCCTTTGTCCCGCGGCTGTCCAGCTTCTTGATGTTGTCCTTCGCCTGGGCGACTTTTTCGCTGCTTGGGTAGCGCGCCATGAAATCCTCGAAAGCGTCCCGCGCCTTGTTGCCTGCGCTGGGATCGTAGACAGCCTCCTTGCGGCTCTGCTTCATGTAAACGTAGCCGATCTGGTACTGCGCATCCGCAGCAATCGGGTCATTCGGATACTTGGTCTGCACAGTTTTGTAGGCCTCGATTGCCTCCTTGGGCTTGTTCTGATTTTCCAGGGCCTGGCCGATGTAAAACTGGGAGATCGGCGCGTATTTGCTGTAGGCGGCGTGTTCGATGATCGTCTCGAACATTTTCTGCGTACGCGTCATCGAGGCGACCGTCTTGATGCCGTACATCCTCACCTTTTCGCCATCGAGGAAACGCTTTGCGATCGTGAACTGCCCCTCCACGGCCTTGTCAAAATCGTCGCCGCGCGGGTATTTCTTGATGTAGTCGGTGTAGGCGTCGAACGCGTTGTCATAGTTCCCGAGCTTCTCGTAAAGCTGGCCGACCTTCATCTGGGCCTTCGGCGCCGCGCCGGAGTAGCCGAATTTTTTCACGAACACGCGGTAGGCACCAAGGGCAGCCTTGGTATCGCCCCTGTTTTCCGCTTCCGCCGCGCGGTTGAGCTGTTCCCTGGCGGTCTTGGCGGCGGGAGTCTCCTCGCCGGGTTTTTCGTAGTTCCATCCCTCGTCGGGACGATACACGAGTTCTCCCTGAACTCGTGGCAGGACTACCAAAGACAGGCTTAAAAGTGAAAAGGTGATGAGTTTCCTCATAAGGGCGTGACGCTACTGGATGACAATATCGCCGTCAAGTGAATGAAATCCACTTTTACGCGGCACCCGATTAGGCTATGGTGAGGCAGGTTTTTTTGGAAACAAATCCACAGAGCAAAATCAAAATCGGCACCTGCGCATGGAGCTACAAGGACTGGCAGGGCGTTTTTTACCCCCCGCACCTGCCCCAGGCCCGCTGGCTGGAGTTCTACGCAGGGTATTTTCCATCCGTGGAAGTGGATTCCACGTTTTATCACGCCCCGTCGGCCAAGGCCGTGGCGGGCTGGGTGGAAAAGACGCCCGCCGACTTCCGTTTTTGCTGCAAAATGCCGAAAGAGATCACGCACACGCTGCGGTTGCGGGATTGCAAGGAGCAGGTGAGGGCGTTTCTCGAAAGCATGGAGCCAATGCGCCCCAAGCTCGGCAGCATCCTGGTCCAGCTTCCCGCTACATTCATTCCGGGCAAGGATGAAAAAGCGCTAAAAGCCTTCCTGTCCTCGCTGCCGAATACCTTCCGGTTTGCCGTGGAGTTCCGGCATGCCGACTGGCATGTACCGCGCATGGTGCATTTCCTGGAGGATCACCGGATCTGCTGGGCATGGACCGATACCACCAAACTGAGCGAGCAGAATGACGGCGCATTCGAGCCCCTGCCGCAGACGACGGATTTTCTGTACATCAGGCTCATGGGGGACATCGGCCACAAATACCGGCCGGACGGCACGCGCCTGTACGAATACGGCAGCCTCATGTGGCCGCGCGATTCCTCGCTGGAAAACTGGGCGCTCAAGATCGGGAAGCACCTCGAGGAATCCAAAAACGTGTATCTGTATTGCAGCAACCATTTCGAGGGGATGGGGTCGCTCACCTGCCAGCGGCTGGGGCGGCTGCTGGATATTTCCATAGAACTGCCGGATCACAACGAGGGGGATGCGCCTGCGCCTTCGAAGCAGATGACTCTGCTGTGAAGATGGGACATATGGGACGTATAAGACGAATGGGACATATGGTGCAGCCGTTCCGGGTTGAGAAAATGTTCGGCAAAGCTGATGCCTGCCGCTAGATTCCGCCCGTGAAACTTCTCCTTGTTGACGGCCACTACTACGTTTACCGCTCCTTTTTTGCGATCCGCAACCTGAGTAATTCCAAGGGCGAGCCGACGAACGCGATCTACGGTTTCACCAAGACACTGCGGCGCATGGTTGACCATTTGAAGCCCGACTACGGCGCGGTGATCTGGGACATGGGGCTGCCCGAGCGCCGTACGAAGCTCCAGCCGGAATACAAGCAGCAGCGCTCCGAAATGCCGCCGGAAATGGTGCCGCAGCTTGGATTCATCCAGGATCTTGTACCGCAACTCGGCTTCCACAGTCTCGGTTTGGAGAACACCGAGGCCGACGACCTCATGGCCTCGTACGCTATCGAGGGCGTGGCAAAAAACATCGAGGTCGTACTTGCGACGAACGACAAGGACCTTTTCCAGCTCGTGGACCATACGGTGAAAGTTTATTCCACGAACAAGACCGACCTCGCCGCGCCGGAGGATGCCTTCGTGCTGCTTGGAAACGATTACGTGCAGAAAAAATGGGGCGTCCCTCCCGCGCAGATCGGCGAGGTGCTCTGCCTCATCGGTGACAGCGTGGACAACATTCCCGGCGTCTCCGGCCTCGGCCCGAAAAACGCCTCGTCGCTCCTGCGCGAATTCGGCAACCTCGACGCCCTGCTGGAAAATGCGGACAAAATCAAAAACGAGCGCATGCGGGAAAAAATCAAAACCTCCCGCGACCAGATCCTCCAGAACCGCGAGATGGTCCGCCTCGACCTTGACCTCCCGCTCCCCATGCCGCTCGGCGAGCTAAGCATCCGCCCCCGCTACAAGGAACTCATTGCCTCGCTGGAAAAATGCGAATTCAAATCGCTGCTCCAGGAAGTGAAGGACGAGGCGGCGAAAAACGGAGTGGTTGCCGAAGCCACCGCATCCGCTCCGCAACCGCATGGACAAGGCGAATTGTTTTAACAAGCGATGGGTGACCGGCAAGAGTGAAGAGTTTTCAGACAGGATGTACAGGATTAACAGGATGAAGAAGGATTGCGGAATGATACGCGTCTAAATTTGATATCCTGTTAATCCTGTACATCCTGTCTGAAAAATGAATTGATAAGGATGTGTCTCGCAAAAACCGTACACGACCTTGACAGCACCAGCTTGGATAAACAAGACTCCGCCTGCACTAAAGGGTGCATCCGGGCCCGCGGAAAGGACTGAGTCCACCTTCCAATGTCAACTTGCAGCATCACCTTTATTGCTGCCTGATCGCGGGTCGCAGGCGTAGATGCAATGGAGGTCTCATGTCCAATCCGTTACCCGCGCAGCCCAGTCTGCGCCAACTTCAAATCCAGGCCAAGGAATTGGCCGGGGGACTTAAACAATCGCGCCCGGAGGCGCTGGACCGTTTGCGACGGAATCATCCGCATTATCGCAACCTCGGGGATGCAGTCGTCCCGGAAGGCGTATTAAAACTGCACGATGCCCAACTCGTAATCGCACGGGAATACGGTTTCGAGAGCTGGCCGAAATTGCGGGCGTATCTTGACCGGGTTACTCTGCGCCGTCTTGCCGGTGCGGTGGAGCAGGGGGATGTGTCGCAGGTTCGCGCGTTGCTGCGCCAGAATCCCAAACTGGTGAATCTCGACATGGCCGAGAACGACGAGCATCGCGTGCTGCATTACGCGGTGTTGCGTCGCGACGAACCGATGGTGCGCGTGCTGATGCAGGCCGGCGCGGATGCGCACAAAGGCATCTTTCCGCACCGCGATGCCACCACCGCTTACGTGCTGGCGAAGGACAGGGAATTCGGTGAAATTGTGGCCGCGATTGAGGAAGAGGAGCAATTCCGGCGGGAGTCGATGAGTTGTCCCAACGCGACGGTAAGCCCCGCGCAGGACCGGCTCAATGACCTGATTCGCAAAGGCGACCACGCCGCAGCCATCGCCATGCTTGATGCCGATCCCAGTCTGGCCAAAGCCTGCGACCGCGAAGGCGGAACACCGCTTCACATCGCTTGCGAGGAGGGCGCGCTTCCAGTGGTCGAGTGGCTCCTCGGGCATTACGTGAATCCGCGCCGGCCTGACCTGAAAGGATGGACTCCGCTCGACCGCGCGGTGCTTCACGTGCAGTGGAAATCCCGACACCGCCGCGACCCATTCCCGCAGGTTGCGCGCAGGCTGTTGCGCTCGGGTGCGGAAGTGACGCCGCTCGTTGCGGCTGCATTGGGTGATCTGGAGGAACTCCGGGCATTCAACCAGCAAGACCCGAAGATCTTGCGTGAAATCCACCTTCTGCACCGGGGCGGCCCGCTTTCCGTCGCCGTGACATTTGGAAAACCGGATGCGCTGAAGTTGCTACTCGATTTCGGGTTGGACCCGGACGAGCGCCACCCTCTTCCTGATGTGGAGGAGGAGGTCATCAGTTGGGGATCGCCGCTCTGGCTGGCCGCCGCCTTCGGTGAGTATGAAATGGCGAGCATGCTTCTCGAGCATGGCGCCGACCCGGCTGCCCAAGTCTATGCTTCGGGCTCACCCGCCGACCGTGCCTATGATTCCCCGGACAAGCGGATCCGGAGAATGCTGGCCGACCGAAAGGCTTATCCATCCCCCTACACCATCGGTTGCAAGCGGGACATTGAGACGGCAATGGAACTCCTCGCCGGTAACTCCGGCGAGCAGACAATTTATGATCTCTTATGGGGCGCGGCAGCGGGAGGCGATCCCGGGATCGTTGCACTATGCCTGGCGAAGATCGATTGGAAACCCACCGATAAACGCTGGATGCGGATTGCATCGGCACCACTCCAACTTGCCAACCACGGCCCACTTTGCGACCACCCGGAATTATTCGACCGTTCCACCTATCCGGAGTGTATGCGTTTGATCCTGCAACATGGCATCGACGTGAACGCAACCAGCGGCAAGGGCGAAACCTTGTTGCACGGCATTGTCGCCGCTGGAAAAATCTGGAACCGCGAGGTGATGACCGATGCAGAGCGCCTTGAGTTTGCCCACATCGCGCTCGATGCCTCGCCTGACCTCACAATCCGGGACAACATATTGAAATCGACGCCCCTCGGCTGGGCGTGCCGCTGGGGGCGCGAGAATCTAGTCCGGCTTTTACTGGAACGCGGAGCCCCGGCGAATGAGCCGGATGCGGAACCATGGGCAACTCCTCTTGCTTGGGCTGTGAAGATGGGGCACCCCGCGATAGCCGCCCTGCTTAGGGACAAAGAGGCTTCGGTTTCCCGATGAAACAAATTATAGACAGGTAGCTTCTGAAGAGGGCTTGATGTGGCGGGGGCGCCGATACGGTATTTTTCTGCAGCCAAATGGCCGGCTGGAACAAATCCTGCAACACTGTCCTTGCAATGCCTTGTTTGCGTAACCCGTTTTCCTTAAGAAACTTCCTTTTCCTGAGTTCCCTATATTGAAATGAGTACCGGTAATTCCAGTGAATCCACGATGTCTTCCCTGGCGGTCCGCTGCCTGTGTGTAACGCGGGTCACGAGCCTTGCGGTCATCGCGCTGGCCGGTCTCGTGCTTGCCGGCTGGGTGCTGCATAATCTCACGCTCATCTGCGTGGTCCCCGGGTATGCACCGATGAAACCGAATACGGCGCTCGGTTTTTTGCTGGGCGGTGTTTCACTCTGGTTGCTGCGCGTGGTGCCGGACCAGGCCGGCAAAGGAAAGCCAGGGCACAGGGTTGCGGCGCAGGTTTGTGCGGTGCTTGCCATGGTGATCGGCGCACTGGCTTTAGTGGAGCACATCACGAATCTGGATCTTGGCATTGACCAGCTTTTCTTCCGCGACACCATCACCGCGCCGCATACCACGCCTCCGGGCAGGATGTCCATCGCGACTGCCACGGGCATATTCACATTCGGCTGGTCGCTGATTTTTCTGGGCTGGGAGGCGCGGTTTGGATGGCGTATTTCCCAGGCGTTTGCGCTGGCGGTCATATTTATCGGCATGATCGGGGGTATAGGCTATGTTTACGGGGCACGGTCGCTCTATGCGCTGTATGCATACACCACGATGGCGATGCACACGTCGCTGCTGTTCCAGGTCATCGGCATCGGTGTGCTGTTCGCGCGACCGGACCAGGGGCTCATGGCAATCGTCAACAGCGCACACGGCGGCGGGGTCATGGCGCGGCGCTTCCTGCCGGCGGCAGTGGTGATCCCGTTTGTCATTGGCTGGCTTTGTCTGCTGGGAGAGCGGACCGGGTATTATGGAGCGGAAGTGGGGCTGGCGCTTTTTGCCACTGCCAACATCGTGATATTTTCCACAATCATCTGGATCGGCGCCGCTCTGCTCAACCGGCTCGATGCCCGCCGCCACGAGGCCACGGATACCCTGCGCCGCGCCCGGGCCGGACTCGAGCAGCGCGTGGCCGACCGCACGGCGGAACTCGCGAACGCGAAGAAAAAACTCGAATCGGTGCTCGATGCCGCGACGCGCGTCTCGATCATTGCCACGGATTTGCAGGGGGTGATCACGGTTTTCAATGCCGGTGCCGAACAGATGCTCGGCTACAGGGCGGAGGAGATGGTCGACAGGCGCACGCCGTCGATCATCCACCTGGAATCCGAGGTGAAGGAGAGGGGACTGGAGTTGACGAAAGAGTTTGGCAGGCCGGTCGAGGGTTTCGACATATTCGTCGAGAAAGCCAGACACCAGGAGCACGAGGAGAGGGAATGGACTTATGTGCGGAAGGACGGCAGCCGTCTCAGGGTGACGCTCACCGTGACCGCCGCGCGGGATGCCGGGGGGCACATCAACGGTTTTCTCGGTGTGGCGATGGACATCACCGAGCGGGGACTCACACAGGATGCCTTGCGTGCGAGCGAGGAGCGGTTCCGGCATGCGTTCGAGTTTGCGGGCACCGGCATGGCGATCGTCGGGCTGGATGGCCGCTGGCTGCGCGTCAACAAGGCGCTCTGCGATATCGTCGGCTATACCCAGACTGAACTGCTGCAGACGACCTTCCAGGACATCACGCACCCAGCGGACCTGGAGGCCGACATGGGCCATGTGCAGGAGCTCATTGATGGCGCGCGCCGGTATTACCAGATGGAAAAGCGGTACCTGCACAAGGACGGGCACGTGGTCTGGATACGGCTCACGGCCTCGCTCGTGCGCGACGCGGAGGGCGCGCCGGTGCATTTTGTTTCACAGATCGAGGACATCACGGTGAGCAAGCAAGCGGAGAAGGCGATGCTGGAAGCGAAGGAAGCCGCGGAGGCCGCGACGCGGGCCAAGAGCGAGTTCCTGGCGAACATGAGCCACGAAATCCGCACGCCGATGAACGGCGTGATCGGCATGACCGGGCTGCTGCTCGATACCCCGCTCGACACCCAGCAGCGTGAATTCGCCGAGACGATCCGCGCCAGCGGCGAGTCGCTGCTTACAGTCATCAACGACATCCTGGATTTTTCAAAGATCGAGGCCGGCATGCTTGTTTTTGAGGAGGTCGATTTCGATATTCAGGAGACCGTGGACGGCACGCTGGAGATGCTCGCCGGGCAGGCGTGGGCAAAGGACCTGGAACTGGTGGGCATGGTGGAGCCCGGCGTTCCAGCGAAGTTGCGCGGCGACCCGGGGCGACTGAGGCAGGTGCTCACGAACCTGATGGGCAACGCGATCAAATTCACGGACAACGGCGACGTGGTGTTGCGGGTGATAAGCGAAAGCGAGACCGCCACGGAGGCGATGCTGCGATTCGAAATCAAGGATACCGGCATGGGCATTTCACAGGAGACGCAGGAGCGGCTCTTCAAGGCCTTTGTGCAGGCGGACGGCTCGACCACGCGCAGGTTTGGCGGTACGGGGCTGGGGCTGGCGATCAGCCGCCAGCTGGTGGAGAAAATGCACGGGATGATCGGCGTGAAAAGCGCGCCGGGGGAGGGATCGACTTTCTGGTTCACAGCGAAGTTCGGGAAACAGGCGGTCGCGCAACCACCGGCCGCAGGTGGTGCGGGGCTGGTGAATACCCGGGTGCTTGTGGTGGATGACAACGAGGCCAGCCGCCGGTTCCTGCACACCCAGGTATTGCACTGGCGGCTTCGCAACGGTTGCGCGGCAAACGGTGACGAAGCGCTGGCAATATTGCGCCAGGCGGCGGCAACGGGCGACCCGTACCCGATGGCGGTCATCGACATGAAGATGCCGCAAATGGATGGAATCGCGCTGGCCCGCGCAATCAAGGCCGATCCCGCCATTTCCGCCACGCGTCTCATCCTCCTCACCCCTTTTGGAAAACCGCTCCCGGCCGAGGAACTTGCCGCGAATGGCATCGCCGCCTCCCGGTTGAAACCGGTCCGGCCCTCCACGCTTTACAACTGCATCGTCGATGTCATGGACGCAGGTTCGGCGCACCCCGTTGCGGCCGGGAAGACTGCCGGCCCGGATTCATCCACGGGGCCGGTGAGCAAAAAACGGATTCTGATCGCCGAGGACAACATCGTGAACCAGCGTGTCGCGCTCGCACAGTTGCAGAAGCTGGGATACACCGCCGACACTGTGGCGAACGGCCTTGAAGCGGTGGAGGCGCTGCGGCGCATCCCCTACGACATCGTACTCATGGATGCACAGATGCCCGAGATGGACGGCTTTGAAGCCACGGCGGAAATCCGGTGCCACGAGGGCGGTGCCCGGCGCACCTATATCATCGCCATGACGGCGAACACGATGACCGGCGACCGCGAGGCCTGCCTTGCGGCGGGCATGGATGACTACGTGGGCAAGCCGGTGCGTGCCAACGAGCTGGAATCAGCCCTGCTGCGCGCCCGCCAGACGGGGGCCTAATCCCAGCGCCTTATTTCCGGTTCAGCCGGTTTCAGGTTGATGCTCAAGAGAGGCAACTCCCGCGCGGGAGCAACCCGCCGTAGTATCTTCACAAGGCGGCCTTTATCATCAAACCAGTTGAAAATACTTCCATCCACCAGTTCGATCATCACATTCGTGCGATCCATTTGCGTCTGGATCTGCCAGCTGGCTACATCATCCGCCTTGAAATGCCGGTCCGGGCGAAGCTCGCCCCCGCATACAATCTCGTTGTCGCGCACCTCATACATTTCATTTTTGAGCTGAAAATACATCCAATTCTCAAATTTGCGGATTAAACCCATTCTTCCGTCGGCCCTGATGCTTCTTGTTAAAATGAAAATCCTGCCGGAATCAGGATTCCAGCAGGACGACTACTATATACAAAAAAGGCTATCTGAAAGGGGACCAGAAGGAGGCGTCCGCCACATCCGAGAGCGCATTGAAGGCGCTGGTCGAAACCTTCGGGATCGAGTCGATCGTGAACGGCCCATACGAGTTGCCGAATATGTCGGTGCTACTGTTATAGAGCGTGGTGCCGGTTTTCAGGTAGTTCTTCACATCTGCGAAGACGGGATGCATGCCGCTGATCTTGTTTGTTTCGATGGCATACTGGTCCAAGGCACTGTCGATAATTCGCAGGTCTTCCAGAATGCGCGTGGCCTGGGAGCGCTTGCGTGCACGCAGGAAGTTCGGGACGGCGATGGAGGCCAGCAATGCGATGATGGCGACGACGATCATGATTTCCACCAGAGTGAAACCACGTGTTTTTGAGTTTTTATGTATCATAGAATTTTTAGCGTATAATGGGTTGGTATGATTTTGTAATCATGCCGTATAACCAGCAGACTGCGAGCCTGTTAAGCCTCGGGCTGGCAGTCTTAACCTGTAGCAGAAAGCACGACGTGTCGGTCGATGGCAGTACAAGGGTGGCAGGATGGTTGATTTTTCGAATCTACAGACGGGCTTTTCATCCATCCCTCGAAGCAGAAAAGGATTTTCCTAACCGGAGGAAAATCCCTATGGTGCGCATGCTTCGTTTCCGGCGAACGGTTCAAACGCACACAGCACCCATATATTCATGACAGACGTCCAACGCCGCAGGGCATTCGTTTTTCTCGTTTCGCTCATTCCGGCGTATCTGCTGATTCCGCATATTCTGCACTCATGGGTGAATATCCCGTACTGGGACGACTGGAAGACGCCCGGACGCCAGCTTTGGCTTCTTTCGGAGGGAAAACTCACACTCGGCGAACTGTTTTCCCAGCACAATGAAAGCAGGCCGTTTTTTCCCCGGCTGGTTTTGATTTCGCTGGACTGGTTCGGGTGGGATGTGCGCAAGGCGATGACCGCCATTTTTCTGATGATCTGTCTTGCCTCGTTCCTCCTTGCCCGCCTAGCCGGCAGGTTGCGCGGAATGAGCGTGCCCGAAAACTGCGTGCTGCTTCTCCTGATAAATGCGTTCCTTTTCTGGCCGAACTCGCAGATATGGACCTTTGAGAACACATTCATCATGGTCTGGCCGCCGGTGATACTTCTCTCCGCCCTGCTTGTAAATCTCTCCGGCTTCCCCCTGCGCCGGAAAGTGCTCTTGAATTCGCTGCTCGCCACCATCAGCACCTATTCCTGGGCAAACGGAATGCTGCTATGGTTCTTCGCACTGCCGCTGCCGGGCGCGCTATTTCTCTGCCGGCCATTCCGCGATGCGCAGGAAAAAAAAGAGGCGTGGTGGTACCTGTTTTATGCCGTGGCGGGGGCCGTGAACCTGGGGTTTTATTTCCACGATTTCGAGCGCGGGAGCCTTTCGTGGGACATCCCCCGGGTGCTGGACTATTTTTTCACCTGGCTCGGCGGATTCTTCGGGAATTTTCCACAGGCGATGCTCTACGGGCGATGCGCCCTGGCTGCATATGTGGTCCTGGCCGGCACTTATGTGTATGGCGCGGCAAGGCGGCGTGATTTCACCGAAGGCTACCCGTGGCTCGCACTCGGCGTCTATGCGATGGCATCGGGCATGCTCACCAGCATGGGCCGTGTCAAGCTGGGCCCGGAGCAGGCAATGTCACCGCGCTATACGGCGGTCTCGGGTTACCTGTACATTTCACTCATCGGCCTTGGCTTCCTGTTGTGGCGTGCCGCGCGGGCTTGCTGGGAGCCGAAGAAGACAAACATCCTTCGATTTTGCGCGGGGGCCGTGGCCGGCCTGCTGTTGCCTGTTTATATAAATGGCTACCAGCGTGGCCTGGTCTTCATGGAGGAGGTCAGCGCACTCCGCCGCACCGTGCTCAGCTCATGGCAGTGGTCCGCGGTCACGCCCGGGAAGGCGGGGCTTACGCTTGTGTGCTGCTACCCGCATTTCGAAGACTGGGGCGCCGCGCTGGAGAGCCACCACATTCTCCGGGTGAAACGCTGGCCGGCTGAAACGTCGGCAAACTGGAATTTCAACGTGACCGCGACCGGCAACAGCAGCGGCGTATTCGACGCATGCTACATCGTCCCCGGCGTGAACAGGCTCGTCGTCGAGGGCTGGAGCAAATCGCTGCGGCGTGATGGTCCCGCGGACTATGTGCTCGTCACCTTTTCGGAAAAAGGCGGCGCGCCCCGGCCCTACGCGGTGATTCCTGCCGACACCCGCATACGCTCCGATGTGGCTGCCGCATTAAAAAGCAAAAAGATGTTGCGGAGCGGATTCCGCCAGGACTTCAACACCGGGACATTGCCCGCCGGGCAGGTTACCCTGGCGGCCTGGGCCGTGGACATGAAGAGCAACACCATCGCGCCGCTGCCAAACACATTCACCCTCGACGTAAAACGCGACTGAAACGGGCGCCCGCGCAAGGCGCTGGATACGCCGACTCCAGCCGGTACCGATGGTGGGACTCGAACCCACACGACCCGTTAAGGTCAACGGATTTTAAGTCCGTTGCGTCTGCCATTTCGCCACATCGGCATGTGCTGATTCACAAGCCGCCCCCGTTTTAGCAGCGCACAGGATGCCCGCAATCGAAAAATGGGACGGCTGTGTGATGATTCGTTGGGTACTGTTTTTTTTGACGGGATGGATGGGAAAAATTCGCCCAGGCTCGTGCCAGCGGCCTTTCAGCAACGGCGGCTTACCGGACTGTTTACCACTACACAGGCAAAAATGCGAACAAACACCCGGCGGTATTGCCGACAAAAGTGAGAGGCCGCATCATGGAGTTGCAAAATGCCAGCGCGACGGAAACCACCCTGTAAAACAAAAGGAAAAACGGGCGGTTTCGTGCGAACTTAGGATTCGTCAAGGCTCGCTATTCACAGCAGTTGCCTGGGTTACTTGCCAATAGGGCCGAATCGATCCACGAGATTTTTATCAAGTCACCGTATCGAGTTATCTGTGGAAGTCGGAAAATATATCCTGAACGCAAAACGCGGAGATGTATTTCCCGCAAAAGTCTTCTCCTGCCAGGAATAATCAAAGCTACCAGGTAGGATATCATGGAGTATCGCAAGTGAGTATATTTACTTAACTATAAAGTAGATGAAGTATTCCAATCTTATAGAAAAGTTATCATTTCTATCTCATGTTTAACCCCAAAACACATCTACCCCCGTCGTATTCACACGCAAAATCATCGTTCGTAATGCTTCGAAAAATCCTGCTTTGCCTGGGATTTATCGCATGCTTTAACGCAATTCCTCTTGGTGCGGCCCCGATTCCCCCAACCGATAACACGTCGGCCCCTTACATGGGTTTTTTTGAGTGGAGTCTGAATGCCGCCGACAGCGGCGGATGGAACTACAGTATTAATCGCAGTGATTATGCGAAGTCCTGGCTCTACAGGACAAATGCCTGGGTGGAGGATTTCTGCGGGTCCTCTGGAACGAGCCAATCGGTCGCGTGGGGATCACTGGCCATGCCCAGCTGGATTACCACCGGCGGAAAAAATTGGTTGACGCAAAATCCTGGCGGCACACTTGTGATTACCATGGGAATGTTTCCCAGCGGCTACCCGTCCCCGGATAACTATAGCAGTTGCATTTCAGGAACATATTCCACGAGCTGGTACACGACGGCGGCGAACCGGCTGGTTGCGGCAGGGCTGACTTCCGGTACGTCGGGTACAACAAACAACGTTATTATCCGTCTTGGCCATGAATTTAACGCAGGTTACTATCCCTGGCACGTACTGCACAGCAACGCGGCGGTGGATGGCAGTGGAAACAAATACGATGATCGCCCGGAAAACTACGTTGCCTTGTGGCAGAAAATCGTGACCACCATGAAGGCTGTCGCGCCAAATCTTAAGTTTTGTTGGAATGGCGCCAACAATTGGGTGGGTTATACCATTTCGGATGCGTATCCCGGTGATGCTTATGTGGACTATGTGGCGACCGACGTTTATGACCAAGCCTGGTTGGGGACGAGCGGTTATCCCTACAGTTCCGGGACTTATCCCTATGGCGGCGACGCGTCCACGAAACAACAAAACGTGTGGAATAACTGGATTTATCCAGCCTCCCCGCAGAATGGCATCCTGGCTTGGAAAAATATTGCCGTGGCGCACGGTAAACCCTTTGCAATCGGTGAATGGGGCGTGTGTTCGCGAACCGATGGGCAAGGGGGGATTGATGCCCCGTATTTCATCCAGCAAATGTACAATTTCATCCAGGATCCGGCGAATAACGTCGCGTTTCATATTTATTTTGACGTCCCGGCAAGCGATGGGGGCCACCAGCTCACTTCTTTTCCGAGCATGAGTGGTACGCCGTTTCCGCATTCGGCGACGTTGTTCCGTCAGTTATTCGGCATACCGCTTCCGGTAAATAACGATATCGGCACGACCGGGGTGCCGGGAAGCAATGATGCAGTGACCGTGAATGGCGCAGGTGCGGGATTCCTTGCCAGCGGGACATCGGATAGCTTCTACTTTTCCTCGAAAGTGGTGACGGGCGACACGCAGTTCGTTGCGGAAATCACGGCGATGGAATCGGGCACCGCACCGCAGAGCGGGATCATGCTGCGACAAAGCACGACGACAAATGCGCCGTATGCCGCGCTGTTCCTGGCAAACGGACAATGCATCTTCCAGAGCCGGACGACAACCGGCGCGGCAGCGGGGCAGGGGGCGGTGTTTGCTTCAGGTACGCTTCCGGTCTGGCTGAAAATGGTCCGCAGCGGGAGTTCGATTACGGGCTACCAATCCACCGATGGACTGAACTGGAATTATGCAGGAGCTCAGACGATCGCAATGACGGGAACTAATTACTCCGGCGTTGCGGTGAGCAGCGGGTCAACCAGCGCGCTGAACACGACCAGTATCGACAATGTGGACAACTACGATATCGATGTAGCGAACACCGCGAGCATTGGAAACTCCCTGATCATGGATGACACTGACGCGACAGGCATCACGAAGACCGGGGCATGGAGTTCCTACACGACGCCGGCCGGTTTTTACGGCAGCGACTATCTCTGGCTGTATCATGGGAGCGCGCTGAGCACGATCAAGTACTCGCCGACGATCACCACGGCCGGCCTGTACAACATGTACATGCGCTGGGATGTGACTCCCAACCGCTCCTCCAATGTAACAACAAACGTTGTCTCCGCGAGCGGCACCACGCCGTTGTTGTGCAACCAATACACGGGTGGGTATCTCTGGAATTACCTGGGTACTTACAGCCTTGCCTCGGGCACTTCCAACTATGTATTCATCAGCAGCACGGCAGCGAACGGTTATGCTGTGACGGCCGACGCCGTGATGTTCGTGCCGGTTCCGACGGCCGCCCTTCCTCCGCCGAAGGTGGACAACGACGTCGGAAGCCCATCCACATCCGGAACGGCGACCTACAGTGGCGGTGTTTATTCCGTCAAGGGTGCCGGCACTGGCATAGCCGTTTCCGGAACGAGCGACCAGTTCAACTTTGTGAACCAAAACGTTACGACAGACCAGACACTGATCGCACGGGTGACAGGCCTCACCTATACCGTTTACAATGCCAAGGGTGGTGTGATGATTCGTGACTCCCTGGCAGCCAACTCCCCCTACGTAATGACGGATGTGTCGCCCGGCGGATGGGCGGAATTCTACTATCGCACATCAACAGGCGCGGGCACTGCTTACACCGTGAGCACGGGTATAACTCCGTCGCCCAGCACGCCCATCTGGGTGAAATTGGTAAAGAGCGGCAACCTGTTCACGGGTTACTATGCGACCACTGTTGGAACGCCGGGTTCGTCCGACTGGCATTCTGTGGGAACGATATCCCACGGCGTGAGCAGCTACCAGGCGGGACTTATTGTAACCAGCGCAGTGAGTTCCACCTTGGCTACGGGCACATTCGATAATGTAAGTCCGTAGCAAAAAAGTTCGTACATTCAGATACTGCAGGTGAGTGATCAGCATCATCCGAAGCGACCCATAAGTTGCTTCGGATGATCTGTTTTCAGGCTTCTGACGGGATCAGCGCTAAAAATATCTTTTGATTGGGCCAGCCACTGTTGTGTGAACACGAATGGATGACCAAACAGCGTCCCCCGTGAACACTGCGCCTCGTCATTCCTGCACGGCCCCAGGCCTGTCGAGGAGTCCCGCCCGCCGGGAGGAGGTGCCTCATGCCCGGCATCAAGTTCCCGCCCGCCATCATTATGGAAAAATCCGGTCAGGTACGAAACAGCCCCTTCCTGCCAGAGTTGCAAGCGCGCGAATCCATTGCCGGGTGCAAACGTCCATGCAAACTCCGCGACATCTTCGTCCGGAAGATCGGCATCAACGCCACCCTCCCGCGAGGGAGCACAGTCGAATACCGGCTCAGGGAGAGGCGGGGCATGGGCGAATTTAACGAGGATATCGTGGGACTTAACTGTTGAGTAACGAAGCCGTTGTCAATTGTCCGAGGTGTACATAATTTTATGCAAAACCCCAACCACCACATAACGCCCCTCATTTATGAAACGTGACTTAACACCTGAAAGACCCACTTTGCTCTGCAGTCTATTTACTACGACCAAGGGTAAAATGAGCAAGTTGCTCATAGCGACTTTCGCAACCGTTGGCCTCTTTAGCGGCGTCGCGAAAGGAACCCCATTGTACTGGGACACGAATGGCACTGTTATCGGATCCGGCACCATCTCGACAGGAACTTGGGGAGTGGACAATTTCTGGAATTCCGATTCGACCGGCGGTGCCGGCGGTTCATTTACTCCGTCCACATTATTGACAGACGATCTCTTTTTTGTCGCGGGACCGAGCGGTTCCAGTGGATCTTCCGCCTATACGGTCACGATTAGCGGAACCCAGTCGGCGGACAGTCTTACCTTCCAGAGTTCCGGAGCGGCCACGCTGACGGGAGGTGCGATCAATACCGGCACGGGCGGAATTATCGGCTCGCAGTTTGCGTTTGGGGCGACGAATCGAGGCACTGTATCGATCAGTTCCGCCATTGCCCTTCAAGGCAGTCAGAGTTTTATCAACAATGCCACCACAGCGATGACATTTAGCGGTGGAATCACGAGTAGCGGGAGTGTCAATCTTACCATTCAGGCAAACAATTCCGGAAATATTACGATTTCGACCGGAACTTTCAATCCGACCGGTTCGGTCTTCAATTCGGGAACCGGCGCGGGAACGACGACAATCAGCTCCGCGATCGGGAGCGGCGTTACATCAATCACACAAAATAGCGCGACCTCGGGTTTGATCTTGAGTGGCTCGAACTCCGCTTTATCAGGTTCGATAGCGATTATGAAAGGAGGGGTGACGCTTTCCTCAACGAATGCTCTCGGCACGGCCGCCGTCTTCCTTGGAGACGTCTCCGGCACTAACAATGCACAACTTACGATTTCCGCGACAACGGCTAACGCGAGTATCACCGTTCAAGGAGGGAACACAGGCGTCTCAACCATTGTTGCGAATTTTGTTCCCCTCTCTGGCACGATCGCGCTTCTAGGGGGGCACGGCGTTACGATCCAGCTGAATAATTCCAGCACAAGTGGTGTTACTTCGAAGATTACAGATGGCGGTACGCCAGCCACAGTAACGATCAACGCACTGGCCAATTCTTCGAATGGCAGTAATTTTGGCAACAGCGGCAACACTTATTCTGGCGGAACAGTGATTGTCGGAACCGGATTCTTTGGTGTTGCAACGGGCGGCAACGTTTTCGGAACAGGTGCATTGACCTATAGTGGTACTGGAGGCGGATTCAGGCAGATCGGGAGCAGTGCTACTATTACGGGCATCAGTCAGCTGATTTTGAATAATGACATGATTGTCAGCGGAGGAGCGGCTTCGATCGGGCTCTCTTTCAGCGCCCCAGTGGATCTCGGAGCAACCGGAAGTGCAACAACGCGCACGCTGTCAGTAAGCAGTATTCTAACACTTACCGGGACGATCTCAAACGGATCAAATGGAATCACGACCAGCCTCAATAAGGCGAGTGGAGGTACTCTTGTGCTCGGTGTTTCCAGCAACTATACCGGCGGGACAACGGTAACGTCGGGAACATTGCAGCTTTCAACCGGGAATGACCGTTTGCCAACAGGCACTCTGCTGACCGTCAGCAGCGGGACGAGTGCGGCAGCGGCTGGAGTCTTCGACCTGAACACCAGGAATCAGACTGTGGGTGGCCTTGCCGGGGACAGCGCGAACGCGGTGCTGGGTGTGGTGACGAACAATGCGGCCGGTTCCGGAACCGCCACATTGACTGTCAATCCCGACAATATGGGTACACCCGCTGATTCGACCTTTGCGGGCATCATCAAGAACGGCGCTACCGCGAAGGTAGCACTGACCAAGACGGGTAGTCATACGCTAACGCTTACGGGTTCCAATACCTACACCGGGCCCACATCAGTCTTGAACGGCGTGTTGAAGGTCAATGGTTCGCTCGGAAATACGGCGGTGACCGTGGGCAACGCAATCACGGCATCGTTGAACCCGACATTGGGCGGTGGCAGCGGCACCGCGACCGGGGGATCGCTCCAGAGCCTGATCGGCACCGCGACGAGCCAGGTTTACGCATCCAGCAGCACTGTGGGGAATATCGCAGGAGCGGTGACAATCAGCGGCACGAGCGCGAGCGGATCGGCGGGTCATCTCGCCCCCGGCAACAGCGTGGGCACATTGACGGTGGGCTCACTCACATTGAGCGGCGGCTCGATTCTGGACTACGAGTTCAACGGCACGGCGAACGACTTCACGGTCGTGACCGGGGCGCTGACACTCAACAGCGGCACGGCGGGAATCAACCTTTACCAGGAAGGCGGCACCACGCAGTTCGCAACGGCAGGTACATATGACCTCTTCCAGTATGGAAGTCTCGTGGGAGGCGTGAGCAACCTGTCGGTTCTCAATCCGAACGGTGGCTTCACCTACACATTCGGAACGGCGACCAGCGGGACGAACAACTACGTGACGCTGACAATAGCCGCATCCGGCAGCACGACCCCGACGAACTACACGCTGGCAGTCTCCGCTGGCACCTCGAAGATGCTCACCGGCGGCTCGACAGCAATCACGACGACAATCACGAACACCGGCACCACCGGACAGGACGGCCTGAGCTACACCGGCTTGGGATCAACCGTGACAGGCGGCCCCGGATCAGTCACCGGCGGCACCACCAGCGGATCGCTCGCGATCCAGACCAGCGGATCCAACGCCGGAAACCAGAAATACGTGAGCAGCGGAAGCAGCGGAGTGGTGACAGTGACAGCGGGAGTATCTTCCGCGAACAACAGCACACTCGGAGGCGCAGCCACATTGACCGGCTCTGCCGGAACCGTGAGCGTCTCGGTATATGACCCCGCCAGCCTGAGCTTCAGCGGCACGGGCAACGGCCAGACCTGGCGCGTGAGCAACGCAGCGGCCACAGCAGGCGGCCTGCGCTCGGATGCAATCATCACCAGCTCAACTTTGGTAGCATCGCAGACCCAGGCAGGCTGGAGCACATCCTTGAGCGGAACGATCGCATCGAGTGGAAGCGCGGTTGCGGCAAGCTTCACGCCCACAGGCAAGCTGAACGGCAGCTACCAGGGCAAACTGGTGGTCAGCGCGCAGAACGACCAGACAATCAGCGGAGCAAGCGCCAACGACGTGCTGAACTCGGCCACCACCAGCATCACGGCAACGGTCACAGGCAACACCAGCACCAGCCGCACGAACGTATCGAGCGCGGACGTACTTTCCGGCCAGTCGTATGGAACCACAGCGGCCAGCAGCGGCACATCGGCCCACGACGGAACCAGCAGCGGGTACGGGCTTGCAATCAGCGGTACAGTGGCAGGAGCACATACAAGCACGGGCAACGCAGGAATCCCGACCACGGCGACATTGATCAACGGAGTGGCGAGCGCGAGGAACACCGTGAAGATGAGCCTCGACACAACGGCGGCCAACGGCGTGACAAATGCGAACCGCACCAGCGACATCCTGACACTGGCGGGCTTGAATGGAACAAACCCCTCGAACGGGCAGGTGTCGCTCACAGACATCTACGTGCTGCAACTCACGTATGACACGAGCGCCACGGGAGTGGAGTACATCGCAT
>Ga0068860_100000569_pt1 | contig 44368 bp, 41 predicted proteins | sample KBSSwiS32_FD_66597 | JGI IMG/M metagenome (GOLD analysis project Ga0068860, IMG submission 66597) | Switchgrass rhizosphere microbial communities from Kellogg Biological Station, Michigan, USA - KBS Switchgrass S3-2 | ecosystem: Host-associated > Plants > Roots > Rhizosphere > Soil ... | reverse complement strand
GGCCTGTGCAAGGCGACCGGCCACCTGCCCCAGACGCGTACCGTTCGTGGAGAGGTTGACCTGCGCCACGCCGGGCAGCGCGATCAGGTTCGCGATGAATTCCGCAGCGTCCTTCCGCACCAGCGGCTCGCCACCGGTGACGCGGAACTTGCGGAACCCGAGGCCAACGGCGGTTTGCGCCACATTCAATATCTCCTCGTAATCCAGAATCTCGTCGCGCGGTTTCCAGTCGGTGAAACCCTCCGGCATGCAGTAGAGGCATCGCTCATTGCAGCGGTCCGTGATGGAAATCCGCAGGTAATCGACCGTGCGCGTGATGGGAAGTGCCTCGCTCATGACATTACCCCGGCAAGATCGGCGGGCGAATTGAGGCTGTGGAAAAGCAGCGCGTCGTCCCCGCTTACGTCGATGATTTTCACCAATCCCCTCTCCCCGCATACACGGACAAAGTGTTGCATGGAATGGTCACCGCCACGCAACGCCTCCCCCGCGATTGCATGCGCAGACTTTGGAAAAACAGCCGCAAGCCCCTCGAAAAAGCCGTCCTTCCGGGGCACAGCACCGGTCGTTTGCGTGCATTGTTCCCGCAAATTTCCGAGCCACGCAGCGGTCATATAAGGCATATCGATTGCCAGCACCATAACGAGCGGGTTTGCGGCAGCCGCCAGCAGCGCCGCGACGCCTGCGAGCGGGCCTGCATCCGGGACTTCGTCGCCGATGATTGGAAATCCGCACCCGGCGTAACAGGCATCCTTGCGGCCCGAAATGAGAATCTCATCCGCACCGGCCTGCTCCAGCGTGTGCAACTGGTGACGCCATAGCGGCGCGCCGGAAAATTCCACCCCCGCCTTGTCGCGTCCCATGCGCGAGGATTTTCCGCCGGCAAGCAGGCATGCAGTGAGCCGTGGCCGGTTCATGGCTTGCTCCCCAGGCCGTCCACCCGCAGCGCGCCATCCGTCAAAATGCGCGCGCGGAGACCTCCGTGGCCTTTCAGTTGTGCGTGAGCGCCGGGGGCAAACGCCTTGTCCATCCAGTAACATGGCGAGCATTCCTCCACCCCTGCAAACTGCACCCCCTGGACCTCGAATTCCTTCCCGATAAGCGTGTTCAGGTCGACCCCGCGCGTGATGACGTTTCTGCGGAAAACCGAGGGCGGCACATTGTGCACATCGAGGTCGCGGCAGAGGGATTCGTAAACCTCCGATTCAAAAAAGGTGATCTGGCCCTTGTAGTTTTCCTTGAAATCGAAATAGCGGTCGCCTTCGAGGCCTTTTCCCGCCACGCAACTGATTCCATCCACTTCCAAGGCAGGATTTTCCCCGGGTTCCTTCCCGTGGTGGCCCACGAAATTGTGCGCGGGCGAAATATAAAGATGCAAAATCTCGATTTGGAGCAATACGCTCATTACTTATCAAATACCCCGCCAATTCCCATGGCGCAAGCTTTGCGGGAACCGGCGCGTTCAGGAAACCTGCGGCTCGCCTGGGGTATCGGGCGCCGGATGACCATCCGGAAAGGCACGGGCGTACTCGGCATTGATGAAGTCCTCCACGGAATCCGGCGCCGGCATGTCGGTGTCGCCGTAGAAATCCTTGAGTGTGCTGCCGGAGATGAGGTGGAAAAAGAGGTGGTCGCGGGCGTTGGGATATTTGCGCTTCAGGTAATCGTGAAACTCGAGCACCTTCTCGTGAATCTCATACTGATCGCGCTTGTACAACGCATGGAGTTTCACCCTGAGCGCATTGTAGAGCGCCATGTGCCCTGCGTCATCTTCCGTGGGGCGACTTGTCATGTTTCCTTTTTGCGACGGGCCAGGGCCGGGCGGATCAACGTGTAAAACAGCGTGCCGAGAAATATTCCATTGGTCATCGAATACCCCACGGGATCGGAAAGCGGCGTGCTTTGATCGGTAACGCCGCCAAACCGGGAGTAGATGAAGCGGGCGGGAAACAGGATGACTGATCCCGCAAAATCACATGCCCGGGCAACGGGCACGGAATGAAACACCATGGCCCCGAACCAAAAGCCGTAAAATGCAAAGTAACTGACGACTGACGCCAGCAAAATGCAGAGAATCAATATGACCGAGTATTTAAGTGTTTCGCGCATCCACACAGGCAAAGTCCGGCATCCGCCGGCACAAAAGGGAATCTGAAAAGCGAGAGAAAGCAAGCGGGCCGCCAAATGTTAAAAACTGCTTTTCACCTTGTCCCAAAAGCCCTCTTCCTTTTTCGCGGGTGCCGCGGAACCCTTTGAGGATGGAATGACGAGCTTCTGGCCCACTTTCAACTTCCGGTCATCAGCGATACCATTCGCCGATTTCAAACCAGCCACGGTGACCTTGTATTCCAGGGCGATCGAGGAAAGCGTCTCACCCTTCGCCACGATATGAGTCGTGGCCGGGGAGCCCGTTTTGTGAACTGGCGTATGTCTGGTCATTGGAACAGGGGTGGCCTTCTTCGTTTCCTTCACCGCAGGGTGGGAAGTATTGCGCCTGTCCATGTAAGGCTTGAGCGATGGATCGATCTCGAGAACCCGCTCATCAAGCTTCTCCTCCGCCTTTTGAAAGGCGGCCTGCACATGGGCGTCTTTCATCGCAATCTTCCGCACTTGAAGATATTCCTGGGCCTGGTCAGCCGAAAGAAGTGACGAAGGCGCGAGAAACGCGGCGCAACCTGTAATGAGGACGATAGGAAGAATGGATTTCATGGGGTGGGTCTGGTTAATTATTCGAGACATACTGTCACAAGGATTTTCCGTGTACGGGTCTCCGGGGGTTTGTCATGCGAACTATATACAAACCCGCCAGAGGGGCTGCAATAGATATTTGGGAACCGGAAGGGTTTTAAACATTGTTTCACCTTGCAACATTTCCTCAAGGCAAGCCCACCCTTATAATCAGCAGCGGAGATGGAGCAAGTTATTCAGACCTGCGCGGCTATTACCCGTTTACAAATTAATCGCGGCGTATTGAATATCCCCACAACCCGGCGCGTCACAAGATGAGTTAAATGGGTGGAATGTTTGGCTTTTGATTAATATACAAACCCGGATGCGAGGAAACCGATGGCTGTGGATACTGTCCGCGATACTGATACTTTCGCGCTGCGCGATGGCGCAGTCGAAAGGCGTCGGGGAACTGGCGGATGAACCGCTTGTCGATGTCGCGAAGGTTGACCCGACCATTGTGATCGATCTTCGGTACGGCACGGTGCGCAACATCACGGAACATCCGATCTATCCCCCGGGAACCCCGTGCATGCTCCGCCGCGGGGTGGCGGAACGGCTGAAGGATGCGCAGCTATACCTCGTCCAGCAAGGTTACGGCTTGAAGATATGGGATGCCTACCGTCCGGCGTATGTACAGCAAATCCTCTGGGACCAGATCAAAAACCCGGAGGTGGTCGCCGACCCGGCCAAGGGCGGTTCCATCCATTCGTGGGGCGCCGCCGTGGATGTCATGCTGGTGGACAAGAGCGGGAATGATGTGCCGATGCCCACGGATTTCGACGTTTTCACCCCCGCTGCCAAAATGCGATACGCGGGCGCCGACCCCGTGGTGGCAAAGAATCTCCGCATCCTCCAGAATGCGATGGGAATCGCGGGTTTCTACGGGATGCGCGATGAGTGGTGGCATTTTACCGCCAAAAACTGGCGAAGCTACGCGATGATCCAGGTCGAAACGCAGCCGGTGACGCCGGATGGCGCGATGCCCGGCCACTAATGACTTTCCTTTGCGAAACTTCAGGAACGCGCTAGCATTTTAACAACCATGGAAACAATACAATTGCTGGGAGTTGCCCTGGGGCTTGCGAGCCTTGCCGGGATCAATCTCTATCTCACGGTTTTCGTGACAGGGCTGGCGATCAACCAGCAATGGATCGTTCTCGCGCCGCAATACAAGCAGCTTGCGATCCTCGGCCATCCCGCGATCGTGGCCATCGCGGGCGTTCTTTATTTCATCCAGTTTTTTGCGGACAAGGTTCCATGGGTCGATTCGCTCTGGGATTCCATCCACACCGTGATCCGGCCAATCGGCGGCGCTGCGCTCGCTTTGCATACGCTGGGCAGCACGAATCCCGTGTTTGATGTCATCGTGGCCCTGCTCGCCGGTGGTGCGGCGCTGACCACCCACAGCTTGAAGGCCGGCACGCGCCTCATCGTGAACACCTCGCCGGAGCCGTTTTCCAATATCGCCCTGAGCGTGACCGAGGATGCAAGCGTGATCGGGGGCCTGGCGCTGATCCATTACAGCCCGGCTCTGGCGCTGGCCGTGATGGCTGTTTCATTCGCCACTGTCATCTACTATGCGCCGAAATTTTTGCGAGCCCTCCGGACCCGGCTCTGGCTGGTGTGGCGCAAATTGAATGCGCCTGCTTCCGACAAGGCAAATGCGGAACTCTCCTCCACACTGCCACCGGACCATGACATCCTGTTTGGCCGCCACAACCTGCTCGGCGAGAAAATCGAATGGGCGGCGCCCTGCATCAGCACCGCGTCGCGGCATCTGCCGGGGAATCTCTCCGGGTATCTCATCGCCACGTTTGAGGAACCCCGCAAACTCTACTTCGTGGCGAAGAACGGCTGGAGCAAAGTCTCGGAGACACTGGACCTGGAAGGCTACAAAGCCTCGCAGGAATCCAAGTTCCTGAGCGAAAACCTCGTCCTCTACAGCATCGAGAAGAAGCCGAAGTTCACCTTTCTCTTCGACCGCACCAGATCGGCGACCGTAAAAAAAATCGCGGAATCCGTGCAGCGCCGGTTAACGGCGGAAACGATTGCCGCGCCCACGCCGGAACCTGCGCCGGTGGAGGCGAAGCTGGAATCAGCGGTGCGCTAGGAATCTAGATAAACCCGAACATCAGCTCCGCCTCGGAGACGATCTCGTTGTTTACCACGCACTTGCCAATTGCCTTTGCGACCATGCGCTTGGATTTCGTCAATTCCACGTGGATGAAGAGCGTGTCGCCGGGCATGACCGGCTTGCGGAATTTCACGCTGTCGGCGCTCATGAAATAGCCGATTTTTCCCGCGTTCCCCTCGGTGTGCAGCACCAGGATGCTGGCAACCTGGGCCATGGCCTCGAGTTGCAGCACGCCCGGCATGACGGGATGTCCCGGAAAATGTCCCTGGAAATAGGGTTCGTTGATCGTCACCGACTTTACGCCCGTGCACTTGTTGTCCCCCTCGAAACTGATGACACGGTCCACCATGAGGAAGGGGTAACGGTGCGGCAGGATGCGCATCACATCGTTCACGTCGAGCATGTCCCCGCCCTTTGGCGTGATTTCCTGCGGTACCATCGCCAGGAGCTGCTCGTATTTTTTCGAAAGTGTGCGGGTGATTTCCGTATTGGGGCCGTGACCCGGCTTCACCGCGATGACATGGCCCTTGATGAAACGCCCGAGCAAGGCCAGGTCCCCGATGATGTCGAGCACCTTGTGGCGCGCAAATTCGTTTGGGAACCGCAGCGGCTCCTTGCCCAGGACGGACTCGCCGCGCACTACGAGGGCGTTGTCGAGGCTTCCGCCCTTGATGAGGCCCTTGTCCATGAGAGGCTTCACATCCTCGTAAAAAACGAAGGTGCGCGCCGGGGCGATCTCGCGCTCGTAAGTCTCGGGCGTGATTTCCGTGGTGTAAAACTGGGTAAAGCGCCCGTCCGGCCCCACCTGCGTGCAGGAGATGCGGAACTTGTCGTCGGGCACGATGGTCAGGATCGAGCCGGTTTTCGTTTCAAGATGGAAAATCTCGTGGACGGCGAACGCATGGCGCGCCGCCGGCTGGGCCACGATCCCGGCTTCCTTGATCAGGTCGACGTAAAGCTGCGCACTGCCGTCGCCGATGGGCGGCTCGTTGGCGTTCATCTCAATGAGCACGTTATCGATGCCCAGGCCCGCGAGCGCGGAGAGCACATGTTCCACGGTGTGCACCTTTACGTTGCCCTCGGCGAGCGTCGTCGAGCGCTCGACCGTCTTTACGTTTTCGATCCTGGCATCGATCGTCGGTTCATCGGGAAGGTCTGTCCGCTTGAACTTCCTGCCGTGGTCAACCGGCGCGGGGTGGATGGTAAGGATGACATTCTCGCCTGTATGGAGGGAGATGCCTGTGAGGCTGGCCTTCTTTGCCAGTGTTTGTTGAAATTCAGGAGACATTAAAAAATAGAGTGGAAGTTGTTCCGGGGAACAACCGGTTAATTACCGGTTCACGGGCTGGCTGGCAACCCTGAACGCTTGTTTAATCCTTGCCGCCGGAGGCGAGCAGGAGCGAGTCGATGTATTTCTGGTTCCCCTTGCGCAGGCGCGACACGAGCACACGGCCCACCGCAACCAGCAACTTGAACGCCGCCATGGGGTAAACCCCGGCAAGCGCACGGATGACACTCTGGGGAATCCTCACCAGCGTGCAATCCTCCATGGCCTCGACATCCGCCGAGCGCGGGCCTTCGTCCACCAAGGCGATTTCGCCGAAGAAATCCCCGGTTCCCAGTGTTGCCAGCTCGAACTGCTTGCCTTCCTTCCGATGGATCACACTGGCCTTGCCGCTGATGAGCACATACATGCAGTCGCCGTGTTCATCCTGCTTTACGATTGCCTCGCCCGCTTTCACGGTGAGTTTATCCGCAAGTTCCAGGAATGCCTGGATTTCGTCGTCCGTGAATTCGGTGAACAGGGTCATTCCCTGCAGCTTTTTGCTGATTTCGTTGCCGTCGCTCATGTTATATGGGTTCCAAAAAAGTTCTGCGTCGCTGATTTCGAGGCCGGTGCGGAATATCCCGCGCTACGCCTTCGTAATGGTGAGCATTAGCACAGCCACGGGAACCTGAGAAGAAATCTTTTGGGATTTAAGATTGCGCAAAAGGCCCGCGCCAGTTCCATTATTTTGCCTGTCCTCGTCCAAACTCCATATCCTGAACAACCGCAACTTTCGCGTCGTCGATGAGACTGACGAATGGATCGTCATCGACAAGCCGCCGCATCTCCGCGCCCACCCGAGCAAACCAAACGGCCCCTATACATTATGGGACGGACTGAAGGAACTGCTGGCCTTCGAAATCGCAAACGGCGGCCAGGTCTCGATCATCAACCGGCTGGACCGCGAAACCAGCGGCCTCACCCTTGTCTGCAAAACCTACACGGCCGCCCGCTATTTTTCGGGCCTCATGGAAAAACGCCGCATTTCCAAGGAATACCGCGCTATTGTCTGGGGCTGGCCGGAGCAGGATTTCTACGAAATCGACGCGCCGCTGGCCCGGCTCGGTGAACATGAGCCAAGCCGCATCTGGCTGAAGCAGGGTGTGCATCCCCTGGGAGCGCAGGCACGTACCACGGCATACGTCGAGAAACGCTTTGAGCGGAAGACCTCGAACGGCACGCGGTTCAGCCTCATCCGCGCGATCCCCGCCACCGGGCGCACCCACCAGATTCGTGTACATCTGGCGTACATCGGCCACCCCGTCATCGGCGACAAAATCTACGGGCAGGACGAGCAGCATTACCTGGACTTCGTGGAAACCGGCTGGACGGACGACATGGCGAAATCCCTCCTGCTCCCCCGCCACGCGCTGCACTCGGAAATGCTGAAGATCGACGATGACCGCGCACCGCTGGAGTGGCATGCGCCTCTTCCCCCGGACATGGCGGGGTTTATCCAGGCTGCCATTTAGGAATTTTCAATCCCAACTTCGGATATCGCCGGAGGCAGGATCGTCTGGAGCGTCTTTTCCATCTTTGCCGATGGACCAGATGCGAATCTTTGAAGGATTTGAAAGATCGACACGGTAGGGATGTCCCCACGGGTCCACAAATTCCCCGTGTGCGTTGAACGATTTTTCTGGCAAATCCACGAACTGAATCTTGTTAGGGTTGTCGCCTTTCAAGATGTGGATCAGAGTCCGATTATCTCCCGATGGGTACTCACCGTACTCGGCATGATATGCCTCTAGACCTGCAAGAAATAACTCCGTGTCCCTTTTTGCAATAACTTTGACTTTACTTTGCTGCGAATCCCATAAGGGTGAAATCGCAATTGCCACTCCCAAAAGCAAAAAAATCACCAGCCCAACCCACCTGTAGGTGCGTTTCATGAGATAGGCATCATCCCATCCAATTTGCGAAATTCTACCAAAAATCGCCCATTCCCCGCAAGTTTCTCTTTCGATCCACGATTCCGTGCCGTAAGATGCCGTTCCCGCATGACGGACAAGACCGACAATAAAGATGCCTCTGCATCGAAGCCGGAGAAACCGGCCTACCAGAGATTCGGTGAAACGAAGCTCGTGCCTCCCCCTGCGCCCATAGCGCAGTTGAACGACGAGGAGAAATTCCCCCTGTTTCTCGGTGTCGGCATTGCCATTTCCATAGTGGCGCTCATTTCAGTCTTCGTCCTCGCGTTCATGAGCCACAAGACGAAGGTGAACACCCCCCCGGCAGGCGGCGCCAGTGCCTCCGCCTCGGCGAGCGCCGGCCTTGCGGCAGGTTCCTCCCCCCGCAGCTCCACCACCGGCACGCATTAACCGTGTAAAGAGGGGTTTGCGGGCCCAATCGCGAAAATTTTGCGATCAACTCTTGCCACGCTTTACGCCAGCGCATAAAACGGAATTCATTTCAAGGCCCTGCGCGAGTTTTCCAGCAGGGCAACATTATTAAACATGAATATCCACGAATACCAGGCGCGCGAACTTTTTGACAAATTTGGCGTCCCCACCTCCCGGAGCCGCGTCGCCGCCACCGCACAGGAGGCCGAGTCCATTGCCGCATCGTTCGGCTCCGACAATATCGTCGTCAAGGCACAGATCCACGCGGGAGGCCGTGGCAAGGGAACTTTCAAGAACGGTTTCAAAGGCGGCGTGCATCTCTGCAAAACGCCCGCGGAAGCCGGCAAACTCGCCTCGCAGATGCTCGGCCAGACCCTGGTGACGCACCAGACCGGGCCGGACGGACGCGTGGTGAGGAAAGTGCTTGTCACCGAGGCGGTGGATATTGCGCGGGAACTCTATTTCGCGATCCTCGTGGACCGCGCCAGCGGCGGACCGGTGATCATTGCCAGCACCGAGGGCGGAATGGACATCGAGGCGGTCGCCGAAAAAACTCCCGGGCGCATTTTCCGCGAGCCGGTGCATCCCCTGCTCGGCCTGCAAGGCTACCAGAGCCGCAAGATTGCAAAGCAACTCGGCCTCACCGGACCGCAGATCGCGGCAGGCGCGAAGCTGTTCGCCGCGATGTTCAAGCTCTTCGTCGCGCGGGATTGCTCGATGGTCGAGATCAACCCCCTCGTGGTCACGCCGAAGGGCGAAGTGCTCGCGCTCGATGCGAAGTTTAATTTCGACGACAACGCCCTCTACCGTCAGCCCGAAGTCCTGGCAATGCGCGACAAGGAGGAGGAAGACCCTCGCGAAGTCGCCGCCTCCGAGTTTTCGCTCAACTACATCGGCCTCGATGGAAACATCGCCTGCCTCGTGAACGGCGCAGGCCTCGCCATGGCGACGATGGACATCATCCAGCACTACGGCGGACGCCCGGCAAACTTCCTCGACGTGGGCGGCGGCGCAAGCCGCGAGCAGGTCACGGCGGCCTTCAAGATCATCCTCGGCGACCCGAATGTGCAGGGCATCTTCGTGAACATCTTCGGCGGCATCATGGACTGCAACATCATCGCCAACGGCATCGTCGAGGCGGCGAAGGAAACATCGCTCTCCATCCCGCTCGTCGTGCGCCTCGAAGGCAACAACGTCGAGGCCGGCAAGAAAACACTGGCTACATCCGGCCTGAAACTGATCACCGGCGACTCCATGGCCGATGCCGCGCAGAAAATTGTCGCAGCGGTAAAAGCTGCATAATTTTGAACCCATGATCAAAGTCACCGAACTCGCATTCTGCTGCTACGCCGTCACCGACATGGCGCGCTCGCGTGCGTTTTACGAGGACACGCTGGGTTTGAAGCCGACGACCGTCACCGACACCGAAAACGGCAAGTGGACGGAATATGAATTCGGCCCGTATGCGCTCGCTATCGGCGCGGCGCCCGGCTGGAAACCGAGCCCGGACGGCTGCTCGGCTGCGCTGGAGGTGGAAAATTTTGATGAAGCCATCGCACATCTCCGCGAGAAGAAAGTCACCTTCCGCATGGAGCCGTTTCCAACGCCCGTCTGCCGCATGGCGATGATTTCCGATCCGGACGGCAACACCATTTGCATCCACAAGCGGAATCCAAAATTAACCTGACACCCGATCCCATGGCTATTTCCGTCAAAGACATCGCATTCGTAGGGCATCCGGTCACGGACGTACCGCGCTCCCGCGATTTTTACGAAAACATCCTGGGACTGAAGCCCGCCGCGGTGATGGATTTCGGGGACGGCAAGTGGTGGATCGAATATGAAATCGGTTCCGGAACACTGGCGATATCCAATCTCTGGCCCCCCTCCGGGAACGGCGGCGCGACCACTGCGCTCGAAGTAGCGGATATCGACGAAGCGCTTTCTCATTTTCGCGGCAATGATGTTTCCATTGCGTTTGACATCATCGATAATCCGTCCTGCAAACTTTTCGGCGTCAAAGACCCGGACGGGAACGATATCACCATCCACCAGCACAAATCCTGAAATTTTATGTCCATCCTCGTCACACCACAAACCCGCGTCCTCGTCCAGGGCATCACCGGCAGCTTCGGCGCCCGCCACACCAAACTCAGCCTCGACTACGGGTCACAGATCGTGGCCGGGGTCACGCCGGGAAAGGGCGGCCAGGTGTTTGAAAACGTCGTGCCGATCTTCGATACTGTGTCGGAAGCGGTGAAGCAGACAGGCGCGACCGTCTCTGTCGTCTTTGTGCCGCCGCCTTTCGCGGGCGACGCGATCATGGAATCGGTCGATGCAGGGCTTGATCTCGTGGTCGCGATCACCGAGGGCATACCCGTCAATGACATGGTAAAGGTGAAAGCCTTCATGCAGGGCAAAAAAACGCGCCTGCTCGGGCCGAACTGCCCCGGCATCGTGACCCCCGGCACCGGCCCGCAATCGCACGGCGGCTGCCGCATCGGCATTGCCCCCGGCTACATTCACAAAAAAGGAAATATCGGCGTCGTCTCGCGCTCCGGCACCCTGACCTACGAGGCGGTCTGGCAGCTCACGGAACGCGGCTACGGGCAGTCCACGTGCATCGGCATCGGCGGCGACCCGATCAACGGCACGTCGCACCTCGATGCGCTGAAACTTTTCAATGACGACCCGGAGACCGAGGCGATTATCATGATCGGCGAGATCGGCGGCGACGCCGAGGAGCAGGCCGCCGCATGGGCGAAGGAGAATTGCAAAAAACCGATCGCCGCCTTCATCGCGGGAGCCACCGCGCCTCCCGGGCGGCGCATGGGCCACGCCGGCGCCATCGTTTCCGGCGGCAAGGGAACTGCCGCGGGCAAAATCGAGGCACTGAAGGCCGCGAACATCGCCGTGGCGGAAACGCCGTCCACGATGGCCGATACTTTAATTCAACTCTTGAAATCCTAACGTAAAAAAACCAGCCTACGTCATGCCAGTCACAGCAAAAGGTCTCGAAGGAATTGTCGCAAACAGCACGCACATCAGCGATGTGCAGGGCCAGGAAGGGAAGCTCATCTACGCGGGCTACGATATCAATGAGCTCGCGGGGAAGGTCAGCTTCGAGGAAGTCATTTACCTCCTGTACCACGGGCATCTGCCCAACCGCAAACAGCTCGATGATCTCACGAACATCCTCCGCGACTTCCGGGAGCTCCCGCAGGGCGTGATCGATTTTCTGGTAGGCGCGCCCAGGAACGCCGGCCCCATGGATGTGATCCGCACAGCCGTCTCCATGCTGGGACTCTACGATCCCGGACTTGCGGAGGAAGGCAAGGTGGATGAAAACCGCCTGCGAGCCAAGAGTATCACCGCGAAGATCGGCGTGATCGCCGCCTATTTCCATCGCCTGCGCCAGGGGAAGGATATGCCCCCGATCCGCAAGGATCTCGGCGAGGCCGCGCACTTCCTGTATTTGATGAACGGCACGGAGCCCACGAAGGAAGCAGTCGACACCCTCGACGTCGCCTACGTGCTGCACGCCGACCACGGCATGAACGCCAGCACTTTCAGCGCGCGTGTCACCATCGCCACGCTCAGCGACATCTATTCCGCGATCACCTCGGCAATCGGCACGCTCAAAGGCCCGCTGCACGGCGGCGCGAACGAGGGCGTGATCCACATGCTCGAGGAAATCGGCAGCGAGGACAAGGTGGACGCCTGGGTGGAAAATGCGCTCGCGCAAAAGAAGAAGATCATGGGCATAGGACACCGCGTTTACAAGGTGCTCGACCCGCGCGCCCCTCACCTGCGCGACATGGCAGTCAAGCTCTCAAACCAGCTTGGCGAGCCGAAATGGATCAAGATGTCTGAACGCATCGCCGCGATCATGAAGGAGCGCAAGGGGCTGAACGCGAACGTCGATTTCTACTCCGCGACCGTCTATTACTCCCTCGGCATCCCAACCGATCTTTTCACACCGATCTTCGCAATCTCACGCACCGCCGGCTGGACCGCCCACGTGCTCGAACAGCTCGCGGACAACCGGCTCTACCGCCCGCTCAGCGAATACGTAGGCCCGGAAGTGGGCAAGAAGGTCGTCCCGATCGACGAACGGTAGAGAAGTTTGAAAAAGCGGCTGTGTAAGCCGCAATGACATAAGCCTGCGCCAACCATCCCCCGGGTATGCCGTCTATCCAGTTTCCCTGCGTCATACCGCGTCCGGTGGAAATGCGCGTTTCACGAAAGGGCGTGTTCGTCCTTGGACCGGATACGGCCATTATTTCCAACGCCGCCGCGGAACCGTTCCGGGCTGATCTCCGCGATACGTTGCAACGCGCGACCGGCATCGGGTTTCAGACGGCTAAAGTCGCGGATGGACAGACGATCTCGCTGACTGTTGATCCTGCTCTTTTTCCGAAACTTCACGAAGAAGGTTATACGTTGGCCGTGAATTCATCGGGAGTCAGCCTGGCGGCGGCAACCGGCGCGGGGATGTTCTATGCCGTGCAGACGCTGATGCAGCTTTTGCCGCCGGCGATTTTCGGAGGCACGCCACGGGTCGGCTTCGAATGGAAAATCCCTTACGTGAAAATCGTGGATCATCCCCGTTTTCACTGGCGCGGCGCGATGCTCGATGTCGCTCGCCACTTCATGCCGGTGGAGTTCGTGAAGAAATTCCTCGATCTCATGGCGCTTCACAAGCTGAACACCTTCCACTGGCATCTCACCGATGACCAGGGCTGGCGCATCGAAATCAAAAAATATCCCCGCCTCACGGAGACCGGCTCATGGCGCGCCGAAACGCGGCTTGGGCATCAAAACGCCTCCGGCGACGGCGACGGCATTCCGCACGGCGGCTTTTACACGCAGCAGGAAATTCGCGACATCGTCGCGTACGCAGCCGCGCGTAATATTACAATCGTCCCGGAAATCGACATGCCCGGCCACATGCAGGCCGCGATCGCATCGTATCCGGAACTCGGCTGCCTGGAGACTCCGGTATCCGTCGGCACCGGCTGGGGCGTCTATCCGCATATCCTCAACGTGAGTGAAGAGACGATCCTCTTCATGCAAAACGTGCTCGCGGAGGTGATGGATCTTTTCCCGGGAAAATTCATCCATGTCGGCGGTGATGAGGCGGAAAAAATGCACTGGAAAGCCAGCGAGGCGATGCATGCGCGCATGCGGGAGGTTGGTGCCGGGGACTTCGACGGACTCCAGAGCTGGTTCATACGCCGGATGGAGGAATTCCTGACGGCGAACGGCCGCAGGCTGGTCGGCTGGGATGAAATTCTCGAAGGGGGGCTTGCGCCAAACGCAACCGTAATGGCGTGGCGCAACGAGAATGCCGGGGTCACTGCAGCCCTTGCCGGGCACGATGCCGTGATGGCCCCGAGTTCGCACACTTATCTCGATAATTATCAATCCCCGCTGCTCGCGATGGAGCCGATTGCGATTCACGGGGTTCTGCCCCTGGAAAAGGTTTACGGTTACAATCCCGTCGCGGAATCACTCGATACGGATGCCGCCCGGCACATCCTGGGAGTCCAGTGCCAGCTCTGGAGCGAATACCTCACACGGCCTGAAAAAGTGGAATACATGGCATTCCCGAGAATGTGTGCCCTCTCGGAGGTGGCATGGAGCCAGGCGTCGCGGAAAGATTACAGGAATTTCCTGGTCCGGCTGGAAATCCATCTCAAGCGACTCGATGTCCTCGGCGTGAGATACCGGCCACTGGACAGAATCTCCCGGTCAAAAAGCAACCGCGCTTCGTAGCACGTCCTCACATAATCTTCCGCGCGATTTCAAGACTGCGCCGGGCGCATTCGCTGATTGCGATCGGATGATAGTCGGGAATGAACGAGTAAAGCGTATCGTTGAGCGGCGCAGTCCATTTCTGCGGGACTTTAGCCGCGCCATACATCGCTCCCCAGATCGAGCCGACGGTTGCTCCGTTGCAATCGGTGTCCCAGCCACCCATGACCGCGATGCCGACGGCTTTTTCAAAGTCATCACCGCCCAGCAATAGCGCTGAGACGACGAGCGCGGCGTTGTTGTTGGTGTGCACGGGGTTGTAGTGGCCGAGCAATTTGTAGATTTCATCGAAAACGACCTCAAATTTTGACGCGCTGTTCCCGTGCCCGCGGCAGATGTTGATCGTGTCCCGCATGTCTTTATACAGGCGTGACCGTTTTGGGACTTCCGCCAGGCCCGCCTCGATCACTTGCAACGGATCGGTGGTTGCAAACCCGGCGGCGATCATCGCGGCGCAGAACATTTCGCCGTAGATGCCGTTTTTCACGTGGCTCATGCGGGCGTCGCGCCATGCAAAATCGGCGGCCAGTTCCGGGTTTCCCGGCGCGGCATAGCCCCAGGAGTCCGCGCGGATCTGCGCGCCGATCCACTCACGGTAGGGGTTCTGGTGAATCGCCACCCAGTCCCAGTCGATCTGCTCCTGGCTCATGCGGGGATAGCGGAGCACCAGATTCCGGTAAGCCTGCGTCTCAGCGGTGCATACCTGCTGGTAGCCGAGGAATTCCAGCCAGGTATGAGCCACATCGGACGTGGTAAAATCCGCGCCACGCCTGGCCATCACGATCTGAACGAGCACGGTGTAACGGATGTCGTCGTCGGTTTCCATGAAGGCGATTTTTTCGCGCGTCGAGGGAGGACAACCCACGCTCCCGGTTTTTTCCGATGCCGGTGAATCGGCTGGTATATAGTTTTTGAGAGGGTATTCGTCCCGCGAGATCGCGGTGAGGTAGGTCTTGATACGCTCCTTGCTGGAAAGGCTCTCGTGCGATCCCATGAAGCGCTCCACCGGCTTGCCCAGCGCGCACCCCACGCAACGCCCCAGCCATGCGCCGTGCATCCGGTCCAGCAACGCATCGTCCGTGAGCGAGAGCGGCATGCGGCGCGGGCCGTCGCCGCGTTCATCGCGAATGGATTTCAGGTCGCCCGGCTCGACAAAGGGAAAATCCTTCCGCACGGGAATTTCCTGAAATTCATACCAGAGTGCGGCGATGTGTTCATATTCCGAAGCATCCAACGCATCGAGCCGGCTTCTGATTTTGTCGACAGCGGCGGGATCGCGCCCCTCTTCCTTCGACTGGATGCATTCATCTGCTATCAGGCTCTTGGGAGCGGCCCAGCCTGTGATATTCGGAATACGAGGGAATGATTTCATGCCTCGACATTACAGGCCATTTAGGAGTAATTCTCCGCACAATCAGGCAAATACCATGCAGAAACGATCATCCTGACGTGAAAATCGCATGAAAATCGATTACGCGCCCATCCAGCTCGACTCCGCGTTTCCAATCCGCGGCGGGCAACCCTTTGTGCAGAGCGACCGGCCGATCACGCACCTGCATATCCACGATTGTTTGGAACTGGGCTATTGTTTTTCCGGCAGCGGCATTTTCATGGTCGGTGAAAAGGTGCTGCCATTTTCGGCAGGCGATGTCTCTTTCATCAACCACACCGAAGTGCATCTCGCACGCAGCGCGCCAGGCACGCACAGCGAGTGGACCTGGATTTATCTCGATCCCATGCGCCTTGCTGGGGCTCCCGGGGCGGAACCAGGCAGACTGGATCCCCTGCCCTTTGCAGGCCACAGCTTTGGGAATATCATCCCCGAATCGGGCCAGCCTGCGATCAACCGTGTGGTGCTGAGGATGATCGAAGAACTGCGCGCACGCTCTGCGGGCTGCGAGGATGCGTTGCGCGCGCTCACGTGGGAATTGATGGTGCTGATGGGCCGGATGGCTCCCGATGCCGGCGTGACACCGTTCCGCAAGGACTACGACAGGCTTGCGCCCGCGCTGCAATTGCTCGCGCGCGGATACGACCACCCGTTGCGCCTCGCGGAACTGGCGCGGAGCTGCAGCCTGAGCGTGCCGCATTTTCGCAGGCTTTTCCGGCGCACACTGGGACGCTCGCCGCGCGCCTACTGGAACAATCTGCGGCTGCTCATGGCGGGATCGCTCCTCCGCAGCAGCTCACGCTCGGTGCTGCAGATCAGCCAGGATGTGGGATTTGAAACGCTCTCGAGTTTCAACCGGCTGTTCCGCTCCCATTTCGGCGTCGCCCCGCGCGAATGGCGGGGGAAGAGGAAGTAAATGCAACGTTCTCCCCTCTCATTAACACCCGGCTTCAGCCGGGTGCATCAAACCATCGAGGCAGCATGAGCTGTTTCAACAGCTTCTTTCACCCCGCGATTATGCGGGCGACAAGAAACTGTTGAAACAGTTCATGATTTCACGTCGTGTGGAGGCACCGGGCTGAAGCCCGGTGTTAATGGAAGATTTGCGATGGGGCTGCGTATTGTTCCGGTGTTATTCCGGAAGCGGAACGTATGGTCCGAGTTTTGCGGATAATTCGTCAAGCAGATCGTCGCCCATGAATTCATATTCATCGGGGATATTGAGACAAATGACCCACTTATCCTGCATTGCTTCCGGGAATTTCCGCCGGATGCGCTCCAAGTGCGATTTCTCCATCCCAAAGATGATGTCCGCCCAGCCGATATGACCTTCCGTGATGACGATCCGTGCATCGGGTTGCGTCCCCACGGAGCGCACCTCGCACGACGGGAATCCCTCGTACATCTTTTCCGCAGTGAGGCTGCGAATCCGGTTCCGGCTGCAAACAAAAAGCAGTTTCTTGCGGAAACTGCTTTTGTTCATTTGAAACTAATGTTGGTTTGAAGCCGCTTAATCCAGCAGCTTGCAGGTGTGCTTCACGATCTCGGAGAAGGCCCGCGGGTCGAGGCTTGCGCCGCCCACGAGCGCGCCGTCGATGTCGGACTGGCTCATGAGGGCCTCGGTGTTGTCGGGCTTCACGCTGCCGCCGTACTGGATGCGGATCTTGTCGGCGGTGGCCTGGTCGGAAATTGCGGCGATGGTCTTGCGGATGAACGCGTGCGCTTCCTGCGCCTGGGCGGGTGATGCCGTGCGGCCGGTGCCGATGGCCCATACGGGTTCGTAGGCGATCACAACCTCGTGCAATTCTTTCGCGGTCACGCCGGCGAGGCTCCCCTTGAGCTGGCTTTCGAGCACTTCCTCGACCTGGTTTGCATCGCGCTGGGCGAGGGTCTCGCCCACGCAGACGATCGGTTTGAGCGAGGCTTCAAGCGCTGTGTGCAGCTTTTTGTTCACGATCGCGTCGGTCTCCCCGTAAAGGGAGCGGCGTTCGCTGTGGCCGAGCACGACGTGGCGGACGAACAATTCGCGCAACATCGCGCCGCTGATTTCGCCGGTGAACGCGCCGCCCTTTTCGGCGGACATATTCTGCGCGCCGACCTTCACGTTCTGCACTTGATTCAAAAGTTCCGATACCTTCGGGATGGCGGTGTAGGGCGGGATGATCACGATCTCCACGCGCTTCTCGTCGTGGACCTCGAGGAGGAACGTATCGAGATACGATTCCGCCTCGTTGACGGTCATGTTCATCTTCCAGTTTGCAGCAATGATTTTTTTACGCATAAAAATTTATTTCTCCGACAATGCAGCCACACCCGGCAGGGTCTTGCCTTCCAGCAGTTCCAGCGACGCGCCGCCGCCGGTCGAGGCGTGTGTGACTTTGTTGATCACGCCGAATTTCTTGGCCGCCGTCGCGGTATCGCCGCCACCGACCACTGTGATTGCACCAGCTGCCGTGGCCTGCGCCACCGCTTCCGCCATGGCCTTGGTGCCACCCGCGAAATTATCGAATTCAAACACCCCGGGAGGGCCGTTCCATATGATAGTCTTCGCTTTCAAAATTACTTCCGTGAACAGCTTCCTGCTTTCCGGGCCGGAATCAAGTCCTTCCCATCCCACTGGAATCCCCTGCTTGTCCGCCGCCGTCTGTATATTGGCGTCGGGGGCGAATTTATCGCCGCAGATGAAGTCGGAAGGCAGGTAAATCTTCACGCCCTTGGCCGCGGCCTTTTCAAAGAGTTCCTTCGCAATCTCAGCGCCCTTGGCGTCGAACAGGCTGTTTCCGATCTCCATGCCTTCCAGCACTTTCTTGAACGTGAACGCCATGCCGCCGCCGATGATGATCTCATTGGCCTTGTCGAGCAGGTTGTTGATGAGCGGGATTTTATCCGCGATCTTCGCGCCGCCGAGAATGGCGAGCAAAGGCCGCTTCGGATTATCGAGCACTGCGGAAAATGCCTCGAGTTCCTTCTGCATGAGGAAACCGGCGGCCTTCACGGGCAGATCAACGCCTACCACCGAAGAATGCGCGCGGTGCGCGGTGCCGAACGCGTCGTTCACATAAACGTCGCCGAGTTTCGTGAGGCTCGCGCGGAATGCAGCAACTTTGGCGGGATCGGCGGATTCCTTCGTGCCGTCCTCGCGCTTTACCTTGCCCTCTTCCTCGATGTGGAAGCGCAGGTTTTCGAGCAACACCACGTCGCCGGGCTTCAGCGCAGCACATGCGGCCTCGACTTCCTGCCCGACGCAGTCGTCCAGGAATTTCACGGGCTTGCCGAGCAATTCCGCGAGCTTGCCCGCCACGGGCTTGAGCGTGAGTTTCTCCACGCGCTGGCCATCCGGGCGGCCGAGGTGGCTCATCAGCACCACGGAGCCTCCCTTTTCGAGGATGTATTGGATCGTGGGCAGCGCGGCGGTGATGCGCTGCGGGTTGGTGATGACGCCGGTGACCTTGTCCTGCGGGACGTTGAAGTCCACGCGCATGAGGACGCGTTTTCCGGCGGGATCGATGTCACGGATGGAAAGTTTTGCCATAAAAATATATTCGGGGTTTCAAGACAAGAGCCTGCGACATATTGCCGCAGGCTCCGTCGTGGAATTTGGAATTTGCGGTCAGTTACTTCGCAACGACGCGAACCATTTCGAGCACTTTGTTGGAGTAGCCCCATTCGTTGTCATACCAGGAGACCAGTTTCACAAACGTGCTGTCGAGCGCGATGCTGGCCTCGGCGTCGAACACGGAGGTGTTTGTCTCGCCGCGGAAATCCGTGGAAACAACCTTTTCGTCGGTGTAGGCGATGATGCCCTTGAGAGGACCGGCTGCCGCCGCCTTGATTGCATCGCAGATTTCCTCGAAGGTCGCGGGCTTGTTCAGCTCGGCGGTGAGGTCAACCACGGAGACGTCGGAGGTCGGGACGCGGAAGGCCATGCCGGTGAGCTTCTTGTTCAGCTCGGGAATGACCTTGCCCACGGCCTTGGCCGCGCCGGTCGAGGAAGGAATGATGTTTTCGAGGATGCCGCGTCCGCCGCGCCAGTCCTTGGTGCTCGGGCCGTCCACAGTCTTCTGGGTCGCGGTGGCGGCGTGCACGGTGGTCATGAGACCGCGCTTGATGCCGAAAGCGTCATTGATCACCTTTGCGAGCGGCGCGAGGCAGTTCGTGGTGCAGCTTGCGTTCGAGATGATCTTCTGCCCGGCATAGGTCTCGTGGTTGACGCCATAGACGAACATCGGTGTCTCGTCCTTCGACGGAGCGGAGAGGATGACTTTCTTTGCGCCAGCCTTGAGGTGGGCGCTGGCGGTTGCGTCGTCCAGGAAAAGGCCGGTCGATTCCACCACGACGTCGGCACCAACCTCGTCCCACTTGAGCGTGGAAGGATCCTTCACCGCGGTGAGGCGGATTTTGTTGCCGTTGACGATAAGGTTGCTGCCCTCGACGGAAATTTCACCCTCGAAACGGCCATGCACGGAATCGTATTTGAGCATGTAGGCGAGGTAGCCGGGTTCGAGCAGGTCGTTGATCCCGACCACCTGGATGTCCTTTGAGAAGTTCTGCACCGCTGCACGGAAAACCATGCGCCCGATACGTCCGAAACCATTGATGCCAATTTTAATCATAGATGTGTGTATTTAAGAGTCCTTTTTCAATTCAGCGCGACAAGTTAATGACGGCGGGAGGGTGCGTCAATAAAATGAATGCGCCACAGCAAAAAATGCCAAACAAAAGGCAGGTTCCAACCATACACGCACCCCGTAAAAAAGGAAAGGGACACGCTTTTACGTGTCCCTTTCCTTGAAAACAACCTGTTGAACAGGGTTCCAGCCTATGCCGGCGCCTGTGTGAGCCCGCCAGGGTATTCCGGCGCGATGGTCGTCTGCGGCAATGCAGGCGGCTCCGGCGGCTTGCTTGGCGCGGTTGGAGGCGGCGGTGGATTCGACATGTGGCCGGTCTCGATGATTTCCTTGATCTGCGCGCCATCGAGCGTCTCATATTCGAGCAGCGCCTTGGCGATCGCCTCGACTTTTTCGCGGTTGGCCATGATCATCTCCTTGGCGCGTGCATACGCACCGTCGATGAGCTTGCGCACCTCGCGGTCGATCTCCTGGGCGGTCGCCTCGCTGTAATCACGCGAACGGTTGATATCGCGCCCGAGGAAAACGTAATCCTCGTGCTCGCCATACTCGACCATGCCGAGCTTCTCGGACATCCCCCATTCGCAAATCATCACGCGGGCAAGGCGGGTCATCTGCTTGATGTCACCCGCAGCGCCATTGGAAACATCGTCGGTGTAAAGGTTCTCTGCAATACGCCCGGCCGCAGTCACCGCAAGATCGTCAAGCGCCTCGCGGTATGCCATGGAATGTTTGTCCCCTTCCGGCAGCATCATCGTCGCCCCCAGGAAAAAATTACCCCGGGGAATAATGGTGACCTTGTGGAGAGGATTCGTATGTTTCATCAGCACGTTGACGAGCGCGTGGCCAGCCTCATGCCATGCCGTGGAGGTCTTCTCCTTCTCGCTCATCGCCATGCTGCGGCGCTCGCGGCCCCAGCGCACCTTGTCACGCGCTTCCTCGAGCTGCGCGTTTGTGATGCCTTTCAGCCCCTTGCGGGCGGCAAGCAGCGCGGCCTCGTTGATCAAATTTGCAAGTTCCGCACCGGAGAAGCCGGGGGTGCCACGCGCGATCCTTGCAAGATCAACGCCATCGGCGAGCTTCACTTTTTTCGAATGCACACGGAGGATTTCCTCGCGGCCCTTCACGTCGGGAAGGTTCACGGTGACCTGGCGGTCGAAACGGCCCGGGCGCAGCAACGCGGGATCAAGCACATCGGGCCGGTTTGTGGCCGCGATGATGATCACGCCTTCCTGCGTGTCGAAACCGTCCATCTCCACGAGCAACGCATTCAGCGTCTGCTCGCGTTCGTCGTGACCGCCGCCGAGGCCGTGGCCGCGGTGACGTCCCACTGCGTCGATTTCATCGATGAAAATAATGCACGGGGCCGATTTCTTGCCCTGCTCGAACATGTCGCGCACGCGGCTCGCGCCCACGCCGACGAACATTTCCACGAAATCCGAGCCGCTGATCGAGAAGAAAGGCACATCCGCCTCACCCGCGATTGCACGAGCCAGCAGCGTCTTGCCAGTGCCGGGAGGGCCGACCATGAGCACGCCTTTTGGGATGCGACCGCCGAGCTTCTGGAAACGCTTCGGGTCCTTCAAAAATTCCACGAGTTCCTGCACTTCATCCTTGGCTTCCTCGACACCCGCCACGTCCTTGAACGTGATCTTGTTCTTGTCGCGGGCAAGCATGCGGGCCTTGCTCTTGCCGAAGCTGAGCGCGCCCTTGCCGGCCATGCGGATCTGCTGGCGGAACAGGAAATAAAGCACGAGCAGGAACAGCGCGATCGGCAGGAAGCTGATCGCCAGGTTGCTCAGGAGGTTATTCTCCGACTTCGGGTTCGGGATGATCCCCTTTTCCTTCAGCTCGTTCACCACTGAATTGCCCTCGTTCACCACCGTGGCGCGGAATTGCGTTTCCTGGCCGCCCGCATTGTCCTTGGCAGCTTTCAGGAAGCCGACGAGTGTCTGGGTAGGCTTGCCCTCTTCATAGATCAGATCGACATTCTTCGTCTTGTCGATCCGGTCACTCTCCAGGTATTCGTGAAGCTGCGAGTAGTTGATATCGCTGTAGTTGGTGTAAGCACCTCCCTTGAAAAGAAATGCGCCTAGAAGCAGGAAAACGGCGATGGCGAAAAGGATGAGCCCGCGCCAGTTGAAGTTCGGGTCGCTGCCGTTGCGGGGTGGTTTATTGTCCTTGGGTGGACGTGATTCAAACTGGGACATATTCTAATAATTGAAAAGTGGGACACCCTAGCACATCCAAAAATCAATTGCAATGCACCGGGCTCCGGCGACGCAACTCTATGTGGAATCGACGTTTGGTCAACCCCGATATGAATTTTATTCCGGTGTTATCACAGGGCGGGTGCCGCCGGATATCGACCTTGGTGAATTGATGAATCGAAACACTTTCTTACCTTGCCGTCACTTGCAGTTTTCGACGGGTGATGTTGCTATCAAACAAAAGCTCCTCCGGCTCTTAAGGGACATCTTCCAGGTAAACGCCGTCGGCTTTCAGGCGTCGTTGGAGTTCACGGATCGGAACGGCGGCAAGGTCCAGGCCGCGGTCGAGCGCCATGGCGGCGGCGGTGCCGACGCCCTGCCCCATGACCATGCAATGGGTTTGCACGCGCACGGAGCCCAGCGCCTCGTGGGTGGCCGAAGCGCAGCGGCCAACCACGCCGAGGTTGGCGATCTCTTTCGTCAGGCACATCGAATACGGGATGTGATAGCTCGTCCCCGGCTTCAGCCAGCCTTTCTTCGGCTTTTCGGCGGGGGGAAGGTCTCCCGATTGCCAGCCCTTCTCCGTCTTTTCGGTGTGGGTGGTGGCGCCCGAGCCCTTGGGGTCGTGGATGTCAATCATCCACACGCCATGGCCGAGGGCGTCGGGCTGTTTGCGCGCCTGCAACACCATGTCGGCTTCCAGTCTCATGCGTCCGCGGATGCGCCGCGATTCGCGCAATCCCAGCGAATAGCCCGTGCGCGCGATGCGCGCGTCGGAAAAACCAGGCATTTCCCGGCGCCATAGATCGAGGTAGCTTACCAGTTGTTCACGGGCACGGACAAACATCCGGGTGAGTTTTTCCTCATCCAGAATATCTCCATCGACCGGCAGCATATTCCACATGTCGCCGTCGCAGGCGTTGCGCAGGAAATGGCCGCCGAAGGCCTCGGCGAACGGCGGAAATTCCCCGCGGTCGCGCAGTTTCTTCATGCGGGCCACCACCTTTTCAACAGCCGCGTCGCCGCCTCCATTCGCGCGGCCCTGGGGGTCGATGCCCCACAGCGCAAAGATGAGCGTGCAGGCCTGTCCCAGCCCGTCTCCCTCGCGCCCGCGGTCAAAAGGCACCCCGGCCTTGGCCGCAATGTCGCCGTCGCCCGTGGCGTCAATGAAGATGCTGCCGATGACGGCACGGCGCCCCTGCTTCGTGTCCACCAGCACGGCGCGGATGCGGCCGTCCTCGACCACCGGTTCGCCGCAGGGCAGGTGGCAGAACACGCGCACCCCCGCCTCGGTGAGCATGCGATCCCAGACGATGCGTATGCCTTCCGGCTCGAACCAGTGCGTTTCGTGGGCATCAGGATACCGGCGGTCCCGCCAAATCCATCCATGCTTTTGCTTTTCCGCCCGGCTGCAGGACTCCTCAACCAAGCCGTAGATCACGAGCTTTTCCTTGTCGCTGCGGTGCCAGATGTTCACCAGGCCATGGGTGGTCATGCCTCCGACCGAGGCCCAGCGTTCCAGCAGAATGGTGCGGGCCCCGGTGCGTGCGGCGGAAACGGCGGCCGCAACGCCGGCGGAGCCTCCTCCACAGACAACAACGTCAGCCTCGGCCAGGACCGGGATCTGCTGGGCGGGGATATGGATGTTCAGTTTGTCGGATTTCGATGTTTTCATGGGGTGTTATTAAATCCCGTGCGGTTCCGGGAGAATAGATCCTCCGCTGGTGAGCGCCCGCCGGAGTTCCACTGCGTTTACCTCGCGGGGAAGGCAGTTGTGTTTCAATGCGAGAAAAGATGCCACGCCGGCTGCCTCGCCGGTCTGGTTCATGTTGACCATCACCCGGACGCCGCCGAAGGCTTCCCGGTCGGCGTCGAGCAGGCGGCCCGCGACAAGGAGGTTTTCCGCCGTTTCCGGCACGAGACTCCGGTAGGGAATATGGTAGCAATCCGGCGTGGGTGATTCTTCATCCCGCCATCTCTGCCACACGACGCCGCCATCGTGTTTGACCACTTCCTCCCTCCCGTCCAGGTAGCGCAGGAATGTCGCCTCGGGCGCATGAACATCCACGGGATAGGTGCCGCAGGCGATGCTGTCCTGAAATGGCACCGCTGAGAGCAGTTCGCCGGCAGTGAGACGGTGCAAGCTGCGGGCGTGCCATGTTTCCCGGATACCCAGGGCATGCGCCATGGAAACAGCGGCCACATCCGGTCCACACTCCGCCCGCACCATGTCCAGGAATGCGCGATGCCGCCTGCGGCTCTCGACGACAGCAGCGGTGAGTTGATCCGCATCGGAGGCATCCACCCCGTAGATGCGGGCACCGTAAACATTCGCGATATCAGCAGGGGCGGCATATCCGTTGATCCAAGGCCTGGCATTTTCGAGCGGATAGGAAAACTCCGCAGCCCGGTGTTTCACATTTTCCCACGCGTTTTTGCCGGTGGATTTGGCGATGCGCTCCAGTCCCACTGCAAGCATCTGGTAGCTGACCGGCTGCAGGATATCGTTCTTCCACGCCGGGAAACCCGCCCGGCGCAGGAGATCGCCGTCGCCCGAGGCATCGATGAACGTCCGGGCACGGATGGCGCGGCGGCCCGATTTATCCTCGATAAGAATTGCGCTGATGCTATCACCCTCGCGGATGGCGGCGGCGCACGATGCCTTTAGAAAAAGCCGGACGCCATTCCCTGCGACAAGGGCATCCAGTTCCAAGGCGAGCTCGGCGCTGTTGAAGATATAATACCTCCCCCGCTCCTTCCGTTCGCGCTCCTGCACAGCATTTCGTTGCCGCAACCGGTCGAGCACCTCAACGGTAAGGCCGCCGATGATCTGTTTCCTACCCGTTGTATCGTGAAGAGAATGCCATTCGTTTACCTGGGCGGCTGCAGCCATTCCTCCCAGCAGGATATTCTGCTCGACGAGGGCGACCGACAAACCGAGGCGGGCCGCACGCACGGCGGCAAACACGCCCGTGCATGATCCTCCCACCACACAGAGATCGTATTCCCCCGCGACAGGACAGTTGCGGACCGGTTCCTGGACAAAGCTGGACATGCCTCAAGTCTGCGGGCGCACGCTGGAAAGTCGAGCGGCAGATCATGGTTTACATCAATAATGACATGGACTAAAACAACGCTTTATCCTGTAAAAAGTGATGATTCGTGCGCAATGAAAGAAATCCCTTTATACGAAGAGCGAGCTGCCTTGTATTTGAGACGCCCCCTTATTGTTACCAAGGTGGAGCGGCGCATTTTCCCTCCCGGCCTGGCCGCGCCGGATGGGATCATCACGACGAACCGCTTTATCCTGGTACTCCAGGGGATGTTGCACTACACCGTCGAAGGCAGGAAGTGGACCGTGCGGGCCGGTACGCAACTGCTCGTGCCGGCGTGGACAAGAAGACTCTGGTCGGTGCCAAAAGGCGGCATGTGTGAAAATATCTGGTGCGAATTTGACGAGGGAGGAACCGGGCCCGGACGGAGTGAATTCCCCCAAAGAAAACTGGCGCCGGATGAAGTGCGGCTGGAAAGGGCGCATTACGGAAGAATGCTCCGGACTTTCCTGCAACGCCGTTCCGGCAAGGGAAATTGGGATCAATTGCGCATGGAGGGGGAACTGAAGGCCATGCTCGTCCGCTTTCTGGAATCCGCAGCATCCCCCTCCGGGCCACAGCCACAAAGCGCGCAAGCGCGCGTTGTTCATCCAGCGGTAAAAGCGGCGCTTCACCGGGTATCGGAGCACTACCGGGAACCGGGGGCACTGGAAGCACTTTACCGGGAGTCGGGGATGAGCCGGAATTATTTCAGGATACTTTTCAGCGAAGCGATGCAATGCAGCCCGCAGGAATACATCGGGAGGCTGCGACTGAGGCAGGCGCGCCACCTGTTGCACGACACGAACTGGCAGTTGAAAAGAATCGCTGCGGAGGTTGGCTATGACGATCCGCTTTATTTTTCACGCCTCTACCGGCGTTTCTGGAAAATCCCGCCAAGCGGGGAACGGAATCACGGATAAGTAAAACCGCGATTACCCGGCAGCTCAGAGGACGTCTAAAAAGTCCTTTTTAAAGTAGCGTAAGCCTCCGGCTTGCGAGCCAGACGATGACAAGCCAGAGGCTTGTGCTACTTTTATCCCCGGTCATGTGCGCTTTGTGATGTGAATTTCTGACTTTTTAGACGCCCTCTCAGCCGTATCCATGCAGTGGAATCAACAAAGGGAAACTTTTTAGACAGGATGTACAGGATGTCGGCGATCACCGTAAGGTGATCAAAAATCGAATCCCTCTTTTATCCTGTTAATCCTGTACATCCTGTATAAAAAATTCCTTAACTGCATCGTTACGGCTCAGGCGTGCGCCGCGTTCTGCACCGTGCGAAGCTGGACGTCGCCGATCTGCAACGAGAGCGCGTGCTCGGCGATGCGCAGGAAGCCGTCACTTTTGTCGGTGAGCGCGACCTGCAATTTGCCGAGGTTGTCCGCCGGGGCGGCGATTTTTTCCTTCTTGAGAAGTTCCTTCACGGCGACCGCGCAATTCCGTGCGGAATCGACAAGCTTGATGTCCGGCCCGACGAATTTTGCGATTGCTTCCGTGAGCAGCGGGTAATGCGTGCAGCCGAGTACCAGCGTATCGATATCCTCGCGCACAAGCTTTTCCAGGTAGCGCCGCACGACCTGGTCGGTGATGGGATCGTCGAGCCAGCCTTCCTCGATGAGCGGCACGAGCATCGGGCACGGCTGGCTGATCACCTCCACGTCGGGGTTCAATGCCTGGATGGCGCGCTCGTACGCCCGGCTGTATATGGTCGCCCGTGTGCCGATCACGCCAATGCGCTTGTTGCGCGTGGCGCTGATCGCCGCCTTCGCGCCGGGCATGATCACACCGATCACCGGGATTTTCAGCATTTCCTCGAGCCGCGGGATTGCGAGTGCGGATGCGGAATTGCAGGCGACGACGATCATCTTGGCATTCTCGGCGAGCAGGAGGCCCGTGATTTCGACTGCGTAGCGCTCGATGGTCTGCTGGCTTTTTCCACCGTAGGGCACACGCGCCGTGTCGCCGATGTAAAAAATATTCTCGCCGGGAAGGAGGTCGCGCAACGCGGCGGCAACGGTCAGACCGCCCACGCCGGAATCGAATACGCCAATGGGGCGCAACGCCTGTTTGCGCGCTTCGTCGTTTTTTCCGCCCTTCGCCACGGCCGGTTTTTTAATTCGCGGCTGGCGAGGTGATAACGACGGGCTCATTGGCTTTTCCTCGCCCGCCATCCGTGCTGGAATTGGAGCCCTCGCCCACTGGCGGCGGGGCAGCTTCAGACTGGCGCGCGATGAGATTCGGGGGCGCAGGGCTGCCTACTGCGACGCGATAATTGCGGACGGCATTGGAGATGCAGACCGCCATCTGCTGGCGGTAGGCGGTGCTTGCGATCTTGCGGCTGTCGTCGGGATTGCTCAGGAATCCCCCCTCGATGAGCACGCCGGGAATGGTGATGTCGCGGATCACCACGAAGCGCGCGCGCTTGATACCGCGGTCATAAAGCTGCGAGCGATAAACGAGTGAGGCGTGTGTCGCCGTGGCGAGCGCCATGTTCTCGGCGTCGCGCACGTTGCCCGCGCAAGGCTCGAGGTCGGAGAGCCGGGGGCCATCCGCCGCCATGGAAGGCACGCCACGCGGTGCGAGGGTATAGGTTTCGAGACCGGATGCGGAATTGCCGCCGGAGTTGAAGTGGATGCTGATGAACAGCGCGTTGTTAAACTGGTTTGCATACCGCACGCGTTCCTCGAGCGGGATGAAGACGTCGGCCTGGCGCGTCATGTAAACCTTGAAGCCCATCTGCTGGAGCATCTCGCGGGCCCTCATCGCCACGTCCAGCGTGTAGGTTTTTTCGTTGCCCCAGAGACTCGTCGCGCCGTTGTCGTGGCCGCCGTGGCCGGGATCGAGCACGATCGTGTCCACCTGCTCGGCGCCCTTGATCCTGCTCGGGCGCAACACAGGCTCGATCACCTTTGTGAGATCCATGCGGGAGATAATCAGGTGACCATTCGCCTCGGCAATGGGGTAGCTAAGGATGAACTTGAGATTGTTGATGTAAAATTCGTTCGAGCCGATCGCACCGCGCAGGCTGCGCGCGCCGCCGGTCATCGTCACATTATTACTCGCGCGCTGGAAGGAATCGAGGCTGTAAAACTTCGCCACATTGTCGAGCGTGACATGGTCGCGCCCCTGATATTTCACCAGGGTCCAATCCCCGGCGAAAGCCCCGCAGAGGCTCGCCAGTAAAACCATGGAACTGAGAAAAAAAGCGCGAGTCATCGTGGAAGAGCGGAAAGGGTGCATTCGATTGGGTGGGTTGGCAAGTGGAAAAATGCCCGGAGCCATAGATCCCATACAATCCATAGGCCTCATATTTAATCATGGCTGCAAAACGCAATAGAGTGCTTGACTTCCGCCCCCGCGGCACCAACGACCGTTGTGTATGCATAATTGCCCCCGCCACAGCGTTAGAAAAAATAAAAGCAAAGACAGTTCGAAACCGCCGCACTTCCTAAATCCTATTCGACTCTTGGTGAGGCCGAGGGGCGAGGGCGGCAATCTTACTTCCTAAATCCTAAATCTTACTTCCTAAATTCCCCCGGACCTTTTTCACCCGCATGCATGCCAAAAACACCCCCGGAAAATGTAAAAACATCCCCATAAAAGGGAGCTTTTTACCTCATTTTACAGCCCAAAAAATATCCCATGTGTCGCATAAGTCACACAAAATCAGCAACAAACCAAATCCTACCCACCAAGAATCCAGCGAAAATCCCAAAAAGTAGCTAAAAACGACCCCACAGCCGGAATTTCCAACGCACGGAGTTTGCGATTGTCACAGGCAGTCGGAGAGCTTTCCCGCTCACAAAAAAATGCAAAAGAGACCTCCAATCCCTTCTGAAAACTCCGGGCAGGATCTGTCGCATTGAGGAAATCAAATGTCGTCTCACTTCAACACAATGAATACCCCCTGCACTTTATGGAACCTTCAACCCATTCTTCACACCCGGTAGCTTTCCCTATTTACAACCGCCCATATTTGGGAAAAATTCACCCTCCCATGCCCGACAACGCAACAGAGATCCCAAAAACGTACGAGCCGCAGGCCATCGAAGAGAAATGGTATGCATTCTGGCTAGCCAACGACTGCTTCACCGCCGACCCGGCCTCGAAGAAGCCCGCCTATTCCATCGTGATCCCGCCGCCGAATGTCACCGGCATGCTCACGCTCGGCCATGTGTTGAATAACACGATCCAGGACATTCTCGCCCGCCGCGCCCGCATGCAGGGGAAGGAAGTGCTCTGGCTGCCCGGCACCGATCACGCCGGCATTGCCACCCAGAGCATGGTGGAAAAATCGCTCCGCAAAGCAGGCGAGATGAAACACCGCGACGATCTTGGCCGCGAGAAGCTGGTTGAGAAAATCTGGGAGTGGAAGGAAAAATACGGTGGCATCATCATTCAGCAGCTCAAGAAGCTGGGCGCATCATGCGACTGGTCGCGCGAACGCTTCACCATGGACCCGGAGTATTCGAAGTGCGTGACGCGGGTGTTTGTTGATCTCTACAAAAAAGGCCTCATCTACCGCGGCAAGCGTATGGTGAACTGGTGCCCCGCCTCCCTCACCGCCGTGAGCGACGAGGAAGTGGAGATGAAGCCGCAGAACGGCACGCTCTATTATTTCAAGGTGGAGGTTTCCGAGCTTCCCGGCACATGGCTCACCATCGCCACAACGCGCCCCGAGACAATCCCCGGCGACACCGCCGTGGCCGTGAACCCGAATGACACACGCTATGCGCACCTCATCGGCAAACACATCGTGCGTCCCCTCCCCGTGCAGATGCCGCAGGATGAAAGACTGATCCCGATCATCGGCGACGACCATGTGGATTTTGAATTCGGCACCGGCGTGCTGAAAGTGACACCCGCGCACGACAAGGCGGATTACGAAATCGGCCAGCGCCACAACCTGCCCGTGATCGACATCATGAACCCCGACGCCACGATGAACGCCCTAGCCGGTGAATCGCTCGTGGGGTTGGACCGTTTCGAGGCGCGCAAAGTAGCCACGGAGCATCTCCGCGACCTCGGTGTGCTGGAAAAAGAGGAGCCGTATCAAAACAACGTCGGCTTCAGCGAGCGCGGCCAGGTGCCTATCGAGCCGCGACTGAGCGAGCAGTGGTTTTTGAAATACTCCAGCTTGGAAACATCAAAAGCCGTGGTTGCCAATTGTGCGATGAAATTTTACCCCGACCGCTGGGCGAAGGTTTATGACCACTGGTTGAGTGGTATTCAGGATTGGTGTATCTCGCGGCAGCTTTGGTGGGGACATCGGATTCCGGTATGGAGTAAGAAAATTACAGCTTACAAATTTTCGGAACTCGGACTTGAGGAAGATCCAAGGGTGCAACTTGGAAACGATTTCAAGGAATGGCCAGAAGATAATCGTTCGACAACCGCACTTTCCTTGTCTGCCAAACGCATGGAAGAAATCGCGGCAAACACAACATCGTTCCATATCTCTTGGGCTGATGAAACCAAGACTCATTTCCTTATCACCGCGGTAAGTGACTCGGCCACCGAAGGCGAAGCACTGACCAAGGCGGGCTTCACCCAAGACCCCGACGTCCTTGACACATGGTTCAGCTCCTGGCTCTGGCCGTTTGCGACGATGGGCTGGCCGGAGAAGACGGACACGCTTGCGAAATTCTACCCGACCACCGACCTGGTGACCGGGCCGGACATCATTTTCTTCTGGGTGGCGCGCATGATCATGGCGGGATTTGAATGGATGGGTGAAATGCCTTTCCGGAATGTCTATTTCACCGGCATCATCCGCGACAAGCAGGGGAGAAAAATGTCGAAGTCGCTCGGCAATTCGCCCGATCCGCTCGATCTCATCGCGAAGTTCGGCGCGGACGCGCTCCGCTTCGGCGTGATGCGCAGCGCCCCGCTCGGCGCGGACATTTTGTTCGACGAGAAGAACGTGGAACTCGGCCGCAACTTCTGCACGAAGCTCTGGAACGCCACACGTTTCCGCCAGATGCAGGGAGGCGAGACAGAGGGCGAAATCAATCCCGCCCTGCTCACGAGCGATGATAAATGGATACTCCTGCGCCTCGACGCCGCGATCCGCGAAGTGTCGCTGGCGCTCGACGAATACCGCTTCAGCGACGCCGCGCAGACGCTCTACCGCTTTTTCTGGAGCGAGTATTGCGACTGGTATCTGGAAGCAAGCAAGGCAAATTTAGCAAGTAAGAAGGAAGATTTAGGAAGTGCTGAAGAAGCAGCCTCTTCACTTCCTAAATCTTATTTCCTAAATCCTAAATTGGCCGCCAATACCCTCGCCGTCACCGATTTCGTTCTCGGCCACACGCTGCGCCTGTTTCATCCCTTCCTGCCGTTCATCACGGAGGAACTCTGGCACGGGCTGGGGTTCAATGGCGACCTGCCGGCGGACCAGGGCGGAAGCACGATCATGTATGCCCACTGGCCCGCGCCGCTGGGTGATGATTTCAAGGCGCATTACGTGCTCGATGTGACGGATGAACAATTTGCCGCCGCTAAATACGAGGTGGTGAACCACGGGCGCGCGCTGCGCCGCGATTTCAATATCGCGAGCAACAAGCGCGTGCGTTTTGTTTTCAAGCCGAATGCGCCGCTTCCGACGCACGAGGCCGATGTGCTCAAAATCCTGCTCAATGCCGAAACGCTCGACGTGGTGAATACCTACGACGCGCCGAAAGGCACGCCCGTGGCACTCACGCCACTCGGCGAGTTGTTCCTGCCGCTGGAAGGCCTGATCGATGTCGCCGCCGAGAGCGAGCGCCTTAAAAAAGAATCCGCCAAGGTGCAGGACGAACTCGCCAAGGTGCGCGCCAAGCTAGCGAACCCCGGCTTCACTGAAAAAGTCCCGCCCGCCGTGCTGGAAGAGCACAGGCAGCGCGAGGCGGCATGGGCGGAGAAACTCACGCAGCTTCAAAAAATGCGCGACGCGCTGGGAGCCTGATATGACGGACGATTACAAAAGCGTGTCGGAGTTTTACGACTACGAGCCCGCGTATGCGACCCGCAACGACGTGGAATTTTTCGTGGACCAGGCGCGCGAGGCAGGCGGGCCCGTGCTGGAGATCGGCTGCGGCACAGGCCGAGTGCTGATTCCAACGGCACAGGCCGGGATCGAAATCCACGGGCTGGATGCTTCAAAAACCATGCTCTCGAAATGCCGGGAAAAACTGGCCGCCGAATCCCCCGAGGTGCGCTCCCGTGCGCATTTGCACACGGGCGACATGCGGACTTTCCATCTCGGGAAAAAATTCAAGCTGGTCACGGTTCCCTTCCGTCCCTTCCAGCACCTCATCACCGTGGAGGACCAGCTTGCGTGCCTCGCGACCATCCAGCAACACCTTGAGCCTGATGGAAAACTGATCCTCGATCTTTTCAATCCGTCGCTGAAATTCCTTGCCGACGAATCAATCCTTGGGCAGGAGCGCGGCGACCAGCCGGAATTCATCCTGCCGGATGGCCGCAGCGTGAAGCGTCGCGACTGCATTGCAAAGCGGGACCTGCTTAAACAAGTGCAGGATATCGAGTTGATCCATTACGTCACGCATCCCGACGGGCGCACCGAGCGGCTAGTCGATGCATTTCCGATGCGCTATTTCTTCCGCTACGAAGTCGAGCATCTGCTGGTGCGCGCCGGTTTTGCAGTGGAATCCGTTTTTGCCGATTACGAAAAGCGCCCCTACGGCTCAACCTACCCCGGCGAACTTATCTTCGTAGCCAAAAAAATCTAAATTCCACCCACCAAAAAATGAAAACCCAACTCCTCGGAAGCAGCGAAATCGAAATCACCCGCCTTTCCTACGGCTGCATGCGCATCTCCGGCTCGTGGGATCGCGACAAGGTCGGCCCCGAGGCGATCAAGAAAGGCATCCACCTCCTCGAAACCGCCGTGGATGCGGGATACACGTTTTTCGACCACGCCGACATTTATGGCGACACCACGTGCGAGAGCATCTTCGGCCAGGCGCTCGCGCTGCATCCGGACTGGCGCAAGAACATGGTCATCGCCACGAAATGCGGCATCCGCTTTGAAGACGAACCTCCCAGCACTCCCCATCGCTACGATTTCTCGCATCAGCATATCATCAGTTCCGTGGAGGGATCGCTCGAACGCTTGAAAGTGGACACCATCGACCTGCTCATGCTCCACCGCCCCGATTTCCTCGCCGACCCGGCGGAGATCGCACAGGCATTCACCGAGCTGCGCAACGCGGGCAAGGTGCGCGAGTTTGGCGTGAGCAATTTCCGCCCCTCACTCCTCTCCGCCGTGCAAAGCGCGCTTTCGTTTCCATTGCAGGTCAACCAGGTGGAGATTCATCTGCGGCGTCTCGATTGCTTCACCGATGGCACGCTCGACCAGTGCCTCGAACGCAAGATCACGCCGATGGCATGGAGCCCGCTCGCCGGGGGACGCCTCGGCACCGGTGCCACGCCTGACCGCGACGCACGGTATTCGCATCATGCCTCGTTGCTGGCGACCCTCGACACCGCGGCAGCAGCCTTGGGCGTGGAAAGGACTGTGGTCGCACTCGCGTGGCTGCTCAAGCACCCGGCTCTGATCGTGCCGGTGGTCGGCAGCGCCAACCCGCAAAACATCCGCGCAGCAGCGCGGGCGACGGAGGTCAATATGGACCGCGATACCTGGTACCGCATCCTCTTCGCCGCACGCGGCGAGAAGCTGCCTTGAATAAGGCTCCCGAATTTAATTCCTGCGTTCCCGCAATGATGTGCGGCCGCCGCGCTTTTTGCGGAAGTGGTCGAAGACCTCGTTGCATCCGTCGACCTTGAGCTGGTGGACCATGCGGAGCAGCTCGCCCAGGCGGCCCTGGGGCCAGCCTTTGTGCTCGAACCAGTTGAGGTATTCCACCGGCAGGTCGTAGAGCGGGACGCCGCGCGGGGGAAAATGGTCGGGACCGAATTTGCCGAACGGCATGAATGTCTTCCCGATCTCGGCGAGGTCGGCTGCCAGCCAGTCGCGCAGGTTTTCCTCGAGAGACACGGTCAGGTGGCGGCGTTTCGCGCGGCCTCGTAAACCTCACGAAGCGACGCGCCATGTTTCTCGGCGGCGGCGCGCACGGATTCATATTCCGGTGCGACCTGTATGACTTTGCCGCCCTTCAAGCCCAGCTTCACGGTGACCTCGCCAAACGGGGTCTTCGCCTGCTGGAACTTGCGCTCCAACTTCAAGCGGTTGACCTGGTCCATGCGCACGCCGAATGAAGTCGTCTCCGAAAAAATCAGGTCTGCAATTTTTGGAACATCGGTATTTTCGCAGAGCACGGTGAGTTGCACTGCGGGGCGGTTTTTCTTCATCTGGATCGATGTAAAGAACACGTCAAGAGCGCCTGCTGCGAAAATCCTGTCCATGACCGACCCCGTGATCTCGGGCGACAGATCGTCGATATTCGTTTCGATGCGCGTGATGGTGTCCGTCTCGTAACCGGAAGGTGCCACGCTGGCATCCATTTCACCAAGCACGGCGCGGAGGGCGTTCGGGCGACCGGGCAATTTGCGGGAGCCAAGGCCATAGCCGATTTTGCCGACCTTCAGGAGCGGCATGGAGCCGAATGATTCGCCAAACTCCGCGAGGATCGCTGCGCCGGTGGGCGTGATGAATTCAAAAGGATCCTCCGTCTGCCGGATGGGGATGCCGGAGAGGATTTCCAGCGTCGCGGGTGCGGGAATCGGGAAACGCCCGTGCTGGCAATTGATCCAGCCGGTGCCCTCGGAAAGACCCGACACGTAAATTTTCTCCACGCCAAGCTGCTCGATGCCCACGCAGGCCAGCACGATGTCGGCGATGGAATCGAGCGCGCCGACCTCATGGAAAGCAACCGTCTCGGGAGGCATACCGTGGATTTTCCCCTCGGCAACGGCGATGCGCTGGAAGATGCCGAGCGCGTGCTTTTTTACAAAATCGGAAAGATCGCTCTTGCTGATCAACTCGCGGATTTCCGCATGATTGCGGCCATGCGCATGCTCGTGATGCTCGTGATGCTCGTGATGCTCGTGATGCTCGTGATGCTCGTGATGCTCGTGATGCTCGTGATGCTCGTGTGCGCCGTGTTCATGGTGGTGTTCCGCATGTGCGTGTTCGTGCTCGTGGTGGTGCTCGTCCTCGTGCGAATGATCATGCCCGCAACATTTGTCGCCATGTGCGTGGTGGTGTTCATTCTCATCGTGTTCATGGGCATGATGTTCATGACCGCCGTGCTCATGACCATGCTCCTCCTCGTGCTCATCCTGATCGTGCGTATGGGTCGCGCCCTCGTGGATACCGAACTTCACTCCCTCGATGCCCTGGCTCTGCTTGCGCTCGAAGTGCATGTGGAAATCGCCGATGTCGAGCTTGGAAAGCTCCCATTCGAAAGTGGAGGGTTTTACGCCGAGGTCGGTGAGCGCGCCCACGGTCATGTCGCCGCTGATACCGGAGATGCAATCGAGAAAAAGAACTTTCATGGTAATATGTCTGGCTTCAGAAACCCCTGCACGTTAAGCCAGAAAACGCAATCGTCCACCCATGGATGCAGGGAACCTGGCTTCAGCCCCTTGCTCAGGCCGATGCCGTGTATCCCCTGCTCGTAAACATGCAGGTCAAATTTCACACCGGCTTTGCGCAATGCGGCGGCAAAGAGAAGGCTGTTCTCGACTTTCACGACAGCGTCGTCCCACGTGTGCCAGATGAAGCAGGTCGGCGTCCGCGGAGTGACCTGAAGTTCATTGGAAAGATGGCGCACAAGTTCGTGGGGCGCATTTTTTCCGAGCAGGGTATCCCTCGATCCCGCATGCCCCTCGGGGCCGAATGAAATCACGGCATAGCAAAGGATCGCCAGGTCGGGCCGGTTGCTCGCACGCTCAATGGGATCGGGCGAATCCGGGTTGCCTGCATCAAAGTGCGTCACCAGCGTCGATGCCAGGTGGCCGCCCGCGGATGATCCGATGATGCCGATGCGCACCGGGTCGATTTTCCAATCAACGGCGTTCGAGCGGACAGTCCGCACAGCGCGCGCGGCATCCTCAAGCATGCGTGGATGCCGGTAGCCTTCCGAGCCAAGCCGGTATTTCAGCACGAAACAGGCGATGCCTTGCTGCACAAAAAAATCGGCGTATCCCTTGCCCTCATGGGGCGCGTGCATCTCGTATCCTCCGCCGGGAAAAATCACGAGCGCAGCGCCGGTGGCAATCGCGGGATCAGGCAGGAAGGGCGTCAGCGTCGGGATGTCCTTCGGCGCATTACCAAGCGCACCCGGGGCACCTTCCGGCCAGAGGGGGAATTCCTGTCTGGGTATTGCGTTCATCTCAACGCGTGATCGCGGCGAGCTCCTGGAGTGTGAGCGTATGATCGTAAAGCGCCTTGCCGATGATGACGCCGTAGAGCCCTTCCATCTGCGCAAGCCGGAAGACGTCATCCGCCTTCGAAACGCCGCCGCTCGCGATGAGCTGGCAGTCGAGCAGATTGAGCATGGTTTCCATCTCGGAAAAATTCGGGCCGGTAAGCATTCCGTCCGTCGCGATGTCGGTGTAGATGATCGTGCCGACGCCGGCCTTCTCGGCGCGCTTGGCGAGGTCGGTGGCGCGGATGTTCGAGGATTCCGTCCAGCCCTTCACCGAGACGATGCCGTTCTGCGCATCGATGCCGACTGCGATTTTTTCGCCGCCGAATTTCTTCACCGCCTGCTCGACAAATTCCATGGATTCGCACGCGCGGGTGCCGATGATGACGCGCGACACGCCCGCATCGAGGGCCTTCTGGATCGCCTCCTCGCTGCGCATGCCGCCGCCCAGTTCGCACGGTATGGAAATGGCTTCCGTGATTTTTTTCACCGAGTCCAGATTATGCGATGCGCCGCTGAATGCCGCGTCGAGGTCGACAATGTGCAGATAGTCGCCGCCTCCTTCCTCCCATTGTTTTGCGAATGCCACGGGGTCGTCGGAGTACACGGTTTTCTCGGCGGCTTTGCCCTGACGGAGACGGACGACCTGTCCGCTCATTAAATCGATTGCGGGAAGAATGATCATGAAATGGATTGAATGAAATTTTTCAAAATGGCGAGCCCGATGTCCTGGCTTTTCTCGGGGTGAAACTGCACTGCGGAGACATTGTCGCGTGCGACGCTGGCGGCAAATGTCTCGCCGTAGGTGGTGCGCGATGTGACGATCGAATCATCCTCCGGGACGGGGTAATACGAGTGCACGAAAAAGACGAACGGATTCCTGGGCAGGCCGCGCCAGAGCATGTGTTCATTGCGGTCGAGGCTGTTCCAGCCCATGTGCGGGATTTTCAGGCGCTCGTCCTGAAAACGGCGCACCTGGCCGCGAAAATAGCCAAAGCCACGCACACCCGGCGTTTCCTCACTGGACTCGAAAAGCAGTTGATAGCCGAGGCAGATGCCCAGGAACGGCTTGCCGCTGGAAAGCCAGTCATTGATCGGATTCCACAGCTTGCGCTCCTGAAGGTTGCGCACGCAGTCGCCGAAAGCGCCCACGCCGGGCAGCACCACGGCACGCGCTTTCTGAAGCTCTTCGGGTGAATCGACAAGCCTTACATCAGCCCCCTCGTGCTCAAGCGCCTTGCTCACGCTGCGAAGGTTGCCACTGCCGTAATCAATCAATGCAATCATGGAAAAATTCAAACATGGAGGATATGGCCGGAAGTTTCAAGCGAAGGAGTACAGAATTACCGCAAGTCACTTACCGGAAACAACTAATGAAACACGCCACGCGCGGTAACCGCGCCGGACCGATGCTGGTTGCAAACAAGCTTACAGCACGCCCTTCGTGCTGGGCACGCCCTGCACACGCGGGTCGATCTGGCAGGCCTGGTCCACCGCTTTCGCGAGGCCCTTGAAGATCGACTCGGCCATGTGGTGGGCGTCGCGACCATAGAGAATCTCGACGTGAAGGTTCATGCCGGCGTGCACACTGAACGCCCGCAGGAATTCCTCCACAAGCGAGAATGAAAACGCGCCGATCGATGCAACGCCAGCCGGGCCGCGATACTCCAGGTAAGGCCGCCCACTAAAATCCAGCACCACGCGGGTGAGCGTTTCATCCATCGGCAGATAGGTCCAACCGTAGCGGCGGATGCCCCTTTTGTCGCCCAGTGCCTTGGAGAATGCCTGCCCGAGCGCGATCCCGACATCCTCGACGGTATGGTGAAAATCCACCTCGATGTCGCCATCGGCCTTCACGTTCAAATCGACCAACCCGTGCCGCGCAAACAGCGTGAGCATGTGGTCGAAAAACGGGATCTTGGTGGCTATGGCGCTGGTGCCGGAGCCATCAATTTTGAGTTCCACGGAAATCTTCGTTTCCGTGGTCTTGCGGTCGATTGTTGCGTGGCGGCTCATGGTTTTATACGGCTATTGGATTGGCTCTGCCTTGGGCTTTTTGAGTTTCTGCGCCAGTGTCACGACCACGAGCAATACGATGGCGCCGCCCACGATGGTCATTGCACCCTGGATGGTCATGAAAAACTCGAGCCATGTCTGCTTCTCCTCCGGAACTGCCGGCAGCGGTGTGGCAGCGGGTTTCGGCGTTTCCTGCCCGGTGACGACAGCGGTAGCCGGAACCGCCGTGGGCTTGGGCTTGGGAGTCGGGGTTGCCCTGGCAGCTTCCTCAGCCGTCTTTGCAGCAGCGGCCTTTTCATCGCCCACGATCTGCAGCATATACACCGCCTCGTCATTTTGCGGCCATAGCAGGACAGCTTCCTTCAAGATTGATTCCGCCGCAGGGACGTTCTTGCGCGCCAAAGGCTCCCTCGCCTGCTCCATGCGCTGCAATGAGGCGGTCATCTTATCAATGGGAAGCACGGTCAGGCGCTGGTTCTCCGCGTTAATGGCTGCCGCCAGGATCTGCAGGCTTTTGTCGCTGCGCGGGAGGAAAGGCGTCCACTTCACGCCGTTTTTCTGGGCCGCATCGATAAGTGCGTCGTATTTCTCCTGCTCGGCCTTTTGCGCCGCGATGATCTGCGATTTCTGCGGCTCGGCTGTAATGACCACGCCCCTGTTCCACTCACCCATGTCGTGCGCGAGCTTCGCCATGGTGCGGGTGACCTGCTGCGAAAGCACGGACAGCACCTGCTTCGCAAACTCCGCAGCCATGGGATACGCCTGCGAACCGGAGGCGTTTTTTTCCAACTGGTCAAAGGAATTCAAAGCGCCGACGTAATCGCCGGCCGCCGCCTGCTGTTTCATCGTGGAAAAGAGCGCTGCCCCGTCGATTTGCACCTTGCGCTTTGCAGCCTCGCCCTTGGAAATCCAAGTGCCGTAGTATTTGATCTCCCCGGCTGACAGGTGTTCCTTTTCCTTTTGAAAAAGTTCCAGGGAAACCCGGGCGCCCGCAGCGTACTGGCTCAACGGATATTTTTGCAAAAAAGTGTTCAGCACGGCGATTGAACGGTCAATCATTGCCGGCTGCGCGGCAAGCGGATCGGGCTTCATGTCCTTGATTTCCAGGTAATCCAGCTCATCCTGGCCTGTCTTTTCCACGTTCTTGATTTCGCTGCGGGGGATGCTCCGCTCATCGGAGATCGTGTCGGAAACCTTCACGTTCACAGTGATTTCCGCCGTGGTTTCGCTGAGGATTTTGCCTTGGATTTTTTCACCGGACTGAAGGGTAATGATGTCAGCCGGACATTGCGCGCATAGCGCCGAAAAAATCAGCGCAAACGCGAGGGGATATGTTCTCATACAGAGGGTTTAACCGCAGGCCGGATTTTTGTGAAGAAATATTATAGGATGCCCCACCCTCCGCGTCACGGGTTTACACGGTTTTTTAACCGCCGCAGGCCATGGTCTGCAATGCGCCCGGGTTCTCAGGCAGGCAGGCTCAACTGCCGTTTCAAGCTGACATGGAGCAGGAAGAGCGTCACCAGCGAAAAAATCAGAAGCACCATCATATTGAACATGAAAACGCTGCATTGAAGCTGGATCAACCTCGACCCCACGTTGAAATCGAAATGCTTCACCGGGCCGAAAAAGACGTTGATGTTTTTCGAGCGACGGTAATCGGACTGTTCCGTCTCGGCCTTCGAGACGAGATCGCTGATCTTCTGGTTCACGTACAGGGCCTCGGCTGTGACGTAGTTTTTGAGCGTTTTCAACTCGAGCGGTTCCAGTGGTTTTCCTTCGAGAATGCGGTCCACCCGGTGCAGGCGCTTGTCGATCTCGCTGGCATTCCACGATTCCAGCCCGGAAAGCATTGCCAGGGTGTCCTTCAAGTCGTCCAGTCGCTTTTCGTCGTCGTCATTCCGCTCATTCTTGTGCACGAGCAGGTCGATCTGCGCCTGCAACTGCTCCTGCCGGAACGTCAGGGGATTCAGTTTCGCCTGGGCAACGACGATTGCCTCGTAGGACCAGCGCAGCGGAATAAATTCGCACATGAGCGGCACGCTGAGCTTGCTGCGTGTCTCCTCCTTCTCCCTGTCCTCGTGGGTGGCAAACCAGCGCTGGAATGTGTAACTGAGATCCAGGTCGCGGTTCATCTCGTCGTACTTGATCAATGCGCCGCCGAGGATGATGTTCGGGATCAAGACAAGAGGGACGATGTTCGCGGCGGTCTTCGCATCGGCCACGAGCGAGGAAACCAGCAAGCCGAGCGCAATGGCAGTGACTGCGGTGATAAACATGAACTCGAAATAGATCCAGAACATGCCCCGCACCTGGAGGATGGCGTCGCCGATCAATATGAACAGCATACACTGGATGGCGGCGAACACGGCGAGCGAGAGTGACTTGGAAAAAATGTAATACGGCAGCCGCACGTTCAGGTTCCGCTCGCGCTGCAGGATCACGCGGTCGCGGATGATATCGTCGGCGCTGTTGGTCAGCCCCAGGAACATCGCGACGATGAGCCCAAGGAAGAGATAGGTCGGGATGTAATACGCCGAGGCGAAATCATAGTGGCCCGATTCCGAGTAACGGAGCACGCCGCCGATCAAAGTGGCAAGCAGCGGGGCGGCGACGATGGTGGTGAGGAGGTTCGCACGGTTGCGCATCTTGCTTTTGAATGCGCGGCGCAGGAGCGTCTTGAGCTGCATCCACTCCTCGCGCCACCGCACCGGCTCGCGGGTTTGCAACGGCGCGGCAGGCAGGGGCGCCACGGGTTGCTGGCGCAGCGAAACCTGGCGCACATCCTGGATCAACCGGTAGGACTCGTATTTGTCCCGCCAGTACTCCGGGGAAAAGCGCCGCGACGGCACGAGCTGCCCGTTGTTGTTCTCCTCGAAAATAATGTCGCCGCTCAGGTCGCGCAACGGTGTTTCCAGCACGTCGAAGATGAACTCCGGCCGCGTGGTGCCGCACGCGGGGCAGCTTCCCAGCTCGGTGCCAAAATGCTGCTGGTGCTCGGCTTGCGCGAAGTAGGAGAGCATCTCGACGGGCGTGCCGTAGAACACGAGGCGCCCGCCCTTGTCGAGCAGCAGCGCCTTGCTGAACATCTGGAACAATTTCGAAGTGGGCTGGTGGAGCGTCACGAGCACAATCTTGTTGTGCGACATGCTGCGGATGATTTCGATGACGTGCTCCGAGTCCTTCGAGGAAAGGCCGGAGGTCGGCTCGTCGAAAAGGTAAACGTCGGCCGAGCCGATCATGTCGAGCCCGATGTTGAGGCGCTTGCGCTCGCCGCCGCTCAGGAATTTCTTGGTGGGGCTGCCGACCACGCTCCCGCGCCGCTCGCTGAGGCCGAGCTCGATCAGCTTGCCGTCGATGCGCCGCAGGCGGTCCTTCGCGGAAAGATGCGGCGAGCGGATCGCGGCGGCAAGGTCGAGGTTCTCCTCGATGGTGAGCAATTCGTCGAACGCATCGTCCTGCGGGATGTAGCTGACGTATTTTTTCAGCCCCTCGATGTTGCCGTACATCGACTGGCTGTTGAGCAGCACCTCGCCATGCATGGGGGGCAACTGTCCCGCCAGCGTGCGCATGAGCGTGCTCTTGCCGCAGCCGCTGGCACCCATCACGCAGACCATTTCACCGCGGGTCACGGAGAAAGAGATGCCGTCCAATCCGCTCTGGTTGTCGCTGAAGCGGTGGGTCAGGTCATGCACATCGAGGCTGCTGATGATGTTCCGTTCCTCCTCGAGGATGCGCTCGGAGAAATCGCACCGCAGGATCTGCCCCGTGTCGATGGTGATGCTGTCACCGTCGGCCAGCATCGCGGTGTTCCGCACCGGCACATCGCCCACCAGGATCGGCCTGTCCGCCTGCAATACCTCCAGCGTGCCGACCTTGTGCTCGTAGTCGCACTGGATTTTCAAGAGGACCTCGCCACCGGTGCCGGGAGAAAGCAGGATGTCATCCTCCTCCAGCAGGCCGGGATTGTTCGACACGAGATACTCGGACTTGTGCGTCTTGAGCTGGAACCGGCCGCCGAGGGCGCGGGCCTTGCGGCGCAGTTCGAGCAGCGCAAGCTCACTGTCGTTGTGAAAAATGATCTTGTCCTCGAGCGTGCCCTCAACGTACGTGCCTGCGCGCAGCCGTGTGCCGTTCAGCACCGCGTCCACGGTCTTCAATGCGCGCACCTGGACCTTGAGGCCGAATTTCACCTCCAGGCAACTGTCGCGCGTCCGCGCTTTTTCAAGTTCCACCTCATCGTCCTTGCCGACGCTCACGTAGATCTGGGCGAGCGCGACATTTTTCTTCGCATTGAAATAGGCAACGAGATCCTGGTGTGTGAGCACCTGCTCGCCGAGCACGATGCGCTGGCCGACGAACACGCGGCAGAACTCGCCGCGCAGCAACGGCCGGCCACGAACGACGATGGGACTGTCACTGTGGTTTTTAAGGATGATAAGGTCGTGGTAACGGAAGACGAGCAGGCGCTCGCCGGGAGCAAGCCCCTTCAGGATGACATCCGCGCTGGCATCGTGCCCGAAGCTGAGCGACTCCAGTGGTGACGCCCCTTTTTGATAAACCGAGACGTCGGCGTGGTCCGCCGCATTCAACTGGTAAACGATGTCGATCGCCTGCGCCGCCATGCCGAGATGTGACATGAACGAGTAATAGCTCACCACCTGCTCCTGCCTGCCTCCAGCCTTGGAGATCAGGTCGTAAAGCTGCACGCCGAGCATGATCTTGCGGTCGATGCTCAGGTCGTTCGCAAGCTTCTGCGCCATGCTCATCAGATCCTGCTGCTCATTGAGCGCCTGGCGGAAAAGCCTGCGCAGTTCCGAATAAACCGCCTCGGGATAATCGTGGCGCAAAAAGCCGAGCGAGGAATCAATTTCCTCCTCCAGCACCTTCCCGTTGAGCTTCGAGAATGCGGCCAGCACCTGGATCAGGAGCGGCAGCAGGTTCGGCCCCTCGGCCACGGTGCGCGGCTTGCGCAGGGCGCGCCGCATCACGTTGCGGGAAGCGCGCTGGAACCGGTACGCAAAGGGGGTGAGGTGCTTGATCCCCTCGCCGATTTTGCTGATTACACTTTTTCCTGCGTCGCTCATTAAAAGCGCCTCCCCGTGCCATGCACAGGGAGACCGTCTTACAGCATAATGAAAAATCGGGAGAAAACCATTTTTTCTTCAAACGAGAGTCGGCACACCATCCGGAGCTCACGCGAAAAATCGCGGTTTTGGCCACAAAACAAAACCCCCGGCCGCATGGTGCGCGGCCGGGGGTTGTTGAAGTTTGTTTTGTTGTTTGTTTAGAAGCTGACCTTCAGGCCGCCCTTCACGCTCTGCTCAAGGTAGCTCTGCTGCC
>Ga0068860_100000568_pt1 | contig 44508 bp, 72 predicted proteins | sample KBSSwiS32_FD_66597 | JGI IMG/M metagenome (GOLD analysis project Ga0068860, IMG submission 66597) | Switchgrass rhizosphere microbial communities from Kellogg Biological Station, Michigan, USA - KBS Switchgrass S3-2 | ecosystem: Host-associated > Plants > Roots > Rhizosphere > Soil ... | reverse complement strand
CTCTACACCACCCTCGCGGTGTGGGGCGCGCCCGGGCCGTCCCCGACGACGGTCCAGGATGCCGCGAGCACTGCGGATACCGTCAGCGTCACACTGACGGAGTCGAGCTCGGTTCTCGTTCTGACGCAGATCGTCACGAACGATACGGTCTCTGTCACGCTGACCAATACGGCGACGGTCACGCAGGCGTCCCAGACCACGATACTGGGCGTCGGGGCTACGCCGGTCCCGTACTATGACGTCCCGGGCAAGGCACCCTCGCTCCTGGTTCCGATCACGACCGCCGACACGGTCTCGATCCAGTGGAACGAGGACCCGATCACCTCGAACCAGATTACGTCTCAGGACTCGACGGTTCGCGTCACGCTGACCGAACAGTCCCAGTTGTTCAATGTGGTGTTCGCGGTGGACGCCACGAACGTCACGGTTTCGGAGACGGTAGCCCTCGTACAGGTCGCCGCGACGCCGATTACGGCCAGCGACACGGTCACGAGCACGCTGACAGAGGTCTCGGGCCTCAATATCTCGCTCATCACAGCCGATACGATTTCGGTCAGTGCGACGGACACGTCGAGTCTGTCGACCTCGACTCAGTCGGTGGTCACGGCCGACACAGTCTCCGCGACCCTGACAGAAGCCTCGCTGCTGAGCATTTTCAGCGGTGTCCTGCAGTTTCAGAGCACTGACGCCGTGACAGTCACGATCGATGAGGTCTCGGAACTCGAGATGCTTGTCGACACGCGACCCTTTGCTATCCGTATTACGCCCTTGCGGGCCTGGATTCGCATCACCCCGATATGAGTAAAGACGGCATCCAAGTCAACGTCGACTGCGCGTTCTACTACGTCGCGAAATTCAATGGCGACGTGGACCCCAAACCTGCGGGCATCAGTGACTACGAATCACTCGTCCGCGACCTGCTCAACCCTCATTGTGTGGAACTCGTTGTCGGCGGCGCAGACCGCCCGACCCAAGTCTGGAGAAAGTAATGGGCCTCACGACCGCCGCCGCCACCGAAATCGCCAAATGTGCTATCAACGACACGCCGACCTACATCAACGCGTCCAACGCGTATCTAGGTGTCGGTGACTCGACGACCGCCTTCTCGGCCGCACAAACCGACTTGCAGGCCAGCACGAATAAGGTGCGTATCGGCATGGATGCGGCCTATCCGTCGCGTTCGGGCGCCGCGGTGACCTTCCGTAGCACCTTCAGCACCAGTCAGGCCAATTTCGCCTGGCAGGAGTGGGGCACCTTCAATGCCGCCGCCAGCGGGGTGATGTGGCAGAGAAAAGTGGAGTCTTTGGGCACAAAAACTAACACGCAAGCTTGGCAGTTGACTGTAACATTGACCTTTGCCGCTGCATAAATAGGCATTTCCTTAGATTGATGTTATGATCTTGCTCCCTAAGCGGAGCAAGTTATGCCGAGAAAACAGAAGACGGTCGATCGCAAGATTCTGGATAACAGCACGCCTGATCCGAAGACCGGCTGCTGGGTGTGGAATCACAAGAAGATGTTGAGTCGCTACGGGCGACCTCGAATTTGCCAGGACGGCAAATGGATGATCGCGGCCCGCGCCGCATACGAGCACTGGATAGGCCCCATCCCGAAAGACATGGTGGCCTGCCACAAATGTGACAACGGTCTATGTGTGAACCCGAATCACCTATTTGTGGGGACGCAGCAGGAGAACGTTCGCGACTGCATTCAGAAGGGACGGTTCAAATGGAGTGGCTTCACGGGCACCCATTGCCCACGCGGCCACGAACTTACGCCCGAGAATCTGATTGATTACACCGAACCCAACGGTCGCACAAAACATCGCCGCTGCCGGGCCTGCTTCAATGCCGCTCAGCGGGCACGCACTGCGCGATTGAGTACGAAGAAACCGCCTATGCAGCCTCCCGTCGAGATCGCAGCGAAGATGGTCGGCGGTGAATGTAAGCGTGGCCATGAGTTCACCGATGCCAATACTCAATGGCGTTTCGAGAAAGGCTATTGGAAACGAGCGTGTAAAGCATGTCGGGCGGAGACGGCCTATCGCGCATATCGCGCCAAGAACGGATTGGAGAGCGACGGTGATCCCAAGAAGCGCTATCGGTATGGGACTTGAATGCTGACCATCCTGGAGCAGTCCCGTCAGAAGTTCGCCGTGAGCTTCAAAGACGAGCGCTATGAATCGTTCATGCCGGTGACGATTCGCTATCGCCTGGATGACGTGACTGTCCCCGAGCAAGTGACTCCAGTGCTCGATTGGCAAACCACCACGCCTGATAGCTCCATCGAGATCACGATCCCGGCAGGGGCGAACGCCATCCTGAATGACCGCAATCCCTACGAGACCCGGATCCTGACCATCCAGAGCGATTACGGCACAGACAACCAGCTCTCCCAGGAATTGAGCTATCGCATTCGCAACATGCAGGGCGTCCAATGAATAAGCTTGCAGACGAGTTGCGAAATTCGGCTGTGGAGATGCGCCGCGTATTGGAGTGGTTACAAGGAAAGCAGGTGCTCACTGAGCCAGATCATTCTCGGATCAGCGATGTTGTTGAAACGGCTAAGGTTGTGATTGACCGATTCGACACCTTTGAATCCGAGATTTGATTCAAACGTATTCAAATTTAATCAAATGGGCACTCGCGGCGGTAAACGAAAGGGCGCAGGACGTCCCAAGAGCGCCGACACGCCGATCGGGAAGCTTCGCCAAGAGCTGACTATGCGGGCACTCAAGGAAGGCACCACGCCCCTTGAGGTGATGCTGGAAGCGATGCGGGAAGCCTACGAGCAAGGGGGTGCAGCAGCAGCCATGCCCTATGCCAAGGAGGCAGCGCCTTATTTGCACCCCAAGCTCTCTTCAGTCGACGCAAAGGTAGACGGTGTCATCGGTCAATACGCAGCGCAGCCCATTCCTGTCGAGCAGCGCGACAGTGATTCCGTGGCGAGCCCAGCCGGGACCCCAGCTAACGGCCATTCGCCGGGACACGGTTGATGAACTGCTTTATGGCGGTGCGGTATTCGGCGGCAAGAGTGACTTTCTACTGGGGGATTTCGCGCAGGATATTCCGCGGCCTTACGGTCAGCATTGGCACGGCATCCTCTTTCGCAAGAACTACCCCCAGCTCGAGGACCTGATCAGCCGCAGCAAGGAGATCTACCCAAACTGGTTTCCGGGGGTCAGTTGGAGCAATCAGACCAAGACCTGGACCTGGCCTAACTGTGCGACCCTGAAGATGCGCTTCATGGAGTCGGACGACGACTGGATGGAGTATTGGGGCCACGCCTATACGTGGATCGGCTGGGATGAGATTGCGTTGTGGGCGAGCATGACGCCGTATCTGCGCATGAAAGCCCGGCTTCGTAGTGCCTCGGCGAACATTCCGAACAAGCGTATTCGAGCCAGTGCGAACCCAGGCGGGCCTGGCCACCACAACGTGCGCGCCTATTGGAAGATCGACGAGTACCCATTGGGTGGGCATGTATTCGTGCCGAATGACGGATCGGGCATGAAGCGCTTGTTCATCAAAGCGCGCTTGCAGGACAACAAAATCGGGATTGCAAATGATCCCGGCTATGAGAATCGCCTGGAGGGTGCGGGATCACCGAACTTCGTGCGAGCCATCAAGGAAGGCGATTGGTCGGTGATCGAAGGGGCATTCTTCCCCGAATTCAATCCCGACAAACACGTCATTGAGCCGCTGAGTCTGCCGGCAAAGTGGACACGGTTTCGCGCAATGGACTGGGGGTCAGCCGAACCCTTCAGTGTGGGCTGGTATGCCGTTTCGGATGGTGAATTGCCCCAGTTCCCACGCGGGGCACTCATCAAGTATCGCGAGTGGTACGGCATGAAGGATGGCCAGCCGAACGTGGGTTTAAAGCTGGACGCAGAACAACTAGGGGAGGGCATACGCAGCCGCGAGCAGGGCGATCAAATCGCCTATGGCGTGCTAGACCCTTCGGCCTTTGCAGTCAATGGTGGCCCCAGTATCGCTTCACGCATGGCGCCAGTGATCTGGCGGCCTGCGGACAATAAACGGGTGCCGGAACGCGGCGCCATGGGCGGCTGGGATCAGCTGCGCGCTCGACTACGGGGTCAGGATGGCAAGCCGATGCTGTACTTCTTCAAGACCTGCATCCATACCATTCGAACTATCCCCATGCTGCAGCACGATTCAAAACGTCCCGAGGATGTGGATACGCATATGGAAGACCACGCCGGGGATGAGACGCGTTATGCGTGTATGTCCCGACCGTGGGTGGCCAAGGGCGCTTCGAAAGAGCACCAGCCGAAAGACTCCTACTCCCGACTCTTTGAGGAACCCGAGACCCGAGCATGGCGAACCGCGTGAGATATGCAATCGATGCGGAGTTCATTGATACGCCCACCTGCTCAGCGCTCATCAGTTTTGCGATCGTGCGAGAGGATGGAGCACACCGGTATTTCGAGTTCGACTATCCGGCGCACGAGATCACGCCGTGGCTGCTTGAGAATGTACTGCCGCAGCTAGGTACATCACGGACCACCTTCTCACTGGCTGCTCACAGCATTCAAGGGTTCATCGGGAGCGATAGCCCTGAATTCTGGTGCTACTACGGCGCCTATGACTGGTACTGGTTCTGCCGTCTCTGGGGCGGCTTCATGAATATGCCCAAGGGCTGGCCGATCCTGTTCAAGGAGTTTGCCGAGATCAAGACGGGAATACTCAATGTTGCGGGGGAAGAGCATCACGCCCTGAACGATGCGCGCTCACTCATGGCAGCGATGATCGAACATGGCCGCGCGTAAGAAAGCCAAAAAGCTCGACGCCAGCAATCCGGATGTCGGCGCTTCGGGTGCCGGCGATGGCGACCCGATCGAAGGCGATCAGCAGCTCGCGCGCTTCGTCCACCAGTTCAATCTCTCGGCCGACACCACGCGGGATGCGCGCAAGCAGGCGCAGATCCACCGCGACTACTACGACGGCAAGCAGTGGTCGGACGATGAGGTCGAGATTCTGTGCAGACGCGGTCAGCCGGCCATTACCGACAACCGCATCAAGGACAAGATCGAGTATCTGCTAGGCCTGGAGCGACAGACACGCACCGATCCGAAGGCGTTTCCCCGTACGCCCCAGGATGATCCCGGCGCGGATGCAGCGACAGATGCGCTGCGCTACGTTGCAGACTGCAGCAACTTCTCACAGATCAAGTCAGCCGTCTTCGAGAATATGACGGTCGAGGGCTTCGGCGGTGCCGAGGTCATCGTGGATAACAATCAGACCTACGGCAAGAGCGGGAACAAGAAGGTCCACATCCGCTACATCCGCTGGGACCGGCTGTATTACGACGGCCACTCGCTGCTGCGTGATTTCAGTGATTCGCGCTATCAGGGCATTGTCAAATGGATGGATCTGGACGAGGCGAAAGTCACCTATCCCAAGATCGGTAGCGCATTCGATCTCTTCACGAGCCAGAGCTTTACCCAGCCGACTGACACGTACGATGATCGACCCCGCTGGTTTGACCGCGGCCGCAAGCGCGTGCAGATCCTCGAGCACTACTACAAGGAGGGCGATGGCTGGTACCGTGTGGTGTTCTCCCGAGTAGGAATCATCGAAGGCCCGCAGAAAAGCGTCTACATTGATGCGGAGACTGGTAAGCCCGAGTGCCCGCTGATCCTGCAATCCCTCTACGTGGACCGCAACGGCAATCGCTATGGAGTGGTGAAACGCTACAAGGACCTGCAGGACGAGATCAACAAGCGCCGCTCCAAATCCCTCCATCTGCTCAGCGTCAACCAGGCGACCGCGGAGAAGGGCGCAGTCGATGATGTCGAGGCCGCCCGCAAGGAACTGGCACGTCCGGATGGCTTTCTCGAATACACCCCCGGGATGAAGCTGGAGATCCGAGAGAACGCGGATCTCGCGGAAGGCCAGTTCAAGCTGTTGCAGGAAGCGATTGTGGCGCTCTCCGGCACGGGACCGAATGAGGCCCTGCTCGGTACAACAGGCGATCTGTCAGGTCGCGCCAAGCAGGTGGACCAGCAGGGCGGGGCGATTCAACTCGGGATCCTGACCGACTCCCTACGCTACTGGCAGAAACGCGTGATGACCGCGAGCTGGTCGCGCATCAAGCAGTTCTGGACCGGTGAGATGTGGGTACGGATCACGGACGATGAGAATTCGCGCTTCCTGGCACTGAATTCGACCTATCCGCCGAACCATCCGCACGTGCAGAAGGGCATGGCCCAGCCCGGTGCGCCGATGAACAACGTGGCCGAGATGGATGTCGATATCATCATCGATGAGTCGCCCGATGTGGTGACGGTCCAACAGGAGCAGTTCCAGCAACTCGTGGACCTCGCCAAGGGCGGCGTACCGATTCCGCCACAGGCCATCATTCAGGCGTCCAACCTGCGCAACAAGCAACAGGTACTGGATGCGATGAGCGGCAAGCTGCCGGACGGGACGGAGATCCCACCCCAGGTGCAACAGATGCTCCAGCAGAAGGAGCAGCAGATCCAGCAGATCACCCAGGCCCAGCAGCAGAAAGCCCAGGAGCAGATGCAGCAGGAGCAGCAATTGCAGCAACAGGTCGCCGAGGCCAAACTGCAGATGGTGCAGGTGAAGGCAGCGCAGGATCAGTTGAACGCCAAGCAGGCGGCTTTCGAGGCGCAGTTCGGCGCGCGTCAGCAGGAGCTGGAAGCGCAAATGGAAATGCTCAACGCCAAAGAGATCGAGCTCAAGGCGTTGCAGTTACTTGCCGCTCAGAAGCTCGAGGCCACGCAGAACGCGGCCAACGCGATCGTGGATGGGGCTTCGAAGGAAGCGACCATTACCGCTCTCACCTCCAAGCTGGAGACGCAGCAATCCACGCATGCCAAACAGGTCGCGGACCTCGGATTACAACATGCTCAGCAACTGCACGCCGAGCGTCAGAAGACGCAGGCCGCGAATGAGCCTGACGCGCAGCCCAAACCTGCCAAGCCGCGCAAGATCGCGGTCGAGCGCGATAGTACCGGTCGAATCACAGGCGCGACGGTGAACGGATGATCAACGTGGACTTCGGTGACGGTCAGATTGTGCCCTTCGACGAACACAAGCTCGAAGGCCCGTATCGCTCCGTGACGGAAAACCCTCACGAGCGGACCGAGGTCGTGGAATACCGGCTCCTGGGCAAGGTGGTGCATCGCTCGGTGCATGTGACGTTGAAACAAGGCATCGGCATTGAAGGCGTTTTAGGTCGGATCGGAGGATAGTCCCATCGCTAACACACAGGCCCTCTGTGGCTCATTCAAATCCGAGCTGATGCTCGGCGCGCACCAGTTGGGAAGCGTGACGATTGTCTCGCGTACCAGTCTGACCGCGCCCACTACGGATACCATCAAGGCCGCGCTCTATCTCGCCTCCGGTTCTCTCGGAGCCGGTACGACGGCCTATAGCGCGACGAGTGAGGTCTCGGGCACGGGGTATAGCGCAGGCGGCATCACCGTCACGAACGCCACTGCGCCTTCCACGAGCGGCACGACGGGCATCTGGACGCCATCGGCTTCACTGCTCTATAGCACCGTCACCCTGACTACTGCATTCGACACGGTGCTGATCTACAACAGCACGCAGTCCAACCGGGCGATCGGAGTCTATACCTTCGGCTCCCAGACGGTCACGGCCGGCAATTTCACCTTGACCATGCCCGTGAACGATGCGACCCACGCTCTAATACAACTTGCATGAGGACACGCAATGGCTAGTCAGAGCTGGGCACAGGAACTCGTCAATATCACCGCAGCTGGGACGCTGTACAACACCTACACGACCGCCAAGTCGGTTCTCACCAGTTCAACCGCCACCGCCGCCTCTACGGGCCTCATCACGCTGCCGCCGAATTTCTTCCAGTTGGGCGGACGCCTCGAGATCGATATCGATGCCGGCATCAGCAACCGTGTCACAGGTCCCGATACATTTACCGTTCAGATCATGGTAGGCGCGGTCATTGCCTTCACCACCGGGGCGATCAACCTCACGACCACGGCTCACACGACTATCCCGGCGCATGGCCGAATCATGCTCACCTGTCGGTCAGTGGGCAATGGAACGCTTGCCACACTCATGGGGCAGTCCTACTGGAATGGCCAGATGATTGCGCAGGTCGCCTCAGCTGCGGACAACGCGGCGGGCACCGGTAATGCGATGGCGCCCAATACCGCGCCGGCGGTCGGAACGGGCTTTGATTCCACGGTCGCCAATACGCTCGACCTCTTCGTCGCGCAGTCCGTCAGCAACGCCGGAAACGGATTCCAACTGCAGCAATACAGCGTCAAGAGCTGGGGGAACAGTGCCGCATGAGCCATGAGCAACATCACTTCGCGGAAGCTCTAAAGAAAGCTTTCGAAGCCTTACGGAAGCTCGGGAAATGACGACCGTAAGCGTGCTCCCAACCGCGACCTATCCGGCGGGAATTCACAACTTCGGCCCGATTGCGGTCCCCACTGCGATTGTCTCGATCGAGATCGATATCGCGCGTTGTACCACGGCCGATCTGACCATCTGGCCCAACGCGGGTGACACTATCGCGATGGATATGGAGCTGAGTATGGATGGCGGGGTGACCTATTCATCCCTCGCCAGCAGTTTAGATGGCGGTGGGATCGAGGTGCGCACCAAGACGGGACTGGAGGTCCCCGCAACGATCGTGCAGACCGGTCTGACGGCTGGCACGAACCGTATGCTCAAGGGCTCTATCACGCTGTCGGCGGCCATCAAGACGAGCGCAACTGTCACGGTAACCTGAAATGGCGATTGTCCGGGACGCGTCGAGTCCTACTACCTCGACCTCGGGCAACCTCACCAGTAACGGGACCAATAGCAGCGGGACATCAGCGTCCTTCACACCTCCAAGCGGCTCGTGGATCACGATCACCGCTTTCGTGGATTCGACCGGGGGTGCGCTCACCTGGAGCCCGACCACGACACTCGCCGGGGTGTCGTTCACGTCGATCGCGAACCAGGTCAATGCGAGCGGCGGTGGGGCGGTCGCCTATCGCGGGTTCGTAGCGAACTCGTCCACCGGTACGATCAGCCTCAGTGTCAACAATGGGGGGATCAACGGACAGATCGATGGCGCCTTCTGGATAGATGTCTGGACCGGCGCGGCACAGAGCCAAACCGGAGCGGCATCGAATTCCGGCACGTCGACCTCCGCGAATTTCAACGGGACGGTCACCACCACACTGACCGGCTCGCAAGTCGTCGGAATCGGCTGCGACGATGATGGCAGTAACACGCCCTCCAGCACGGACACGTTCAACGAGGCGAACGCTGGATCACATGCGGACGGATTACGCGCCTACAAGGCGAGTAATTCGGGTGCACCGGGCACCGTTAACGTTAATTTCCAGGCCACCACGAGTCCGGTCTGGTCTTGGATTGTCTTCGAGATTCTGCCAGCGACCGCGTGGGCCTCGATCGCGAGTACCCCGCACCCGGGTAGAAGCCCGGGAATCGGTGGGGCACGGTTCTATCAGTCGCCGAAAGCGCTGAATGCGGCGGTCAGCAGCAACGTCACGGTAGCCCTGATCGGGCAGTCGGCGACGTTCACCGCCGGCACCCTGACGCCGAATACTGATACCGCGCTCGCGGGTCAGAGCAGTACCGGGACGGCCGGAACGCTGCTTCCCAGCCTCGCGAAGGCGCTATCAGGTCAGACCGGCACCTTCACCGGTGGCACGGTGACGCCGGCCAGCGCGGTGGCACTGGCCGGCCAGACGGGCACGCTCAGCCCCGGCACGCTGACTCCCTCGCTGGCGACAGCACTGAGCGGTCAGTCCGCGACGGGCAGCACGGGTGTTCTGACGCCCAACATAGCCCTCGCGCTCAACGGACAGACAGCCACTTTCACGGCTGGACTGCTGGCGCCGAGTACGAATGCGGCGCTTAGCGGCCAATCGGGAACCTTCACCGCCGGGCTGCTGACACCGAGCACGGATACTGCCTTGAGCGGTATCAGCGCGCTTTCCAGCGCCGGCACTGTGACACCTTCCGCCGGTGGCGATGTCGTCATTGCCTTGACGGGCGTGACGGCGACTTTCACGGCGGGCGTGCTGACCCCGAGCGGGGCAGATATCACCGCTCTGCCAGGTCCGCTCGACTGGCCACCTGATCGCATCGCCGATACCGCATTCCGGCGCAAGAAGAAGCGTCGCCAGCGTGAGATCGAGCAGCCCGCGCAACCGGTCGACCCGATCCGGGTTGGGGCAATCGGTGCGATTCCGATTCCACCAGCCAAGACCTATGACTTCCGCTCGCTCGCAGAGCTCTCCGGAAAGTCGGTTGAGGCCTTTCGCGCCGAGATCGATCAGGAGATTGCGCGGCTATTGGCCGAGCAGCAGGAGCGCGACGACGAGGAAGCGATCACGTTGATTCTGGCCGCTCTGGAGGACTGAAATGAAACCGCCGATTCCCACTCCGAAGCCGGCCAAGTCGCCCGGCACGGGCAAGACTGAAACGCCCAAACCCGCCAAGGGCTATTCGATGCCGATGGTGGACCACCTGCGCGGCCGAACGCCGGGTAACACGAAGTGCTGAGTTGATTTCCTGAGCGCCGCCGGCTCCTGACGGGCGATTCGGTTTGCAGTGACCGTCATCACTGCACGTGCCAGCAACGTCAAGGCTGATTCGTAAATCTCACGAGACGAGGATTGTATGGCTGCTATTGAAGAGCTGGTCGGTGACCGTGCGCGCGATGAAAAAGGGCGATTTGTAACGGCGACGCCTGCCGAGCCTGAAACGGCTGAAGCCGCACCCACTGCACCTGTTCAGCAGAAAGCGGAAAACCCGGAGCCGGTCATTCCGGTCACCGAGCCGCCCAAGATTGAAGCTCAACCCGTTGCGCCTGTCGCCGCCCCCGCCGCGCCAGTTCAACTGGTCGAGTCTCCCGAAACAGCCGCCTACAAGAAAGCGATGCGGGAAGAGCGCGAGAAGCGCCAGGCCCTGGAGGCGAAGCTGCGCGAGCTTCAAACACCCAAACAGCCGGTCGACCCCTGGTCCGACCTGCCGGGTGCATTGAAGAGCACCCAGGAGCAGATCCGCGAAGAGCTGTTCATCGAGCGGTGCAATCTGACCGAGGAAATCGTCCGTCAGAAGCACACCGACTTTGACGCGGTTCGTGAGGTCTTCGTCGAGGCGGCCAATGCCAATCCGGCGCTCTGGGCGCAGATCCGCCAGGAGCGCAATCCTGCTGAGTTTGTCTATCGCGAAGGTCTGCGTATCCGCGAGCTGAAGGATGTGAATGGCGATTTCAGCGCCTATCGCACCAAGCTCGAGAAGGACATCGAGACCCGACTGCGCGCGGAGTTTGAAGCGAAATACAGCAAGGTCACACCGGCCGTGCCCACTTCGCTGAACTCCGATGCCTCACCCCCTCCGGTAGAGGTCTACCAAGGCCCCAAACCGCTCAACCAGATTTTACGAAACGCTTCTAGGAGCTAGAAATGGCTGATACGACTGTCCCCAGTGCATTGCGGGTCAAGCAATGGGATGACAACTTTTTCGTGGAGTATATCCGCGGAAACCGACTCGCGCGCTACATGGGCACGGACGAGAACGCCATCGTCCAGGTCAAGGAGAACTTGACCAAAAAGAAGGGCGACACCATTTATTTCGAGTTGATCAACAAGCTTCACGGAGGAGGTAAAAAGAACAACCAAACGCTACAAGGCTTCGAGGAAGACCTGAGCCAGCGCTCCTGGCCGCTCACGGTCAACCTCTACCGTCACGGCGTCGTGGTGGCGGAGTATGAAGAGCAGGTCACTGCAGTCGATTTGCGCAATGCTGGAAAGGCAGCATTGATGAACTGGTCGATGGAACACACCCGCGATAAGTTTCTCGCGGCATTGGGCTCAAAGGATGCAGTTTTGGCTGGAGCCGGGCAGAGTACAGGTCCGGATACTTATTCCGGCAACTCTTCAGCTTTCCAGACCGCCAACGCCACGGCTCTCGGCACTTGGGTCACAAACAACAAGGACCGTGTATTGTTCGGCGCGGCGAATAGTAACTGGAGCGCAACCTTCGCCACCGCATTGGGAAATGTTGACTCCACCAACGACAAACTGACCGCTTCGGCCGTCTCAGTCATGAAGCGGCTGGCCAAATCCTCAACTCCAAAAATTCGTCCGATCAAGGTCAATGGGGATGAGGAATGGTACGTCATGTTCGCCGGCTCGGAGCCGTTCCGCGATCTGAAGCTCGATACCAACATCGTACAGTCCCGCCAGTACGCTTTGGAGCGTGGCACGGACAATCCGCTCTTTACCGATGGCGACATCATTTGGGACGGCGTGATCGTGCGGGAGATTCCAGAACTGAACCAGAATAAATGGCTGGCTCTCGGTGCTTCCTCAATCGACGTTGGGGAAGTTTATCTGTGTGGCGCGCAAGCGCTCGGCTATGCACTCGCTCAGCGCTGGAACACACGCACGCAAGAAATGGACTATGAAGCCAAAAATGGTATTGCGGTCCAGCAGATCTATGACGTCGGCAAGATCCGCTTCGGAACAGCGGCTGACGATACTACGACCCCGAAGGATAACGGAATTGTCACTGGGTACTTTTCAGCGGTTGGCGACGCCTGATCCACCACCATCTAGGAGATTGATATGACTGCATCGACTGTAGCGGTGGCGGCATCGGCTGCGCACCAATGCCCGAAGCCCTACGAGACCGGCCTTCAGGCCCCCATTTTCACGGCCAGCATTGCCACGACCTCCCTTGATGATGTGGGTGATATCGTGGAGTTGGGCTACATCCCCGAGAACATGACCGTGATCGGGTTTGTAGTCAGTACCGCCTCGTTGGCGGCATCGGCTCTGGTCTACAAGATCCAATTCGTGGCCGGCGGCACGACCACGGATATCGTGACGTCCATCACGACGGGATCCGGCGCGGGTTCGGCGTTCTGGGGAATCTCTCCTGCGCCGATTGTCACAACCGCGCGGACCAAAGTTCAGATCAATGTCACGACCGTGGCGACGACGCCGGCGGCCGGAGTGTTCAATCTGATTCCGATCATGGCCAACGGATGATCGTTGAGTTGATCGGGGACGAGGCGTGGTCGGGTTTTTTCCCCGATTACGGCTCGATTGCCGCTACACAAGGCTGGTGCAAGGACGTCCCAGCCTCTGTCGCCAAAGGACTGTTGAATTCCGGGAGGTTCCGTGTCCGTGTCATTTGCACTGATGAAGGAACGGGTGGCGCGCAAGCTGGGAGTCCTGGCGGTGGGCAACAGTCTGTCAGCGGAGGACGGGGATCTGATCGCGGAACGCTGTCTCTCGCTGCAAAAGCAACTGGAAGCGCTCGAGATCGTGACACTCGACTTCGAGGCCGGCATTGATGAGCTGTACGACGACATCATCAGCGCCATGGTCGCAGCTTTGCTCGTAGATGATTTCATACTGCCGGAGCCCAAGCGCACCAAGATTGCTCAGGAGGGCATCCTGGGGCTTCCCGCCGCCAGCCCCGCTGAACGACGGTTGCGCAAGGTTCTAGCTCCCATGCGCGTCAGCAAGCCGGTGAGAGCCGAGTATTTCTGATGCCGCAGATTCCCTTTGGCGCGCAGAGTTATCAGCACATCTCGCGTCCCCTATCGGCTCAGCGCATGGTGAATGCTTACCTTGAGTCCGCACCGCCGGCTGCGAAAACTCCTGCCGCCGTCGTCTGTTGTTTCGGCATCAAGGACTATCTGACAGTGGGCACGGGCCCGATGCGCGGCGGTCTGCGCGTCAATCAGATGGTCTATGTCGTTTCGGGGGCCAAACTCTATCGAATCTATTCGGGTGGTGGTGTTACAGAGTTGGGGTCTGTCCCTGGCTTCGGTCCCGTCTTCATGGACAGCGATGGGAGCCAGGTCCTGATTACGGTCAATGGGCCGTCCTATCTCTATGATGGCGCGACCGTTACGCCGATGGCGGATCCTGACTTCCCAGGTGCCGAATGGACGACGTTTCTGGATGGTTATGCGATCATCGGCCCCGGTGATGGACGGGTCTACGTCAATCACACCCCGTTTGATTTCTCGGCCTGGGACGCATTGGATTTCGCCTCAGCGGAAGCCTCTCCCGATGATGTGGTGGTGGGAATCACTGATCACCGCGAAGTATTCCTGTTTGGCCGCGACAGCACGGAAGTCTGGTATGACTCAGGAGATGCCGCATTCCCCCTGACCCGCACGGCCTCGGGCTACATGGAGATTGGCTGCACGTCCAAGTATGGACCGGCGAAGATCGACAACTCCATTTTCTTTCCTGCCAATGATGGCACGATCCGGCGCATCAACGGCTATACGCCGGTGCGCGTCTCAACAACTGCCATTGAACAGGCGATTACGAAGTTTGCCTCGCAGGAATGCATGGGGATGGCCTGGATCGAGAACGGCCACTCCATGTATGGACTCACCTACGCGGAAGGAACGTTCGTTTACGACATCTCCACGCAGTTGTGGCACGAGCGCCAGAGCTATCTCCAGAAGAACTGGCGCTCAGCCTTTGTGATCCGCGGCGACAATGTCACCTTGGTGGGAGATCGGCTGTCAAACCGCTTGGGCATTCTGTCTCCAGACAGTTTTACTGAGTGGGATCAGCCGCTGATCTCGAGTGTGACCGCTCCGGCAATTGCCCAAGGGAATAATCCGATCTGGCACAGCTCGCTGGAACTCGTGTTCGACAATGGCGTAGGGCTTACGACGGGGCAGGGCTCCAGTCCCGAGGTCATGCTGAATTGGAGCGATGACGGCGGCCGGACCTTCGGGGTAGAGTTGCGGCGCCCACTCGGAAAGGCCGGTGATTTCCAGCGTGTTGCCCGTTGGAACCGACTTGGAGCCTCGCTGGACCGCGTTTACCGATATTCCATCTCTGATCCGGTACGGCGCACCCTAATCCAGGCGTTGTGGAACGATGCCACTTAGAGCTCCACAGGTCTTTCCCAATGATCAGCGCAGTTGGGATCAATGGACCAGGAACGTTCAGGTCAAGCCCGATGACAATTCGGTCACCACGATCACAATTGCGCCCAAAGCAGTTACTGATGAGAAATTTAGGGACAGCGCGCCCACGAGTGTCATTGGACGAAACGTCGATTCTCCTGGAGAGCCTGCGGATATTGTAGCGGGTGCCGACGATCGTTTTCTGGTGCGCCGCAGTGGGGCATTGGCCTTTGGGACCATAGGCGATAGTGATATTCCAGGTTCCATTGCTCGGGATACGGAAGTTACTGCCGGGGACGCGGCCGTCACGACGGCGTTTCAGACTGCCGATAGCGTAGTCGCGGCCAATGCCGCCAGCGCCCTCGCGGCGCATGTGGCAGCCGCAGATCCACATCCCGTCTATCTGACGCAGACCGAAGGGGACGCGCGATATGCCCAACTTTCGACGGTCCTGCAGGGCTCCGCGACCTATGACCCGCCTTCGCTGGCCGATGGCGCTGGAATAACCACGACAGTGACCTGTACTGGAGCAGCCCTGGGCGGTTTTGCCCGCGCCTCATTCTCGCTCGACCTCCAAGGAATTACCCTGACAGCCGATGTCTCGGCGACAAACACGGTCGCGGTGCGATTTCAAAATGAGTCAGGTGGAACACTCGATTTGGCTTCCGGAACCTTGAAGGTACGCGTCGACCCATGACCGAATTCGAAATGGCGATCATCGCCGAACTGAAGAAACTCAACGCGAACATGGAGAAGCTGCTGTGCTTTCAGAAGCTCGCAGCCCAACACTATGCTGACAAGTATCGTGCCGCAATGGGATCAGCTCCCTCAGCATCTCACCTGGAACGAGAAACTGGCGTATCTCACGCATCAGTTCCTGACTATGGAGCAAACGGGATGTCCACTGAAGCATCGCTTCGAGAAGGGCCTCTACATCCGAGAAATCGAGATTCCGGCTGAGACGGTCATCATTGGCCGCATTCATCGGCATGGACATGTCTGTCAGCTTCTGAAAGGCGATCTCGTGCTGATCCACCGGGGAGGGACACGGGAAGGCTTTCGCGCTCCCTCGCAGATCATGACAGAACCCGGCTATCAGATGGTGGTCTACGCCGTCACCGACGTGGTCGCGCAGACGGTGCATCCGAATCCCACGGAAGAGCGCGATATCGCGAAGCTGGAGGCCGATATTTTCGAGTCCCAAGAGGATTTGCTGCGGCTTGGCGAGCAGGTCAAAGAGCGCGTCCTATATGGGCGAATGTTAGTAGATCATGGCATCGATGAGGCCGCACTCCGTCCTCTCATTGAGGATGAATCAGACCAGATTCCATTCCCTGGTGAATATCCTGTTCGGGTCGGACCTTCTTCGATTCAAGGACTCGGCCTCTTGGCCACAAAATCCATTGCCGCAGGAAGCCGGATCGCACCTGTCCGTATCGGGGGCAAAAGGACTCCTGCGGGACGCTATGCCAATCATGGATCTGCCCCCAATGCGCAAATGAAACGAGCGGAAGGCGGCACCATTGAACTGGTTTCTCTCAAGGAAATCCCCGCAGGCGCTGAAATTCTGGTGGATTATCGACACGCTTTCCAAGTGGGAAGACAATCATGAGTAGCGTCGCTGTAGCCGTTGGAGCCGCGGCGGTTATCGGGGCCGGGGCTGCTGTCTACTCAGCTAATAAGCAAGCGGGCGCAGTCAGGTCAGCCGCGAATTCCTCGATTGCCGAGCAGAACGCTGAATACAACCAGACGCGTGCCGATCAGGCCCCCTGGCGCACCACGGGTGCCAGCGCATTGGATCAGATCGCCAAGCTCTATGGCCTGGATACGGTCGATGCCAACGGAAACACAATCAAGGGGAGTGGCAAAGCCGACTTCTCCGGATTTACTACTGCCCCAGACTACACTTTTGCTCAACAGCAGGGGCAGGATGCGATCAATCGCTCTGCAGCTGCGCGCGGAGGATTGCTCTCCGGGGCTGCCGTCAAAGCGGGGGAGACATATGCCTCGGGTCTTGCCTCGCAGAACTTCCAGAACTATGTGGGTAACCTGGAAGGCGTTGCGGGTTCAGGGCAAGCAGCAACGAATGCCACGCAGGCGGCCGGTACCAACATGGCAAATCAGAACAGTGCCGCCATCATGGGTGCGGGTAATGCGCGCGCCTCCGCTTATGGAAGCATCGGCTCGACGATCGGCAACACGGCGAATGGTCTGGCGAGCAATTATCTGCTCTACAAATATCTCAACCCGGGGACGGCTACGGCGATCGCGCCCAACACCAGCGGCTTTGGTCCGGCAAGTGGCGGAGTATACGGCTGATGGCATACGAACCCATCAATCTCGGCGACATCTATGCTCAGGCGCAGAGCATCAAGGCCATGCAGCAGAAAGGGCAGCTCGGAGCCCTGCAGCTACAGGAAGCGCAGAAAGCGCAGGGCGACCAAGCAGGTATCGATCAGGCATTGCAGGCCAATCCCAACGCCTCGCTATCCGATCTCATCAAGGCCGGTGGCGGCATGGCAGGCGTGCAGGCCTCCACTCAGATCGGCGCTGCGCGTACGGCCGATCTGACCAACCATTACCGGCAAACGTACATTGCCGCTACACAGGTGGCGAATTCGGACAATCCGTTGGCCACGATACAACAGGTCGCGCCCGATTTTCCGAAGCAATTTGATTCCGTTCACGGTCCGGGGGCATGGGAGAAGTTCTCCCAAGATCCCAATATGGTGAAGCAGCAGGCTGCCCAAGTCGCCCAGGATGCTCTGTCTGGACTGGTCGACCCTGACAAGCAGTTCCAAGCTCACCAGACAATGATCGAGAATCATTACAAGCAGGAAGGGCCCGGCGGCGAACTCGCACGCAACCAGAACACGATCGCGGCCGAGAATGCTCGGCAGCAGGCAACGCAGGCGGCCGAAGATCGCCGGGCCGCAGCGGCTCGTGGTGTCACCATGCGCGGTCAGGACCTCGAAGCCCAGGCGCGTGGCATTCCGGCCGGCTATGAGCGCGACCCCAACAACCCAGGCGCATTACGACCGATTGTCGGTGGTCCGCACGACCCGAACGCAACCTCTGCCGGCATGGACTCTCGCAGCTCGGTGATGTTCAACCGCGTCGCGGCATCTGCCAATGAGGCAGTCACGGCACTGCGGAACATTGCCGAGCTCCCCGCCGGCACGAGCACCGGCTGGTTCGGGAGTTCACAACCGGGACATAGCCTCATGGACTCCGTGAAGGGCGTGCTGACCCAGAAAGTCACGAGCCAGGAAGCCCAGGACTACAAGACCATGATTGCGGGCGTCTCGCGCTCGCTCTCCACGATCGAAACCGCGGGCCTGGCGCCCAATGGCTCGATCACGCATTCGATGGATAGCATCACGCTCAACGAGGGTGATTCGCAGCTCACGAAATTACGCAAACTCGCCGAGACACGGCAGATCATCGAGAAGGGCATCGAGCCAAATCTCTCGAATCCGAAATTGGCGCCAGCCCAACGCGACCTGATTACCCGGATCATTTCCGACGTGCAGACCGCGATTCCCTTCACGCAGCACGACATCACGCAGTTGCAGCAGTCGAAGAATCCGAACGCGACGTTGCTCGACTTCGCGCGCAAGACAGGACTGCCCACGACCGCAGGCGCCACTTCCCAGGCTCCTGTCAAAATTCAATCGGATGCGGACTACGCGAAACTGCCCTCCGGAGCGCAGTACACGGCCCCTGACGGGACGCTGCGGACGAAGCGATGAGTTGGCAGGATGATCCAATAATCCCTTCTGCAGCGTCTGCATGGCAATCTGATCCAATCGTCAATGATTCGACGCCGTCGACTCAGACGGAAAGCCCTTCAGTCTTGCACGAGTTAGGACGCACGGCAGCTATGCAGACAGGTGAGTTCGTTAAAGGAGCGGCGTCGCTTCTGGCATTGCCTACGGATACTATCGTGCGATTGATAAATTTGGGAGCTGGGCGTCGGGTAATGACACCCGCTGCAGAAACGATCGCTGCGGGCATTGATTCCATTACCCCGCAGCCGCGTAATGCTACGGAGCGCGTTACGAATGCGATTGTCCGCAATTTAGGTGGTGCCACAACTGGAATCGGCGTCGGTAATGCGATTACGGGTGTAGTCGGTTCTGCTTTAGCGGCCAATCCGGGCCAACAATTGGCCGCGAGTGTCACCGGCGCCGGAGCACAACAAATCGCAGCCGAGAAGGGCGCGGGACCAATAGGGCAGACTGTTGCGGGGGTGGCCGGCGCGTTGGCGCCGAGCGTTGGATCGGCAGCGTTGAGTGGGATAGCTCGCGGGGCTGTTCGCGGTGGCGAAGCCGGACGTCAGGCGATGGCGGATAATATTCAGGCATTCCAGGCAGCAGGCACCACATCCACAGTCGGACAGGCGACTCAAGGTCGAATCGCACAGGCTACGGAGGCACTCTTATCCAAGACCCCAGGCGCGGCCGGTCGGATGGTGAGCACGGCTCAGCAGCAAGCGGACCAGATCGGCGCGAAGATCGGGCAGATCGCCGATAACCTCGCACCCCAGGCCAGTGGCGAACAGGCTGGTCGTGCGGTGACCAAGGGCATATCTGGGGAAGGTGGTTTCATCGACCAGTTCAAGGCCAAACAGCAGCAGCTATATGACCACCTTGATCAGCACATTTCTCAAACCGCGCCGGTCGACGTGTCTAACGCGCAAGCCGCTCTCGCCAAACTGAATGCTTCGATTCCGGGTGCGCCGAATATCTCGAAATTCTTCAAGAACGCCAAGATCAGTGGCATCAATGATGCGCTTCAGGCGGACCTGAATACTCCGCCGCCGGCCGCAGATGACCTAGCTAAAACTCTCTCAAAGCTGGATGCGTTACGGAACTCCCGGAACCTCGCCTCCCAAGAGGCCGGAAAATTCGCCGCTCAGGCGAATGACGAGATTGGACGGGCTAACGATTTCGTTCCAGTACCGGGCCAGCCCAGGATCCCAGGCCGCTATTCGCCTTTCCCCGCGCGCGCGGCAGATGCGGCTGCCGCTGCGCAGGATGCTACTCAGATCGCTCAGTCAAAGATTCCGCAGATCAATTCGACCAAAGCGCAGATCGATCAACTCCAGCAGATCGTCGATGAATCCAATGGGAAACTGCCTTATCAAGCGGTGAAGCAACTTCGGACGCTCGTTGGTGATCAACTCTCTGACTGGACCATGACGAGCGATGTACCCCGTAGTAAGTGGAAAGCACTTTACGGGGCCTTGAGTTCGGACCTAGAAGGCGCGGCGCAGGCTGCCGGGCCGGATGCGACAGCAGCATGGCAACGCGCCAACAACTACACCCGAGCCGGCATGCAACGTCTGGACATGCTGAGTTCTGTTATCGACAAGAATGGAGGGCCTGAGGCGGTCTACAAAGCCGTCACCTCAGGCACACGAGAGGGCGCCACAACTCTGCGAGCCGTCATGCAAAGTCTGCCCGAGGAAGCGCAAAAGACTCTCTCAGCGACCGTCCTGCGGCGTCTGGGAAGCGCCAAGGCCGGCGTGCAGGATGATACGGGTGGAGTTTTCAGCACCGAGACATTCCTGACTAACTGGAACACGATGTCTCCGCAGGCCAAAGCGGCGTTGTTCGATCGATATGGACCTGCGTTTCGGCAGAACATGGATCAGATCGCGAAGGTCGCTTCCAACCTGCGCGACGGTTCTAGCGTGTTCAAGAATCCGTCAGGTACAGGGCAGGCCATGGCGCAGATCGGCGCTTTTGGAGCCTTTACCGGCGCGTTATTCAGCCACAATCTTCCGGTCGCGGGCGGTATCGCCGGTTCCGTGGCGACGTCTAACCTCATAGCACGTCTGATGACCAACCCTAATGCGGTGAAATGGCTCGCTACAACAACGAAAGCGCCTTTGAGCGCTGCTCCGGCTCTACTGAATCGCGCGGCGCAGTCCAATGATCCCGACTTAAAAGAGTTCGCCCTACAGGTACGAGCAGAGCAGGGCAATCAACCCGATCAGCAGGGCAACGGGAAATAATATCGCACCGATAAAGGCGAGGCTATAGCCGAGGTCCTGCCAAAACGAAAACGTCGGCGGCGGCTCGCGCAGGAACGGCGCGTATTGACCAGGCTTCTTTATGAATTTCTTCACGTCGCCTGCCGGTTAAAGGCTACGGACTCTATTTTCCATAAGGTGAACGATGGCAATTTTGTTTTCGCCGCCGCGATTCAAGGCAACGGATAAGAGCAATGCTCCCATCTCCGGAGCGTTCCTGCAATTCTTCCAGTACCAGACCTCGACGTTACAGCCGATCTACACCGACAGCACGCTGCAAATTCCGCTGCTCAATCCGCTCAAGGCCGATGCGAACGGCCTGTTCCCGGAGATTTGGCTCGATGATTCACTTCCCCCGTATAAGGTCATTTTCGCATCTCCCGACACGAACGATCCCACCCTTCCCGGTACCGTCATCTGGTCCATACAACAATACAATTCGACATTCTCCGTTGACGTATTGATTCCGCTACTCAATCCCCGCACTGCCGCCGAGATCTCCGCCGGGGTGATACCCACGAACTACGCCTATGCACCGGGTATCGTGGACCGCTACGGCACGAATACGACACCCGGCACGACAGACATGTCGACTGCCGTGAGGCAGGCTCTGGATTCAGTACCGTTTACCGGCGGGATAATCCAATTCCTGCCGAATGCGACCTATATGATCGGGTCTGTTGTGTATATCCCGCAGCGTCGAAATGCCACCACAGGTGTCGGCGGAATCATCATCGAGGGCAATAATTGCATCCTCACCGGTACGGGACTCGGCTCAGGTAGCACAGGAAACGGGAATTTCAGCTCCGGGGCTGCGATGTTCGAGACCGGTACGGGTGTTTACAGCACGGTAGCCAAAGGGGGGGCCACCAATTTTGGCCTGGGGAATGAGCTGGCCACCACTCTCCACGACCATGATGTCATCCGCAATGTCAACTTCATCAACTTCGGCCTGGCCTTGCACCTATTCAACTTCGTGTTGGGCTGTAAGCTGGAGAATCTCTATTTTTCCACCGGCTACACTGCGGTCTCAGATGCCCGTTGTTTCTACTCAGTATGGGACAATGTATGCACCTCGTTTCAACAGTCCGGAGCGGGCAGCGCGACCTATGCAAGTTTCGCACTCGCCGATAACATCAATGACCGGACCTTTCTCGGCTGTCGGGCCATCGGCGCGATTCCCAGCGGAGGCGCCTCGATTGGCTGGCAGGTATCGAATGGAGTCCAAGGGTGCGCCTGGATCGGCTGCTCAGCGGAGCAATGCGGCACAGGATTTCTGAATCTCGGCTCTATTCTGGGCGCCACCTGGGCAGGTGGCTACTTCGAGACCAACAGCGTTGCTGCCATGAACCTGGGTGGGGTGGGCGCCGGCAACGTCGTCATGAATATAGATGCCAATGATTTTATTAGCACCGCCGGAAATCAGCCCATCTCCATCACGGCAAATTCATGGGTAGGCGGTCGGCTGGGGCGGTCTAATAATTTCAGTGGATTCGACGCCAGTAATAATACCGTGGTCCTGACAGCTGCATCGAATGCCGTCACAGTAGAGATTCCGGTGCAGGGATTTACGGAATCGCAAAGTACGGCAACTGCAATCAGAATTCCCGCCGGCTATCAATTGGGCGGTGGAGTGCAGATCGACGGGCGCCGGGTAGTTTACGTATCTTCGGTGGGTGGTCAGTCAGAATTGATTTCCGAACGGATCACCAACACAGGCACCCCTGATTTCGCCTACAGCGGGGGCCCGGTGCAGGAGGCGTTTGAGACGGGATACTGGCTGCCTTTCTGTACGCAGACCAATACTTCAGGAAACTCGGCGCTTCTGACTCAGATCACCTGGTCTACTGAGAGAATGGTAGTGGTCTTTGATCTCTTCGGGACCATTACGGCGGGCGGCTCAGGCACTGTGCAGCTCTCTGGGATCATTTTCGCAGGAGGGGCGTGGGTGATACGGGGCGACACCAACGCCACCTATACTGTTGGCGGTATCAACAATAGCGGAAAACTCCAGGTCGGTATCAGCGGCTCCGGCATGTCTGGCAAAACGATTTCCTGGCAGGGACAGATCCGCCACGTATGACGCGCGACATGGGCGTTATAAAATGAGAGAGAAATGCCGGAATGGTTGATTCCAGTTCTAACCTTCATCACAGGCGGCTTAGGAGGCTATATCGGGGCGAGTCGCAAAGTCATTGTGATGGAAGTCCACATCAAGGACCTGATGAGATGGAGGGATAGCGCCAATTCTAAATTGACCGCCTACAACGAGGACATTCTCATTCATGATATCGAATTACAGACTGTCATGACTAAACTTGCGATTCCGCGCGCCAAGCGCCAACGGTTTAGGAAAGGGGATATAACCTCGTGACCGATGAGCACGATCTGCCCACGGAAAATCCTGCGCCGACCCAGGAATCGGCGCAGATGAAGCAGGCGCGATTGTGGCTCCATCTGGATGGTGTGGCACACAAGATCGAGGCGGCAGCCAAGGAGTTGCGGGCAGAATCCGGAAACGCTGGAGAGCCGGTGAAATCAGTCGCGGCGCAGATTCATGCGGCCGAGCATGCGAATGTCAATAATGTGCGTATTGATCTGGGCGGAACGACCTTGCTCGTGGTCGTACTATTGGTCGCAATCATCGGCGCCTGCGGAGTCGTGATGGGCGTAGATATCGCCGAGCGCTCCAGCTACACCCGCCAGTTCGATCTCTTGGAGCGCCAATACCGCATGGTAGAATTGAAGCTCGATGACTGGACTGTGGTGGCCCATCGCGCAGGACTGGTTTTACCGGGAGATTATACGCGTGGGCCGCAAGGAAATCTTGACGCTGAATCGTTCGATAAACCCAAACCGAAAGGAAAGTAATATGGGAGCCGGCGGAATAATCCAGAAGCATGCTGCTGTTTTGTTAGTGGCGGTGACCGACCCGAGCATGTATGACTCACTCTCACCGAGTACCAAATCGATTGTCGATACGATTGATGCGAAAGAACCCCTCTCGCGCACGGAGCAGGATGTAAAGGCGCTGTTGAAGGCGTTGCAGGAAGCCTGTGGCTGTTAGATGACTGATGAGGTCACCTTACGCGAATACATGGAGTCGCGCTTCGCCTCGCTGCAACGTGCAGTGGACAAGGCTGAAGATGCCAACGACAAGCGCTTTTCGGCTATCAATGAGATGCGCGCCATGGTGACCGATGCGGCAAGCCGTTTCATGCCACGGATTGAATATGAGACGGCTCACCGCGCTCTGGTGGAGAAAGTCGAGGCCCTCCAGAAGTTTTTATGGATGGGCCTCGGCGCCATGCTCGCAGTGCAACTCTTCATCGGGATCGTGTTTGTGATGATCAAGAGGGCGCCATGAGTAACCTCGATGCCTTTTTGACCATGATCGCTATATCGGAAGGCACAGAATATATCGGAGACCATGGTTACAACGCGCTTGTGGGCAGCACGCCGCAGAATCCGCATCTCTTCCCGTCGTATGCCGATCACCCGCGTTTGAAGATCCAACTGCGGCCCGATCTCATCTCCAGCGCCGCCGGCCGCTATCAGATCCTCGAACGCTACTTCGATGCGTACAAAGCCCAGTTGAGGCTACCGGATTTCAGCCCGCGCTCGCAGGACTTGATTGCCGTGCAGATGATCCGCGAGCAGCACGCTTACGCCGACATGATGGCAGGGCGGTTCGATGAGGCTGTTGCGAAGTGTTCTAACATCTGGGCCTCATTCCCCGCGCCCGGCAATCGCTATGGGCAGCATCAGAATGCGCTGGTGGATCTGCGCGCGGCGTTTGTGGGAGCCGGCGGCTTGGTTGCATGAGTCTATATCTCCTGACTCACCGTGCTACGGCTTACTTCCAAGCCTCTCTGTCGATTCTTTTCATCCTTGGGTACTTCTTCGTGCTCACCTTGTTCTTATTCGGCGTCGTGAAGGTTCCCGGGGAATATCACGATATGATGATTACGCTACTGGGCATTCTGAGTGGCTCAGTCGGCAGCCTCATGAATTTCTGGTTTGCCCGACAGCGAGTATCCGATCCGAATCATAACGGTGGGGCTGCACCATGAGCGCGCTATTCCTGAAACTATCTCCTTACCTGGCCGCAGCCGTGCTGATCTTCGGTGGCGGCTGGTATGCCGGCGGATTGCAGCCTAAGGCCGCCCTGGCGCGCCTACAGGCGGCGAATTGGCAGACCAAGGCAGAGGAAGAGGAAATCGTCGTAAAGGCCGTCCAAGGCCAGTTGGAGAAGGCTCAAACCGTGGCCGCGAACAATGCTCAGACCGTAGAGAAACTCAATGCTGAAAACGCTCAAATCGCTGCTGACCGCAATGGCACTCTCACTCGTGTGCGCCGGCTCGAGCAGTTGCTCGTCCTCGCCGCCCGTCCGACCCCCAGCGGTAATGCAGTGCCCCAAGCCGGTAGTGGACAGGGCACTCCTGGTACCGGCGACCCTTCCGGCATTGCACCAATTGAAGGACTCCTTGTCGCTGCGGCCGGCGAATGCGAGCAAACCGCCAACCAATTGAACGCGTTGATCGCTGAGGTGGTGCCGCAATTATGAGAATCGACGTTTATCTCCACGACGACTCCAATTCCCCCCACGAGCTTCTGAAGCTCATATTGCAAAAGGTGAATTCCATGAGTGCATCCCTCGATGATCTAACGGCCAAAGTCGCTGCCACCAAGACCGTGGCCGAGTCCGCAATCGTGCTACTGCAAGGCTTGAAAGCGCAACTCGATGCAGCCGGCACGGATCCCGTCGCGCTGAAAGCGCTCTCGGACTCACTTGCTGACACCGATCAGAAACTGGCCGATGCCGTCACGGCGAATACGCCTGCCGCTCCCTAACAGAGCAGGGGCCTTCGCGCCCCTGTTCCCTGGAGAGAGAAAATGTTCACCATTGTCGTTATTCTTGCAGGTGCTGCCCTCATTATGGGCATTCTGGCTTTAGCGGGGAAGGGTGGTCCCGCAATGCAACCTGTGGCTATCGTTCTTCTGTCGATCGCAATGCTAATCCAGAGAATCCCCATCGGTTGAGTTAGCTGCGCTTCGCCATCCACGATTCCCATTCTTCACGCTTCCACTCTCGACACGGACATCTTACTGGGCGAATATCGATCTGCATTCAATTCGCTGGCGATCGACTCCAGAAAGAGAGTCTGTTCTTCTGTTAGCTCACGATTGATCCAAGCCCCAGAGCCGCCATCGATGCATTGATCTGGGTCATGGTCAGCTTCACACTGAATGCCAATATTGACCGATATGCATTTCTCGGGTTCGCTCATTCGTCACCTGCTGGTTGATCAGGAAATCCTATGGAGTGAGGCCGGACGCAGTTTCCGGCACGTCGGGACGGCCCCGATATCCCCTTTACCATGAGTCTCCACCCCGGGATGCATGGATGCGTTACTTCCATACCACTCACTCTGTAGGATCTCCTGATAGTTGGACTCAAGCTCGTTTCTTCGCTCGTTTGAGGCGCTGATACTCACGTCGCCACGCGACGTAACTCGGGTTCTTGTTCTTCAACCGATCGCACTCTCGGCAACGCCGCTTGTTCGGCGTGGCTGGACTGCGGTAGGTGTTCTCGGGCGTGAACTCATGGCCGCTCTTGCAATGCGTCTGATGCTGCCGCGACCAGATCATCTTCCTAGCCGCGTCCTGCATATTGGCCTTGGCTGTGTCCGCCCACAAGTGCTCCGGATTGCAGCAGTGCTTCACATCGCACGTATGGCAGACATCCAGGCCTTCTGGGATTGGACCCTTCCAGAGGACGTAGGCCAACCGGTGTACGCGGGTATTCACGCCGCGGTACGACATATCCCCGTAGGAATTCGGCGGTTTATGCACGAAGCCTTGATAGAGCCAGCAACCAGTGAATGGTTCAATACGACACTTGGCCTTGAGCCGCGCCCTATATTCGTCGTCCGTCACCGATTCGGACCAACGCCCTCTACCTCTCACGATCGCCCTCCGATTGAGTTGATGTCTGTGGTAGATGTGAGCATGCGCCGCCGTGGTAGGGCATGCCGCAATGATCGCAATGAGTCATGGTCCGGGAGGTCGGTGGCGGTTCCGGTCTCGCAATGAACATCGAACACTGCTCGTTTCCGAGTTGATCCTTGCTGCGCGGTATCAGAACGTGCAGAAAGCTCTGTGGCTTGTTGCACTCATCGTAGTTGTGCATCATATGCAGGAGCCAAATGGAACAGCTATCGTCATGGACGCATCGTGCGCAGTATTGCGCGTGGTAGGACTCGCCTTCGGTACCATTGCTGAAGTAGCCCACTAACCCTCCTGCTGGCCGGTCGTGGGGTCCGGACGTCGAATGATGCATGGAATCTGAGCTTCAACTATGGTCCCGCACGTGAGGCACTTCCACACTTGCGAAATATGTTGGAAGACATATCCATTGCTTTCGTGCCACATAGTGACTTGACCCATGCAAGTAGGGCAGTAGGGCGCTAGATTGGTCATTGAGGCGAATCCACGGTTAGAGCGGGTCTTTTTTGACCAGTATCGGCGACGGCATGGGAGATAACCGAGACCATTCCAGGTTGCGTTCCCATTGGTCTTCCAGCATTCGCAAGGCGTGGTAGGCCAGAAAGACGTAAGTGTCTTCTCCGCTCCAGCCTTGATAGCGCGCCGTATTCAAGGCATTGCGGATGAGGGCGCTATCCCTCTGTCCTCGCTCAATCGCCGCCCGCATACCGTTTAAGGTATTCTGCTCTTTGACTTCTGCGGCTGTCTCGGGCTTCTTCAAACCCATTGGAATGTGAAGGTCCCAGATATCACTCATGCTTCTCTCCTGCGCTGTCGGGTGACTGGGATGGCACTCGGCATGCTTCTTTCAGCCAGTTGAGACGATCGCTGGCCACCATCGTCAAGCTGTCGGAAATTGGTGTGGTCGGACCGTCGAGCAGTGCGCGCGCGGCGCGCTCAATCTCAAGAAGCCGAGACCATGCGATGCTGTTAACCGTTTCCATTGTCACCGCCTCGAAGGTTGGTGAGGCACAGCTTGATCTCATCCATCTTCAAAACCGTGTCCGGGTTCGATGAGTTGTGCAGTCCGAAGGATATGCACTTGCCATATGCCCAGCCCAACAGGGACTGCAGGTATTCGATGGCTTCGTCGTGCTCACTCATGCTCGACTCGCTGTCGCACTAAGTTGTTGCATTATGCGATCAGCGCCGTCTGTGGATGCTCACCGCGGATCTGGGCCAAGACGTCCTCGAGCATGTGGTCGAAGCGGCAAATCCCGCTGCCATCGATCGAATCGGCCAGCCCGAGCCAGTTGCGCACGCGGCCGGCGGTGTTGACGCGCCCGACGTGGACCCACTTTCCGAGCATCTTAGCGGTACGGGCGCAGTCCAGAGCCGCCTTCGAAAACTTGAAATGATCAGAGCCGCCGACGAATACGGCCTGGATGTCATTCCAGGGGATCTTCACCCGCTCAATTCCATCCTGAAGCACGAGCGCTCGGGGGAGCTCTTGCGTGCACGTCCAGAACTGTTCGAACAATTCCGATGTGCGTTGGGCGTCACCTACGATGTCCGGCAGCGTCACGAAGATGGGTCGATCCTTATCCGCCTCATCAAGTAGACGCTCCCACGTCTCGCGCTGGAATTTCGCAAAGCACCCATTGTCGAGCGCGTAGGGGATGCCAGGCGCCCGAGCGTACTTCGTCAGCGGCGTGCGCAGCTGCCAGAAATCCTCGCCGTATCGCCCGCGACGTTCGGCGATCATGGCAGGCGAGAGGTCGAGCAGGATCTTCACGGGCGCACCGTCTCCACGTCCGTACCATGATGTTGAGCCACGAGCGTCTGCCGGCCGCCAAACAACTGCCAGAGGTGATCGGCAAACTCCTCGTGGTAGCCCTTCAGGTCGGCTACAGCCTCCTGGATCTCCTCGACCATGATCAGCCGCGGAGACTCGATCGTAAGGAGATAGTCGACGGAGCGCGCGTTCTTGGGGCAGATCGCCCGGAAGGGCTGGCGGTAGATGTTCATTTCTGCTGCTCGGAGTGCTGTGGAGCGCGTAATAGAGCAAGGGCATGGCGAAGACAGTCCTCACAGATCTGAGCCGTGGCACTCTCATAGTCAGGCTCCTCCCCAACCTGAACGGTTCGCGCTACGGTTTCACCGCATTCGTGGCATTTGTTCGGTCCTGCCCATGAGTTATTTCCGATGATCTTGGCGACGTCTGCTGCTACAGCGGTCTCCGGATCAAGTGCCGCGAGTTTTGCATAGATCTCGCTACAATCGCCGGTAATCGTGTTTCCCCATTTGCCGTTACGGAAGTATTGGGCTTTCCAGCGCTCGGCAACACTGCGCACCTGATGGCGTTCGTCGATTACCTTCATGTCTGACTCCCGGACTTGCCCAACTGTGCTCGCAGAACCGTCGCGATCTGCGCGTGACGCTTCGCCCGGAAGCGGAGCGCGCGACGTCGCTGATTCACTAGCTCGGGATCGAGGGCCAAGAATACGCAGTGACGGGCCATTTCCTCTGACCACTCGGCGAGGGTCAGAATGTCCTTGCGTCTGCTTCGTGCGCTCATTGTTCTGACTCGCTCAGAGAAGCTCAAATAAGTGCCAGACAAATTGGCCTTGCTGCTGAGTACCTACGTACGCGCATTCCTCGACTGGCGGCAGGCCATGCCCAGTACCGATGATCACGAAACGTCGGGTCTCTTTCGGCGCGCCTGACTCCACAATGGCCCAGATACAGGGCACATCGCCTTGGAACTCAAAGGTGCAAACCTCAGCGCCCACTGGCATGGATATCTGAGGCTGCGTTAGTTCAAACTTCCAGATGGTTCTCATTTTTGGTTACCGTCCCGTTCTCTTGTTACTCGTCCGTTGGGCATTTACACAAAGGGCTGCGGCAATCAGGACAGTATGCAGAGGCTTTCTCCGGTTCCGTATAGAGTCCCGTGTGGGTCTCGACGTCGAACTCGCGCGGCGGGATACGACGTGTCGGTTCCTCCGGTGAGCCTAGCTCTCGCTCTGCAATGTTGATGCAACCGCGTTTGCTGTGCCCACCGGTGGCAATTTCGCGCAGCGCCGCGCGCAAACGGTCCCGGTCCGCCTTGCAGTCGTCGCATGCGGTTCGAACTGGTGACGTCTCGACAGCACTTCTCGGCAAGTCGTTCCAACGCTTCGCGGCTTCGTCCTTCGCGCCCCAGTGGTCTCCACGCTCGCGCCCATACCCGTATGGGCCCTGTGCTCCGCAGTTGTCACAGCGCACGGCATAACACGGTGGAGGCCCCTCGCCGTTGAACCAGAAGACTTCGTCGGAATCCTCGCTGACGGACTCACGACAGAACGGGCACGGGAGCGGTTTTACGTGCCCATTTGAGGAAACGACCTCAGATTTGCTCATGATTCGCTCCCATCTTTTGCGCACGAAGCTTTTCGCGATAACGCTTTTGACGTTCCTTGGCTTTGCCGTTCTGCCAATACCCACGCATCCGGATTCGCTGACACTCTCGACAATTACGGCTGCCGTTACGGGCGATGTAGGTATTCTCGGGCGTGAACTCATGCCCGCGCTCGCAGGCGCTCCGAGAGCCTTCATAGTGACGTCCCTTCTTGGCGCAATCGGCGTTGTTGTCCTTCGCGGTACCGATCCAAAGATGGTCTGGATTGCAGCAGCGACGAACATCGCAGCGGTGGAGAACGTACTGGTCCGTCTCGAGTTTCACGCCGAAATGGACTTGGTACATCAGGCGATGAACTCCATTGCCATTGCCGCGGTAATTGGTCGATCCATAACCGGTCGGGGTACAGTTCCCCCGCCAGAGCCAGCAACCGGTGGCATCGATAAGGATCGACTTCTTGACTCGCGCCAGCCAGCGACGGTTGTACGCCTCGTCCGTATACTTCCAACCCCAGCGCTGTCCCGCTGGTCGGACGATATCCGACGATTTCGACACCCCATCCGATGACGGATGCTCATTTGGCACGACGCTTCCCCTTCTTCTTCGGTACCTCTTTGACCTTGATATCCATGGTGACGATCACGCCTCCTTCCTCGGATAGAGCGCGCAGACGACACCACGCCGCGAGGAAGTCGCTCCAGACCTTCGTCAGCGGATCTGCAGACGGGTTAGTCGTCATAGCCAAGTGCCTGTAGTGCTCTGTGGGTTTCGCCGTATTCACGTTCAGCAGCATCCAACGCTTGCTGCGCCTCTTTCAGTTTGCTCCGCGCGTACTCGTAGGCGCGGCGGCGCTTCGCCACTTCAAGCTTGAAAGGAGCGCTCCGCTCATCTTCGGACAGCGCTTCTTTGCTCACGACCGACCCTCCGCCTTTTTACGGGCAGTTTCAGCGTGGTGCACAGCGCTCTGCAGCGCCCTGATGTCGTCGCCACCAACGCAGTCCATCAGATCGGTGAGAGCGGCCAGCAGATCCGGCGCGGCGGCGATCAGGCAGGCATCAGCGGGCCTCAGGTATCCGCTGATCTCCCAACCATCCGCTCCGAACTTACCGGCTTGAATGTGGAAGTAGTCGAGATGGGCATCTGCAGGATCGGTACTTGGCGGTCCCTTCGTGTGAGGCCGTTGAAGGGCGCGCCACGGACCGGCCGTATGCAAGCTACCTTGCGCTGGAACAGTTTTCCCTTCAGTGGACAGCGGGTCACTGTTGGATGTGGTCATATCAAATCCCATCGCGAGCGGTTTTGATATCGACGCCAGCGGCAGTGGTTGTGACCATCATGCTCGGAGCCCATTCGGACTTCACAAAGCGCTCAGCCGCCTCTCGGCCCCATGCTGCTGGCCCCTCTTGCCGTCCCTCCTTGGTCCGCAGTTGGTCCCAGAAGTCGCCATTGCGTGCGAGGTAATCAGCTAACTCCGCCTTCGTCGCGAAGGGAGGCGTTACCGGAGTACCCTCACTGATGGTCTCATACACCTGAAACCAAGTCGCTTCGCCTTCCTTCCAGTCAGGGCGGTAATAGTGCGGATCGGGCGGCCCGCTCGACCAGTCCCAATAGTTCGGGCACTCCTTGCTGTGTTCGGCGAAGTCTTCGTGAGTGCCGGCTTCCCAAGCCTCCCATTCCTTGATCCATTCGCGCATCGCAGGCGCGAATGGCTCATCGTAGAGCGGCTGATAGTTCTCAACCTCGCGACCCGTGCGCCAATCGAAGGTCTTTTTCTTGGGGTGCTCCCAGTTGGGGGGCACTCGACGTATTTCACGACCCATGTTGTTTCACCTGTGTTATTAAGACCGTCTCGGCCATCACTGCGCACCCAACGGAATGACATCCGGATACAGCCGGCGCCCCTCGATCTCGAGACGGCGGTTGAGCCAGTGGTGGCAGAGGGTCTTGCCCTCGAAGTGGTGCAGCACCACCGGATAGCGACCGGGAGTCTCGCGGGTACGGGCGCAGAGCTCGCAGATCATGCGGCCTCCGCGGGAACGGGAATATTTCGGGGCTGATCCGATCGCAGCTGCGAAATTAGCCCACGCGAATCTGGATCTCTCCTAGCTCGTCCGGGGTCGGCTGTTCCTCGAGCCGGTTCAGCTCGGCGTTCGCCAACTGTTCCTTGAGCTTGCGCACCTCGATCCGCCAAGCCGCCAGCTGCGCCTCGTGCAGGCGACTGGCCAGCACATCGCTCATTGAGAGCTCCCAACCCTCGGGAGAGATCAGATGACCCCCTCGAAGTACCCAGCCCCGCCAGGCTGGATCCAGAAACGACAGGTCGGCTGTGAGCTTGGCATTCAGGTACGCCAGGACGTAGGGAGGGGGCAAGTTGCTCCCCCTGCGCCAGCGTCGCGCCGTAGTGATATCGATGTGACAGATATCGACCAAGTGCTTGATCGGTATATGGGAAAGGCTGTCGTAGATAAGGTCCATACGCCCTATTATTCTCATGTGCTGGGGCGCATAATAAAGAGTATGAACAACCACTTACAAGTATTAATCGCATCTGCAGATATCCTAACTACCTGACAGGTTGGATGTCGTTTTTTCGCAGGTGCGAGAAGGCACCCGGGCAAGATGCTTTTTGTGTTCGGGCAGATGTTCGGGGCCGAGTCGCTGTCTCAGGCCGCGCAAGATGGCGCACACCGTCGTCTCGGCGATATTCCACATCTTGGCGAGGTCTTTGATCGCTACACCGGCTTCCCGGTAGCGGCGCATCTCGTGTTGGTCAGCGTGATTGACCTTCAGAGGACGGCCGCGGCTCATGCGACCTCCTTGAAGGCGGCCGGGAGATGCTGCTCAATGCCTTTCTTCTGACACCAGGCATAAACCTTCGCAGGCTCCGCATCGCGCATGCTCGCAACGCCAACATCGTCCTTGATCTCAGCCCAGATCCAACGCCTGCGGCACTCCTGCGCCATCTGCTCCATGTAGGCACGGCCACCGACCGCATCCTCGCCACTGTTGTGTTGCAACCGGTGATGGTGGGCGCACAGCGGGACGGCGGCGTAAGGACCCTTGACGCCTTTCCCGAACCCTCCCGCTATGCGCCACACGTGAGCGGCTTGAATCGGTCCCTCGCACGGGCCTGAGCGCGCAACGCATTTCTGCGTGCGCACAAAGGCCAGGAATTCATCATCCGTTCCCGTGGCTTTCCAGACCTCGGGAATCCCGAAGAAGACCGACAGCCGCAACATCTTGGCGTACTGCCCGTAGTCTTCCGGTTGCTGCGCCGCGAGCGCCGCAGGGAGCATGGGCGCCACCGCGACCTGGCAATGCACCTCGGGGAACAGGTCATGGAAGTGCTTTCCCTCGGTCGTAGGCAGGTCTACGGTGATGCGCAGGCCGCCATCGGCGAGGGTGCGATACGACATCAACATGCCGGCGATCGCCGCTACATCGTTCACTGTGGCAGCCCTCGGTAGGCGCTTTCAGGCAACTTCTCATCGAACGGCTCATCCGGCGGCGGTCGACTTTCCCGATCACGCCGATCGATCTCGGCTTGCGCGAGGGAAACCGCCCCGGGCGGCGGGCTCTTGCATTCGCTGATGAGCCAGTTGAGATAACGATGGTCGAGATCGCGCCAACGGGATCCTTTGTGCTTGCCGAAGGTCAGCACCTTGTCCGAATCCGGGATGACCGGCGGTGACTGGTGCGCCACCTCGTGGACTTCCGCGTCCGGGTCCGCCTCGGTCGGAATGCAGAATGCCTGGAAACAGGCATACTTGTAGGCGATCGACATGGCCTTATTGGACGCCTTATCCCCTGAATCCATCGCCTCGCCGATGATCGGGCCGACGATGTGCTTGGAGCCGTCCTCGGCTGCGACGAAGTCAAATTCCATGTCGAGCGTCACGTAGAAGAGGGCGCCCCCGGATTTACTCTGGCGCTCGATCACATCACGCTTGGTGACGCGCGGTAGGATCACGAGACCATGCTTGGAGATGATCGGAGCGAGTGCGTTCATGACGTCATCCACGCCGCGATACATAAATCCCTGCTGCTGGTTCCTCTTCTCCTTGCCAATGCCGATCTTCGAGAGATCCGACATCACGGAGGCGATCGCGCTGTAGACTTTCATTTGATCAACCCTAATATGCGGGCTTCCGCCTCAGTGAATTCCTCGAGGAACTTCGAACGCTCATTCGCCAGCTGCTCGGTGATTTCGCGGGACCAGGCGCGGGCCTGCTCTTCGCGTTCGTGCGCCTCTTTCTGGCGCTGCGCTTCGATCTGCGCGTAAGTGATGCGATCAGAACCCGTTGACATCGCGAATCCTCTTAGCCTTCAAATAATCGCTGTGCCGCACGCCCGCATTCCAACACTCAACGCACTCGCAGGACTCGGAATGGCGCTCGGGCAGTAGCGGGCCAGATTCGAGCGGGAGAAGCGGAGGCTCCTGTTCCTCTATCGGAACCGGAATCCAGCTCTGCCATCCCGCCGACCAGCGGTACTTGCCGTCCCGACTCAACGCCCCGTCCGGCCTCGATGTGTTGATAGCGCGCCAGGAGTTCCGGGGTGCGCCGGTCGATGTAACCTTTGACATTGAAGGTGACCTTCACAGCTGCCCCAGCAGTCGTTTGGCGGTGTGATAGGGGCACGGACCGGTGTTGTACTTGTTCGGCACACAGCCGCTCGTGCAGTCGATGCAGCCCATGTCAGCCGGCGGATACGTGCCATCCGTCTCGCTCAACAGGTTGTCATGCGCAAGCACGAAGCGATTGAGACAGGTCTCCAGCTCATGGATGCGCATGACGGCCAGTCGCATCGCCTGAGAGGAATCCGACATCGCGAGTGCGATCGTGTCGAGACTCTCTGCGGTGTTCATGGCAGCCCCTTGCACAACACGTGCTCCAAGTCCTCCAGCATCAAGGCGCCGCGCGGGGTGTAAGCATCGAGCTTCATGCCGTTCGCCAGCGTGCGGCTCGCAAGCGGCTTCTCAGGAGAGGGATCGACCATGGGCAGTTGCGGCAGGAGCTTCGTGATGAGCTCGCTGTAGCCGGCCTGGCCGCCACTGGGCCACAAGGGAAGGGTGTCGAGCGCCTCGCGGAGCTGCGCGATCTGTCTCTCGGGAAGGTCGAGTTCGAATTTCATCGTCCGTCCCCCTCGTTCTTCCGCGAGGGCCACAGCGCCCAAGCGAGAAAGGCCGCGACGGCCGCGAGCACGACTCCGATGATGATGGCGACGTAGGGCACTTCTGCTCTCCCGGACGACTGGGTGTCGTCGATGGAAAGCACTATAGGAGACACCTATATCGGTGTCAATAGGTGAAACCTATATTTTCAGGCGATCGTATGGAGATCACCTATACGGTCGCTAGTCCTTACATGTTTTGAAACAGCTCATCGAATCTGCGTTCGTTGTTTCGTCGCACGTTTGCATGCAGGCACGAATCTGGGAGTCTGTTTTCACTGGAAGAGGAGGAGCTGCTTGAACGTCACAGCCCACCTCAGCCATTTTCTCTTCTAGCGCAGCGATGTTATTTCGAGCCATCGCCTGGAATGCGAGTGCGTAGGGTGAGCTAGCGGCCATCGCCGATCCTGTCTGCTGGCGCGCCACATCTTGCCTTAGCCGGAAGCAGAGAGAGCGTCGCTCTTCTGCTGTAGATGGAAGAGGAATTTGCGCTACTTGTTCGGCGTACGAAGGTTGTCGCGTTGCGCAAGAAGATATCGAAATCAGCGAAATTAAGCAGCCTGACAAAGCTATAGAATGCTTCACACTTCTCCCCTCCACCTGTTGGATTTCGCTTCTAAAAGGCCGAGGATTTCTTCGGGAGAGAGATCCTGGCCGTCTATGTCCCAGTCCCTAGTGTCGAACGGCCTTTTCCCTTAGGTATCTCCGGTGGCTTTGCCTCCCTGCGTGCTTTGTTGACACGAGCCCACCCGAGAATGTCGTTCTTTTCGGTCTCATCCAGGTAAGGCCAAATCTCCCACAGAGCTTCCGCCGTTGCGTCAATGGGTCCTGGCCGCTTTGGACCGCGTTCAGTAAGGAGCCATTCGACGCACACCTTCAGGCGTGTCGCAAGGCGGATAGCCGTCTCCATGTCCGGCCCCTTGCCAATCTTGTTCCAATCCGAGACCGAAGGCTGCTTCACACCTGCGATTTGGGCCGCATAGCTCTGAGTCGAGGGAAGTTTTGCTTCTTGGAGCACCTCTTTCACCCTCGCCCAAACCGTTCTTTTCTCAATCGTTTTCGGCATCCATGGAGCATGCAATGCCGTGACATAGGAATTACCTATTGACTGAATATCGGAATGGCCTATATTTGGTGGCATGGAACGTCTGAAGCGCTACTTAGAAGCCGAGTGTCTATCGCAGACCGAACTCGCTCGATTGATGAGTGTCAGCCAGCCCACGGTGTGGGGCTGGCTCAGCGGCGAAAGTCTGCCTTCCACTGAAAATCTGAAGAAGCTTGCAAGCTTGACCAGAATTTCAGTCGATGAGTTGTTGGATAGTCCTTCGGAAATGTGGCGACAAGCATCGAATTGATTGTTGTTGGAGCCGACAGCCTGCCTTGCGCAGGTTTTTTCAGGCAACGCGGTTTGAATTAACGTCCTAACATAACGACCCACGCTGATAGCTAAAAATCATGAGACTTAACAAAGCGTTGGTGGATTCAACAATAGTCCCACAGTATTGCGACATAACTTCGAGAGCGCCCCTTTTTTTAGCTGTGGCACGCGTCACGAGAACATTTCCTCGACGCAAGCAAATGCAGTGCCTTGTCGCGCTGCAGCCTGATGAGGCTATCGTGAATTACCGCCTCGTCCAGACCAACTCGCATGAGCGTGGTGCCCGAAAGGGCCGGGGCGTCTCTGAAATGAAAACGCCCGGAGGTGATCCGGGCGTGTGATCCAAGTCGTGCGTGTGGGTGTGAGACAAGCGCGCACAACTCAAATCGGTACTTGGGGAATCTACCGTAGCCGATAGGGCCGAGTCAAAGAGCTGGCCCAAGGTAGACCGGGGCAAAGGTCCGGGAAAGTGAAGCTCAACGTGGGGTCTTTGCACGACCACGCCTGACGGCTCTACAGGGCTCTGCGACGGTCAGGAAGGGCTCCAGACCTGAGGTCAATCCTCGGGAATGGGGCTCGTCTGCCAGCCGGATACGAGATGCACAGTCAGGTAGCTACGGAGTCGAAATGTTTGAGGTAACCGAAGACTGGGTTAAGGCCTTTCAGAGTGGGAACGGAGGTTGGAATCGTGCTCAGTTGGAATGTATCGGAGTGGATTGGCCTCCCCGACAAGGTTGGATCAAGCGAGCGATTGGCCGGCAAATTAATGATGAGCAACGGCGGCAGTTCGAAGGGTTGCGGGGCCGAACGCTGGCAGTTCTCCGTCGAGAGAATCGACGTGTTCAGCCAGTGCCTCTTCCCACAACGCCTGCAGACTGCAGGGAACCTCGCTCCTTTGAAAGCGCTCCGGGTGAGCCAGCAGTAGTGCCAGGAACCGGTTCACGGTTGAGCCAATAAGCAAGATTGAGTCCTAAATGAAACACATCGAACTAACTCAGGGCCATATTGCATTCATCGATGACGAGGACTTTGAGCAAGTTTCCCGGTATCGCTGGCATGTAGCTATTCGAGGTCCGTTGATCTACGCAAGTCGGGGGCTTGTTATCGAGGGTCGCAGAACTACCCAGTATCTTCATCAGTTCCTGTTAGGAGCGAAGGAGGGTCATGTTATCGATCATTGCGATGGCAATGGACTGAATAACTGCCGCTCTAACCTCCGTTTCGCGACCACGAAGCAGAACGTACGTTCAAGGCACAGAACCTCCGGCTCCAGCGGGGCCGTGGGGGTATGCCTTGAGAAGTCCCGAACCCGGAAGCCTTGGCGGGCCTACATCTACGTAGATAGAAGGGCCAAGCACCTGGGCTATTTCCAGACTCGGGAACTTGCAATCAAAGCGCGTCATATCGCCGCCCGTGAATTTCACGGCGATTTCGCTTCATGCGCATAATCTTATATTAGCCGCTACTTATATACAACATGTCACGCCCTGCCTCTTACTTCGACCGTAAACAGAACCTCTGGACCCACGAACAGATGATGCAGAAGCTGAAAGAACGCTGTCCCCCTATCCGTTCCGAAGCCGTGCAGTCTCCGAAGGAGAAGTCAGTCCTCAAGTGGGGCAGGGCGGTAGTGGGTTGCACCGAGGTCAAGACGGAGTGCGGGCGCTACGCCTGCTCCAAGGTCACGAAAGAAGGCAAGACCACTTACGAGCTCTGGAAGGTGAATGAGGTTTCCGGTGGCAGCCCGATGACTCGCCTACATTTCGGACTCGACAACTTCCTCCAGGCACAGACGCTCGCCCAACAGGATGCCGACAAATGAAGTGGGACAAACCCAACGGCGCCGTCCAGCACACTTCGGATAAGCATTACTGCGTCATGCAGGCGACCGAAGAGAACTGGATTGCCTACGAACTGATCCAGAACGGCACCAGTCACGACCTGGGCGTGGCCACGACCGATCAACGGGCTCGCGCGCTGTGTGAGGCGCATCACAACCGGTTGGCCCCTGGGCAGACATGAGGGCATTACGACCCAACGCCGGTTTCTCGCGAGCGCAATGGCGGGTCATGCATGGCATCGCGATCGACGGTCGATTCCCGCGCTACGCCCGCCGCGAGTTGGAACGGTCACCGGGAGAGATCATGACCGAGCTGCGCGATCAACTCGAAACGATGTGGAAGCACTGGCCGGCGGAGTTCCGGTGAGCCTGCAGCGCTATGCGAAACGGCGGGATACGGCGGAGCCAGCTATTATCGAGGCGCTTGAGCAGGCCGGCTTTGACGTATGGCAACGCGATGAGCCCGATCTGTTTGTCCGCAATCCTTCCTGGGCACCGGGGATGGTGCAACTGCTGGAGGTGAAGACCGGGCGCGGCAAGAAGCTGACCGTGGCGCGGGATAAGCGTCAGGAAGCCCAACGAAACTTTATCGCCACCACCGGAACGCCTATCGTGCGCACGCCTCTGGAGGCGCTCAAAGCTATGGGAGTCGTCGCATGATTGATTGGGTCGATACCTCGTGCAAAGCCTGGGGTCGTTGCACCCGGTGGATTCTCTCGGATACGAACGAGGGCTATCCCAGCATGGATACCATTGCGCGGGCCCGCGGCGGGTATCTGGACATGAAAGGCACCGTGCTCTCGGCGAAATTCGGCGAGGTGAGGGTAGGGGAGGCGCTGGAAATCGCCCGGGCCATTGCCTCGGAGCCGTTCATGCCGGAGGCGCTCCAGGCGACGCTGTGGGCGCAATACGTGGTTCACGTCCCCTCGAAGAGCAGGGCCATCATCGTCGGAAATTACCTCTCGAGCACCGTATCGATTCCGGAGTACTGGCGGAATCTGGATCGCGCGCATCACTTCCTAGCCGGCCGGCTTCCCCATACGGCTCCACGTGGAACGAGTTGTTTCAACAACTTTCCCGTTGCGAGTCTCAACGGAACACGGTAGTTGTACAGCCCCAGAGCGTAGGCTCAAGAATTGTCACTAGCGCCCGCATATCGCGGGCGTTTTCATTTCTGAGGTGTTCCATGTCAGGCCCGACCAATCCCGCCGGCCTCAGCTTCACTGCGCCTACGCTTTACACGGACGGCACCACCATGCCCGCGGGCGAGGTGACGTCCTTCGACTACGGGTACGGCACTGCCACGGGCAACTACACCCGGGTCATCAACGATCCGACGATGAAGACCGTGGGCGGCAAGATCGCCGCTGCCGTTCCTCCGGATCTCGCCATCGGCCAGTGGTTCTCGGCGGCACGTTCGCGCACCAAGGATCTGGCCGTTTCGCCGTGGGGTAACGAAGTCCCTTTCGTCGTGGCCGCCAAGACCCCGGCGCCGATCACGGATTTCGCACTTGCCTAAGATCGTGGTGGCTCTACCTCTTAGGCAGGGGATCTAAGCCAACATGCAAGCTCTTCGGGTGAGGCATGGCCAAAATCCCGAAAGCCATCAGTGACATGAGCACGCTCTCGCGGGTCATCTTTGACCTGGATACGATCGCGCCCTCGGTCCCGGCGAACCTCACCGGGACGGCCATCAGCAGCAGTCGCATTGACCTCTCCTGGGCGGCCTCGACCGATGTGGGCGGCTCCGGACTCGTGGGGTATCCCGTCTACCGCAACGGGACGCAGATTGCTCAGGCGAGCTCCACGGCGTTCTCCGACACAGGTCTGACGGCCTCCACGGCCTATCAGTATCAGGTCGCCGCCCTTGATGGCGCCGGCAACATCTCGAGCACCTCGGCTGTCGTCAATGTCACGACGCTGGCCATTGTGGGGCCGCCGACGCTCTCCTGGGCTTATCCCACCGCGGCGTTGCTGGGCATCGCTGGGGTGCAGGATTATCCGAGCACAGCCTGGCCGACCTATGCCAAGTTCAACACGCTCATCATGGGCGGCTACTGGGAGGGCCACACCAGCCTGAACCGCCAGGCAGCGGTCACAGGAGTCAAAGCCGCCTCAACGCTGCCGATCAAGACGCTCGTATTTCAGTACATGAGCCTGAACGAGATTGACACGAGTGCGAACGGAGTTGCGTATGGTCTGTGGCGGACGGAAGTCCAGACGCGCAACTGGCTTTGCTATCTGGTAGGCGCTACCGGTACGCCGCTGCCATCCTTGGATGGTGCGCCCACGCAGGAAGTGCTCTATACCGATTACGCCGGGACGAATCCCTCGCTGGAATATCCGTACGAGTTCGGCGCGAAATATTGTTACAACGCCGTGCTGACCACCTCACGGGAAGTGAGATTTTCGAGTTTAAGCAGCGCATTGGTCGCGACCAATCTCGATGGCATTCTCCAAGATAACTTCCTGTGCGATCCCGGCATCAATGGGGACTTCAACCGGGACAACATTACTGAACAGAAAGGCTCGCCTACGGTCATCACGCCGTGGCTGCAGGCCGGTCAACGACGCTACTGCGATCAGATGCGCGTGCTGGCGCCCACTAAGTACGTCATGGCGAACTATGGTGGCGGCTATGGCGATGCCGGCACCGCCAGCGCGGGTGTGATGCAAAGCGTTCTGGATGGCGGCGTCTGCGAAAGCTTCATCGGCAAGAGCTGGTCACGGGATACGTGGCAGGGCTTCACCGGCATGATGGCGGCCTACTACAAGGCACTCGATACCGCCAAAAATCCACAGATGGTGGTATTTCAGGGCTCATGGCCCGACACCGCCTCGGATGGCAGCGCATTACCACGATTGCCGACCGCGAACGGCTTCCCGCCCGTCTATACCCTGCCACAATACAGCCGTTACATCGCCGGCTGCGCCTTTCTCGGCGGCGGTCAGTCTGCGGTCAACAAGTTCTCCACCGGCTATAGTTCGAATCTCGCGGATATCGTTTGGCCGGATGAATACGACCAGGCCGGCGCTGCCGCGCTCGGTTGGCTGGGCAATCCGCTGACCACTGCGAACGGCGTACGCCCTACCGGGCCGCGCTTCAAGGGCTGTTGGGTCCGCGAGTTCGATAACGGTGCGATCGTCGTCAATCCTTCCGGCAATGGCACGCAGACGTTCACGAGCACGGATCTACCCGGATCATTCAAGACCTTCGCGGGGACACAGGATCCGGCGGTAAACAATAACACGACGTTTACCTCCATCACTCTGTCAGAGCGTGATACGCGTTTTCTGGTGCGAGTCAATACCGGGCTGAACCATGGTGACTCAAAGACGATCACGGGCAGCGGGTTCCCCGCTACCATGCCGTCATTCGTCTTTGTGGGTGGCGCGGGTGGCGAAATCGAGAATGCCACGCTCGGCGCCACGCCAAGTTATGGAAATAACAATTTCGGGGGTAATGCTACTGCCGGCACCATGAACTGGACGCGCTGGCGCGACTCTAACCCAGGCGGCGGACACGACATTGTCTCGCTGAGTGATGCGACTCGAGGGAAAGTCGTCGGGCTCGTCAGCCCCGACACTGTGGGAGCGGAATGCGCCCAACAGATCGGCTTCCCATCATCGATCCCGACCAGCGGAAAGGTGATGTCGAAGGTCTGGCACCGGGCTTCAGTCAGCGGCAGCGTCGGCGGCGCCAATTCTCAGTACAAGTTCCAGCGCCTATCAGACAACATACAGGACGATGATCACAACATGGTCTTTACCATCAACAGTGGTACAGCCATGGCGTATTGCAACTCTGGAGGAGGTGGCGGCTCTGAGACGTTCTACCTGCCCTCCGGCGCGAACAATCCGCAGCTCAATGGAATCTGGCAGCGCTTCGAAACCAAGTGGGTCGCACCGTCTTCGAACGGTTCGTCCAACGGGCAATGTTATTATCGAGTCAGCCAGAACAATGCGCCGGCTTATATTGTCGCAAGTGCCTCCGGGACCGGCACGCTGCTGCAGAGCCAGCTCAATGCTTACGCGGCTGGAATCCACTGGGCCTACCTGATCTATCAGAACTGGTGGGGAAATGGGCTCTCGGCAGCTCATTTCGCGATGGACGATCACTTTGTTCAGATCGGCTCCTTTGCCTGTGTAGAAATCTGGAACGCGCCAACAGCAGCAGCTGCGACCATTCGCGAGATCCAGAAGCCCACGGCATGGTCGAGCACTTCGATCACGGTGCAGATCAACAAGGGTGGCTTGCCGGCGGGCACGTACTACCTGACCGTGCTGGCCGACAGTGTCGCCGACACTATTCTGGCTCAGCAGCAAATTACGCTGACGGGTAACTGATGACCGCCTCAACCCTCATCAACCTCGATTTCAGCGGTACGTTCTCGAGCGATTTCGATAAGGGTACGGGTTCGTACGCGGCCTATTCGAGCGGCACTTTGGTCATTTCAGGTCACGGTCTCGTGCTTGCCAAGACGAGCTGCGGGACTGGCGATAAGTGGATGCGCTTCACGATGCCGACCTTCACCTCCGACCAGGAATCGGTCGGTGTCGCGTGCGGCGATGGAAGTGGCACCGCATTGCTCGCCATCTTCAGCCGCGAGACAGCCACGCTCAATGGCAAGCTGTCACAGATGGCAGCGTTTACCGCCTACATCACCGAAGGAACGGACTATTCGCCCGTAAGCACGCCCATTACGTGGGTCAATCCGACGACTGTTCCATACGGGATCAGCTTCGAGGCGAGCACGGGGATCATTCGCTTCTGGGTCAACCCCACAGCCGCTACTCCCAGTGCAGTGAACTCGTGGGACGGTATAGACGCGACGTGTCAGTTTGTGAGTCCGGTGACCTTTACCACTTTCTCCCGGCTCGGCTTCGGGAGTTGGGATACCACGCCTCAGGCCAATGCTTTCGATAATTTCACCGGAGGCAACTTCGGTGGGGGTGGGGGTCCGAGCATCGCTGTATTGGCCTCGTCCTACCTTCTGCACCAGACTTAAAAGGTCACTATGTTCAAGATTCTCAAACAGTCGACCTCGGTGACGGTGCGGGTCGGGCCCTTCGTGTCCTCCACGGATGCCGTTACCAAACAGACCGCGCTCACGATCGCGCAGGCGGATTGCAGTCTGTCGCTGAACTATGCGGCCGCGGCTCAGAAGCACAGTGCGACGAGCGGCACGCACGACACCGGCGGCTGGTACTTCATTCCGTTCGACACGACCGATACTGGTACGGTGGGACAGTTGCAACTGGACATCAGTAAGTCCGGCGCACTCCCGGTCCGCGCTGAATTTACCGTCGTTCCCGCATCGGTCTATAACGCGTTGGTCGCCGGCACCGGAGTACTGAACGTCAACCTGTCCTCGATCAATGGCATCAACCAGGCGGCGGCCAATCTCGGGCTGTCGGCGTTCTCGATGCAGATAGGCACGGTGACGAATGCGGGCTTCACGCCCACGACGACGGAATTCGAGTGCAGTGACATCACTACCGCTGCAGGCAGTCACTGGGTCGGACGCACCGTTATTTTCACCGCCGGCACGCTCAATCAGCAGGCCGCCCGTATCACGGCCTATACACTGGTGACCGGGCGGGGTCATTTCACCGTCAGCGCGCTGACCTCTGCCCCGGCCAACACTGATACGCTCGTGATCGTGTAACATGTCCTTTCCAGCGCTCTACACCACCCTCGCGGTGTGGGGCGCGCCCGGGCCGTCCCCGACGAC
>Ga0068860_100000565_pt1 | contig 44766 bp, 32 predicted proteins | sample KBSSwiS32_FD_66597 | JGI IMG/M metagenome (GOLD analysis project Ga0068860, IMG submission 66597) | Switchgrass rhizosphere microbial communities from Kellogg Biological Station, Michigan, USA - KBS Switchgrass S3-2 | ecosystem: Host-associated > Plants > Roots > Rhizosphere > Soil ... | reverse complement strand
TGTCCGTGGATCAGCTGCTTGATGACTTTGAACGCGATGTTCAGAACTGGAGTTCGCAATGAAGGCCATCATCGAAGTAGCAAAGCGCGGGTCAGCCGTTCGTGCAGCTCGGCAGCAGATTGCGGCATCACGTCGGGGCCAAGCACCAGACTATCGCCTGAGCTTTGAATCGGCCCGGGCGCTCTTTGCTGATCTGACTCCGGCGCGGCTAAAGCTTCTGGGCACTCTTTCTCGCGTGGGACCTTGTAGCGTCTACGCACTGGCGAAGGCTGCGGAGCGAAACTACTCAAACGTACATACGGACATCGGGCGTCTCGAAGAGATTGGCCTAGTTGAGCGTACCGAAGAAGGCTCAGTGTCAGTGCCGTACGAGTCAGTAGAAATACTAGTGCCTTTGGCGCAGGTGGCAAGTGCTGCCTAATAGGCCTTAGCCAGAAAGAGAGAGAATGCCTACTCCATCCCAGCAAATCACGCAGGAAGTCGATGATCTTGTGACGCTCGGGGAGAAACTCGCCCGTGACGCGGCCCAGTCCCGCAATCATCTTGGTCCCGATCGCGTTCAAGAACTCTCGACAATCGCCGCTCGGATTGGCCAGGTAATCCGGCGTCTCTACGGCGACTCGAGTCAATATCAAGACAACTTGGAGCGCGTTCTCGACGAAAAGAACTTCAGCTCGATGCACGGCAACCACTGGCTACATGTGGCCTTACTTGTCGGAATCGTCAAAGGAGTCCAAAGCGACATTCACTCGGGACTCCTGAACGACTTTCGCGCCCTGGTGCAAGCGGAGATTTTCGCCGACTTTCTCGAAATGGCTGAGCATCTCCTCGACTTGGGATTCAAGGATGCTGCGGCAGTTCTTCTCGGCGGAGTTCTGGAGGACTCGCTCCGCAAGCTCGCGTCCAAGCACTCTGTTGCCGTAAACGGATCGAACGGAAAGCCACTCACGCTCGATCCAATCAACGTCGCTCTCGCGAAGGCCAGCGCGTATGGTCCTCTCGTGCAGAAGCAAGTCACTTCATGGGCAAATCTGCGAAACGACGCTGCACACGGCCACTACTCCAAGTACGACGAAGGCCAAGTGCGGCAGATGCTGCAGTTCGTACAGAAGTTCTGCTCCGACTTCTTGACGTGACTCGGAGCTGGCTAACAATCATGCTGCAGCCGACAAAGCCCGCCCTTGCTCGAAGAGTGCGCGGCGGCCAACAAGCGGCCGACGATGACCTGGCGGCCGGCCGCGAAGACGGCGTAGGTCGATCCAGCCGTTCAAACGGGTTGTCTGACACTTCCGGCCGGTCGAGCACGCGTAGAGCGGTACACTGTGTCCGGAGCCCTGAGGAAGATATTTGTCGCCGTGCCCCTTCGAGGCAGCCAAGCGGCGGGCAGTTGAGGAGGGTCAGAGGGGCAGGTAGATGACCTGATTCTCCACGTCGCCAAGTTGGCCCTCGTCGACGAACAGCAGGAGCTCCTCGATCGCATTGCCGACCGGCATTTGGAACGGCACCTCAATGACTCCTGGCATGGCGTCTCCGGCGAGGACGCGTTCGTACGCAAACGGCGGGATTGTCGCGATGTCGTGGGTGAGAAGGACGCGGCCCTCTGAGGCGGCCCAGGCCAGAATCACCGGATCTTCGGCGCCGATCAAGCCGGCATCCTGCACTCGGAGGGCGTCCAGCTTCGGCCGGCGGCGCAGAAGCCCCGCCAGAATCCGGTTGTCGAAGTTCTCGTCAACGAGGAAGCGCAAGGCGAGGAGCGCCCCGTCAGGCGGAACGCCGGGCGAGGAGCCGCTCGCGCAGCGTGCGGCGGCCGGGTTGGCTCGCTTCGATTTTCTGGCGCGCGGTCCTGCCGCGCGTTTCCTGCCGCTCCAGGTACTCTTCCACGGCGCGGGGGTGCTGCAGGTAGTAGGTAACCGTCGCGTAGACGTCCGCCAGCTCCAAGGTGGGGAAGCGGTAGGCGATCTCCTCTGCCGAGGCTCCTTCGTCGAAGGCGTGGACGACGGTCTCCAATGGTACCCGTGTCCTCCCGACCCGGATCGTGCCTCCGGCATCCGCCTGGAGCGGAAGGGGTTCATTTTCGAGAGGGAGAGCCATGGCGCCCCCATGATAGCTCGAACCGTGAGGCCGCCGACTAGCGACCTAGGCGCCGGCCAAGGCCCCGTCAAAGTCGCCGGCTGATCCAGAACGTGGAGAACATCAAGGCCAGCACCGCCTGTCAGCCGGCGGCGTCTGAGATCGGCCCAACGGGCCGGGAGAGCCCAGCCCAGGGCTGAGGCCGAAGGCCGATGCCTGGGGAAGAAACGATCCGCCCCCCGCGGCCTGAAAGGTCGCAAGAGATCTCCGGCATCGGCTCGGCTCTCGGTGGAGGTCGGGTTTTCTAGCGACCTTTCAGGCCGCTTTTCCGCGGGGCCTGTCTACCCAGGGCATCGGCCTTCGGCCTCAGCCCTGGGCTCAGTTCTCCCGGCCTTTCAGGCCGCGGAAGGGCTGACGTTCCGTCCCGTTGCTGGAGATTGCACCGACAAGCCTTTGCTGACTTTGACGGGGTCTTGAGGCGCCGACGGCGCCGATCCAGCCGTTCAAACGGCGGGCTGTCTGACACTTCCGGCCGGTCGAGCACGTAGTAGCGATCGCCATGACGGCGAATCAGAGCCGAAAGCGCCTCGGCGCGCCCGCGGACCTGTGACTGCTCTGGCGGCGTCGCGGGTTTCGTGAGGTAATCTCTCACCCTCCTATGAGCAAGCGCGGAATCGACGATCCGGAGTCCGAGGCCTACGAGGAAGATGCGCGGGCGCTCGAACGCGAGCTGGCGGCCGTCGTGCGCCGGGTCCTGGCCGAGGAGTTGGAGAAGCCGGAGTTTCGCCGCAAGCTAGAGGGCACGGTCGCAAAGGCGATCCGCGAACAGGTGGGGGCGCAGAAGCGGGCGCTAAGGGAAGAGGGAGAGGGTCTGCGGCGGACGCTCGGCTCGGGTGCCCGTGCCGGACAGGAGGAGGACCTCCTCAGGGGCGAGCGCGGCCCGAAACCGGTGACGAGTGGGAAAACCGCGGGCTGGGGCGAGCGGCGCGAAGAAGGCAGCTGGCTGCCGCGCCGGTTCCGCGACCAGAGCTGGATCCCCTGGCTGCTCGGCGGCTGCCTAGTGCTGATCGTGGCCTGGGGCGCTTGGTTCGCGATAGAAAAATTCCGTCCGCGCTCCGAGGAGAGGGTCGCCTCCTCCTCAAACGATCTGGGCGATTCCGCCGGTCAGGCGGCAGGGACGGCGCTCGAAGGCGAAAGGCCGGACGATCCGGCGGCAACCGACGACGCCCCTCCCGCGGCCGGTGCGCTCGATGCGATCTGGCTGCGCGAGATCCGCGCCGCGGAAGGAACGTTGGCCGCAGGCTCGCCATTGTTCGCTTCGACGCCGCAGACGCAGCTTGATTGTTTCTTCCCCCAGTCGACGCGCGACCGGCTGGAGCGACGGGCCGGCCAACTCGACGGCGACCTTGCGAGCGATTTCGACGTTTGCGTCCGGCAGAAATATCCACTCGCTTCGAAGACGCCGAACGCCGGTGTCTTTGCCGCGCAGACGCTCGCCAAGAATCTCCTGCTGCGCAAGTCAAGCTCGGGTCTCCCCTGGTGCTCGAACGCCGATCTCGGCGCGGTTCAGCTTTCCCGCTTCAAGCCGGACGGGTTGACCGGGCCGACCACTTTCACCGTGCTCCGGGCCGTCTTGCCCTGTCTGGGCATCAAAGGCCTGGCGTTCGATGGCCAGAGCCCGGTCGAGGCGTACCTCGCCCTCTCCTACACGGCGCTGGGCGAGATCGCCCGCTTGGCGCCCGAGGGCTAGCGCGCACGGTGAGCACACCTGCCGACTTCCGCCTCGAACAGGCGATCTACGGTTCCCGCTCCGGCGACCGCGACTACCGCATCCTCGCGGCATCGCCCGGGGTCGCCCGGGCGGATCGCGACCTGCTCGAACAGCACGCCAACCTGGGCGGCAGCGCGCTCACGGGAGAGCGGGTCGAGCCGATCTATGCGGCGTTTCCGCTCGACCCCCGGAGCGGCCGACATGCGTTTACCCGAGCGGTCGTCCTTGGTCGGGGCGGGCGGGGCAACGACTATCTGGTCCACGCGCTGATCCTAGGGCCGGCTCTGCTTCAGACGTTGCGCGGCGATCTCTTCCTGCTCGACGACGCGGGGCTGTTCGGCGAGAGGAAGCCCGAAGGGGAGGAGCTGCCGGCTCCGGATCTCGACTCAGGCCGCTGGGAGCTCGCCTCGCGCCGCCTGTGCGGCGCCGACCGCCCCATGGAGGTCGGGCTCGAGAACCTGGCGCCGCTGCTCGCCGCGCTCGCGGAGGGTCCGCTAGCGGTACAGGTCTCCGAAGGAACGCTCGGCTTGGCGCTCTGTCGCGCCCTGCTCTCCGCCCTGCCGCCCGACGACCGGGTGAGCCTCGCTTTTTGCAGCCGCTTTTGCCAACCGCGGACATTGCCGTACCGCTTTTCAGCGTTCGTGCCGGAGGATCGTCCGCTCGCCGACCGTTATCTGCGCGGCGCGGTCCGTTCGCTCGCCGACGCGGGCGACGGCCCGATCGCGCGCTGGCTCGCGGCGGCCAAGGGGCGGATCGAGCCGGTGTCCGGCCTGTCGCTGCTGCGCGATCCGGAGCGTGCGGTGGCCCAGGTGCACCTGTTGCAGACCCTGCCCGAGACGGGTGTGCGCCGGGCGCGCTCCCGGGGAGAAGACGACCCTTTACACCGGGCGACCGAGCAGGTCTTGGAGATCGCGCGCCACCCGGCCAACGCCGCGCTTCCCCGCCTGGGCGGCCAACTGCTCGGTATTCTGGCGCACGGCCTCGAACAGAGCGCCACCGCGGCGCTGGGCGCGGGCGACCCGGCGGCGCTGTTCGCGGAGTGCGGCAAGACGTTGGCCCAGGCGCCGGCCCGCGAGTTGATCGACGAGCTGCGCGCCGGCTCGGGGGTGGCCGCGCAAACCGCTGAAATCGCGGTGGCGCTTTCGACGAGCGATCCGGCGCCCTTTCGCGCGATCCTCGGCCAGGTAGATCTCGCCTCCTGGCTGGAAGAGCTGCTGGCGCGCGCGCCCGGATTCGCCCTGCCGTTTTTGGCGCTCGCCTTCTCCCGCTGGCGGGAGCTGGACGGCAACGCCGCGCTGCCGGGAATCATGGCCCTCCTGGCCGGTTTGCCGAGCGACGTGCCGCTCAATCCCGCGCTCGCCGCGATCGAACGAGCGGCGCCCGCGGTGGCGGGCGCATTGGCCGCCGAACGCAGGGCCTGGTTCCGCTCCTATCTGAAGTTGCTGCTGCCGTGGCTCGGCTCGCGGGTTCCCGCGGCGCTCGCGGCTCGGCTCGCGGGGCAGGAAGGGTTGCTCGAAGAGATGCCTGCCGGAGATCTCGTGCCCCTGGTGCCGGAGCTGGCGGCGAGCTTTCCCCAGCTGCTGGATCGCGACCGCCTCGCGGCCCTGCCCGACCCGGCGCTCGAATCGTTCGTCGAATGCGCCGCTCGCGGGCTCCGTCTCGCCTCCGATGGGGGCGACGGCTGGGACTTGGAGCGCAACCCTGAGCGGGCGCGGCTCGCCGAGCGGCTGGCCGTTCGATCGGCGGAACGGTTGGGCGGGCGTCTGAGCCCGGAGCTGGCCGGGCGCACTCTCGCGCTCGTCCGGGCGGCGGCCGGCCGTGGGGAGGTCGACGGGGCTCCTTTCCGCTCCGCGCTCGTGGCGCTGCTGCGCGCCCATCCGGCGGGGCTCACGGCGCCGGCGGCCCGCGTGGCGGCGCGATGGCGCCGCAGATGGAGCCCGCTGCCTGCTTTCGAGCCGCGCGAGCTGGCGGCGATTCGTGCGCAGGCGTGCCGGGATGCGAGAGAATCCGCGCCGCGCGGGGCGGCCTGGCCGGTGCTGATCTGGTTGGCGGCCCTTGCGCCGGATGCGTCGCCGGCCGGACGGATCGCTTGAGGTTGCGGTCTTATCTATGAGATCGAATCGGAGGGATCGATGATCACTTGCCCGGAGTGCGGCACGCTGAACTCCGCGGGGACCGAGGTCTGCCAGCACTGCGGCGCGGCGTTGGGTCTTGCCCGATCAGGTGGGGTACCCGGTCCGAGCATGGATGCGGCGACCCGCGCGTTCGTCCCGCCCTCGCCTCCGCCTCCGCGGCCGGCGCCCTCCGCCGCGCCGGAACCGGCGGACGAAGAGGGCGAGGCGCTCGACCCGAATCATCTGGAGACCTTCACCGCCTACGGCGAGAGCCGCCGGATCGTCACCGTGATCGGTTTCGGCGCGAGCGGCAAGACCTTCCTGATCAACCGCCTGCGCGACGCGCTGCCGCAGGGCGGGCGGTGGACGACCCATCCGAGAAAGCAGGAGACGATCGAAATCACGCCCGAAGGGCTATGGCTTACCGAGGTGAACCCGGCGCGGCGCGGAGCGGGCAGCCCTTACGTGCTGGTCGACTGCGCGGGGGAGAGCTTTCAGCGTGCGTTCGACGAGCAGTCGACCCGGGCGAGCCTGTCCGGGATCGGGGTCCGCTCCTACCTGACCGCCCTGGCCTGCGCGAGCGCCTACGTCTTCGTGATCGAGGCGGAGCACCTGGCCCAGGCGGCGGGCGGCACCGCCGCCGAGCGGGCAAAGGTGGCCGCCCTCTCCGAGTCGTTCTACGACATCATCGACGCCATCCGCCTCGCCAAGGCGGGGCTCGCGCAGCTGGGACCGAAGGGGTTTCTCGCCGAAGGGATCTCGAAGGCCGAGCTGCGGAACGTGCGCGCCCGGCCGGGGCAGCGCCTGGTCGAGCCGCTGTTCGTGGCGCTCTCCCAGGCCGACCGGCTGGACGCGATCGAGCCGCTGGACGATCCGCTCTCGTTCGGGCTCGCCGGTGTGCCGGTGCTCGCGGCGGCGATCGAAAACCGCTTCGCCCGCTTTCGCTTCGACTTCATCAGCTCGTTCTTCGGCCACGAAGGTCTCGATGGCCGCGTCGATTACGAGCGGCCGCACTACGGCGTGGTCGAGATGTTCGATTGGCTCGACCGCCAGCTCGACGCGCGGCGCGACGGTTGGAGCGCCCGGCTGGCCGGCGATCTCGACACCTCGTGGCCGCTCTGGCTGCGGCGCCGGGTGGATGCCGCTGCGCGTCCGTTCTCGCCGGCGCTCAAGGGAGCGCAAGGTTGAGCGACGACCGCTTCGCAAAGGTGCAGAAGCGCGCCGCGGCGTTCGCCTGGACGGTTGCCCTGGTCGTGATGGCGCTCTCGGCGGCCGGCTTCTTCGGGCTCCGCGCGTATCTTGCCCACCGGGCGCTCCGGCTCGACGGCAATCCGTCCCCGCTCGCCACCAGCCTCGCCTGGCCCTGGTCCGATTTTCCGGCGACGACCCCGACGGAGCGCTCGCGGATCGAACGCGAATTTCGAATCAAAGAGCCGGTGCTCGCCGCGCGCGTTCTGCCGTGGGTCGAGATTCCGGAAGCCCCGGCGCTTCGTCCGCCGAGCGGCGAGGCGAAGACCGCGCTCGAAACCGCTCTCGCCGAGATTCGGTCGCTGCCCGATCCGGCGGAGGACAGCGCCGCGGAAGATCCGGATGCCCTGGAGCAACGGATCGACCGCGGCATCGACGCGCTTGGCCTGGCGCGCCGGAGCCAGCCCGGCTCGTGGCAGGTCGATTACGACCGCGGCGTTCTGTATCTGCGGCGGGGCAATGCGCGGGCCGCCGTGCGCGAGCTGGAAAGCGCGAGAAAGACGATCGACCGGGCGATCCGCGCGGCCGCCGGCGGTTGCGGCCGGACGGTGCTGTACGAAGCGAGCGTGCACACCCGCTACGCGCTCGGACACGCTCAGTTGCGCATCGCCGGAGCGGCCGGAGATGGCGACCCAGCTGGAGCCGGAGCGTCGCGCGATGCCGCGATGAAATTCCTCTCCTGGTCGCTGGTCGATCTATACAACGCGACCGACGAGTGCCCTTCGGCGTTTCCGCAGGCGGCGGGCGCGCTCCAGCTCTTCCCGCTCGCCCCGACCGGTTTGTCGTCCGGCGCGCTCGCGAGCGACTTGATCGGCGGTTATCTGGCGAGCCCCGGATTTCACCGCAGCGAGGAGCGGCCGACGGCGATCTCGTGCGATCCGCTGCCTAGATCCGGGCGCGACGAGAAGAGCTATCGCGACCGCAGCTTCTGCCGCAGCCTGAAGCGTTCGGCGGCGCCGTTCGACCGACTGTTCCGCGAACGGTTCGATCGGTTCTACAAGGGGGTCGCCAAATCCTGGGAGGAGGAGAACCTGCTCTGGGCACTGTCGAACGCGGTCGATTGGACGGCGGAAAATCCGACCGCGAGCCTCGACGATCCCTACCTTCTATATAACCTCGGCGCGCTGCTCGCGCAGCTCGGCGAATTCGCGCAGGCGGCTAGCTTCCTTCGCCAGGCCCAGGAGAACGCCGAGGCGCTGCCGCCCGCGGACGGGCAACGGCTCGACCGGCTCGCCGCGGCTTGCGCCGTGCTCGCCGGGACCAGCCCGCGCGCCGGCGCTCCCGCGCGGGGCGAGCCGAGCCTGCCGCGCGCCCTGTTCCGCAAGCTCTACCCGCCCGAGCGGGAGATCGAGCTGCCCGGCGGCGTGCGGCCGGTCGAGTTTCGGCCGGTCGGGGCGGGGTTTACGCCCACCGCCGAGTCGGCGCTCGACGACTGGCTGTTTCTCCACCTCTGGCGGAGCCTGCTGCGCAAAGGCGAGCTGTCCGCGTTCGAACGGGAGTACGCCCGGGCCCTTTCCTTGAAAGGGATCTCGCGCGACTTCTTCGTCTCATGGCGCGCCGACATGATGTCCGCCTTGGGGAACCGGGCGCTCGCCCGCGCCGCTCTGCTCGCGCCGGCCGAGCCGCACAAGGCGCAGGCGATCCGGCGATTCATCTCGGACGATCCGGCGTTTCCGTCCGGGGTGAGACACCAGGCTCGCGGCGGGCTGTTCGGCGAGATCGGCTGGTTTCTGCGCACCGCCTGGCCCTGGGCGGCGGAGCTTCTGCTCGCGCTGCTGTTCGTCGCGTCGCCGCTTGTCGCACGGAGCCTGGTCGTCGCCCACCGGCGCGCGTTTGCCAGCGCCTACGCGGCGGGACGCAGCCGCGACGCGCGGCGCGTCGGCCCCGCGGTATAGGCTCCGGTTTTATAGGCTCCCATCGTCCTCATGCTCTCCTCGGTCGTCTTCGCCGTCTCGATCGCGCTGCTGCTGGCCCTGTGGGTGCTCGCGGCGCGCGGCGCGCGGCGGGGGGAGACCGTAGGCCCGACGCTTCAGGCGCTCGCCGCGGCGGTGCCGCCGCTGCTGCTCGCGGGAGTGGTGCTGGCGGCGCAAGCTCACTTCGGCGATCTGCGCGTTTCGCTCGAAGGGCTGCGGTTTCGCTTCGACCCGACCGCGCCGCGGACCGTGCGGGTGGGCGGCGCCAAGGAGCAGGACGCGCTGGTCATACCCGGGTTGCCGCCGGGGTTCCTTACCTTCGCTTCGCAAGGGGGCGAGATTCGGATCGATCTCCATCCCGATGCCGGCCCGCCGGCCGACGGTGACGGCGGCACGCCGCGGCTTCTGTTCGGCGCGCTACGCGCGCGCGGGACTCGGGCCTGGACCTGCCGGATCTGGCCCTGCGCCACCGAGCCGTTCTTCAATTCCGTGGCGCTCCACGAGGGGGACGGGGTCGAGATCCCGGGGGTCGAGCCGCTAGTGTTCGAAGAAGGTCGGCCGGGTCTTGCCGCACCAGCTGCCCCCGGCGGTGTCGGAGCCAAGCGGCCGAGCCTCCCCTCGCGCGAGGGGCCGCTGGGATTCGGGATCGGACGCGAGCTGCCGCCGGAGCTGGCGCTCTTTCCGCTGCGCGACATCGCCGCGGCCGACCCCTCCCGCCCGGTGCTCGGGGCGGGCGGCCGGCCGCTCGGCGGTTTCGCCTACCGCGGCGGCGGCTACTTTCGGCGCGACGTGTTTCTTACTCTCACCGAGCCGGGAGTCCGCGTGGTGCCGAAAGACGGGGCGCCGGTCGAGTTCCGCTCGACGGTCGCGACTCTTCGCCGGGGGGAGACGCTTCGTCTGTCGCTCTACCGGATCGATTTCGAGGAGGCCGCCGCTCCGGAGGCGGGTCCGGTTGGCGCCTGGGCGCATCTCCTCGCGGGTTTGAGCGGCGGCGATCGGCTCCATCCGCCGAGCCGCGCGCAGGAGCGGCGGAGCTTCCGCGCCACGTTCGAACGCGATGGTTATCTCCGGCTCGATTTCGACACCCCGACCTACGTCCAGATCCAACAGAGCGATCTCGCCGAGCTGCGCCGCCGCGCGCGGGCGGACGGCGGCAAGGCGCTGCTTTCCCTCGCGCCGGAGCGCTTCGCCCTCTACGCCGGAGCGGGGGAAATGCTGCTGTCGTTCGCCGCGATCGGCGAGCCGCTCGGCGCCGAGCTGTTCAGCCGGATCGAACCGCCCGCGGGCGGGGGCGCCGCGGACCCGCTCCGGGTCACCACTCACTCCGGCGCGCGCACCTATCCGCTCGGCTCGGCGTTTCCGCTCGGCGAGGATTCGGCGGCGATCGTGCGCGTTTCCCGGCTCGGCGTTCCTTGGGGCGCCCTGCCGCTCGCTGCCGCCTTGGCGCTCGCTTCCGCGCTCGCCGGCGCGCCGTTGCGCCGCCGGTTGCTGCCGTTCGTCGTGTTGACCGGCATGGAGACCCTGCTGGCGCTCCGCGCGCTGATCGCTTACGAAGGGGCGTATCTCGATCCCGCCTCCTCGGCTTCGGCCTGGGCCTCGCTCGCCATCCTCGCGCTCGCCCCGTTCGCGGTCCAGACCGGGCTCCGTCTCGCGCTGCGACGAGAGGACGAAGCTGTGTCAGGGGATCGGGTGGCAGCGCCGAACGGCCGCTTCGGAGGACCTGCCGGGATCGCCTACGCCGCGGTCGCCCTCTCGGCCGCGACGATCGCGCTCGCCCGCGCCGGGGTCGATCCGCTGTCGATCGGTTTGGCGTTGGCTCTCGCCCTCGCCCTGCCCGCGATCTTCGGCCTTTGGCTTCTGCCGCGCCTCGCGCGGCCGTTCGCCGCCGCGGCGGCGGATGCGGGAAAGGCGTTTCGGGCCCTGCTCTGGGTCGCGGGCAGCCTGCTGGCTTGGCGGCTTTTGACGCTCTATGGCTTCGGTTGGAAAGAGCGGATCGACCTCGGACCCCGGTTCGCGGTGAGCATTCTCTACGTGCCGTGGGCGCTGCTCGCGGTGGCGCTCGCCTGGCGCGAGCGGGAGCGCTGGCGCGGGGTGACGAGCTTCTGGCTGCTGCTCGGGGTGTTCTTCGCCGCGGTGCCGTTTCTCGCCCGCGACCTGGGGTCGATCCTGATCTTCTCGCTGCCGCCGCTCCTGCTGTTCGCGCTGCCGTTCTTCGAGCGGCCGAGCTTGAAGAACGCCCTCCTCTTTCTGCCGCTCGCGCTCGCCGTTCTCTTCTATGCCCTGCTGCCGGCGATCCCGAACTGGCGCTCGCTGCCGACCTACGCCGAGGCGCGCGAGGACCCGGCGAAGGCGGAGGAACTGGTCGAAAAAAAGGTGGCGGTGAAAAGGAACGACCTCCGTTTTTGGAGCCGCCTGGCCCCGGAGGAGCTGAAACGGGTCGGCACGACCGAAGCCGAAGGTTTCTTGACCGTGATGGAAAACCTGCGCGCCTACTCCGCGCGCGGTCCTTTCGGGCGCGGCTACCTCGCGGTGCCGCTGTCGTCGCCGCTTGCCGCCACCCATTTGAACGACAACCTGAGCGCGGTCCACCTGCTCGGGCCGTTCGGTTGGGTCGGCGCGCTCGCGTTGCTGCTGCTGTTTTGCGGTTGGATCGCCGCATCGGTCGCCGGGGCGCCCGCGGCGCCCGACCTCGGCGCTCTCGCGCCGCGTGCCGCCTGGGGCCTGCTGCTGCTTTGGACGCTTTCGTTCGCCGCGCTGTACATGTTGTCGGCGAACGTCGAGCTGCTGCTCTTTACCGGCAAGAACATCTACTTCCTCGCCGCCTCTTCCCTTTCGGATGCGGTCGAAGGGTCGCTGCTCGTCCTGCTCGCCCTCTGGGCGCTCGCCCCCGAGTCCGCACCCGCGGCGGCACCGGTCTCGGTTGAAGAAGCCGCGGAGGAACGTTCATGACAACGTCGGGCCGTCGCGCCGCGCGGGCCGTGCTTGGCTTGATCGGCCTGTGGCTCGCCGCCTGGTGCGGCCGGGTGATCTACCTCGGGGCGACGCGCGGCACAACGCTCCCGGCCTACCACGATCCGGAAGGGTATCGGGAGACGGCGGAGCTTTATACCCATCACGGCTGGCTGCGCTACGAGCCGACGACGCGCACGATCGAGCTCGATCCGAAGTACCGCGGTACGCCGATCGAGGAGCTTTACCTGCGCTCCCACCTGGCGGGCGACGTGGCCGATTTCAACGCCGGGGAGCGGGCGATCTTCTCGGTCGAAAACGACCAGATCTTCGGTCTCGACCCGTCGCGCCACCGGATCGCGCTGCCGTTTTCCGAATCGCGTTCATGGACCGGCGCGCTCACTTACCGCCTGACGGAGACCCGGATCGCCGAGCTGCGCGGCGGCGGCGCGGCGATCGAGCTGGTTGGTCCGACGGCCCCTTTGCGCGGAATGGAAAACCCGCCCGAGATCACCCTTCGCTCCGGCAGCGACGACGGTGCCCGAGGTACCTCCGGAGGCGCCGCGACCCATGAGGCCGCGCGCGCGGTGCGCGCCGAGAAGGTGAAGCTCACCGGCCGGGGCGGGGCGTTCCTCGGCACCGTCAACCGGCTCGGCGACGCGCTCCTGTTCAACCACCGGAGCCAGGCGGCGGGGGTGGAGATTTCGGTGAGCGGCGACGAGATCCGCCAGGGGAGCCACGCGCGGCTCGACTCGGGAGATCTGCTCAAACTCCGCTGGCGCCTGGGAGGTGGCGGGTCGCAGTACGCACTGCTCTGGAGCTCCGTTCTTGGGCCGGCGCCGCCGATCTCGATCTATCGGCCGATCAACGGCCGGTTCCGGCGGATTCCCGAGCGCCCCGATCCGCCTTTGGCGAGCGACGTGCTGGCCGCGATCGATACCGCCCTTCACCGGCCGCCGCCCGAGGCGCCTACTCCGGGCAGCGAGCGCTTCGACCTGGCGCTCACGCTCGACTCCAAGATCGAAGCCGAGGTGCAGCGCCAGCTCGACGCCTACGCCCAGAGCTTGCGCGGACGGACCGAGCCGCCGTTTCGGGCCGCGGTCACCGTGATGGACGCCACGAACGGCGAGCTGCTCGCGCTCGCGAGCTATCCGACCGCCGAGCAGCTGGGCAGTTACGGCGACGGCGACCGTTCCCGCCAGCGCTGGCTGCGCAACCACAATTTCTCGCGGCTGCCGATCGGCTCGGTGGCGAAGATCCCGTTCGCGGCGGCGATTCTCGATCGCGCGCCGTTTTTGGCCGACTTACGCGTCCGCGGCTATGCCGAGGGTAAGTTCACCCAGCTGCTCGGAATCGCGCTCGATCCGCCGCTCGAAGATCACGCGATCGGCGGCGGCGGGGATGGCTGGATCGATTTCGAAGAGTTCATCGAGCACTCGTCGAACAAGTACGGCGCCACGCTGCTGACGCTCGCGACCGGAGTGGACGAAGCGCAGACCGGCCTGTTGCCGCCGGTGGGCGATCCGGAGATCCCGGAGCAGCTCGATCCGGAGGAGCGTTTTGCGCTCGGCGGTGAGGTCCACGACCGGCGCCCGAGGCTCAACCTGCCGATCGTCGCGAACCGGGGCGCGTTGGACCCCGAGCTTGCGCGGCTCGCCGCCTGCGGCCGGATCATCACGCTCGAGCACCGCGATTTCGCCGCTTCGCTTCGCCGCCTGTTCGGGGTGCCGTTCACGACCAAACACTCGGCGACGCGCTGGCCCGCGGGGGAGGGCGACGACCTGATCGACACCAGCATCTGGCGCCCGGTGCTCGTCCAGCTCTACGGCGAACAGCTGCCCCGCGAGACGACGTTCCGCGGCGCCTCGCCCGAGCGCGAAAACCTGGCGCTCAACCTGATCGACGACTACCGCCGCGAATATCTGACGCTGGTCTTGGGAGGAGGCGAGTCGACCTGGACGATGCCGCGGATCGCGAGCGTCTTCTCGCGTCTGGTGACCGGCAAGAAGATCGACCCGCGCCTGGTCGCCCGAGTCCACCCGGAAGGGGAAGACCCGGCGGCGACGCCGACCGCCGAGCGGAGCCGAAAGGGCCAGGAGAAGCTCGCCGATCTCGACCTCGCTCCCGCCACCCGCCAGCGCCTGGTCGACGCGATGACCCTGGTCGCCGGGCCGGGCGGCACCGCGAGCGCTCTGGCGCCGCAGTTGCGCGCGCTCGATCGGCGGCTCGCCGCCCGCGGCGAGGTGCTCGGCTTCTTCTCGAAAACCGGCTCGCCCGACAACACGAGCTATGTCTCGACCTCGCTCGCCCGCGCGCTCGATACGCTGATCGCCCGCCGCGCCTTGACGCTCGATGCGACGGACCGGATCGTCTATCGCGACTCCGGTCCGGTCGATGCCGATCGGACGGAAGAGGGGCGGGCCACGCGGTCGCTCGCGGCGCTTCAGGCGCACCCGGACGATCTCAAGGTCCTTCGCCGCTATGGCGTCGGACCGCGCTCGGTCATCCAGGCCTGCGACAGCTGGAACGACAGCCGGCCGGAGGATCGCGTCCAGTTCGAACGGCGCGGCGGCCGTCTGGTGCGCGCGCTGCGCCGCCGCGAGATCGAAGCGGTGGGCGCCGTCTACGTGTTCACGATCGGGGTATGGGACGCCGCGGCAAGGCGGGGCGGGGGAGGGGCGGAGCTTGCGAAGGTCGACGTCGTCGCTCACCCGCCGAAGCGGGCGCTCACCGTCGCGATCGTCATCGAAGGGCAGGGCAAGGGGCCGACGATCGCGGTCCCGTTCGCAGGCAAGCTGATCCAGGAGGTGCTGATCGATGCGCTCGACGCCGGTTGGTGATTCCTCCCGTGGCGTGGTCCTTGCGGTCGTTGCGCTGGGCCTCCTCGCGGCCGCAATCGTGCTCGACCTCGGATATTACACGCGGCGGGGAACGCTCTCGGGCGGCACCGCGGTCGCGGCGGGTCGGGAATCCGAGCTGGGGCGCAACCGCGCGGTGGTGAAGATCGTTCCCGAGATGGCTCTGCGCCCCGGCATCCGGCCGACGTTGGCCGATGCGATTCGATTCTTCGGTTTGGAGGAGGAGACCCTGCGTTGTGCCGCTCAGGCGACCGCGGGCGAAGACGAGCTCGACGAACGTCGCCTTCAGACGCTCGGGCGCCAGCCCCGGGCGCTCGGCGACTCGGTCACGCTCTGTCTCGACTAAGCCGGCACATAGAACGTCAACCGCTGTCCTGTGCGCAGCGCCTCGCCCTCGTCCATGCCGTTTGCCATCCGCAGGCTCTGGACCGAGACGCCGAATTTGCGGGCGATGGTGGCGATCTTGTCGCCGCGGCGGACCTGGTAGGTGCGGGTGCGGTAGCCGCGCTGGGGGTGGAGGGTGAGCTTCTGGCCGATCGTGAGGGAGGTGCCGGAGAGGTCGTTCCAGCGCATCACGTCGTGGGTTCCAACCGCGAACAGATCGGCGATCTCGGACAGGGTATGGCCGCGGCGGACGGTGAAGACGATCGTGTGCTTGGATTTTGCGCCCACGCCACTTTCGGCCGACCGGGCGGCGCCGCCCGCCCGCCCCGAGGCGACCACCAAGGTCTGGCCGACCTGGAGCCGGTAGGGTTTCCGGAGCTTGTTCCTCTGCGCCAACTCCAGCGGGCTCGAACCGAACTTGTCGGCGATCTCGGACAGCGTGTCGCCGCGCCGGACCTTGTAGCGGGTAGGCTTCTCCGCCGGCCGTTCCATCGCGAAACGGATCTCTTCCGGCCCGGACGACGTGGGTAGGTCCGCGGGCAGCGCGGCCAGGGCGACGCTGAGCTTCTCGCCCGTGCCGCGCGGCACGTAGAGCGGGAAGTTCTTTCCGGGAGTCCAGTCCGAGACCGACGAGATCTCGGTGTTGGCGGCGCGCAGATCCTCGACCGAGACCCCCGCGAGCTCGGCTAAACGGGCGAGGGGCTGAAGCGCCGCGACCTGGACAATGTCGAACCGGCTGTCGATCTCCGCATCGCTCGGCAAAACGAAGCCGAAGCGCGCGGGGTTCGAGCCGATCACCGCGGCGGCGAGAATCCGCGGAATGTACTCCCGCGTCTCGGTCGCGAGGCAGCCGCGGATCTCCCAGAACGTCCGCTTCTCGAACGGATCGTCGATCTTGCGCAGGCAGGAGACGATCTTGCCTTCCCCGGCGTTGTAGGACGCGGTCGCCAGCAGGAAGGAGGGCGAGCCGAAGATGCTGAGCAGGTCGATCAGGTACTCGGCGGCGGCGGCCGTCGATTTCCGAACGTCGGAGAAATCGGCGTACTCCGTGAGGCCGTAGCGGTGCCCGGTCTCGGGGATGAACTGCCAAAGCCCCGCGGCGTTGGCGTGGCTTTGGGCACGCGGGCTGAAGCCGCTTTCGACCATTGCGATGTACCCGAGCTCGATGGGCAGGCTGCGGGCGGCGAAGATCTCGCTGATGACCGGCCAATACTTCCTTTTGCGCAGGTACGCCCGCTCGTAGAACTCGCGACCGCGACCGCGGTAGAAATCGACGTAGCTGTGGGTTTCGGTCACCAGCTCGGGGAGGGTCTTTTCCCCCGGCTCGCTCTCGCCGAAGCGGCGGAGGATGCGCCGCACCTCCGTGTCGATGTAGGTGGCCTCGGCCTTTTCGGTCGGCTCCTTCGCGCGCACCCGCTCCAGCTCCTGGAATACGGTAGGGAGGTCGTAGCGGCGCAGCTCCTTGGGCAGCCCCGGCTGGAGGACGGCGAGGCCCTGCTCCTTCCAGTACTCCGGCATGTCGGCTCCGAGCAACAGGATGCGCGCGCCGTTCAGGCTCTCGTAGGCCGCCGGGTAGTTGCCGCGGGCGTAGGAGCCGAGGCCCTCGACCGACCACTGCATGGAACGATCAATGATCTCGCGGGTCGACAGCGCCGCGGGCGTCGCCGCGAGGTTCGGATCGGCGCCTGAAGCAAGGGCGGCCGGCGCCGCGGGGGCCGGAGGTCCGACGGGTTGCGAAGCGGCGGCGCTTGCGGCGGCGATATCGCTATAGGAAACTCGAACGGGTTGAACTTTGGGGTTGGAGCTGCAGGCGACGGCGAGCGCGGGGAGGAGAAGTACGAAATAGGCTCGAACCGTCAAGGTCATCTTCGGCTTCCTCCCCGAGTGTGGTGTTCGGATGTGGCCTCAGTCCAGAGAGCCCCTAAGGTAAGCCAGCGGGCCAAAGCTTTGCAAGCGATCTCAGGTGGTTGACCGCACGCGCAAATCCCGCTTTTATCGGGCGTTACTGCGGTTTCGGGTAGTGAGACACAACCTTTCACCCGTTTAAAACGGGTGACTGTAGCGAACGGAAGGGCCGGTTGGGCCGGCCCCTCCGCTCGCGAGCGCTTGGGTCAGAGCGTTGGCGACGGATCAAAACTTGTCGCAGGCGCTGTCCAAACGAACCGCCCGCTGGCCGATGCTGTACTTACCTTCGGCACCCATTGTCGTCGTTACCCACCCTTGAGCGACGTCGCCGAACAGGCCGCCTTTGTGCCACAGATCGATAAAGGCCCAACCGAAGCTCGCCGGCGTCGGCATGTCTTCGGAATCCATCGTGACGATCTGTAGAGCGACGGGCATGCGGGTGTCCGAGCGCGTCATCTGAACCGCGGTCTCCTCCTCGTCGAACGCGATCACCCCTCTCTGCTCGAGCGGGAACCAGCTCGGGTCCGAGCCGCAGGCGAAGCCGGTCTTCTCGGAGACCTTGGTGTCGCGCCAGATCAGCAGATCGGTTGCCGAGGCTACGACCCCTCCCGCCAGATAGCGGGTCGCGTAGGACGTGCCGAGAGGCCTGCGAGCATCGATCCCCGATCCATTGACGTATCGCGCGTAAAACGTGTAGTCGCCCGCCTTGTAAACACCGGGCTCGGCCACGATGTGGACGGCCAAATCGCCTTTCGCGGAGTTGTCGCTGCGGTCGACGATCAGGTAGTCACCCCACAGGACGTTGTCGTTCGAGGCGACGCCGCCGGCACCGAAGTAGCCGGGATCCGCAGGGGTCAGCAACGAGCAGCGCTGGACCGCATCGACGGTCACGTAGCCGACCGCCCGGCTTGCTCCCAAATGGGCGAGCGAGGCGCAGTTCGCCGTGAGAGGCGAGCGCTGCCCGGTGTGCCACGCCCTCACGTGTGCGATTTCATTGGCGTTGAGGCCCGCCGCCACCGTCCCTTCTAAGGGGCAACCGAGCGGCGAGGAGAGGGCATCCGACAGGTTGCCCCGGGGGGACAAGCCCAGTCCGGTCTGCGGCACCTTGCCGTTGAACAGGTCGCGTAGGTTGATCGTCTGGACGTCGAACCCGGTCAGGTAGACGTCGAAGGACATGGACGGCACGCCACAATCGGTCCAGAGAGTCACCCGGGCGAGGTGCCCGGCGGCGACCGAATTGACGATCGAAATGATCGTCGTCTTGCCGTCCGGATTGCCGAGCTCGACCTCGAAGTAGGGGAACAACAGAGTCGCCGCCGGCACGTCGTCGAGATCGCAGCGATGGGCCTGCTGCTGCGGCGGTGTCCCGGCCACTTGCGTCGAGGCGCTCGCCTGGTTGTTGCTGAGGTCGGCGTCGGCCGTGCTGGCGGTCGCCGTCGCCGTCAAGGTGAGGGTTCCGCTGGCGGGAGCGCCGACGACGACGGTCACTTTGGCGGACTGGTTCAAGGTGAGAGAACCGATCGAGCAGAGGATCGGCGAGGTGCCGGTGCAGGAACCCCGGTTGGTGGCGACCGATGACAACGTCCCTCGGGTCGGAGGATCGATCGAGAACAGAACGCCCTCCGCCGTGTCCGGGCCGAGGTTGCTCAGCGTGGCGACGTACGTCACCGAGCCGTTGGCCGAGACCGGATCGGGCGAGTCGGTGACCGAGGCGGCGAGGTTGGCGCTCGCGGGAGGCGGCCCTTCCGAGGGGCGGACCTCGATCGATGCGGACGCCTGGTTGTCCTCCGGGTTCGGATCGGGCGTCGAGCTCGCCACGCTTCCCGAGCCGATGATGAAACCATTGGCGGTCGGGCGTAGGTGAACGGTCACGGCGGCAAATCCTCCGACGGGGAGGGTCCCGAACGCACAGCTCAAAGTCATGGTGCCGGTGCAGGTCCCCTGGCTTGGCACGACCGACTCGATGGTCGCCGCTCCGGCGATCGAGCCGGAAAAGACGACCTGCGACGCTGAGCCTGGGCCGAAGTTGTCAACCTCGAATTCGATCTGGGCCGCATCGCCGATGTGGGCATGGTCCGGAGTTGCGAACGCCGTCAACGCCAAGTCCGGGGTGACGGGAGGCGCTTCGCAGAACAGGTCGGCGTGGGACTGGGCGATCGTGACGTCGCCCGAGAGAACGCCGAGCCCGGCGAGCACGGAGTTGGTGACCGTGACGTGGATCGCATTGACGGTCAAGCCGCGCGCGAGTCCGGTACCGGTCGCGATCTGTTCGTTGAGGACGACCCGGATGCCCTGAAGATTCAACAGGACGAAATTCGGCGACGGGTGGACCGGCACCGCGATCCCGACTCCGAGCGGCCCGCCGAGGACGACGTTGGTGAGCGTCGTACCTCCGGTCGCGGTCGGGGCGCCGGTGCAAGGCCCGGTGGCGGCCGCGTTCGAAACGACGGTATCCGCGGTAAGTGTCAGGAGCGGCAAAACGCCGGCGAGTCGCAGCGACAGGTTGTTCACCTCGGCATTTCCGGTGGCGCTATCCTGCCCCGGCAGCGTCGAGGCCGCGTGGGCTTTGAAGATGCCGGTCTGGAGCACGGTGCCGAGGAGCGGCGAGGAGACCACGACGGAAGCGACCTGCTGGGTCAGATCGTACGCCGGAGGCGCCGATCCCGAGCGGGTCGGAAGCGGGCCGCTCGTGATCGGAATGCCCGCCCCGAGGAGCGGCAGCAGATGAAGGTCGACGGACTCGCCATAGGCCGAGCTGGCGCCTAGACTCGCCGCGTTCACCGCGATGGGGGCGCCGAGCGGCGCGAGTGCAAGGGTCAGGAGCGCAAACGACCGGCCGAATAGGGTTGACTTGAAAGTGGGGGCTTTGCTCAAAGCGGCACGGGCAAGCGAGGTTCTCACGCACATGTTCCACTCCTTATGATCGTTTAATGCTTCTACGATCAAGAGCAGTAAGAACCTAACTCGTTAATCTGTCAATACTACAAAATGGTCATGCCCGTCCGATTCGCCCGAGTCTTTTTGGGGGGCCTTCTCAATCGTCCACCGGACAGAACGTGTCGCGCCGATGCTCCAGGTCGGCGATCACCGCGGCCTTGAAGCCCTCGGGGGTGCCGCCGCCACGCTCCATCATCGCGCGGCGATATTCGCCGATTTCGACCACTTCGAGGCGCATCCGGATGGTCTGGAACAGGCGCGGAAAACGCTGCCCGGGAACCTGGACGTGGTGGAGTCCCCCGCTGTAGGCGATCAGCATCCGCCCCTCGCCGACCGAGTCGAGAATGTCGGCGATGCCGCCGCGCACGCTCATCGTGCGCCCTTCGGAGTCGAGGCCGGTCGCGCGCTTCATCCGCCCCTCGGGCGCGATGCCGACCATCGCGTCGGGATCGATCCGGGAGAGCACCTGCTTCCAGCTCTCGTCGCGCGCCCGGGTGATCGGCACGACGTTTTTCGCGATCAAGCTGAAGAATTTTCCCACCACCGCCCGGTCGGCCGTCTTCTTGGCGACCGGCAGCACGCCGTGCCGGGCGAGCCGCCAGAGGAAATGGTTGGGCGCCCCGCCGGCGAACAGCGGCTCGAACAGGCTGGTGTGGTTGAGGATCGCGACCAGCCGCAGATGACGCCAGGGATCGGGTGGAGGATCGTTGATCCATACCAGGCGGATCCGGTAGAACGTGCGCGCGAACGCTTTGAGCGTGAGGAGCAGGGAGAAGACGAAGAGGTCTCTGAGCATGTCGGGGCGGCGGGCGTAAAGTCGGAGGTGCCAAGGCGGATGATAAGGGACAACGACGGGCGGATGATACGCTTGCCCGGCGGCCGGTCGTGACTTGAGGCAGGACTCCTCGCTCCTTCCGGCACCTTCGGCAGCCAGTATTTAAGGAGAGCCCGAGAATGCCCGAGGAGACGACGAAACGCGCCGTTGCCGCCCCCGCACCGAATCGGGCCAAGGTGTCGGCGATTGTCACGACCTTCAACGAAGAGCAAAACATCGCCGGCTGCATCGAGTCGCTCCTCTGGTGCGACGAGATCTTCGTCGTCGACTCGTTCTCGACCGACCGGACGCCGGAGATCTGCACCGGCTATCCGAAAGTGCGGTTCCTCCAGCGCACCTATTACGGTTCGGCCTCCCAGAAGAACTGGGCGATGGACCAGGTGGCGAACGACTGGATTTTGATCTTCGACGCCGACGAGCGCTGCACCCCGGTGCTGCAACGCGAGATCGAAAGCCTGCTCGCCGCGGGGGCGACGGCGGACGCCTACACGATTCGCCGCCGGGTCTACTTCCTCGGCAAGCTCATTCGCTTCTCCGGTTGGCAGCATGACCAGGTGGTGCGGCTGGTCCGCCAGGGAACCGCCCGCTACCCCAACCGCCGGGTCCACGCGGACATGGTGACCCGCGGGCCGGCGCCGCTGCTCAAGAACCCGATGGAGCACTACATGACCGATGCGCTCGACGAATACGTCCGGCGGATCGAGAAATACAGCTTCTGGGGCGCCTCCCAGCAGTGGCGGGACGGCAAGCGCTCGGGAATCCTGGAGATCTGGGGCCGCTCGGCGTGGCGCTTCTTCCGCACCTACGTCCTCCAGTTCGGCGTGTTCGACGGCATGCATGGCCTGGTTTTCTGCATCCTCCAGAGCTACGGCACGTATCTCAAGTGGTCTCTGTTATGGAGCTGGCACGTCAACGCGGCGCGCGGCATCCAGCCGAACCTGCCGATCTTCGACGACGCCGAGACGACCTGGCGCGGTCTCGAACAGGCGACCGGCACGGGATCGGAGTGATCGCGGCGGCGCCGCCGCTTCCGGAGCTTGCGGCATGGCTCTCCTGGTCGCTCGCCCGTCGCGGTTCGGAGCTGGTCGATCTGGTCTCCCGCCTCGCCGGCTCCGAGTCGCCGTCGCATGAACCCTCGACACAGGCGCCGGTCTTTGCGCTGATCGAAGAAGCGCTTCAACCTTCCGGCCTCGTCGTCCGGCGCCTCGCGGGTGGCACGAGCGGCGGCCAACTGATCGCGCGGTCGAGCACCCGGCCTCGAAACGGGTACCAACTGCTGCTCGGCCACGTCGATACGGTCTGGCCGGTCGGCACGCTTTCCGCCATGCCGGTGCGCGAAGAAGGGGGCCGGCTCTACGGCCCCGGAGTCTTCGACATGAAAGGGGGAGTCGCGATCGCGGTGTTCGCGCTGCTCGCTCTCGCCGGTCTCGAACGGGAGCTTGGGCTTGCTCCCGCGCTCTCGCCCATGCTGTTCTTGAATTCCGACGAAGAGCTGGGGAGCGCGGATTCGGCGCGGCGGATCCACCGACTCGCGCGGCGAGCGGCGCGGGCGTTCGTGCTCGAACCCGCGTTCGGACCGGACGGGCGGGTGAAGACCGAGCGCAAGGGAGTCGCCCGCTTCGGTCTGACCTTCCGCGGGCGCGCGGCGCACGCCGGTCTCCATCCGGAGCAGGGGGCGAGCGCGATCCGCGAGCTGGGGCGGACGATCGAGCGGCTCGCTCAGTTGGATGATCCGGCCCGCGGCACCACGGTCAACGTCGGCGTGGTCTCGGGCGGCACCCGAGGCAACGTCGTCGCCGCGGAGGCGCACGCGGAAGTGGACGCACGTTTCACCTCGATCGCCGCCGGGGTCGAGATCGAGCGGACGATTCGCGCGCTCGCGCCCACCCTGCCGGGGGTGCGGATCGAGGTCGAGGGCGAGATCGAGCGGCTGCCGCTCGAACGGACCGACCGTAACCGGGCGCTCTACGCGCGAGCCCAGGAATGCGCGGCGGTCTTGGGACAGACGCTCGAAGAGGCGTCCGTCGGCGGCGGCTCGGACGGCAGTCTCGCGAGTCTCCACACCGCGACGCTCGACGGACTCGGCGCGGTCGGCGGCGGTGCGCACGCCGAGGACGAGCACCTGATCGTCGACCGGCTCTCCGGACGGGCGGCGCTGGTCGCGCTGCTGCTTCTTTCTCCCGCCCCGTAGGATGCCGGTGATGGTTTCGATTTGTCCCGCAGCGACTGGCCGCTGCCGTAGGCGCCCGAAGGAGCGAGGAGGCAAATCGAAACCATCTCCGCGCTCCCTGTAACTTTCTGCCCCTCGCGAGCGTAGAGCGGTCGAACGGCTGATCCGTTGGAGACCGCCATGAGCCACCTGTTTCGAGATTTCCGCTACGGCCTGCGCATGTTGTCGAAGACCCCCGGGCAGACGGTCGCCGCCGTCGTCGCCTTGGGGCTCGGCATCGGCCTTACCGCCGCGATGTTTTCCATCGTCTACGGCATCGTGCTGCGCGGCTTGCCGCTGCCCGAATCCGAGCGCCTGATCCACCTCGAAAACCAGAACCTGTCGCACGATCAGAAGAGCCTCGAAGTGGGGCTCCACGACTTCCTCGATTGGCGCGCGCAGCAGACCTCGTTTACCGGTCTCGCCGCGTTCGAGCCCACCACTTTTTCCTTGAGCGGCAGCGCGAGCGGCAATGCGCGACCGGAGCGGATCGACGGCGCGTTCATCACCGCCAACCTGTTCGATTTGATCGGCGCGAAGCCCGCTCGCGGGCGGTCGTTCCTGCCGGGAGAGGATCTACCGGGTGCGCCGCGCGTCGCGATCCTCTCGTGGCAGACCTGGAAAGAGCGCTACGGCGCCGATCCGCAAATTCTCGGCCGGACCGTGCGGGTGAACGCCGAGCCGGCGACGGTCGTCGGCATCATGCCCGAGAAGTTCGCATTTCCGTTCAACCAGAAGGTCTGGTCGCCGCTGCTGATCGATCCGACCAAGGCGAAGCGGGGTGAGGGCGATACCTACGAGGTGGTCGGCCGGCTGAAGTCGGGCGTGACGCTCGCGACGGCGAGCGCCGAGATCAAAGGGATCTCGAAGCGACTCGCGGCGCAATATCCGGACACCAACGCCGGAGTGGACGCGGTGGTGAAGCCCTTGATGGAAGAGTTCATCCCCAAGGAGATCGCCAGCCTCTTCTTCTTGATGCTCGCGGGCGTCTTCTGCGTCCTGCTGATCGCCTGCCTGAACGTTGCGAACCTGATGCTTGCCCGCGCTTCGACCCGTACTCGGGAGCTGGCGATCCGCTCGGCGCTCGGGGCAGGCCGCCGCCGCGTCCTGGTGCAGATCCTCGCCGAGAGTTTCATGATCGCGGCGCTCGGCGCCGGCCTCGGTTTGGGCCTCGCCTACTTGGGCGTCGCGGGTTTCAATCGGGCGATCATACCCGTCGATCCTCCTTACTGGCTGCACATCGAGCTCGACCGGCTCGCGATCCTGTTCACGGTCGGTCTGGCGCTCATCGCCGGTTTCGCGAGCGGCCTGTTCCCGGCGTTTCAGGCGTCGCGTGCCGACGTCAACGAGGTGCTCAAGGACGAAGGACGCGGCTCGTCGAGCCTCCGGCTCGGCTGGTTCAGCCGTTCGATCGTGGTCGCCGAGATCGCGTTCTCCTGTTTGCTGCTCGTGATGGCCGGGCTGATGGTGAAAAGCGTGGTTCAGGCGCGCGGCGCGGACGCGCAGTACAACACCAAGCACCTCCTCACCTTCCGGGTGCCGCTGTTCGAGGCGGCCTATCCGACGCAGGCGAAGCGCATTCAGGCCTACGAGCAGATTCTCGATCGGCTCGACGGCAAGCCGGGGGTGACGGCGGTCGCCGCGACCTCGGCGCTGCCCTATAACGGCACCGGTACCGACTCTTTCGCGGTCGAAGGGCGTGCCTATGCCAAGGCGAACGATCTGCCGCAGGCGCGGTTGCAAACCGTCTCGCCCGGATTCTTCGCGATGTTGGCGGCGCGGTTGCTCGACGGCCGCGACTTCACCCGGCTCGATCGGGATGGGGCCGAGCCGGTGGCGATCGTCAACGCGAGCTTCGCCTCGAAGGTCTTTCCCGGCCAAAACGCGCTCGGCCACCGGATCCGCCTCGGTCACGGCACCGAGGGCGCCTGGCGGCGGATCGTCGCGGTCGTCCCGGATCTCGGCATGAACGGATTTCAAAAAGAGGACCCGCAGGGGATCTACCTGCCGCTCGGCCAGAGCCAGGACGACCAGCGGATGTCCTACCTCGTGCGCACGCCGCAGAATCCGCTCGCTCTGACCGGCTTGGCGCGCGCCCAGGTGGTCGCGGTGGACAAGGACCTGCCGATCTACTTCGTCCAAACGTTGGAGCAGGCGATCGAAAAGTCCCGCTTCTTCTACGACCTGTTCTCGACCCTGTTCGCGATCTTCGGCGCCGCGGCGCTGCTGCTCGCCTCGGTCGGTATCTATGCCGTGGTCTCGTTCTCGGTCGGCCAACGGACCCAGGAGATCGGCGTCCGCGTGGCCCTGGGCGCCGCTCCGTCTCGAGTGATGCGCCTGCTGCTCGGCCAGGGCGCGCGGCAACTGCTGGTCGGCCTGGCAGTCGGTCTGCCGATCTCCTTCTTCGCCTCGAAGGTGCTGACCCAGTTCCTCTTCGAGGTCCAACCGAGCGATCCGACGGTCTTCTCCGCCGTGCCGATCACCCTCGGCCTGGTCACCCTGTTCGCCTGTCTGATGCCCGCCCAGCGGGCGCTCAAGACCGATCCGATGGTGGCGTTCCGGAACGGGTAGGGGACGAATCCGGCCTCAGCCGAAACGCTGAGGCCGGTTTGCTACACTGTTCGTCCGGAATAGGAGCGGAACGATGAACGCCGTGACTTTGAAGGACGCGAAGCTCAACCTGGAACAACTCGTCGCCGACGTGATCGCGAATGCCGACGATACGATCATCGTGACGGAGAACGGTGAACAGGTCGTGCTCTTTCCGCTCGATGAGTACAACTCCTGGCGGGAGACCTTCTATCTGCTGAAGAGCCCCGCCAACGCAGAACATCTGCGTCGCTCGATCGCCGAGGCCCAGGCGGGATTGGTACAGGAACGAGAGCTTCTCGACGTATGAAGCTCGGTTTCACTCCCTCGGGCTGGAGCGACTATCTCTGGTTCCAGGAGCACGACCGCAAGCTCCTGAAACGCATCAATCTACTGATCACGGATACCCTCCGCACGCCTTTGGCGGGCATCGGCAAGCCGGAGCCGCTCAAGGCGAACCTTGCCGGGCACTGGTCCCGTCGGATCAACGACGAACATCGCTTGGTGTACATCGCCACCGCCACCGAAGTTACGATCATCGCCTGCCGATATCACTACTCACAGTAGCTGCCGGTTGCCGGCGGCGTCGCGCTTCGCAGCTTTCGCCACACTTGAGAGTTGGAGAGCATCACCCCAACCTTCGAGGAGGAGCGAGAGCATGTTCGAATCCCGTCGCCGCTTTGTTTTCCTGGTTTTGACCCTCTGCGGCCTCGCCTTGCCGGCGGGGCTGTTCGCTTCTCCACCGCTTCCCGTCGGCACGCTCGAAACGCTCGCGCTGTTCAATCCGGCGCAGCTCGAAACGCCGGAAAGCGTCGTGCTCGATCACGCGGGCAATCTCTTCTTGAGCCTCGCGCTCACCGGCGAGATCCGGAAGATCGCTCCGAACGGCGCGCAGTCGACGCTGGCGTTCCTGCCGATCGGCCCGCCGCTCACCCCCTGTTTCGGCTTCTTCGCCATCCAGGGCGCGCTCGTGGTCGATGGGAGCTCCGGGGACCTGTTCGTTTCGGTCGCCTCGTGCGATCCGGCGAACCGAGGCATCTGGCGGGTGACGCAAGGGGGCGCGACGAGCTTGGTCGCGAATCTGCCGACCGCGGCGCTGCCGAACGGGATTGCGCTCTTCCACGATCAGGTCTACGTCGCCGACTCCGCCGAGCCGCGGATCTGGCGGGCGCCGAAAGAGGGGGGAGCGGCGGAAGTTTGGATCGACGATCCGCTCCTCGCGGCGCCGCCGGGCTCGCCCTTCCCGGGCGCCAACGGTCTCCAGGTCTTCCGCCACGACCTATACGTCTCGGTCTCCGCGACCGGCCAGATTGTGGCCATTCCGTTCGATCACGGTGACGACGCGGGGACGCCGCGAGTCCACGCCCAGCTGCCGCCGCCGCTCGGCTGCGACGATTTCGCGTTCGACGTCCACGGTGCGCTCTACTGCGGCACCGACCCGTTCAACCGCCTGGTCAAGGTCTCGCCTGACGGCACGTCCGAAGTGTTGCTCACGGTGGACGACGGCCTTGACGGCCCGACCTCGGTCGCGTTCGGCGTGCGCGGAAACGATCGCAAGAACCTCTACATCGCCAACGCCGCGTTCCCCTTCTTCACCACGACGTTTCGGCCGAGCCTGATGCGCTACCGCCTGGGCGTGGTAGGCGCGCCGCGCGGTCATTGAGGGTGCTCCAGAGTTTCTGTACCAGTCGATCGGAGGTTTCGGCCATCGGGGCCGGGAGCTTATCGTTTTGCGGCCAAAATCACCGCTCCCGCCGGAGGGATCACCGCTCCCTGCCCAGGGGGACCAACGTTTTTACGCCAAAATCGTTGATCCCGGCCGAAGGATCACTGGTCCCTGTCGAGGGATCAACGATTTTGCGCCAAATTTGCCGATCCCTGCCGAGGGATCACTGGTCCCTGCCGCGGGACCATCGATTTTGCGCCAAAATCGCTGATCCCTGCCGAGGGATCGCTGGTCCCTGCCGAGGGATCGCTGTTCCCCCCGGGGGGATCACCGATGATCACCGGCGCCAGGCGCGCCGAGGCTGCCTCTATTTCGCTTCGGACTTCTCCCGCGCCGCCCGAATCCGCGCCAGCGGACGGGATCGCCTAACTACCCCCGCAGCGCGAGCGCGAAGATCCCCGGCAGTTTGGCGATCGAGGGTGCGGCTTCGAAGGCTCCGAGCTTGGACGTCAGGCGGTTCGCGGTCTTGTGGGTGAGGAACCAGACCGGTTTCGGCAGCACGCGGAACGGAGCGCGGAAGACGGTCTTTTCGATCCGGGAAAACATCAGCGTGTTGTGGACCCAGCCGGTGCCTGAGCGGATGTCGTTCCTCGGATGCCCGGGGTAGGCGCCCCAGGGAGTGACGATGACGCCGTAGCCGATCGCCGCCCAGTGGTTGATCGCGACCGTGCCGTAGCGGAGATCCTCGATCGCGCGCTCGACCGCTTTGCCGACCTCGCGGTCGCGGCGCGACGCGGGGTGAACCAGCAACGTCACGTTGAGCGTTCCCCAGATCTTGTCGTTGGCGAAGCGGGTCGCCGCGGCGACGAATTCGGCGGGGGAGGCGGCCTCGATCGGCGCTTCGCAGGAGATACCGCAGAACGCCTCCATCGTGAAGCAGAGGTCGTTCTCGTTCGCGGTCGAGACGCCGGAGATGAATCCCCAGGGAAGCTCCTCTCGCTTCGGGCTGCCGAACTGTTCCATCTCCGGATGCGCGGCGGCGAAGCGGCCGAAGCGATCGGCGGCGCCGGGGTAATAGGCTTTGCGGAGGTCGGCCGCTTTGAGCAGACGGCGAATCTCGGCGAGCAGCTTTTCTCGCTGTGGCCAGCCGGCCCAGGTGAGGATCACGCGGGTCGCGTTGCAGTTGAAGCCGGCGTTGTTGGTGAACTGGGTCACCAGGTTTTCGGCATGGTAGGCGATGTCGGAGTCGCTCCAATCGCCCGGGACCACGATCACCGGCGAGACGTTGCCCAGCTCGGACGAGAATGGCTTCGGATTGATCGGTTGATCGCGCTCTTTGCGTGCTTGCCCCTCGGATCCCGGCCCGAAGACAATCGCGTCGTAGGTCTTGTCCGATCCTGTGATGTGCAGCTCGTCGATGTCCGGGTGATTCGCGAGGTAGGCGCCCTCGGGGGTGCCGCCGTAGGCGATGCGGAAGAAGCCGCGCTTTGCGAGCGGCTCGAAGATCTCGGCGAGGACCGGCCCCAGGTACTCGTTGACCTGGTGGATTTTGAGCAGGACGACGCGGTTCTCGACGAATAGTTTGTAGAGCGAATCCTGCGGCGCGATGCCGGAGACGTTGCCGCCGCCGAGCACGAGACAGACGGCGCCTGGATCTTCGGGGTGGTCATAGGCGACGGCTTGGGTCGAAGCCAGGTTCTCCGGTGTGACGCCTTTCTCCATCCAGACCTCGGCGGTCACTCCGGTGTAGAACAGGCGATCCCAGATGTCTACGGGGAAGACCCGCGCGGCGGCCCGTCCGTCGGCGAGCCGGCGCACCCGGCCGGGGATTCGCGGTTTCCGGCCCGCCCCTAAGTCGGCCACCGACGCTTCGATCAGGCGCAGATTGCGCAGCATGAAGTAAGGGCCGACCATCGCCTCTTCGCCCCACGCCGGATGACCGGGGGTGAGACCCTCGGCCTCGGTGCAGAGCGCGGCCCAGCGATCGGCGACCGCGAGGGTACGCCGGGTCATCTCGGCGAGGAGCTTCAGCCGCTCCGCCGCAGAAACGGCGATCCAGGCGCGTTTTGCGTTCTGAAGATCGCGCGCCGCGGCGTCGATTTCGGCCCGCGGCGTCGGGGGCATGCCGGTCGATTTCAAGTTCGCGACGGTGGCGGCGGGTGAGGTTTCGGTGAGGGTGGATGGCATCGCGGCAGCTCCTAAATGGGCGGACGCCGCGACCCTACCATGCGATGCCGCAGAGCGGCAAAGAGAGGGCGCGCTATTCCAACCTTCGGCGCTGCCGTGCCATCCTCCGCTCGGTACCAGGAGGGGTCTAAGGTGTTTGAGCTGATCGACCTAAGTCAAGAAATCTTCCCCGGGATGCCGGTGTTCCCAAGCCTTCCGGAGGTGAAGATGACCTTGCATGCATCGCATGAGCAGTGGGATGGCATTGCCGAGAGCGACGTCGTTTCCCCCGCCGTCTACCGGCTGGAATTGGGCGAACACACGGGGACCCACGTCGATGCCATCAACCATATGGCCCGTGAGTACCGGGGACAGTCGATCGACACGATGCCGCTCGCGATGTTCTATACCGAGGGCATCTGTTTGGATTTTTCTCGGAAAGGTTTACGGGAGTTGATCGAGCCGGCCGATTTGGAGCACGCACTTCTGGCGGCGAACCTTGAAGCCAAATCGGGGGACACGGTCCTCCTGTATACGGATCATTATCGACGCGCTTTTGGTACCGCCGATTGGCCCCACGGGCCGGGAGTCAGCGCCGACGCGGCGCGCTGGCTGGGCCGACGGCAGATCGCGGCTTTCGGCGTCGAAACCATGTCGCCCGGGGTGGTCGACGTTTCCAACAAGGAAGTACATCGGATTTGCGGCGAGCTGGGCTTCACGCATTACGAGAACATGATCAATCTGTACCAGCTGGTCGGTCGGGGTCGTTTTCGTTTCATCGGTCTGCCGCTAAAGATCCGCGGCGGTACCGGTTCTCCGGTGCGGGCGGTTGCCGTCTTCGAGGGGTGAGGCGGACAAAACGGGTGGTGCCGGCGATTACTACTCGCCGACACCACCACGCCTTGAGAACGGAACCGCCTACGCCGCCTTACGGCCGGCGACGATCGCGCGGCCGACCCGGCTCAGCGGGACGGGCGGATGAACCCGATTCCGAGCGCCGGGGGGCGTCCAGCGAAGCGCCGCGCAGATGCCACGGCGTGGTGGGCGTACCGAGCGATCCACGCTCCGGGCCGCGGCCGGGCGATTGCGCCGAACGACCGGCCGGAGCGGTAGCGGTGCTGTAATTCCTCGGCGCCCGCCCGGGGGCGGCTCCGCGCTGCGACTGCGGCTGGCCGGGGCGTCCGCCTTGCGGTCGGCGCGCCTCGCCGGGACGTGCGGCCGCGGAACCACGACCACCGCTCGGTGCGGCGTTGCCGCCCGCGCTCTGGCCGGGCTGCCGGGCCGGCGCACCCGTCGCTTTGCGCATCGCTTTCTCTTTAGCGCGGGCGCGCTCTTCCGAACGCTGCGAGCGGATCTTGGCGATCCGTTCCGCAATCGGGATTTCGAGCTTCTCGTTCGCCTTGCGCTCGTAGTCGAAACCTTCGAGCTTTTTCCGCGGCAGCTTCTTGCCGATCGCGCGCTCGATCGCCGCGAGCTCCGCTCCCTCGTTGTCGCCAACGAAGGTGAAGGCTTCGCCCACCGCTCCGGCGCGGGCGGTCCGGCCGACGCGATGGATGTAGTCCTCGGGGATGTTGGGGACGTCCAGGTTGATCACGTGCGACAGAAGCTCGACGTCGATGCCGCGGGCGGCGATGTCGGTCGCGACCAGCACGCGATCCTTCCCTTCCTTGAAGCGGGAGAGGGCGAGAGTTCGCTGCGCCTGGCTCCGGTTGCCGTGGATCCGCTCGCACGGCACGCCGTGGCGGTTCAGGTAATCGGCCAGCCGGTTCGCACGATGCTTGGTGCGGGTGAACACGAGAGCGCTCTTGATCTCGTCGCGCTGGAGCATTTCGAGCAGCAGCGCCGACTTCAGGTCGTCGCGCACCGGAAACAGGGTCTGGGTCACCCCTTCGGCCGGAGCGGCCTTCCTCTCGACGTTGACCATCGCGGGCGAAGAGAGAAGCTCGCGCGACAGGACGACGATCGGCTGCGGCATGGTGGCCGAGAAGAACAGCGTCTGGCGCGGGGTCGTCGGCAGGTGCTTGAGCACGCGCCGGATGTCCGGCAGGAAGCCCATGTCGAGCATCCGGTCGGCCTCGTCGAGGATCAGGATCTCGATCCCCGGCAGCTTCGCGTAGGGATACTGGAAGTGATCGAGCAGCCGCCCGGGGGTCGCGATCAGAACGTCGACGCCGGTGCGGAACGCCCGCTCCTGCGGACCCATGGCGACGCCGCCGAAGACGGCCGCGCTTTTGAGGTTGGTGTGCGCGCCGAGCGCGCGGGTGTTCTCTTCGATCTGAGCGGCCAACTCCCGCGTGGGGGTGAGGACCAGGACCCGGGTCACGCCACGGGTCTTGCCGAGCAGGCGATGGAGCGTCGGCAGCACGAAGGCCGCGGTCTTGCCGCTGCCGGTCATCGCGCAGGCGAGCAGGTCGCGTCCCGCCAAGGCGGGGGGAATCGCGTCGAGCTGAATCGGGGTGGGCTGGTCGTAACCCATGTCGCGGACGCCCGCGAGCAGAGTGGGGTGAAGGCCGAATTTGGTGAAAGGCATTGGAACCTACTTCTTTCTGAGCGCGGTTTCTCGCCGTGCGAGGTTAAAGCTCGCGCTCAATTGGTTCCGGCGATGCAGGGGGAAAAACGGGGGACTTGCCGGTGAGGCCGCCGCTGGGGCCGGGAGGCCCTCGAAATCGGGTGCAACTTGTCGAGGTTTCGGGAGCCCGAACGTGCAGGACTGGAAAGCTGACCGGTGAAGGATGTCACAAAGGCGGGCGAAGCGCAAATCGCCCCACTGCCCGCCGATGAAATCGACGTGAAATCTACGGCCGCGTCCGGCAATTCACCTGGCGAACCTCCGACGTCCCGGTCGAGGCGACGTCGGCCCGGTAGGTCACGAACAACGGCGCTCCCGGAGCAGGCAGCGTCAAGCCCGAACAGTCGATCGCGGTCGGGTCGGAAGGGGGCGGCACGCAGGCGCCGAGATCGGCGGGACAGTTCGCGCAGGTCTCGCCCGGATCGCGCCGGTGATTGCCGCAGACAGCAGGTTCGGTCCGGCGCTGCCACTCGGTAACGATGGCTTCGCCGCCGAACGCCCCGAGGCGGGCCCATTCGACCGCCGTGCTCTCGCAATCCCAGCCGCCGGCATTGCCCGTCGAGCCGATGACCGCCGGGTCGTTCTCGCAGAAATAGTTGAGGGCCTGGAGCGCGCTGCCCCAACGCTCGTTGCTCGGGCCCCGCGTCCATCCTCCCGCGGGAGTGCCGCAGGTATCGACTCCGAAGGCGCGCGCATATTCCGCGCAGACGGCGGGAGTGCTGACCAGGAAGCGCGAACGTAGGCAGGCGGCGAGGTCTGTGCCGGCTTTTCCCTGGCAGGCCAAGGCCCAAGGGTCCGCCGAGGCCGAACCGGTCGCGGTCTTCTCGGGTCCGCCCGGAATGGCGCGATAAAAGACCGTGCTCGTGCGCGGGTTGTAACCGCTTCCGGGGTTCGAGGAAGAGCCGGCGGTCAGGGCCGGCACCGCCGTCGCGCCTCGCTCCGCCGATTGGCAGACCCGTGCGATCACCTCCGCATAGGCGCAGCGGTCCATGCTTCGTTCCAGCCCCTGGGCGCAACGGGTCGAGTCGATCGCGGCCTCATCGCAGGTCAGGTTCTGCGTCGCCTTTCCTGTGCCGATGTTGCCGGGGCTGGAACAGGCACCTACGGAAAGCAGGAGCACAAGGAGCCCAACTGGGAACGCCCATCGCATCGGTATTCCTCCACCGCCAAAACCAGGGTTCTCTTGCGCACTCTATGGGAATTCAGTTTCGACCGCCAAGTGGCGTCGACCTCGCGAGGTCCGAAAGCGCGTGCTACCCTTCCGCTCAGCCACTTAAACTACGTTCTCTTTTCTGACGGCTTGGGCTACGCGTCTCCTCCGGCGCGTTCTTCGGGCCTCTTCGTGGGGCGAGGAGATACGTCATGCAGCCGATCGATCCCGAGCGGTGGGAAAAAGCCCAGCTTCTGGCCCGCGTCCTGCTGCGGGTGGGGCCCAAAAACGAGGATCTGACCAAGAAATACCTGGAGGTCCTGGTCGACGACGGGCTGCCGCCCGCGGCCAAGCCGCGGCATGTGCTGGTCGTCGGCGCCGGCATCGCGGGGCTTACCGCGTCCTGGCTGCTCGCCCGTGCGGGCCACCGGGTCACGCTGGTCGAGGCGAACCGCAACCGCGTCGGCGGCCGGATCAAGACCTTCCGCGAGTTCGAGGACCCCGCGCAGTACGCCGAGGCGGGCGCCATGCGACTGCCGGATTTCCACCCTCTCGTCCTTGGCCTGGTCGACCTCCTCAAGCTTCCGCGCCGACTGTTCTACAACGTCGACGTCGATCCGAAGAGCGGCAACACCTCGGGTCCCGTGCCTCCCGTGGTCTACAAGCCGTTCGACGGCTCGGATACGTGGAGAAACGGTCCGGATCAGCCCGGATTCAAGTCGCCCGACAAGCTCTCGCGGACCTGGATGCGCACCAACGGAACCCAAGTTCGCCGCGCCGACTATGCGCGCGACCCGCGGGCGATCAACGGCGGATTCGAGCTCGAATCGTGGCGGCGCCGCAAGACCGCGAGCGACATGATCAACGCGGCGCTCGACCCCGTCCGCGACTATTACTCCACGGTCGATCGAGAGACCAAGCAGCGCGTGAACAAACCGTTCCCCGAGTGGGTGGAGGGGTGGGCGCACCTGATCTACGACCTCGATCGGTACTCGATGTGGGGCTACTTGAAAGAGGTGGCGGGGCTTTCCGACAACACCATCGAGGCGATCGGCACGCTGGAGAACCTCACGTCGCGGTTGCCGCTCGCCTTCTTCCATAGCTTCCTCGGCCGGAGCGACATCAATCCGGGTGCCACCTATTGGGAGATCGCCGGCGGCAGCGATCGGTTGACCGACGTCTTGAAGGAGCGCGTGCTCGAAACCGGCAACGTGGATCTCGTGATGGGGCAGCGGATGATCCGGCTGGGGTGGCGGGATGGCGAGAGGGTGTGGATTCGCACGGTCGCGGAAGAAGACTCGACGCGGACCGCCGAGTATTCCGCCGACCGCGCGATCGTCACCATTCCATTTTCGAGCCTGCGCCACGTGCTGATCCATCCGGGGTTCTCCTACAAGAAGCGGCGGGCGATCATCGAGCTGCACTACGACTCGGCGACCAAGGTGCTGCTGGAGTTCAACCGGCGCTGGTGGGAGTTTAAGGAAGAGGATTGGCAACGCGAGCTCGCGGCGCTCGCCGCGGCGCCCCGCGAGGCTCCAGAGGGGGGAGAGGGCGCCGAGACCCGCGAAGTGCTCGACGCGTTGCGTCCCCCGGCTCCCAACCCCGCAGCCGAAACCCAACCCGCGGACCATTTCTTCGGCGGGGGCTCGGTGACCGACAACCCCAACCGCTTCATCTACTACCCTTCGCATCCCGTGCCGGGCAGTCCGGGCGGCGTGATCCTCGCGAGCTACTCCTGGGCGGACGACGCCGCGCGCTGGGATTCGCTCGACGACGCCGAGCGCTACGCCTATGCGCTGCGCGGGTTGGTGGCGATCCATGGCGAGCGCATCCTCTCCTTCTATAGCGACCGCGGCGCGACCCAGAGCTGGCTGCGCAATCCGTACGCGTTCGGCGAGGCGGCGGTGTTCACCCCCTGGCAGCTGACCCAATTCCATCTCGACATTCCGACGCCCGAAGGCCCGGTCCATTTCGCGGGCGAGCACACCTCGTTGAAGCATGCCTGGATCGAGGGTTCGCTGGAATCGGCGGTGCGCGCGGCGCTCGAAGTCCATGCGGCCGCCGGAGGAGAGGGCGATGAGTGAGACCTGGAACGTCGCGCGCTACCTGATCCACCGGCTCGACCAGCTCGGAATCGACAACCTGTTCGGAGTGCCGGGCAACCACCTCGGCCCGTTCCTGGAGGTGCTCGCCGAGGAGCGGGCGGCCGGGCGCACGAAGCTCACCTGGATCGGCACGCCGACGGAGGTCGGCGCCGGTTCCGCGGCCGACGGTTATGCCCGAATCCGCGGGGTCGGCGCGGTTGCAGTCACTTACGGAGTCGGCGCCTTCAGCCTGCTGAATCCGATCGGCGGGGCGTACGTCGAGGAGATTCCGCTGATCGTGCTGAACGGCACGCCGACCTACGAGCAGTGGCTCAACCTGCGGTCGATCGGCCTGATCACCTCGCACATGAGCCAGCGCTTCGAGAGCAACCTCGACGTCTACCGCCAGGTGACGGCGGACGCGCAGGCGATTTCGATCGGCGGCTTGGCACCGCGCCAGATCGACGGCGCTCTTAGCGTCTGCCTTTCGACCCGCAGGCCGGTCTACCTCGAAGTGACGGAGGACGTGTTCAAAGCGGAGTGCGCGGCGCCGCAAGGAGAGATCGAGGCGACGCCCCGCGGCTCGAATCGGTCGCTCTTGAAGAGTGCGATCGAGGCGGCCGTGGCGAAAATCCGCGCGAGCCGGCGGCCGATCCTCTGGGGCGGCGAAGAGATCGATCGCTTGCGCCTGGCGGACGACTTCCAGAGTCTGGTCGACGAGACCGACCTGCCGTTCTGCACCACGATCGGCGCCAAGTCGATCCTGTCGGAAAACCACCCGCGGTTCCACGGCGTCTACAACGGTAAGGCGAGCCTGCCGGAGGTGCGCCGGATGTTCAAGGACGTCGCCGACCTGCGCATCGGCCTCGGCGCCTGGAGCACCTCGAAGAACCTGGGAGGCGACGTGGACCTCGGCGAGGACTGGATCAAGGCGGCGCACGAGGGGGTGACCGTCGGGTCGCGGTTCTTCCCCAAGGTTCAGCTCGGAGATTTCATCCGCGGCCTGCGGGCGGCTTTGAGCGGACCACGCCTGGCCGCCTCCGGCGAGGACTATTACCAGGCGGGAATCGGGCAATCCGCCGACGCGCCGGAGAGCCGGGTGGAATTCCTCGCCTCCTTGAGCGAGACCGACGGAGCGGCCCCAGATGCGGCCTCGATGGCGGCGATCGCCGGATTTGCCACGATTCCTGCGATGGCGGAGACGGCCACGCCGGGTCCGCCGCTCACTTACGACAACCTGTTCGCACGCATCAATCAGTTCCTGGACGAGGCGACCGAGGGCACGGGGGTCGGCGCGACCAATCCGTATTACGTAGTGTCGGACGCGGCCTTCGCCCTGCTCGGCTCGCAGAACCTCCATCGCGTCGAGCGCCGGAGTTTCTTCGCCCAGAACGCCTGGCTCGCGATCGGCTATTCGGTGGGCGCTGTCACCGGCGTCAAGCTCGCCCGGCCGGACAAACGGTCGCTGGTCTTCGTCGGCGACGGGTCTTTTCAAGAAACCTGTCAGGAGATGTCCTCCCACGCCCGCCTTCGCCACGACACGGTGGTCTTCGTGCTCAACAACGAGGATTTCTACGGCATCGAGCAGATGCTGGTCCACCCATGCTTCTATGCCGGCCAGGAGCCGGAGGCCTACTACAACATTCTCCACCCGTGGAATTACGCCCGCCTCGCTGAGGTCTTCGGCTCGGAAAAAACTCCCATGACCGGCTTCGATGTGGGCAGCTTCGCCGAGCTGGAAGAGGTGCTGCGCACGATCGCCGATCCCGGTCACGCCGCAAACCGCGGCCCGATCCTCGTCCAGGTCCGTCTCGCAAGGCTGGATTATCCGGCGGCGATCGACTACGCCGTCGAGGAAAAGTGCCGGGGCGCGAACCCTCGATGAGCGAATCGATCTCCCGGTTCTCCGCCCGCGAGGGGGTAAGCTATTCCCCGATGCCCCCCAGCCCGGTCATTTCCGTCCATCATCTCGAAAAGCGCTACGGCAAGACCCTCGCCGTGGACGACGTATCGCTCGAAGTGTACGAGGGCGAGATCTTCGGGCTGATCGGCCCCAACGGCGCGGGCAAGACGACCACGATGGAGTGCCTGCAGGGGCTTCGCCGCCAGGATCGCGGCTCTCTTTCCGTTCTCGGCCTCGACCCGCATCGAGACTCGACAAAGCTCCGCCAGCGAATCGGCGTTCAGCATCAGGAGGCGCACCTCCAGAAGCGGATCAAAGTGTGGGAGGCGGTGGACCTCTGGGCGTCGCTCTACTCGAGCTCGGTCGATGGCGATGCGCTGCTCGAACGCCTGGGCCTCCTGCCCAAACGCAACGCCTGGTTCATGACGCTTTCGGGCGGCCAGAAACAGCGGCTGTTCATCGCGCTCGCTTTGATCCACGAGCCGGAGGTCGTCTTTCTGGATGAGCTCACCACCGGCCTCGACCCGCAGGCTCGCCGCACGATCTGGGATCTCGTCAAAGGTATCCGGGAGCGCGGCACGACGGTCTTCCTGACCACCCACCTGATGGAAGAGGCCGAGCGCCTGTGCGATCGCGTGGCGATCATCGAGCACGGCCGCCTGATCGAGCTGGGGACGCCGGAGGAATTGGTCGCGAAGCATTGCCTGGAACGGACGGTCGTGTTCACGAGCGACGGCGAGCGGCTCTCCGAGAGGTTGGGCGGCGTCCCCGGCGTCCGATCGACCGTGAGCCAAGGGGCCATGCATACCCTCACCGGCGAAGGAGACGACTTCGTGACCGAGGTCATTGCGTTCGTCGCGCGCGAGAAGCTTCACGTGCGCGGCTTTCGGACCGAAATGCCCACTCTCGAGGATGTCTTCCTGAAGCTCACCGGCCGCGGGATCAGGGATTAGGCGATGCTCAAGGGATTTTGGAAGCTCACATGGGTGGAGACCAAGGTGTTCATTCGCGAACCGATGGGATTGATCGGGACCCTGATCATTCCGGTCGTCCTCTTCGTCGTGCTGGGCCGCACCCTCGGGCTCCGGAAACCGACGACCGCCGTGGCGCCGCCTTTCAACCTGGCGATCCTCGCGGCGCTGTTCATCGCGATCAGCGCGGTGCTCTCGCTCGTGGCGATCATTTCGATCTACCGCGAAGGGGGCATTCTCAAGCGGCTGCGCGCCACCCCGCTTTCGCCGGTGACGATCCTCGGCTCTCAGGTGGTTTTGAAGCTCTTCTTTACGACGATCGGCTTGGGACTTCTGATGCTCGCCGGCCGGAAGGTTTTTCCGGGGGTGATGCAGGTGAACGTTCTGAGCTTCACGGCGGCCGTGCTGGTGAGCACCGCGAGCATTCTCTCGCTCGGCTTCGTGATCGCGAGCCTCGTGCCCACGGCGCGTTTCGCGCAGCCGATCGGCGGGGCTCTGCTCTATCCGATGATCGCGCTCTCGGGCGTGTTCTTCCCCGTCGAACGCCTCCCTGCCTTTTGGCGCGTCGTCGCCTACGGCCTACCGACGACGCACGCCGTGGCGCTCATGAAAGGTGTCTGGGACGGCTCGGGCTGGGGGGCTCACCTGGGCGACGTGGCGGCGCTCTTCGTGATCGCCGCGGTGTGTGTGGCGCTTTCGACCCGGGTGTTTCGCTGGGAGTGAGGCGAGGAGAATTCTGATGAGCAAGCCGACTTCGAAACCTCAGGCTCCTCTCGCCCCGATCGTGCCGGCGAGCGGTCGCTACCTCGCCACGCTCGCGGGGCTGTTCGCGGCGCTTTGGGTGGCGCTCGCGATCCGGCCGAACGACCGCCACGATTGGGCGCTCGAAAACGCGCTGGTGGTAGGCGCGGTCATCTTTGTTATCTGGACCTGGCGCCGCGCGCGGCTGTCGACGATCTCCTACACGCTGATCTTCGTCTTCCTCTGCTTGCACGAGGTGGGCGCCCACTACACCTACGCCGAGGTGCCGTACGATGACTGGTGGAAGGCGCTGACTGGCTCGACGTTCAACTCGCTCGTCGGCTGGCAGCGCAACAATTTCGACCGCGTGATCCACTTCGGCTACGGCCTGCTGCTCGCCCTGCCTCTCCGCGAGCTGGTGGCGCCGAGGGCGGGCGTCCGCGGTTTCTGGAGCTACTTCCTGCCGCTGGACATCATGGTCTCCTCCTCGGCGCTCTACGAGCTGATCGAATGGGGAGCTTCGGAAGTCTTCGGCGGCGGTCTCGGCATGGCCTACCTCGGCACCCAGGGCGATGTCTGGGACGCCCATAAAGACATGGCCCTCGCGAGCACGGGAGCACTGGTCGCGATTCTCTTCGCGGTCTGGCTGGATCGGCGCAGGCGCGCGAAATGAGCGAGCCCATCGAACCTATCTATCCAACAACTCGGCCGAGCGCCCTGCAGTTTGACCGCGCCGAGCTGGAGGAGGTTGCGGGAGAACGGCAGAGCCCCGCGTGCGCCTTCTGCAGCGCCCCTCTCCACGCCTCCTACTTCGACATCAACGGGCGGATGACCTGCGAGTCCTGCCGGTTCAAGATCGAGGAGCAGGTCAAGAAAGGTCCTGGAATGGTGGGTTTTCTGCGGGCCGCCGGGGCAGGCCTGGGCGCCGCGATCGCCGGCTGCGCCATCTACTACGCCGTGCGGGCGCTCACCGGCTACGAGATCGGCCTCATCTCGATTCTCGTCGGTTTCATGGTGGGCAAAGCCGTTCGCTGGGGCTCTCGAGGCCGCGGCGGCTGGGTCTATCAGACGCTGGCCATGTTCCTCACCTACATGGCGATCGTCAGCACCTACATACCTCTCCTGATTACGAAGATCCAAGAGCAGATGGAGTCGAAGCCGGCCGTCGCGGCGCCGAGCGCCACGACTTCCGGATCGGCCACGCCGCCCGCCACCGGGCCGAAAACTTCGACGAAGCCGACGGGGGAAGATGCCGTGAAGGTGACGTTCGGCGGGGTGATGCTCGGGCTGATTGGGATCTTCGCGCTTGCGGCGGCTCTGCCGTTCCTGTCCGGCTTCGAAAACGTCATCGGACTCTTGATCATCGCCTTCGGCCTCTGGGAGGCGTGGAAGCTCAACAAGCGTCCGGCGATCACGATCCTGGGACCGCTCGACCTCGGCGCGGCGCCGTCGTCGACGCCCACCCCCGCCGGCACCTGATGCGTTGTCCCGGCTGCGGCACGGAAGTTTCGCCCGCCCGTCAGAGCTGTCCGCTCTGCCACGCGTTGATCCACGCCGAGGAGCTGAAGCAACTGGCGCGGGAAGCCGAGGAAGCCGAGGCGGATCGCCCGGCCGATGCTCTGAATGCTTGGCGGAGCGCACTGGAGCTGCTTCCGCCGGAGTCGGGACAAGCTCGGACGATCGCCCAGCGGGCCGAGGCGCTCTCTCGACGGGTCGAGACAGGGGGCGGTTCCTCTGCCGGAGGCGAATCGCGAGGTTTGCGTAGCGCTTGGAAAGGGGGAGGGGTTGTCGCGGTTCTGGCGTTTATCCTGACCAAAGCCAAATTCCTGCTGCTCGGCCTGACCAAAATCGGGACCCTGGGAACGATGCTCCTCTCGCTCGGCGTCTACTGGTCGATCTTCGGCTGGCGCCTGGCCCTTGGGCTGATCTTGTCGATCTACGTCCACGAAATGGGGCATGTGGCCGCCCTCCACCGCCTGGGCTTTCCCGCCTCGGCGCCGACCTTCATTCCTGGGCTGGGCGCGTTCATTCGTCTCAAGCAGCGTCCGGTGAGCCCGCGCGAGGACGCCCGGGTGGGGCTCGCCGGACCGATCTGGGGATTGGGAGCGGCGCTCGTCGCCTGGGGTGTCCACCTGGCGGGCGGCGGGCCGATCTGGGCGGCGGTCGCCCGTCTCGGAGCGTGGATCAACCTCTTCAACCTTCTGCCGCTCGGGCCCCTAGACGGCGGCCGGGCCTTCGGCGCCCTCTCCAAGGGGCAGAGGGTGGCCCTCGTCGTCTGGATCGGCGGAGTCTGGTACTTCGTGCGCGAGGGGCTGCTGATCCTCCTCCTGCTCGGCGCGGTGTTCTGGTTGTTCAATCCACGAAAAGCGGCGGCCGATGCGCCCGAGGAGGACCGGTTGGCGTTCTTTCAGTACGCCGGGCTGGTGGCGGTTCTGGCGGCGCTCACTGCGCTCAAGGTGCCAGGGGCGCCTTAGCGACTCCTATACAGTCAGCCAGCGCTTCGCCTTCTGACCTAGAGACCTAAGTGCTCGACCGATTCTCAAGAATTTGAACTCAAACCAGGTCGCTGTAAGGATGGCTGCGATGGTAAGGGCAATCGAAAAACTGCCCCAGCCGAGAATCGCGAAATCGAGAGCCTTCTGGTCCAATTTGTCTAGAGGGAAGGGCGTGGGGATAGCATGAACGACAGCAACTGACGACGACACGGACTCCTTGAATTTGGAAGCGTAGTACAGGTAAGGGGGTAAGGCTAACCCCATAAGAACTGCGGTGAAACCCGCGAGTCCGGCCGTTAGTAGCAGTATTCCGTCTTCGTTCTTTTTGCTTTCGGCATTCGTTATGAGCCTTTGCACCGAAGAAAGGTTGTGGTCCGCTATCTCCAGCGAGCGACCGATTTCAAAGATTCCCTGCAACCGCCTGAGCTTTGCCAAGATCGCGTCATTCTGCGCGATCGTATCCGGTGATGAAGCTACTCGCAGGCGGTTCACCAAGCCTGACAAGCCCGCGGTTCGTCGTACAAAATCGTCGAAGCCTCGAAGGCGGCCCTTGTTGGCAAGATCATGCAACATATATTCGAAAAGATCGGCAGATTGGCGCTCGACGAGTCGTGCCAGTTGCCGTAACTCCGCGAAGTATTCGATGACCCGACCAACGATCTTCCAGTAGGGCTGGTATTCGATGCCGCGAGGAAGTTTGTGGTTCTGAGGGTGCAGGGTCGTAATGATAGCCGTCCCAAAGGACAGTAGGCCCATTTCACCATCCCATGTTGCATCGTCAGTCTTGAGGATGCGATCTAGTGTGCTCTTGTTTTGGTAGGAACTCTGCGGATTTCTTTGATCGGACAGCCAGGGGATCTCTTCCAGGAGGCTAGCGATCTTCTTGCGCTCTGCATTTGAGAAGTCTTTGGGTCTGAGGACGTTTTTGCCTGTGGAAATTTTAAGAACTGAGATAACTATATATTCTGTTCGCAATGGCAACGAGGTTCCGGCTACAAATGCCTGTTTCTCACGCCAACCGAATCTGTATTGGGGGTCGAATCGGAGCAAGTCGTCTGTTGGCCTCGCAAGGTTAATTGCCTCAATGATCCGAGACATTATCCTTCCGACGATCTCCCATTGGGCAGTAACGTCCAGCTCGGGACGATCAGGCCAATTATTTCCCAGCTCCGGGTTGGGAACTCCAGGGCCGTCGTTGAGGGCTATTCGTTCGTGGAGACTCTTGATCGGTGATAGGAACTGAGTGCGGGTGACAAAATCTTCAGTTTTCTTCGTTTCCAGGATAACCTGCAGGAAGCCGTACCGAGAGATTCGGAACCGCTTTGTCGGCCACAGGTCCCAGGCGCTGATGAGCGCAGGGTCAAATTCCTGGCCGCCCGTGGAATTTAAATAGTCATCGCCGGTAAGGAATTGCGGAGCCGTAGTGCCTTCCTTGACGCGGAAAGTCGCATTTGATTCGTACTCAGCGCAATATTGGCTTATCAAACCGAAGCGGTAGGATTCAGAGAGTTCGATCTTGTTGTTTTCGGTGTCAAGTTCAAAGAATCTGCTGCTTTTGAAGCGATCGCCAAGATTTCGAACAAACTTGGCGAACTTCCCGCTTCCTCGAAGTAGAGGATACCTGCGGCGCGAGCCATCGTCGTCGCGAAACGCCCTCTCGGTCAGATTCCAGGTGAGGATCACCCGGATTGATCCGCTGAGCAGGAGATCTCCCTTCCCCGGCTCTCGTTCCTCCGCCTTGGCCGGCAGTGTATTTCCTCGCGCGTCGATGGCTTGGACCGTTATCCGTGGCTCGCTTTTGTGGCGCAGGGATAGATTTGGATCGAGCCATTCCCCAGGCACCCTCCGAAGTGGTTAGTCCGGCCAGCGATTAGATACGCGAACTTCAGTTGAAAAAGAGGTCGCTCCCTTGTTGCAGTCTGCGAAACACGCCCGAAGGGTCCGGAGACTGGATGCAGAGTGTGGCTAGTGCACCTTATTGGGTTTAAATCTGGGGAACAATCTGCATTCCTCTCTCGTAGAGATATAGAGACACCACCATCATTCCGGGAGAACCACCATGAACCTCGAGATGACCACCACCGCGTTCGAGTTGCCGGGCCACCGGATCGTTCGCAACCTTGGGATCGTACGCGGCCTGACCGTCCGGTCGCGTTCGATCATAGGCACCCTCGGCGGTACGCTCCAAACCCTCGTCGGCGGCAACATCACCCTGTTCACGGAGCTGTGCGAGAAGGCCCGCTCCGAGGCGTTCAGCCTTCTCGCCCAGCACGCCGGGCAGCTCGGCGCGAACGCGATCATCGGCGTCCGCTACGACGCCAACGAGGTTATGGACGGCGTGACCGAGGTGATCTGTTACGGCACGGCGGTGGTGGTCGAACCGGCGAAGTAGGAGGACCGTCCTTCGCCGGTTCGGGAGCGGGCCGAACCCGGAGACTTGCTCAGACCTCCACCGCCACCGGATTCTCGATCGCGACTGTCAGTTGCCCGCCCTCGACGTCCACCCGGAGCGCGCCGCCGTCGTGGATGTCTCCGGCGATCAGGGCGCGGCCGATTTTCGATTCGAGTTGGCGCTGGAGGAAGCGCTTGAGCGGCCGGGCGCCGTAGACCGGGTCGAAGCCCTCGCGGGCGACCAGCGTGCGGGCCGCGGGGGAAAGCTCCAGGCGGACGTGGCGGTCGGCCAGGCGCTTGCGTAGATCCGTCGTCTGGAGATCGACGATTCTTTCGATCTCCGGCAGGGTCAGCGGCCGGAACAGCACCACGTCGTCGATCCGGTTCAAGAACTCGGGCCGGAAGTGGCGGCGCAGCTCGCCCATCACCTGGCCTCGCGCCTGCTCGGTGATCTCGCCCTGAGGCGATAGGCCTTCGAGCAGGAAGTGCGAGCCGATGTTCGAGGTCATGATCACGACCGTGTTCTTGAAATCGACCGTCCGCCCCTGGGCGTCGGTCAAACGGCCGTCGTCGAGCAGCTGGAGCAGGACGTTGAACACGTCGCCGTGCGCTTTTTCGACCTCGTCGAACAGGATCACGGCGTAGGGCTTACGCCGCACCGCCTCGGTGAGCTGGCCCCCTTCGTCGTAGCCGACGTAGCCCGGAGGGGCACCGATCAGCCGCGAGACCGTATGGCGCTCCATGTACTCGGACATGTCGATCCGGACCAGGTTGTCCTCGCTGTCGAACAGCGACTGGGCGAGCGCCTTGGCCAGCTCGGTCTTGCCGACGCCGGTGGGGCCCAAGAA
>Ga0068860_100000561_pt1 | contig 45044 bp, 38 predicted proteins | sample KBSSwiS32_FD_66597 | JGI IMG/M metagenome (GOLD analysis project Ga0068860, IMG submission 66597) | Switchgrass rhizosphere microbial communities from Kellogg Biological Station, Michigan, USA - KBS Switchgrass S3-2 | ecosystem: Host-associated > Plants > Roots > Rhizosphere > Soil ... | reverse complement strand
GCGGACGGCTCACAGCGGACGGCTCACGGCGTGCCGAGGGACGGAGGCGCGTTTGCTATCGTGTCGCGCGTGCGCGCCGCTCGCGTCGTCGCCGGCATGTCGATGCTCGTGGCCCTCGTCGCGGGGTGCCGGCGTACGGCGGCGGTTCCCGAGCGCCCGAACGTCCTCCTCGTCACGATCGACACGATCCGCGCGGACCACGTCGGCGCGTACGGCGGCGCGCAGGGGGCGACCCCCGCGATCGACGCGTTCGCGCGCGACGCCGTCCTGTTCGAGCAGGCCATCGCCGCGGCGCCGCTGACCCTGCCGTCGCACGTCACGATCCTCTCGGGAATCCTCCCGTTCCGCAGCGGCGTCCGCGTCAACGGGACGGACCACGTCGGGCCCAACGTGCCTCTGCTCGCCGAGGCGTTCGCGGACAGGGGCTACCGGACGGGCGCGTTCGTTTCCGCCCTGGTCGTGAAGGCGGGGAGCGGTCTCGCGCGGGGGTTCGGGCGGTACGACGACGCCTTCGACTCCAACCGCGGCAAGGAGGAGCGCGTGTTCGCGGTCGAGCGCCCCGGCGAGGAGACGACGGCGAAGGCGCTCGAGTGGATCGCCCAGCAGCGCGCGGCGCGGGCCCCCTTCTTCGCGTGGGTGCACCTCTACGACCCGCACGCCCCGTACGCCCCGCCGCCCGACTTCGCCGCGCGATTCCCGAACAGCCCCTACGACGGGGAGATCGCCTACGCCGACTCCTGCTTCGCGCGTCTGGTCGCGGGAGTGGACGCGTCGGACACCGCAATCCTCCTCGCCGGCGACCACGGCGAGTCCCTCGGCGAGCACGGAGAGGCGGGGCACGGCGTCTTCGTCTACGACGCGACGGTCCGCGTCCCGCTGCTGCTGCGCCTGCCGGGCCGGCGACTCGCGGGAACGAGGATCCGTACGCAGGTGCGCCTCGCGGACGTCGCGCCGACGCTGCGCCGCCTGGCGGGGCTCGCGCCGGCCGAGAGCGACGGGGAGGACCTCGCGCCGCTCCTGTCGCCGGGCGCGCCGGCGGCGGCGGCGACGGATCGCCCCGCGTTCTCCGAGGCCGACTACGCGACCTTCGTCCTGGGCTGGTCGCCGATGCGAGCCCTGCGCGCCGGCGGCCGCAAGTACATCGAGGCGCCGAAGCGCGAGCTGTACGACCTGCGCGCGGACCCCGGCGAGCGGGACAACGCCTACGGGCGCGACGAGGGGGCGTCCCGGGAGCTCGCGCGCCAGCTCGCCGCGATCGCCGCGCGCAAGCCGCTGGCCGCGGCGACCTCGTCGGCGATGGATCCCGAGGCCGCGCGCCGTCTCGCGTCGCTCGGCTACATCTCGGGCGCCGCGCAGCCGGTCGACTACGACCGCATCGACGCGACCCGGACGGATCCGAAGGACCGCATCGGCGCCTGGCAGCAGATCGAGGCCGGCCTCCTCGCGCGCCAGACGCGGGAGTACGAGAAGGCCGTCGGGATCTTCGAGCGGCTGCTCGCCGCGTACCCGACGCTCAACCCGGTCATCCTCCGGGACTACGCGGAGGCGTGCCGCGAGACGGGGCGCGTCGACCGCGCGATCGAGCTCTACGAGCGTGTTCTGAAGACGGCCGAGCCCGACGCCAACGACTTCTTCGGCCTGGGCGTCGCCTGGCACCTCAAGGGCGATCAGGCGAAGTCGGCGGAGAACCTCGAGCGGGCCGTCGCGATGAACCCATCCGACAAGACGGCCTGGATCGACCTCGGCAGCGTACGGCTCGTGCTGCGCGACCTGCCGCGGGCGGGCGAGGCGTTCGGCAAGGCGGCGGCGCTCGATCCGAAGTCCTCGAAGGCCCTGTCGGGGCTCGCGTCGATCGCCTTCGAGCAGCGCGACTTCGGCAAGTCCGAGGGCCTGCTGCGCTCGGCGATCGCGGCCGCGCCGGAGGACGCGGAGCTGCGCTTTCACCTCGCCCGCGTCAAGCGAGCGATGGGCGACCTCTCCACCGCGCGCGCGATCTACGCGGAGCTCACGAAGTCCTCGCACCCCGAGGTCGCGCAGGCGGCCCGCCGCGCGCTCGACACGCTGCGGTAGACCCGAGCTATTTCGCGGGCAACAACGCGACGATCCGCAGCGGCCCGCCGGATCCGCCCGCGATCTTCATCGGCAGCGCGATCACCCACGCGCCCGTCTCGGGAAGCTCCTCCAGGCTCGCGAGATTCTCGAGGCCGGGGACGTCGGCGCCGTTGGCGAGGCGGTGGACGGGGAAGTCCTTCGAGTCGCCGGGATCGATCGAGGCCGTGTCCACGCCGAGGGCACCCACTCGACGGCGCGTCACGAGGAGCTCCGCGGCCTCGGGGCCGAACGAGGGAAAGTGCAGATGCGAGGCGTCGCCCGGCGTGTCGTCGCCGAGGTACGTCTTCTTGTCGGGCCAGCGCCGCCCCCAGCCGGTGCGGAGGAGCACGATGGTGCCGGGCGCGATCGCACCGTGGCGCTTCTCCCAGTCCTGCACGTCCGCGGCGGTGAGCCGATAGTCCGCGTTCGCCGCGGCCGCGCGGGACACGTCGATGACCGCGGCGGCCGCGATCAGCTGGCGGGGCGGGACCTGGTCGGCGGTCTTGCCCTTCTCGGCGAAGTGGATCGGCGCGTCGAGGTGCGTGCCCCCGTGCTCGGGCGTGCAGAAGGCGTTGGAGCTGTAGAACCAGCCGCCGGGGACGACGCCGTACGACAGCGACTTGAGCTCGAAGGCAGAGGGCGAGTTGGGCCAGTAGATCGTCTTCGCGTCGAACGGCCAGGTCAGGTCGACGACGCGGGCGGTCGCCAGATTCGGAGGGGGCTCGGCGGCGGGTACGCTCGCGACGAGAAGCGCCATGAAGGCCATCAGGACGAACGCAACGCGGATGCGCATGGGTCCTCCTTCTTCCGGAGACTGGGGCTTCTCTTCGCTACTCATCGGTTGCGCCGCCGGCTCTGGCGAGATGCTCGGGCTTGACCGAGCTCGCCTTGAACTTCTCGGCGGAGGCGAGCATCTTCTCGAGTGTCGCGTCGAAGTCGGGCCGGGAGCCCTTTTCGGACTTCACGAACCGCAGCGGGTTGATGCGCGCGACGACGAAGGGGCGCAGGTAGGGGCTGTCGAAGCCCCGCTCCTTGAGCGCCTTCATCGCGGCGACGACGGCCTCGTCGAGCGCGAGGAGCTTCCCCGCGCGCTCCTCCCGCGTCTTCAGGGAGCGGGAGAGTCGCTCGTCCAGGAAGTCGTCGATGCGCTTCAAGACGGGGTGGTAGGCGCCGCCCGCGAAACGGCCGTTCTTCTCGTAGCAGGCGCCGAGCGTCAGAAACGCCGGCTCCTCGAACTCGAGTGCGAAGTCCTTCTCGGTGGCGTCCCGCTGCCCGGCGAGGTCGCGGGCCATGCGGATGACCTCGAGCGACTTCTCGCGCAGGTTGTGCGCCTTCTCGGTATTGAGGGCCAGGATCTTGTAGGCCACCTGCGGATCGGCCAGCACGAGCGCGAGAATCGAGCGCCCGCCGAGGTTGCGGACCGCGGCGAGCCGGTGGTTCCCGTTGGGCGTCCAGTACCCGCCCTCCGCGCCGCGGACCGCGATGATCGGATCGAGAAACCGGTCGAGCGCGTCGATGACCGCGGTCAGTCGTTTGACGTGAGACTCGGAGAGGTCGCGCTGGTAAGGGGTCGGCTGGACCTTGTCGATCGGCAGCGCCGCGAGGATCTGCCAGTTCCCGCCGAGCGGGTCGCGGAAGACGGCGAGGACCTGGCCCCCGTCCTCCTCGACGGCCCGGCGCAGGGCCTCGGCGGGAGCGGTCGGGGAGCCGGCGCCGACCTGCTCGGGCGTCAGCCCGCGCGACTGCGATTCGGCCTTCTTCCTCCTCTTGCGCGGCGGCACGGACCGGGATCATACCCGCGGGGCACGGTCCCCGCGGCGGGCTGGCAAGGGAGTTGCTGTTGAACGGATCGGATCGTCAACCGGAGTGTCCGGGAGCTCGTCTAAAGAACTGGGCATGCGAACTTCAACGACGAGGAGGCTCGATGAGACGCTTCTTGGGTAGCACGCTTCTGGGTGCCACGGTTCTCTCCGGGTTGCTGTACGCCGCGTCGGCGTCCGCCGTTCCGGTCTACGTCAAGATCGCGCCCCCGGCGCCGATCGCCGAGGTCAAAGTCGTGGCGCCGGGACCGGGCTACGTCTGGGTCGGCGGTTATCACCGCTGGAACGGCACGGCGTACGTCTGGGTGCCGGGACGCTGGGCGCTTCCGCCCCACGGCCACAAGGTCTGGGTAGCCGGCCATTGGAAGCACCACCATGCCAACGGCTACTACTGGGTCGAGGGGCACTGGCGATGAGAAGTCTCCGCCTCCTCGCGTTCGGCGCCGCGCTCACGCTCGGAACTCTGCTCACCGCGGCGTGCCCGCCGGGTCCGCCGCCGGGCGTCGTCTACGTCAAGGCGCGTCCGCCGGTGCCGGTGACCGAGGTGGTCGTCGCGTCGCCCGGTCCCGACTACGTCTGGGTGCCCGGATACCACCGGTGGGACGGTTCAACCTACGTCTGGGTCAGGGGAACCTGGCAGCATCCGCCGCATGCCCACGCGAAGTGGGTCGAGGGACACTGGGTGGAGCACCGGAACGGGTGGTACTGGGTCGAGGGGCGCTGGAAGTAGACACCGGCGCCCCCGGGCGGCGACCTACCAGACCGCGAGGCCGTCCTTGACCTGCTTCGTGAGGAACTTCTCGACGAGCTCCGGCGTCGTCTTCCCGTAGTACCACCAGCCCGCGGAGAGGGCCTCGGCGCAGACGGCGCGCGCGATGTCCGCCGCGTTGGTCTTCCCGTCGATCCGGTTCATCACGGCCGCTTCCATCAGCGGCGAGAGCTTCTCGCCCTCGTCGTCGGAGGAGGGAGCAGGGCTCGCCGCCTTCTTGCCTTTCCCGGACTTGCGCGCTTCCTCGTCACGGTCCTTCGCGTCGCGCTCGGAGCGCGAACGGTCCCTGCGCTTCGACGCGACGTCGTGCTCGAGCGCCAGCCACTCGGAGAGCGTCGCGACCGGCCGGCGAGGCGTCTTCGCGGCGAGGCGCGAAAGAACCGGATCGGAGGCGCGATCGGGAACGCTCGGCAGCCCCTGAGCGATGGGTCCGGCGACGGCGCGGAGCGAGGTCACGGCCTTCGACCGGGCGGCGTCCGGCGCCCCCAGGGCGCGAGTGGAATCGACGGCGGCGGCCTCCTTGTCGAGCGCGACGAGGAAGAGGTCGCCGGCAGCTCGTTGTCGCTCGGTTTCGGTCCCTTCGCCGTCCCGCAGCCACGTCTGTGCCGTGACCCGTTCCCGCGCGAGCCGCTCGGCGGCGCGTCCCGAGACGTAGTCCGTCAGCCACGTCGCCTCCGCTTCTCCGGCGGTGGCCAGCCACCACGCCGTCGCGGCGATGACGAACGCGTTGCGCTGGATCTGCGTGGGATCGATCTGCCAGAGATCGTCGTCCGAGGAGTGGATGTACTCGTCCGGCCAGTTCGTCAGCGTCGTCCCCGGAAGCCCGACCCACGAGTCGTTGAAGACCATGTGGTCGGTCGAATCGAAGTAGGGGACGGCCTTCGCGTGATACGGCTCGCGCGTTCCGAGCCGCGAGAACAGGGGCTTGCTGAACCCGATGCCCGGCGGAATCGACCCGGATCCCCAGGCCGCGAGATACGCGTCGTTCCCCTTCACGACCATCTCGAGCACGCTCTCCTGCACGTCGGAGAGGTAGGAGGGCCTCCACCACGGGGTCCTCGCCATGTATTCGGTCCGCGAGCCGAGAGACTGCTTCGCTCCCACCATGTCCTGGTTCAGGTTGGCGAGGATCTTCTTTTCCTCCCCGGGATGGTCGGCGAAGTAGCGGTATTCGGAGTAGATCTCGTCGCACCACCAGAAGCGGATGCCGCGGCGAGGACGGGGAAGCCTGCCGTCGGCGATGAGCTTCGTGAGCGTGCGGCCGATCTCGAGCATGCTCGCCACGCCCGACTGGTTGTCGTTGGCCGAGATGTTCTCCTGGAGGTGGCTGGTCAGGACGATCTCGGGCAGCGCCGGGTCGGCCCCGGGGATCCGGGCCTCGACCATCGCGGTCTTCTTCTCGGGCAGGGTCGAGGACTCGACGACGGCGTGCACGCGGAGGCCTTCGCCCGCCTTCGCCGCCCCGGCGCCCCAACGCCGCGAAGCCTCACCGCCCATGCGGTCGGAGAGGGCCTTGCCCTCACGCGCCGAGATCAGGAACGCAAACGTCGTCTTTTCGCCGTGGGGTCCATCCTCCTCGGGAACACCCGACCACGCGATCTGGTCGGGGTGCTCCGCGAGGGGATTCAGGCGCGAGGACGTCCAGGAGAGGATCCCCGCCGCTCCGCGTTTCCAGACCGCCTGCTCCGTGACGGCCGAAAGGCCTCCGAACGCCAGGACGATCTTCCCCTTCACGTTCTTGCCGGCATAGTCGGAGGCCTTCTCTCCGGAGCCGACGTCCACGAGCCCGGCGGTGACGTCGGCCGGCCGCGAAAAGTCCGCGATCGACGTCTTGGCGTCGGCGTAGGAGCCCAGGCGCGTCTCTTTCGCCTCGGCGCCGTCGCCCTCGATCAGCCACGCCTCGGCGCGCCGCGGCGTCCACGCGGCGGTCTGCGCGACCTGGTCGATCCACCGCACGTCGGCGAGTCCCGCGGCGCGCGCCCGCTCCTCCACGAAGTGCGCCACGGCGAAGAAGCCCTCGGATCCCGACGGCTTGTGCCACTGCGTCGTGATCCGCTCCGTCTCGAACGCGCGGTCCCCGGAGATCTCGTTGGAGAGCAGCCGTTCGACCTTCTGGTCGACGAAGGGCGAGGTCTGGGCGAGAAGCGAGGCAGACAGGAGGCAGCCGCCGAGGGCGAGAACCCTGATTCGCATGTCGTCTCCGTGTTTGGGGCGGGACTCTATCGCAGCATCAGTCGAGAGTGACGATCATCAGCGTCCGGTCGTCGTCCTGCGGCCGCGCGCCCGTGTGCGCGTTCAGCGCAGAGAGGATCGCGTCGCGCAGCGCGACGGCGCCCGACCCGCCCTGGCTACGGAGCACGGCCTCGAAGCGGTCGTAGCCGAAGGGCTCGTCGGCGGCGTCGGTCGCCTCGATGAACCCGTCCGAGTAGAACACCAGCAGGTCTCCCGCGGCGAACGCATAGTCCCGCGTGGGGAAGGTCCGGTCCGGAAAGAGTCCGAGCGGCAGCGCGGGAAGGGCGAGGGACTCGACCGCTCCCCCCGCGATGCGGTAGGGCGCGAGCTGGCCCGCGTTCGTCAGGCGCCCCTGCCGCGTCGCCGCATCGTAGGCGAGGAGGCAGAGGGTCATGAAGTGGCGGGGGTCGGTCGCCCTGTGAATGACGTCGTTCAGTCGCGCGAACAGCTCGCTCTGCTGATGCCCCGCCTCGATGAGCGTCACGAGCGCGGACTTCGCCATCGCGACGAGGAGCCCCGTCGGTAGGCCATGGCCGGACACGTCCCCGAGGGCGAGCGCGATGCGGCCGTCCGGCATCGGGAGGTAGTCGTAATAGTCGCCCCCGATCTCGGCGACGGGATCGAAGTGCGCCAGCACCGACACTCCGGCGAGCGTGGCCTCGGGCGGGGGCAGGAGCTTGTGCTGGATCGTGCGCGCCATCGCGATCTCGCTCTCGAGGCGCTCCTTGCGCGCCGTGTCGAGGAGCAGCCGCTGGATGTTGTCGGCCATGCCGTCGAAGGAGCGCGCGAGGTCTCCGATCTGGTCGCGCGACTTCGAGGCGACGCGGACGGAGAAGTCGCCGCGCGCCACCGCCGCCGTCGCGCGCGTCAGCCGGTTGACGTTGCGGGTGATCGAGCCGACCAGCGCGAGTGCGATCGCGACCGCGACGAGATACACGAGGAGGAGGAGGCCCGCGATGGACGCGAAGACGATCCAGAACACGTTCGCCACGCCGGGGACGCCCTGGTGAAAGAGCTGGTCCGTGACGACCTCGGGGGAGGTCGTGGCCTGGAGAATCGCGACGTTGTGGCCGGTCTTGGGCTGAGTCTCCGCGGCGTTGGCGAGGGTCTCGAGGTAGAAGGCATGGATCCACTCGCCCTTCCAGTATCCCTTCCCGGGCGCCGGCCGGCCGTGCGGGCGCACGGTGGGGGAGGCGGCCGCGCGGTTCTTGGACCGGAGCCGGACGCCTCCCGGCGCATCGTCGGGTCCGGTCTCGATGCGGAGCCCTCGGTTCTCGGTCGAGGCGTCGCCGAGGATCAGCTCGACCTCGTAGTCCGTGGCGTCCGCCAGGCGCTGGGCCCAGGGCGCTCGGGGATCCGAGAGGGCGAGCAGGCGCACGCTGCGCGGTCCCTCGGGGACGGCCAGCCAGAGGCCGTCCTCCGCCTCGACGAAGCCGGGGCGCTCGAGGTCCCGCAGCCAATCCGCGTGGGCGCCGGAGGAGAGCCAGGGGACGCCGGAGGACTCGACGACGCCGGCGTCCGAGAGGGAGATCCGCGGCGGGGGCGGGGTCGAGGTCAGGGCGGCCACGCCGATCGCGGTGACCTCGCGCCGCATCCGCGTCGCGACGACCTGGTGGGCCACGATGTACGCCGCGACGAGGGCCATCGCGGCGGCGAGGGGAATCGGGACGATGCCGATCAGGAAGTGGGAGAACGCGAGGCGAAGCGAGAGCCGCCGGATGATGAGCCGGAAGAGGAAGATCGCGCCGCGCCAGAAGAGGATCGTCGCGGCGAGAACCGACACGCCGCCGACGAGGCAGCCGGCGTCGGATCCCGCCCGGCGGAGAATCCACGCCGTGATCTCGGCCGCGGCGAAGACGCCGAGCCAGATCCAGGTCGATCTTCGCGGGCGCACGCGGCGGCTATTCTATCGGCCGGATTCGCGGATCGGATAGAATCGGTCGGCACGTGAGGTTCCTGAGGCAAGCGGCGCTTCTGCTCCCCTCGGCGTTCCTGCTCGTCGTCCTGATCTTCCTCCTGACGCACGGCCGCAAGGACCCCGGCTTCGGCACCTACCCGTTCTTCCAGCAGTGGGCCGGCGAGCGCGTCGAGTCCGCCGCTCCCGAGGCGCGTTTCCTGGAGCAGGCGCTCGTGTTCTTCGTCCCCGCGTACGTCATGGCGCTGCTCTTCATCGTGAGCGTGGCGGCCGCCGAGCGGGCGGTCTTCGGCCGCCGCAAGCCGCGTGGCTCGGCCTACGGGCGCGCGTTCTCGGTGTCGTTCCCGGTGTTGTTCCTGATCGCGAGCGTCATGTTCATGTGGTACGCCGAGAGGGTCTCGCTGCGGCAGGCGCCCGGCACGCTCGTCGCGCCCCTGCTCGCCGCCCTCGCGCCCTTCGCGGGGGCCGCGATCTCCGTCATCCCCTCGGCGATCCTCGCCGGACCGCTGGCGCTCTTCACGCAGGCGGGGGAGGCATGAGCGCGCCGGAGTCCATCGTCGTCCTCGACTTCGGCGGGCAGTACACCCAGCTGATCGCCCGGCGCATCCGCGAGGCGCGCGTCTTCTCGGTGGTGCTGCCGCCCGACGCCCCCGAGGCGGAGATCCGCCGCTGGAACCCGCGCGGCATCATCCTCTCGGGCGGACCGCAGAGCGTCTACGAGGCCGACGCGCCGAAGCCCTCGGGCGACCCGACGCGGCTCGGCGTGCCCGTCCTGGGGCTCTGTTACGGCATGCAGTGGCTCGCGCAGGCGCGCGGCGGCGGCGTGGCCAACGAGGGTCGCGAGTACGGCCGCGCGCAGGCGCGGCTCGAGGTCGACTCGGCGCTCTTCGCCGGGCTCGAGCCCGAACAGACGGTCTGGATGAACCACGGCGACTCGGTCGTCAAGCCGCCGTCCGGATTCCGCGTCATCGCGTCGACGGGGAGCTCGCCGATCGCGGGAATCGAGGACCCCGAGAACCGGGTCTACGCCGTCCAGTTCCATCCCGAGGTGGGCCACACGATCCACGGCCGCGAGGTCCTCGAGAACTTCCTCTTTCACATCTGCAAGGTCAAGCCGGGCTGGACGATGGCCAACTTCCGTCAGGAGAAGGTGGCGGCGATCCGGCGGCAGGCGCCGACGGGCGGCGTGATCTGCGCGCTCTCGGGCGGCGTGGACTCCTCGGTGACGGCGATCCTGCTGCGGGAGGCGCTCGGGGAGCGTGTCCATCCGGTCCTCGTGGACCACGGCCTCATGCGTGCGGACGAGCGCCGCCAGGTCGTGGAGGCGTTCTCGCACCTGGGCATCCACGTGCACGCGGTGGACGCCTCGAAGCGGTTCCTCGAGGGCCTCGCGGGCGTGACGGACCCGGAGCAGAAACGCAAGATCATCGGCCGGACCTTCATCGAGGTCTTCGAGGAGGAGGCGAAGCGCATTCCGAACGCGCGCTACCTCGCCCAGGGGACCCTGTATCCCGACGTCATCGAGTCGGTCTCGATCAAGGGGCCGTCCGCGGTCATCAAGACGCACCACAACGTGGGCGGCCTGCCCGAGCGGCTGGGCTTCGAGCTGATCGAGCCCGTGCGCGAGCTCTTCAAGGACGAGGTGCGGCTGCTCGGCGCGGAGCTCGGGCTGCCGCGCGAATTCCTGGCGCGGCACCCCTTCCCGGGGCCGGGGCTGGCCGTGCGGATCCCGGGCGAGGTGACGCGGGAGAAGGTCGCGCTCCTCCAGAAGGCGGACGTGATCGTGCTCGAGGAGATCCGCAGGGCGGGCCTGTACGACGCGATCTCGCAGGCTTTCGCGGTCCTCCTGCCGGTGAAGACCGTCGGCGTGATGGGCGACGCGCGGACGCACGAATTCGTGGTGGCCGTTCGCGCCGTGCAGACGACCGACTTCATGACCGCCGACTGGTTCCGGATGCCGCACGAGGTGCTCGACGCGATCGCGATCCGGGTGGTTCGCGAGGTGCGCGGCATCAACCGCGTCGTCTACGACGTCACGAGCAAGCCGCCCGCGACGATCGAGTGGGAGTGACGAGAGCCCGCTAGGCCGACGCGAGCTCCTCGCCGATCCTCTCCAGCCCCTCGGCGACCCTCGCGGGGTCGCCGCCGAACGCGATGCGGAAGTGCGCCGGGGCGCCGAAGAAGTGGCCCGGCGCGACGGCGACTCCGGTCCGCTGGAAGAGCCTCTCGGCAAACGGCGCCGCGTCGTCGATGCCCCGGATCCGCGGAAACGCGAGCGTCGCGCAAGGAGCGGCGCACTCGAGGCGCGGCTGCTCCGCGAGCCACTCCTTCACGCGGCCGAGGTTGGTCCGGACGAGGGCGCGGGCCCGGGCGGCCAGGACGTCGAGCCGGTCGAACGCCAGGACGGAGAGCCGGTCGGCGGGGATCGGACTCCACCCGTCGACGACGTCGCGCGCGCGCCGGATCCTCCGCGCGAGCTCTTCCGACGCCAGGACCCAGCCGCACCGCAGCGAGGCGAGCCCGTACGCCTTGGTGAGGCTGCTCGTCGAGACGCAGGCGGGGGAGAGCGTCGCGGCGGGCGCGGGCCGCCCGGCTTCTTCGAGGACGAGGTCGCGGTAGACCTCGTCGCACAGGATCGTGAAGCCGCGCCGCTCGGCCAGGCGGATCAGCTCCTGCAGCCGGTCCGGGGAGACGAGCGTTCCCGAGGGGTTGTGCGGATTCGTCAGGACGAGCAGGCGAGTTCGCCGAGTCAGGGCGCCCGCGACGATGCCGGGGTCGACGTCGAAGCCGTCCTCGAGGCGCCTCGGGAAGTAGGCGACCCGTCCGCCGAGCATGCGCGCGGCGGCGGGAATCGGATCGTAGAAGGGGCTCTCGACGAGCACCTCGTCCTCGGCCTCGAGCAGCCCCGCCAGGGCGAGGAAGTTGGCGCCGGAGCATCCGCCCGCCGTCGCGACCGAGGCGGGATCGACCCCGTGCGCGCGGGCGATCCGCTCGACGAGCGGAGCATAGCCCTCGGGGCTCTCGCCGGCCACGTCGACCGCGTCTCGGGCGCCCGGCAGGTCGTCGAGCGTGCACGCGAGCAGATTGCTCCCGGCGAGGTCGATCCGCGGCCGCGGCCGCGACTTCGCCCACTCCATGTAAGGCGCGCTCGTACGCATCAGGAGGGCCCTCCCGCCTTCGCCTTCCGCGCGGCGAAGTAAGCGTAGACGGGAACTCCCGCCAGGAGCAGCGCGGCGCCCACGGCGGAACGCTTCGGGTTGCTCTGGATCGCGCCCCCGACGACGAGGAGCGCCGCCGCGACGAAGAGGCCGGGGAGGAGCGGATGACCGGGGAGGCGGAACGCGCCCGGGGCCCGCGTCGCGACGGGGAAGCGGCGGCGGAACCGGAACACCGCCGCCACGGTCAATCCGAAGAAGATCCAGTCGCCGAAGACGACCGAGTCCACGAGGTCGCCGTACGTTCCGGTCAGCACGAGGACGATCCCCCACAGGGCCTGGAGGACGATTGCCAGCGCGGGCGTCTGGAAGCGCGGATGCAGCCTTCCGAGCGCCGGCAGGAAGACTCCGTCGAGACCCATCGCGTAGTAGATCCGGGTGGGAGCGAGCAGCGTCAGGTCGAGGAAGCCGAAGGCGGAAACGGCGATCGCGGCGGAGATGAGGCGGTCGGCTCCCGGACCGAAGAGCCGCAATACGGCGGCCGCGGCCGGAGTCGCCGTCGCGGCCAGGCCCGGCCGCGACAGGACCGAGAGGTAGACGACGTTCGCGAGGAGGTACACGGCGATGACGATCGCCGTTCCGGCCATCAGCGCGCGCGGCAGCGTGCGGCGCGGCTCGTTCGTCTCCTCCGCGAGCAGGTTGACGCTCTGCCAGCCGCCGTAGGCGAAGAGGATCGGGACGAGCGCCGTGCCGAAGGTGAGCAGGGACACGCCGGCGGCCGGGGACGGCGGGGACGCGACGGGTGGGGCCGGGGCCGCGGGGCGCAGCAGGAGCCCGCCGCCGATGAGCACGGCGAGGGCGCCGAGCTTCAGGATCACGAGCACGTTGAGGAGACGGCTCCCCGGCTTCACGCCCACGACGTTGACCGCGGCGACGACGGCGATGGCGATCGCGGCGGCGACGGAGACGGAGACGTCCTCCCTCCCGATCAGGCGCAGCGTGTATTGCGAGAACGTGATCGCCACCGCGCCGAGCCCGCCTCCCTGGATCATCAGGAGAGATGCCCAGCCGAAGAGGAAGGCCACCAGCGGGTGGTAGGCCTCGCGGAGGTAGACATACTGGCCGCCGGCGCTCGGGAAGAGCGTAGCGAGCTCGGCGAACGCAAACGCGCCCGCCAGCGCGATCGCCCCGCCGGTCGCCCACGCCAGCAGGACGAGGCCGGAGGACGGCAGCCGCTGCGCCACGATCGATGGCAGCATGAAGATGCCGGAGCCGATGATGCCGCCGACGACGACCATCGTCGCGTCGAACACGTTGAGGGCACGGCGGAAGGCCATCGTCAGGTGCGGAGCCGGCGGCGATTACCGTTCAGCGTTCGGCGTTCAGCGATCCGGGCGCGCGCGGGCGCGCTGGACGGCGATGCGGACGAAGCGGCCCTCGACGTCGAAGTCCCACCTCAGCTCCAGGTCTCCGACGACGCGGCACGCGTGGCAGCCGTCGTGAAGCGTGTACGGAATGGTGAACGCCTGGCCGCCGTCGCGGAGGCGGACCGCGCGGAGGCTCCGGCCCGCGGTGCGCTTTCCCGGGAAGATCGCGAGGTTGGGGTACTGCCGGGCGAGGACGGCGTAGTCCGCGTTGGCGGCGAGCGCGACGCGGTCGAGCCGGGAGAGATCGTCGACGTCGAGAAGCGGCGGCTCACCGTTCACCAGGAGGCAGAGAGAAGTCTCGTTGGCGCGGAACGGGTACTCGGCGAACGCGAGGTCGACCCGGCCCGCCTCCGAGAAGCCGCTCAGATAACCCATGCCCTCCACGCGCCGCGCGAACGCGACGGCCGCGCCGGAAGCGCCGGCCTTGCGCATCTGTTCCACGAAGCAGTCGGAGAAGTTCTTTCCCTCACGCCCATCGCAGGCCGCGTGGAAGGTCTCGACGAAGCCCGCGGGCGGCGTCCAGACCGCGTCGGCGCCGATCGGCGTCGGCGCGTCGGCGGCGGAGTGCACAAGAACGAGTGCGAAAATCGAGAGCGCGCGCATCGAAATTTTCAAAATCCTATCTCGGCGGAGTGACGCGGCGCGGTAACATCGAGCTTCGACATGCCGGGCGACTTCGTTCACCTCCATCTCCACAGTCAATACTCCCTCCTCGACGGCGCGAACCGGCTTCCGGAGCTGTGCCGCCGCGTCTCCGAGCTCGGGATGGGCGCCGTCGCGGTCACCGACCACGGGAACATGTTCGGGGCGTTCCACTTCTTCCACGAAGCGCTCCAGCACGGCGTGCGGCCGATCATCGGGGTCGAGGCGTACATCGCGCCGGCGGACCGCCGCAACCGCGAGGCCCAGGCGGCGAGCGAATCGGGCGAGGGCTACGCGTACCACTTGACGATCCTCGCGGCCACCCAGAAGGGTTACCGCAACCTCGTGAGGATCGTTTCGGAGGCCTACCTGACGGGCTTCTACCACCGCCCCCGGATGGACAAGGCCCTGCTGGCGGAGCACGCGGAGGGCCTCATCGGCCTCTCCGGATGCCTCAAGGGCGAGGTCGCCGGGTCGCTGTCCCGGGGCAATTACGCCGCCGCGAAGAAGGCGTTCCTCGAGTACGAGGAGATCTTCGGCAAGGGCAACTTCTACGTCGAGCTCATGGACCACGGCCTGCCGCAGCAGACCGCGATCATCCCGGAGCTCCTCCGGCTCGCGTCGGAGACGGGGGCGCCCGCCGTGGCGACCAACGACAGCCACTATCTGCGGCGCGACGACGCCTTCCCGCACGAGGTGCTCCTCTGCATCGGCATGGGCAAGACGCTCGAAGACGAGCGCCGGATGCGCTTCTACAACGACGAGTTCTACGTCAAGGACGCCCAGGAGATGAAGGCGCGCTTCGCGAACTGGAGCGTGGAAGCCGTGAGCAACAGCGTGGCGATCGCAGACCGCTGCGCGGTGTCCTTCGACACCGACGGCCTTCACCTCCCGACCTTCACCGCGCCCGACGGCCGGCCTCCGGCGGACTACTTCCGCGACCTCGCGCGCGAGGGCCTCGAGCGGCGGCTCTCCGAGGAGGCGGTGGCCGGCACGCCGGGCGGCGTGATCCCGGCGGAGAAGTACCGCGACCGGCTGGAGTACGAGATCGGCGTCATCGAGAAGATGGGGTTCCCGTCCTACTTCCTGATCGTCTCCGACTTCATCCGGGAGGCGCGGGAGAAGGGAATCGCCGTCGGCCCGGGTCGCGGCAGCGCCGCCGGATCGATCGTGTCGTGGGCGCTGCGGATCACGGAGATCGACCCGCTGCGCTTCGACCTGCTGTTCGAGCGCTTCCTGAACCCCGAGCGCATCTCGATGCCCGACATCGACATCGACTTCTGCCAGGCGCGGCGCTCCGAAGTCATCGACTACGTGACGCGAAAGTATGGGCGCGAGAGCGTCGCGCAGATCGTGACCTTCTCGCAGCTGAAGCCCAAGCTCGCGGTGCGCGACGTCGCGCGCGTGCTGTCGCTGCCGGTGGCGCTCGGCGACCGCATCGCCAAGCTCGTGCCGGATGGGCCCGACGTCAACTTCGAGCGCGCGTTCCGCGACTCCCCGGGCCTGAAGGAGGCGATGGCCTCGGACGAGTCGATCGCGCGCGTGGTCAAGATCGCGGAGCGCCTCGAGGGCTTGTCCCGGCACGCCGGCATGCACGCGGCCGGCGTGGTCATCGCGCCGCGGCCGATCATCGAGTTCCTCCCGCTCTACCGGACGAACAAGGACGAAATCACGACGCAGTTCGACATGAACGCCGTCGAGAAGATGGGCCTGCTCAAGATCGACTTCCTGGGCCTCATCACGCTCGACGTCCTGGAGGCGACCCTCGCGGCGGTGAAGGAGCGGCTCGGTGTGACGGTGGACCTCGACCGCGTCGCCCTGGACGACGAGCCGACGTTCGAGCTCTTCCGCTCCGGCAAGACCGCGTGCGTCTTCCAGTTCGACTCGGGCGGCATGCGCGACCTGCTGCGCCGCGCGAAGCCGCGCGTCTTCGCGGACCTCGCCGCTCTCAACGCGCTCTACCGTCCGGGCGCGCTGGACGCGGGCACCGTGGAGGACTACGTCCGCCGCCGCAACGGCACGAGCCGCGTGACCTACCCGCTGCCGGAGCTCGAGCCGATCCTGACCGAGACGCTCGGGATCCTGGTCTACCAGGAACAGGTCATGCGCATCGCGCAGGTCGTGGCCGGCTACTCGCTCGCCGAGGCCGATCTGCTGCGCAAGGCGATCGGCAAGAAGAAGCGCGAGATCATGGTCGCGGAAGGCGAGAGGTTCATCCGCCGCTCCATCGAGCACGGCACGCCGAAGAAGAAGGCTCAGGAGCTGTGGTCGCTGATCGAGCCCTTCGCCCGGTACGGTTTCAACAAGTCGCACGCGGTCGCGTACGCGCTCGTCGCGTACAAGACGGCGTACCTCAAGGCGCATCACCCGATCGATTTCTTCGCGGCCAACCTCTCGTCGGAGATCGGCTCGACGGACGGCATCGTCAAGGTCCTGGGCGACTGCCAGGAGTCGGGCATCGCCGTCCTCCCGCCGGACATCAACGAGTCCGCCACGAGCTTCGCGGCCGTCGGGGACGCGATCCGGTTCGGGCTCGCCGCCATCAAGGGCGTCGGCGAGGCCGCCGCGCAGGCGATCCTGGAGGAGCGGCGGTCCCGTCCGTTCGCCTCGTTCACCGACTTCGCGATGCGGCTCGATCCCCACCTCGTCAACAAGCGAACGCTCGACGCCCTGATCGCGGCCGGCGCGTTCGACTCCTTCGGCAAGAACCGCGCGACCCTGGCGGGCGCCTCGGAGCGAGTGGTCGCCCGCGCGACGCGCATCCGCGAGGAGACGGAGCTCGGGCAGTCGAACCTCTTCGCCGGCTCCGCGGCGGACGAGGGCCCTCCCGTCGACGACTTCCCGGAGCAGCCCGACTGGGCCCTCGACGAGCGGCTCAAGGGCGAGAAGGACACTCTCGGCTTCTACGTCACGGGCCACCCCCTGACGCGCTTCGCAGGCGAGATCGAGCGCTTCGCCGAGGCACGCATCGCGGACCTCGCCGGCCGCGTGGACCAGCCCGTCCGCATCGCCGGCGTCCTCGCGAGCCTCAAGAAGCAGAAGATCAAGAAGGGGTTGAACGAGGGCAAGACGATGCTCAAGGCGATGCTCGAGGACACGAGCGGCACCGTCTCCGTCTGCATCTTCGCCAGCCTCTACGAGAAGGTGCAGGGGTGGGTGCGCGAGGATCTGCCCGTACTCGCCACGGCGATCCCGCGCGAGTCGGGAGGCGCGCTCGAGCTCACCGTGCAGGACCTCACGCCCCTCGAGGGCATCCGGGAGCGGCGCGCCCGGGAGCTCGCGATCAAGATCAACCTGGCCTATGCCGACGAGAACGTGCTGGAGAGGCTGCAGGAGCGGCTGCGCCTCCATCCCGGCACGACCCCCGTCTCGTTCCGGCTCGTGCGGCCGGGCGAGTTCGAGGCCACGCTCAAGGCCGCGGACTCGATGCGGATCAAGCCGTCCCCGAGCCTGACCCACGAGATCCAGGCACTGGCGGGGGAGGGATCGGTCGAATACGTCTTCTGATCCCTCCCTTGCGCTGTCGCGACTTCCCGCCGGCGCGCGGAAGGTCATCGCGGCGGCGCGCGCGCTCGCGCGGGACCGGGGCCTTCGCCTGTATCTCGCGGGAGGCGTCGTCCGGGATCTCCTCTCGCGCCGCCCGGTGCGGGACGTCGACCTGGTCGTCGAGGCCGACGAGGCCGGAGCGGCCGCGTTCGTCCGGGACCTCGCGCAGGAGCTGTCGGCCGCCGCGCAACCCCACGGCCGCTTCGGAACGGCCGTGCTGACCCTCCCCGCCGGGGACCGTCTGGACGTCGCCGCGGCGCGGCGCGAGACCTACGCGTCTCCGGGCGCCCTGCCCGCGGTCGCGCTTCCGGCGGCCATCGAGGAGGACCTCGCCCGGCGCGATTTCACGGTGAACGCCATGGCGCTCGCGCTCGCGCCCGAGCGCCGGCCCCGCCTCGTCGACCCGTTCGGCGGCGCCGGCGACCTCGCGAGCCGCACGCTGCGCGTGCTGCACCCCGCCTCGTTCGTCGACGACCCGACGCGGGCGCTCCGGGCGGTCCGCTACGCGAACCGTGGCGGTCTTCGTCTGGATGCGGCGACGCGGAAGGCGATCGCGCGCGCCGTCGGAGAGGGAGCGTTCGATCGGGTGTCCGGCGACCGGCTGCGGCGCGAGCTCTCCAAGATCTTCGACGAGCCGCGGAGGGCCGCGGCGGTGCGGCTCCTGCGCGGGCTCGGGATCGACCGCGCCATCGCGCCGGAGCTCAAGCGGGTGAGGGGGGAGGACACGCGCCTGCGGCGCGTCGAGGCCCTCGCGCGCGAGGGAGCCGAGCCCGAGGCGAGCTGGCTGGCCTACCTGCTGGCCTGGGCCGGCGCTCTGCGGCCCGCCGGGCTGCACGCGGTGGCGGATCGGCTGGCCCTCGCGGGCAGCGAGCGCGCGCGGCTGCTCGCGTGGCCGGCGACGCGGCGGAGGCTTCGCCCCGGGCTCGCGCGGCGTTCGGTCTCGGAGATCGCGCGCCGGATCGGGGGCCTCTCGCCGGACGAGCGCCTCGCGGCGAGCGCCCTGCTGCCGCCGGAAGACCGGCGCGCTCTCGCGGCCGCGCGCCGGCGGGTCGCGCGGAGGCCCTTCACCCTCCGCGGTGCGGACCTGGTCGCGGCCGGCGTGGCGCCGGGCGAGGCGATCGGACGCGCGCTCGACCGGACCCGCGACGCGATCCACGATGGGCGGATCGCGGGCCGCGACGCGCTGGCGTTCGCCATCCGGATCGCACGGGGGCGCCGCTGATCACGCTCCTCGCGGCCGCGCTCGCCGCCGCCGCCGCCGCTCCGTCGCCGGGTCCGACGAGCGCGCCGACCCCGACGATCCTTCCCGGTCCGACCTTCTGCATGGAGTGGATCCGGCAATCCAACGAGGGCTACGACCGGCTGACGCTCTTCCGCGACCGCACGCTCGTCTGGAAGACCTCCCGCCACGGCCACGAGGAGGTCAAGCGCGAGCCCCTCCCGGCGGAGGAGGTCGAGTACTACTGCCGTTTCTTCGAGCGTCACGAGATCTGGGCGCTCCCGGAGGATCTCCGCACGCGGCTGACGAGCGAGTTCGCGACCGAGTCGGCGGTCACGCTGGCGCGCACCGACGGCCTCCGCAAGACGATTCGCTTCGACGAGCTCTCGAGCCATACGGCCGAGTCGGCGTCGCTCCTGGCGGCGCTCGAGGGCCTGAAGGGGATCTTCCTGAGCCCGCTCTCCCCGGCCTCTCGCTACTCGCCGGAGCTCCTGCAGCCGGGGACTCTGCTCAAGCGGTTCGACGGCGCGATGTTCCGCATACAGCGCCTGGTGAAGGAGACCGGCTACGTCGAGATCATCGGCGTCAACGAGCCGTACTCGCAGTGGGTCAAGGTCGAAGAGCTCCGATATCAGTTCTCGCCGCCCGAGCGCGCGCCGTGATCCGGGGCGCCGGACCGAACCGAGTCCGGATCCAGGGCGGCCGCTGGAAGGGGAGGGCCCTCACCGTCCCCGCGTCCGCGCGGCCGACGTCGGGCCGCGCGCGGGCCGCGCTCTTCGACGTGCTCGGCGAGCAGGTTCGCGGCGCACGCGTGCTGGATCTCTACGCGGGATCCGGCGCGGTCGGACTCGAGGCGGTCTCTCGCGGCGCCGCCGGCGCGGTCCTCGTCGACGCGGCCCTCGACACGGACGCGCTGCGCCACGAGCTCGCGCGCTGGGGCACCTCCGAGACGGAGGTGCGGCTGCTGCGCCTGCCGGCGGGCCGCGCGCTCGAGCGGCTGGCCGCGGCGGGCGAGCGATTCGATCTCGTGTTCGCGGATCCTCCGTATACGAGCGACGCCGGAAACGGGGAGCTCGCGGCTCTCCGCGGCGTGGTCGCCGCCGGCGGCGTCGTGGTCGTCCAGTCCGACGGGGGCTCCGCGGCGCCCGCGGTCCCGGGACTCGTGCCGGCCGAGCCTGTCGCGCGGCGCGCCTACGGGCGTAACGTGTTCCATTTCCTGGGCGTTTTTGACGCGACGCCGAGGAAATGCTAGCCTTCGCGGTTCTTGGCCGAGAGCCCGGCAGACCCCAAGCAGAGGAGTCGATCCATGCTTCAGAACGGTAGGCACTTCTTCACCTCGGAATCGGTGACCGAGGGACACCCCGACAAGATCGCCGACCAGATCTCCGACGCCGTCCTCGACGCCGTCATGCGGGACGACCCGACGGGACGGGTCGCCTGCGAGACCCTCGTCACGACGGGCATCGCGTTCATCGCGGGCGAGATCTCGACGAAGACCTACGTCGACCTGCCCTCCATCGTCCGGCAGACGATCAAGGAGATCGGCTACACGCGCGCCAAGTTCGGCTTCGACTACGAGACGTGCGCGGTCGTCTCCTCGATCGACCCGCAGTCGCCCGACATCGCGCAGGGAGTGGACACGGGCGGCGCCGGCGACCAGGGCATGATGTTCGGCTACGCGGTCCGGGAGACCGAGGAGCTGATGCCGCTGCCCCTGACGCTGGCCCACCGGCTCGTGCAGCGGCTGTCCCAGGCCCGCCGCAAGGGCGAGCTCGACTTCCTGCGTCCGGACGGCAAGTCCCAGGTCACCGTCGAGTACGAGGGCAGCCGGGCGATCCGCGTGGAGACCGTCGTGGTCTCGACGCAGCACGCCGAGGCGATCCAGCACTCCGCGCTCAAGGAGGCCGTCATCGAGGAGGTCATCCGCCCCGTCATCCCGGCGGCGCTCCTCACGCCGACCACCAAGTTCCACATCAACCCGACCGGCCGGTTCGTGATCGGCGGTCCCCAGGGCGACACGGGCCTGACGGGCCGCAAGATCATCGTAGACACCTACGGAGGCAGCGCCCCGCACGGCGGCGGCGCGTTCTCGGGCAAGGACCCCACGAAGGTCGACCGCTCCGCCGCCTACATGGCGCGGTACGTGGCGAAGAACCTGGTCGCGGCGGGGATGGCCGAGCGGGCGCTCATCCAGCTCGCGTACGCGATCGGCGTGCGCGACCCCGTCTCGGTGCACGTCGAGACGTACGGCACCGGACGCCTGCCCGAGGACAAGATGGTCTCCCTCATCCGCGAGCACTTCGACCTGACGCCGAAGGGAATCATCGAGACGCTCAACCTGCGGCGTCCGATCTACAAGCAGACCGCGGCCTTCGGCCACTTCGGCCGGCGGCTGCCGGAGTTCACGTGGGAGAGCACCGATCGCGCGGAGGCGCTGGCCAAGGCGGCCGGCGTCGAGATGGCCGCGCCGGTGGGTACAGGTAGCTAGGAGGCTTCATGGCGACTGCGGTTTCCTCGAGCACGAAGAACGACGTCCGCGACCTGTCCCTGGCGGGACGCGGCAAGACCCGGATCGAATGGGCGGACGCGAGCATGCCCGTGCTGCGGCAGATCCGAGAGCGGTTCGCCAAGGAGAAGCCGCTCCAGGGCGTGCGCCTCTCGGCGTGCCTCCACGTCACGAGCGAGACGGCGAACCTGGCGCGCACGCTGACCGCCGGGGGAGCCGACCTCGTGCTGTGCGCCTCGAATCCGCTGTCCACGCAGGACGAAGTGGCCGCGTCGTTGGTGGCCGACTACGGCGTCGCCGTCTACGCGATCAAGGGCGAGGACCACGCGACCTACTACGACCACATCCGGGCCGCCCTCGCGCACCGTCCCAACATGACCATGGACGACGGCGCCGACCTCGTCTCCTCGCTCCTGTTTCTGGCGCTCGACCGCGACGCCGAGGTCGACCCGGTCGTCCGCCTGTGGGCGCAGGGGCTCTCGAAGGACGAGCGCAAGGCGCTCTTCGCGGGGATCATCGGCGGGACCGAGGAGACGACGACCGGGGTCATCCGCCTCAAGGCCATGGAGAAGGCGGGCGTCCTCAAGTTCCCGGTGGTCGCGGTCAACGAGGCCAAGACCAAGCACTTCTTCGACAACCGCTACGGGACCGGGCAGTCCACGCTGGACGGCATCATCCGCGCCACCAACCTGCTCGTCGCGGGTCTCAACGTCGTGATCGCCGGCTACGGCTGGTGCGGCCGCGGCGTCGCGATGCGCGCACGCGGGCTGGGCGCCCAGGTCATCGTGACGGAGCTGGATCCGACGAAGGCCATCGAGGCCGCGCTCGACGGGTTCCGCGTGATGACGATGGCCGAGGCCGTGCCGGTGGGCGACATCTTCGTGACCGTGACCGGCAACAAGGGCGTGCTCCGCGAGGAGCACTTCCGCGCCATGAAGGACGGCGCGGTCGTCTGCAACTCGGGCCACTTCAACGTCGAGATCGACATCCCGGCGCTCGAGAAGCTCTCGCGCGAGCGGCGGCCGATCCGCGAGTTCGTCGAGGAGTTCCGGCTGCAGAACGGACGCAGGGTCAACCTGCTGGCGGACGGGCGCCTCATCAACCTCGCGGCGGCGGAGGGGCACCCGGCCTCGGTCATGGACATGTCCTTCGCCAACCAGGCGCTGGCGGCGGAGTTCATGGTCCGGAACCACGCCACGCTCGAGAAGAAGGTCTACGTCGTTCCCGAGGAGATCGACCGCGAGATCGCGCGGCTGAAGCTCGCGTCGATGGGCGTCACGATCGACACGCCGACGGCCGAGCAGCAGAAGTACATGACCTCCTGGGAAGAGGGCACGTAAGCCCTCTCGACTCCATGCCTCTGGTCGACGTCGACGCGCGGCCGGGCCCCGACGGGGTCGCCGGCGACCGGCTCGCGCGCTCGCTCGAGCAGGGGAGCATCCTCCTCCTGCGGAATGCGCCGTTTCCGATCCCGGATGCGGACCGCCAGTTCCTGCTGTCGCGCCGCCAGGGCGGCGGACGACTGCACAAGAACATCGCCTATCGACCGGCCCGCGACCGCGTGACCGGCGCCACCGGGGACCGCGCGGAGCGGGCGCGGCTCGGGGAGATCCTGCGGGCGTACTCGCGCGCGTCCCTCGAGCTTCTGGCCCGGCTGTTTCCGGGCTACGCGCGGTCGTGGCACGTCGACTACGCGAGCTTCCGGCCGATCGAGGAGGAGGGCCGCAGCCTGCCGCAGACCTCGCGCAACGACCTCATGCACGTCGACGCGTTTCCCACGCGCCCGACGCACGGCGGAAGGATCCTGCGCTTCTTCACCAACATCCACCCGACCCGCGCCCGGGAGTGGGTCTCGGGCGGGACCTTCGACCGCCTGGCGCCGCGCTACGCGGCGGGCTCGGGACTCCTCGCCGAGGCCCTTCGCTCCAGTCGGCCGTCGGCGGCCGCGCGTCTCCTGCGCGCCGTCGGCGCGCGGCGGGAGCTGCCGTCGGCCTACGACGCGTTCATGCTGCGGTTCCACGACTTCCTCAAGGGCAACGCGGAATTCCAGGCGGGGGAGCGGGAGCGCTTCTCGTTTCCGCCGGGCTCGAGCTGGGTCGTGCTGACCGACATGGTCAGCCATGCCGTGCTCTCCGGGCAGTTTGCGCTCGAGCAGACGGTGATCCTCTCTCGGAGCTCCCTCGTCGCGCCCGAGAGCGCGCCCATCGCGATCCTCGAGAAGCTCGCCGGCCGTCCGCTGGCGGCGCCGGTGTAGGTCGTCCGGGCCGCGATCGGCGCGCTAGGTCCGCATCCGGAGCAGGAAGTAGAGCGCGGCGAGCCCGAAGAGCACGTTGGGCGACCACGCGGCGAGCGCCGGCGGCAGAGCCCCGACTTCGCCGAGCTTGGTCAGGAATGCGGCGGCGATCAGCGCCAGGATGCCGAGGACCAGGCCCAGGCCGATCCCCGCGAGCGCCCCGCGGCGGCCGACCCGGAAGGCGAAGGGCGCGGCCAGCAGGGCCATGATCGGCAGCATCGCGGGCTGAGCCACCTTCGTTTGCAGGGCCGTCTCGAGGCTGCCGGTGGGGTAGCCCTCCGTGCGCAGGCGGTGCGTCAGGCGCTCGAGCTCGCGGAAGCGCATCTCCTCGGGCCGGCGCCGGACGGCGCTGACCGCCTGCGGCGGATCGCCCGCAACGTGCTCCCGGAGGAACGGCCGGAAGCTGATCGGCTCCTCGTCGCCGAAGTCGCGGCTCCAGCCCTGCCGCAGCAGCCAGGACTGCCCGGCCCAGGATGCCTCTCGCGCGGCCGTCCGCCGGACCAGGTGGAAGGCGGGGTCGAACTCGAAGACGGACACCGAGTACAGGGTGTTCTGCGTCGGGTTGCCCTCCTCCCGGTGCCAGATCGAGCCGTTCGAGGCGAGGTACCAATTCTGGGAGCCCACGCCCTTCCCGCCGGTGTCGCGTCCGTAGATCTCGTTCTTGTAGTGCGTCTGCCGCTGCTCGGCGAAGGGCAGGAGGTACTCGGAGAGCGCGAACGCCCCGACTGCTCCGACGGCGGCCACGACGAGGACGGGCGATGAGAGCCGCCGCAGCGACACGCCCGAGGCGCGGAACGCCGTGTCCTCGTTGTTCTTGGAGAGCACTCCCAGGCCGATCAGGGTGGCGAGGAGGACGGCGAAGGGGGCGATCTGCATCCCGATCGAGAAGAGGAAGTAGCGGTAGTACCCCAGGACGGCCTGCGTCGAGGGATGGTGGCGCGCGATCTCGTCGACCTTGTCAGCGTAGTCGACGACGACGGCGAGCACGAGGGCGGACGCGAACACGAGCAGGAGCGCGGAGAAGAAACGGGCCAGGACGTACCGGTCGCAGGCGGAGGCGATCCGCAGCGCGGCGCGGGCCGGAGGGGAGGCCGGGGGAGCCGCCGCCGCGCCGGCGTCCCGAGGGATGTCCCGGGCGGGGCGTCGCGGAATCGCCGCGCGCCACGACTTCGGACGCAGGGCGGCGAGCGCGCCGAGCGCGATGAGGAAGATGTTGGCGGCCCACATCGCGAGGCCCGGTGAGACCTTGCCCTCCGTGGCCCACGTCTCGCCGGTGGTCAGGAAGACGTAGTAGACGACGATGATTCCGAGCGAGAGCGCGAAGCTCGCGCCGCGGCCGCCGCGCCGGAAGGAGTCCGCAAGCGGGATGCCCACGAGGGCGAAGGCGAGGCACGCGAAGGGAATCGCGAACTTCTTGTTGAGCTCGACGAGCGCGATCCGCCGGGTGGTGGGATTGGGCGCCTCGTGGGCGGTCCGCCACAGCTGGCGCAGGGCCTGCGAGCGGATGCCGCGCTCCGCGGAGACGCGCCCGAGCGGAGCGCCGCCGAACTCGCCCGCCAGGAGAAGCCGCTGCGACTCGTTGCGGCTGATGCGGTACCGCGAGGTGTCCTCGGGGTCGAACTCGTGGACCGTCGACCCGAAGAGGTCGAGCCACAGCTGGTCGCCCTCGAGGGCGAGCGCGCCGCGCCGGGCGACGATGATCCGGTTGGGCGGCTCCGCGGCCTCGCCGAGGATCAGGAAGATCCCCTCGAAGGAGCGGCCGTCGGGGGCCGTGCGGTCGAAGAACAGCGTGATCCCGGGGCGGGGCTCCCGGAACGTCCGCGGGGCGACGACGTTGACGATCGACGTCGCGGCGAGCCGGGCCATGGATCGCTCGAGGAGCGTGTTGGCCGGAGGCAGGATCACGTTGTAGAGGAACAGGACTCCCAGGGAGAGGACGGCGGCGGCACCGAGAACCGGCCGGTACAGCGAGGCCGAACCGATCCCGCAGGACCGCAGGGCGATGAGCTCAGAGTCGGCGCCGAGGCGACCCAGCCCCACCAGGACGGCCAGCAGGAAGGCCATGGGGATCGTCAGGACGACCATCCACGGGAGGGACAGGACCGCGAGCTTCGCAACGTCGATGAACGAGGCGCTGCGCCGCACCGCGAAGTCGGCCAGGAACAGGATCGTGCGGATCAGGAGAATGAAGGTGTAAGCGGCGAAGCCCAGGAGAAAGGGGCCGAGCAGCTCCCGGAGAAGCGCCCTGGAGATCAGCCGCATCGGAACGATAGTAAGCCGGCGCACGAGCCGCCGCGCGCTCCAAAGGCGCGCGGCTTCGCCTTGGCTGGGCGCTCTGTGCCGGCCGTTATGTAAAGCGCGGGGAGGTGCCGGGATTCGCGAGGGCGCCGCGCGCTTTACATAACGGCCATGGACCCAGGCTCACTAACCGGATTTAACATAATATATCTTATCGGACGTTATCGGTCCTCCAGCCTGTGCTCGGTGATCACCCCGAACTCCTCGAACCCCAGCCTCCGATAGAGGCTCTGACCCGCGACGGAGGCCTGCAGAACCGCCGTCGTCACTCCCTGGGCGCCTGCGTCCGCGAGCGCGGCCTTGAGTGTCGCGGCGCCGACTCCGCGGCGCCGGGCGTGCGCCCGGGTCGACAGGTTGAAGATGCCGGCGACGCCCGCGGCGAGGGTGATCTCCACCGCCCCGGCCGGGGCTCCCTCGAGGCGCGAGAGGTAGAAGCGTTGGGGTGAATCCTCGTCGAGCAGGATCGGGGATGCTCGCCGATAGTAGGCCGCCACGGCGGGATGCGGCGGGACCCAGTTCTCCGCGTTGATCAGGGCGAAGTCCGCCAGCGCCTCCGGAGTCTGGACCCGCTCGATCTCGAGGCCGGGGATGCCGGGGGCGCGAATCGCGTCGAGGCGTGCGCTCATGGCGAGCTCCTCCTCGGCGGGAGGGAGCCCGCAGGCTTCGAGCCTGGCCCCGAGGTTCGAGGGCGTATCACCGGGCGACACCCACCACGAGAAGGGTCTCGAGACCCACACGAAGTGCTCGATCACGCGGTTCGCCGCCGGCCCGAAGCTCGCCGGCGAGAGGCGGGCGCGGCACACGATGTTGAAGGTGTCGGTATCGAGGCCGGAGTCGATCAGGGTCAACTCCTCGCCGACATCGACGAGAGCCCCCGATATCCGGCGGCTCGCCCAGCTCGCGTGGACGACGAAGTTATGGGCGGCCGCCGCCGCGATTTCGTTCTGCACCGAATGGAGGGGAGCTTGCTCCCCTGCTCTCGCCGCTCAGCGCTTCTTGCCGAGCTCCAGCGTCCCGGACTCGAGCTGCTTGATGACCGCGCGCAAGGCGCCGATCAGCTCGTCGCGATTGACGCGCGACTTCTCGAAAGAGATGGCCAGCTTGTACGGCGCGTCCTTCGGGTTGTAGACGAAGTGGAACGAACGCGGCCGCTCCTTGCCGGCTCCCTCGGATTTCTTCTGGTCGCGGAGGTCCTCACGGGTCGAGCCCTGCCTGACCATGGCGATCGCCGCTCGCATCTTCCCGGGATCCCCGAGCCGAGCGATCTCGAGGAGGACGGAGCGCGCGTCGATGTCGGCGCGCCGACATTCCTCGCGCACGTCCTCGGGAATGTCGAGGAGCGAAAGCGCCTCGGTGATCGAGACGCGCGACTTCCCGATCGAGGAGGCGATCTTCTGCTGGGTGTAGCCGTGAGTCTCGGCGAGTGTCGAGTAGCCCATCGCCTCCTCGAAGGGATGGAGGTCGCGTCGGTGGAGGTTCTCGATCAGCGCGATCTCCATCACCTCGTTGTCGGGCACGTCGAGCTCGATGCAAGGGACCTCGGCGAGGCCCGCCTCGAGCGCGGCGCGGAAGCGTCTCTCCCCCGCGATGATCCGGAAGCGGCCGCTTTTCAGGGGACGCACCAGGAGCGGCTCGAGGACGCCCTTCGACTCGATCGAGGCGGCGAGCTCCTTCAAGTCGCCGACGCTGCGGCGCGGCTGATCCGGGTTGGTCTCGATCTCTTCGATCGGGATCAGCCGGCCGAGGGAGCCTCCGAATCGCTCGGAGAGGGAGTCGACGAAATGGGAGTCGTGCTGCATGCGGGATTCCAGGGGCAGGCCACGGCGCTTAGACACGGGATAGGACCTCCTCCGAGAGAGAGTAGTACTCGGCGGCGCCCGAGGAGCGGGGGGCGAACGTGAAGATCGACTCCCGGTGGGCCGGGCTCTCCTCCAGGCGGACGCTTTTCGAGATGGTCGTCTTGAAGACCTTGTCTCCGAAGACCGAGACGATCTGGTCGTAGACGTCCTTGCCGATCACGGTGCGCTTGTCGTGCAGCGTGATGACGACGCCCAGGATGCGCAGGCTCGGGTTGGGCCGCGCCTTGATCTTGTCGATCGTCTCGAGCAGGTCGTCGGTGCCCTCGAGGGCGAAGTAGGACGACTGGATCGGGATCAGGATGTGCGACGAGGAGACCATCGCGTTGACCGTGATCATCCCGAGCGTGGGCGGGGTGTCGATGAGCACGGTGTCGTAGGAGTGACGGACTTCCTCGACCTTGTCGCGCAGGCGGAAATGCCCGTCGATCTCGCCCGAGAGCTTGGACTCGATCTTGGCGAGCGAGATCCGTGCGGGCGCCACGTCCAGCTTGGGGATCTCCGAGGAGCGGATGACCTCGGGAAGCCGGACGGCGGGATCGACCAGGACGTCGTACATGGACTTATCGACCGACCGGCGGTCGACGTAGGACATCGTGCTGTTTCCCTGGGGATCGAGGTCGATGAGAAGGGTCTTGAGGCCCTTCTGGGCCATCGCCGCCGCGAGGTTGATGGCCGTAGTGGTCTTCCCGACACCTCCCTTTTGATTGGTAATCGAGATGATCACGAGCCGGAGTATAGCCGCGCATACGCGGCTTGAAGCAAAAGGAAGCCGGGGCTCGCGCGCGACCTACATCCGGTACTTGCCGAGCTCGTCGGGGCTCGCTTCCTCGAGCCACTTGCGCAGACGGTCCGGGTCCTGATCGGGGCTCTCGGCGCGCAGATTGCGGCTCTTCTCGAGGACCAGCTCCTCCACGAAGATCTCGGCGTTCGAGCGCAGCGCCAGGGCGATCGCGTCGCTCGGGCGGCTGTCGACGGAAAGGGTCGAGTCGCCTCGCGTCAGATGGATGCGAGCGAAGAAGGTGTTCTCCCTGAGCTCGTTGATCACGACCCGATCGACGCGGGTGCCCAGCTCGGTCAGCAGGTTCTTGAGGAGGTCATGGGTCATCGGCCGCGGGGTCGCCACCTTCTCCATCTCGAGGGCGATCGCGTTCGCCTCGAAGATCCCGACCCAGATCGGGAGGAAGAGCCCGTTCTCGGCGTCCCGGAGAATGACCACGGGCATGTTGGAGACCGGATCCATCAGGAGCCCCTTGATTTCCATTTTGACCATGAGCGTTCGCTCCCCTGAGAGTAAGGAAACCCGGCGTGACTTTATGCCCCCGACGCCGCACGGACCCCGATGAGCGAGTTTGAATTGCCGCGGGTCACCCGGACCGTGACGTAGGAGCCGGGCCTCTCTCCCTCGGCCGCCTCGGCGGGGCCTTCGAGGTGGACGATGCGGTTGCAGCCGGTTCGGCCGGTCGCCTGACCGTGGCGGTCGGTGCCCTCGAGGAGCACCTCGAACTCCCGCCCGACGAGCCCCTCGTTGGTCTCGCGCTGCAGGTCCGCCTGGAGGTCGAAGAGACGCCTGAGCCGGTCCGCGGCGATCGTCTCCGGGACCTCGCTGTCCCTCCCCCACCTCGCCGAGGCCGTGCCGGGCCTGGGTGAATAGCGGAAGGCAAAGAGATTGGCGAACCGCGCGGCGCGAAGGAGCGCGAGCGTCTCCTCGAAGTCGGCCTCGGTCTCCCCCGGAAATCCCACGATGAAGTCGGAGGAGATCGCGATCTCGGGCACGGCCCCGCGGACCCGCGCGACGATCTCCAGGTACTCGGCGGCCGTGTAGCGCCGCTTCATGCGCCGCAGCACCGCGTCCGATCCCGACTGGGCCGGCAGGTGCAGATAGGGAGCGACGGCCGGAGTCCCGGCGAGCGCCGCGAGGAGCTCGTCGTCCACGAGCCGCGGATGCGAGGTCAGGAAGCGCAGGCGCCGGAGTCCCTCGACGGACGCGGCGCGCCGGAGGAGGCCGCCGAGCCCGAAGCCCTCGGCCGGGTCTCTGTAGGCATTCACGGTCTGGCCGAGGAGGGTGACCTCGGTGTAGCCGAGCGAGACGAGGTGCCGCAGCTCCTCCAGGACCTCGCCGGCCCGGCGGCTGCGCTCCCGCCCCCGCGTGAACGGAACGATGCAGAAGGTGCAGAACTGGTCGCAGCCCTCGATGACCGTGACGTAGGCCTGGAAGGCGGAGCCCCGCGAGATCTCGCGGAACTGGTAGACCGGGTCCTCCTCGGGGAGCTCGAGCGCGAGGGACTGCCGCCGCTCCCGCCGCGCGGCATCGACCAGCTCGCCGATCCTCTCGACCTGGCCGGTCCCCGCGACGAAGTCGAGCCACGGGGCGCGCTCCAGGATCTCCTGCCCCGAGACCTGGGCGACGCAGCCGGTGACGCCGACGACCAGCTCGGGCTGCTCGCGCTTGCGCTCCGCCAGGACGCCGAGCTCGGAGAAGAGCTTGTGCTCGGACTTCTCGCGCACCGCACAGGTGTTGAGAAGGATGACCCCCGGCGCGGCGCCCTTCAGAGAGTCGGCCCGCCGGAGTCCCCGCTTCTCGAGCTGGCCCGCCATCCTCTCGCCATCCAGCACGTTCATCTGGCAGCCCCAGGTCTGCACCTCGAACGTGTCGGGGTGCATCGGCAGCGCGGGCGGATCCCCCAGGATGGCCGTGCGGACGGAGTCCTCGCTCACTCGCGAATCCATCCCGGCTGCGCTCCGGCACGGCGCGCCTTTTCCGGCAGGTCGGTAAGCTCCTGCTCCGCGGCGACGAGGTCGCGCTTGGCGTCCTCCAGCTGATCGCGGGCTCGATCCCAGGAGGGCTTGATCACCCGGTCGCGGTACTGGCCGTCGTCCCAGGCGTAGAAATCGTTCTCGAGCTTCCTGGTCGCGGCCGAGAGCTCCTCCACCCGAGCCTTCCCGTCGGCGACCCTCTTGCGAGCGGCCTGCGCCGTGGCCCGCCACTGAGCCTCGTCGCCTCCGGAATTTGCCGCCGACGGGGCCCCCGGGGGCGGGGCCACCTCGGTCACGGGCTCGCCTTGTGGGGCGGCAGCCGGTGCGGCGGGCGCCGGAGCGGGAGCCGCCTTGGACTTGCCCGGAACCGCCTTGGCCGTCGAGACGCGGCCCTTCTCGGGGTTGGTGACGAGCGATCGGTTGTCGATCGTGAGCGCGCTCTTCTCGCGGTTGCGATTCTCGGACACTTCGCGCGTCTCCTTCGCGGCGCGGACGGCGTCGGCGAGACTCTGGCCGCCGTCGTCGGCCGGGACGGGAGTGTTGCGCGGGCGGCCGAATCCTCCCGAGAGGCGCGGCCGAGGAGTCGGAGTCTTCGCGGGCGTGCTCTGGTCTTGCCCGAACGCCGCCGCAGCGGCCGCGGCGAGCGCGAGAGTGAGCGCGGCCTTCCCCGCGCGCGTTCTCATGGCGCGGTCGTGCCGGCCCGGCCGTAGGCGTCCTCGAGCCGGACGACGTCGTCGAGCTCGGGCGAGGAGACCTCGAGGATGCGGCACGGATGCTCGGCCCGCATGCGGTGCCGCATGCCGGGCCGGATGCGCTGCGCCTCGCCGGCGCGCAGGATCCGCTCCCGCAGCGCGCCGTCCTCTTCGATCGTCAGGATCAACTCTCCCTCGAGGACGAAGATCGTTTCGTCCTTGCGCTCATGGTACTGCAGCGACAGAGAGTGGCCGGCTTCGATGTGGAGGATCTTCCCCGCGTAGCGCTCGTTCTCGGCGAAGATGAGCTCGCGGCCCCACGGCTTCGGAACGGTTCTCACGCTCTTACGCTCGCTCGCCCGAGAAGAGGCGCGCGACCTCCGACGCCTCCGAGGATTCGAGCGCCTTCTCGGCGAGCGCGCGGAGTCTCTGCGAGTCGACCGCGCAGAGGTGCTCCTTGACGCGCGGAATCGCGACCGGCGTCGCGGAGAGATCCCGGATGCCGAGCCCGACGAGCACGGCGGCGCCGACCGGATCGCCCGCGAGCTCGCCGCACACCGCCACGGGCCTGCCGGCGGCGCCTCCGGCGTCGACCACCATCGCGATCAGACGCAGGATCGCGGGATGCAGCGGCCGGTACAGCGGCGAGACGCCGGGATCGGCGCGGTCCACCGCGAGGCCGTACTGCGTCAGGTCGTTCGTCCCGATCGAGAAGAAGTCCGCCAGCTCGGCGAGGCGGTCCGCGAGCAGCGCGGCCGACGGCACCTCCACCATGACGCCCATCGCGGGAGGCTCGTCGAGGCCGGCGCGGTAGGCGGCCTTCTGCAGAAGCGAGCGGGCGGCCGCGATCTCCGAGAGCGAGGTGACCATCGGGAGCAGGATTCTAAGCTCGCCGCGCCGCGAGGCGAGGCAGAGCGCCAGGAGCTGCTCGTCGAAGAGATCGGGGTGGGCGAGGCAGTAGCGCAGGCCGCGGAGCCCGAGCGCCGGGTTCTCTCCGGGAGCCGCCGGTCCGATCCCCTTCTCGCCGCCGAGGTCGTAGGTTCGGATGACCGCGGGATGCGGAGACGCCGCCTCGAGCAGCGTCTCGTAGGCGGCGCGCTGCTCCTCGACGCCGGGCGAGCGCGGCAGCGCGCGGAGGTACAGGAACTCGGAGCGAAAGAGCCCGATGCCCTCCGCGTGGTATCGCTCGAGGGCCGGGATCTCCTCGGGCAGCTCGAGGTTCGCTCGGATCGCGACGCGCTCGCCGTCCCGCGTCACCGCGCCCTTGGCGGTGCGGACCCGGACGCGCCGGGCGCGGTCCCGGGACTCGCGGACCTTGAGCAGGCTCGCACGGATGCGCTGGCGCGACGGGTGGATCTCCACGACGCCGCGGTCCCCGTCGACGAGGATCGGCCGCTCCGGCGGCACGGCGTCGCACAGTCCGGGGATCCCGACGACGGCCGGAAGCCCGAACGAGCGCGCGATGATCGAGGAGTGCGACGTGGGTCCGCCCCGCTCCAGGGCGAGCGCCCGGACGCGACGCGGGTCGAGCCGCGCGGCGTCGACCGGGGACAGCTCGTCGGCCACGAGGATGGAGCCCCTCGGCAGCTGGCCGGGACCCGGGCGCACGCCGCCCGAGAGGTGCGACGAGATCTCGCGCCCGACGTCGGCGAGGTCCGCCTCGCGCTCGCGCATCGCGGCGGAGTCGGCCGCGGCGAGACGCACCGAGAGCTCGCGCGTGATCTCGGCGAGGGCCCACTCGGCGTTGACCTTGTCGCGGCGGATCCGCTCCACGATGGCGCCGACGTACGTCTCGTCGGTCGCGATCAGGCCATGGGCCTCGAGGATCGCGGCGAGCTCCGAGCCGATCGCGCCCGTCGCGGTCGCCGACTGGGAGTGGCGGGTGAAGGTCGCGGCCGCCTCGCCCGCGGCGCGCCGGAGCCGGCGCTGCTCGGCGGCGACCTCGTCGGCGGAGATGGCTCGGCGCAGGGCCGGCAACCCGGCGAACCGGATGATGACCGCGCGTCCGACCGCGAGCCCTGGCGAGACCGAAAGGCCCTGCAGCATAGGTGGTAGGTCTGTGGTGGTAGGTCGTAGGGAAGGCCCCGAACCTACGACCTAAGACCTACGGCCTACGACCTCCCCAATCACTCTTCCTCATCGAAGCTGCGCGCGATGAGGTCCTCGACCGCGGCGAAGGCATCCTTCTCGTCGATGCCGGAGACCGCGAGCGTGATGTGCGTCCCCTGGGAGGCCGCGAGCAGGAGGATGCCGAGGATGCTCTTGCCGTCGACCTCCTCCCCGTTCTTTCGGATCTTGACCTCCGAGCGAAAGCGGCTCGCCGTCTGGACGAACTTGGCCGCCGCGCGCGCATGGAGTCCGAGACGATTGCGGATCGACAGTTCCCGTTCGATCACGTGTTCTGTTCTTCGGCGACCGGGATGTCGGGCGGCGCCGCCTCCTCCGCCAACAGGTCCGAGGCGACGTAGATCGACCGTTGCCCCCGATCCTTGGCCACGTGCGCGACCTCGGTGACCGGCCGGCCGCTCTTCTGGAGCGACGCGCACTTCAGGACCATGGGCAGGTTGACGCCCGTCACGATCTCGACGCGGTCCTTGCGCAGGAACGGGAGCGTCAGGTTGGTCGGCGTCCCGCCGAACATGTCCGTCAGGATGATGGCCCCGTCGCCCTCGTCGGCCTGGGCGAGGCCGCGGCGGATCTTCTCCCGGGCGTCCTCGCCGGTCTCGCTCCACTCCAGAGCCACGGCCACGATGCGGTCCAGGCCGGGCTGGATCGTCAGCGCTGCGGAGCGCAACTCCTCCGCCAGGCGGCCATGGGTCACCAGCAGAAGTCCAATCATTCGCGGGGGCTCATTATCTCACTCGCGGGTGGCGTCCCGGTGCGAGACCCGGACCGGATAGCCGCGCTCCTTCAGGAGGCGCGCCAGCTGCTCGATGACGTAGACGGAGCGGTGCTTGCCGCCCGTACAGCCCACGCCGATCGAGAGATAGCTCTTGTGCTCCCGGTCGAACTTCGGCAGGAGGTAGTCCAGGAACTGCACGAGCCGCTCGAGGAAGGCGGGCGTCTCCGGATCCTTCTCGATGTAGGCGGCGACGGCGGGGTCGTGTCCCGTCTTCGAGCGCAGCTCCGGGACGAAGTGCGGGTTCGCGAGGAAGCGCACGTCGAAGAGCAGGTCGACGTCGTGCGGGATGCCGAACTTGTAGCCGAACGACGTCGCCGAGATCACCATGCCGGCGCCCTCGGGGTCCCCGATGAAAGTCTTCTGCATGAACGAGCGCAGCTCGTGGACCGTCATCGCGGAGGTGTCGACGACGACGTCGGCGACCGCGCGCACGTCCTCGAGCATCGCGCGCTCCCGGCGAAGGGCCTCGAGCAGCGACGAAGGGCCGGCGAGCGGATGAGGCCGGCGGGTCTCGGAGAACCGCCGGATGAGGGACTCCTCCGAGGCGTCCAGGAAGAGCAGGCGGGTACCCGGCACGCGCCGCCGGACGCGCGCGAGGATCCCCGGGAAGCGCGCCGCGAAGTCGGGGTTGCGGACGTCCAGGATGATCCCGACGCGCTTCGCGGTCTTGTGCTCGAGGAGGGGCTCGACGAGCTCGAGCGGCAGGTTGTCGACGCAGAAGTAGCCCATGTCCTCGAGGCACTTGTTGACGTAGCTCTTGCCCGAGCCGGACAGGCCCGTGACGATGACCAGACTCTCCGGAACCGAGGGAAGCGGCGCGGGCGGGACCGGCAGCGAGCTCATGTCCGGCGGACGCCCTCCACCTCGGCGTTCTTGGCGATCTCCTCGTCGACGCGGCGCGCGAACTCCTTGGCGGCGTCGTAGCCCTGCGTCTTCAGGAGCTCGTTGCGCGCGGCGATCTCGATCAGGAGCGCGAGGTTGCGGCCCGAGGCGACCGGCAGACGCAGCAGCGGGCGCTCGCGGTCGAGGATCGAATACGTCTCGCCGTCGAGCCCCAGGCGGTCGTACTTCTTGGCGGGGTCCCAGCGCTGCAGCTCGATCACGAGCTCCACGGACTTCGACGAACGGACCGCCGAGACGCCGAAGAGGTGCTTGATGTTGATGATGCCGATGCCTCGCAGCTCCATGTGGTAGCGGATCATCTCCGCGGCGCGGCCGACCAGCGCGCCGTTGGGATAACGGCGGATCTCGACCGCGTCGTCGGCCACGAGCCGGTGGCCGCGGTGGACGAGGTCGAGGGCGCATTCGCTCTTGCCGATGCCCGACTCGCCGAGCAGGAGCACACCCATGCCGTAGACGTCCACGAGAACCCCGTGGAGCGTGGTCGAGGGCGCGAGCTCGTCCTCCAGCACGCGGGTGATGGACTGGATGACGACGGAGGTCGTCTTGTCGGAGACGAGCAGCGGGATGCCGCGGAGGCGGCACTCCCGCACGATGTCCTCGGGCGGCGACTGGCCCTTCGTGATCACCAGTGCGGCGAGCGGCAGGGCGCAGATCGAGGCGATGCGCTCGCGGCGCACCTCGGCCGGCATGGTGTCGAGGTAGTTGAGCTCGCTCTCGCCCATGATCTGGATCCGGCCCGGCTTGATGTAGGGCAAGAAGCCGGCGAGGGCGAGGCCCGGACGCTGGATGCGGCCCCAGGAGATGGCCCGCGAGAAGCCCGACTCCCCCGCCACGACGCGCAGCTCGAGGTCCTCGAGCGCCGGAGAGCGCAGAATCTCGGCGGTCAGCTTCGCGGTCCGCGCGAGCGGGGACTTCCCGCTCACTGCGGCACCGCCTGGTGCAGCCCCGCTTCGGCCGCCTGCAGGGCATCGCGGAGTTGCTCGGAGCTGCCGGCCTCGCGCAGCCGTTGGGCGACGCCGGGCCCGCGAAGCAGGCGCGAGACGCGGGCGAGCGCCTGAAGGTGCGCGGCCGCGGCCTGGGTCGGCGAGACGACCAGGAAGATGAGTCGAATGGGTTTCCTGTCGGCCGCCCCGAAGTCGACGGGCTGCTCGGTCGTCGCGACGGCCACCGCCACCCGGTCGATGCCGGGCACTTTGCAGTGCGGTATCGCGATGCCGTCGCCGAGGCCGGTGCAGCCGAGCTTCTCGCGGTCGAGCAGCCGCGCGGCGAGATCGGCCGCGTCCGGCACGGCCCCCTGCGCCGCGACACGCCGCGACAGCTCGGCGAGGACCTCCTCCCGCGTGCGCCCGGGGATGGACGCGAACACGAGCCTCGGGTCGATGCCGCCGTCGCGATGTGCCGCGAACTCGGCCGCCCCCTCGGTCCCGATCAGCATTCCGGCACGATCAGGCCGAGGTCCCCGTCTCCGCGACGGAAGAGCACGGAGATGCGGTCGCTCGTCGCGTCGCGGAAGACAAGCACCTCCTGGCCCGAGGACTCCAGCGCGAGCGCCGCCTCGTCCACGCCCATCGGCTTCACCGCGCTCGCGATCGTCCGCACGATCCGGGGACCGGCGGCCGCCGCCGCGGCGGACCTCGTCGCCGGCGTCCGCCACCCCTTCGGCAGGAAACGCGTCCAGCCGCGGTGCTTGCGGTCGCGGCGCTTCTCGGAGTCCCGCATGGCCTGCGCGTCGATCTTCTCGAACGCGAGGGCCACCGCCGCGCGGGGATCCGCCGTCTCCTCCTGGGCCTTCCAACGCCGTCGCCTGTGGATCGCGATGATCTCCGCCCCGAATCGATGCTTCTCGTGGGAGAGCACGACGCGGACGTCGGCCGGTCCGCCGAGATGGCGCTCCAGACGGTGCGTGCGCTCCTCCGCCAGCTGCTTCAACGACGCGGTGACTTCGACGTTGCGTCCCGTGCATTCGACGGCCATTCGTCCCTCCTAAAAGCTTTGTTTTCTCTGGGAGGAAGAGGGGATGCGGAGCTCCTCGCGGTACTTGGCCACCGTCCGCCGCGCGATCTGGATCCCCTCGGCCCGCAGCCGCTGCATGATGCGCGCGTCGGAGAAGGGCCGGCGGGCATCCTCGTCCTGCACGATCCGGGAGATCTTGTTCTTGATGGACAGCGATGAGACGTCGTCGCCGGACGAGGAGTCGATCCCGCTGTGGAAGAAATACTTCATGGGAAAGAGCCCGCGCGGCGTGTGGATGTACTTGTTCGACACGACGCGGGAGACGGTCGACTCGTGCATGCCGATGTCGTTCGCCACGACCCGCAGGACGAGCGGCCGCAAGTGCTCGATGCCGTGATCCAGGAACGCGCGTTGGTGCCGGACGATCGAGTCGGCGACCTTGTAGATCGTCCGCTGGCGCTGGTCGAGGCTCTTGATGAGCCAGACGGCCGAGCGCATCTTCTCGCGCAGGTAGTTCGCCGCCTCGGCCCCGATCGCGCCGTTGCCGCCCCGCAGAAGCCGGCGGTACGCGCCCGAGATGCGGAGCTTCGGGAGGCCGTCCTCGGAGAGCTGAATGACGTACTCGTCGCCGATCTTCCGGACGAAGACGTCGGGCTCGACGTAGATGGTCCGCTCGCTCGAGTACTTGCGTCCCGGCTTGGGCTCGAGGTTCTTGATGATCTCGACCGCCGCCTGGACCTCCGAGATCCCGACGTTGAGCGTCTTCGAGAGCGCGGCGAATTGCCGGTTGAGGAACTCGGGCCAGTGCTTCAGGATGATCGTCTCGATGAGCGCGTTCTCGATCCCGAGCGTCTTCAGCTGCAGCATGAGGCAGTCGGGAAGATCGAACGCGCAGACGCCGGGCGGATCGAAGGAGCGCACGAGCTCGAGGGCGGACTCGACGTCGGCCTCGGTCTCGGGGTGCTCCGCGCGGACCTCCTCGCGCGAGACCCGCAGGTAGCCGTCCTCGTCGATGTTGCCGATGAGGTACGCCGCGATCTCGCGCACGGACGGCGGCGCCTCCGACATCGAGAGCTGCCAGGTCAGATGCTCGGGCAGCCCCTCCGGACGCGTCAGGACGTTCTCGAGCGAGTACTCCTCGGGCTCCTCCTGGTACTGGCGGGGGTTGTAGGCCGAGTCGAGGTAGTCCGAGAAGTAGGAGTCGAAGTCGATCTCGTCGAAGGAGTCCCGGTCCTTCTCCTCGGCGGGCGTGGCGGCGTCGGCGGGCGGCGCGGGCTCCTCGGTCTCGGGCGTGGTCTCGGTCCGCTCGGCGGTCTCCGTCTCCTCCTGGTCCTCGAGGATGGGGTTCTCGACCATCTCCTGGGTGAGAACCTCCTGGAGCTCGAGCCGCGACATCTGCAGGAGCTTGATCGCCTGCTGCAGCGACGGCGTCATCACCAGCCGCTGCGAGAGTCGAAGGTTGAGCTTTTGTTCCAGGGCCATAGAGACGCCGCCCCTCAGTGGAGCCGAAATCCCTCACCGAGATAGATCTTTTTTACGACGGCATCGCTCGATAGTGCAAGGGGCGTGCCGGAGCGCAATATCTCGCCGCCACTGATTATATAAGCGCGGTCCACGATGCTCAACGTATCGCGGACGTTGTGGTCCGTGATGAGGACACCGATGCCGGAAGAGGCCAGGCGGCGCACGATTTGCTGCAGGTCGAGCACCGCGATGGGGTCGATTCCGGCAAACGGCTCGTCGAGCAGGACGAAGTAGGGGGACAGCACCAGGCTCCGCGCGATCTCGACCCGGCGCCGCTCGCCGCCCGAGAGCGTGTAGGCCTTGTTGCGCCGCAGCTTCTCGAGACCGAACTCCGCGAGCAGGGCATCGCACCGCTCCGCCCGCTCCGAGCTCGGGAGGTCGAGCGTCTCCAGGATCGCGAGAAGATTCTCCTCCACCGTCATCTTGCGGAACACGGACGGCTCCTGCGGCAGGTAGGAGATGCCGGCGCGCGCGCGGCGGTACATCGCGAGGTCGGTGACGTCCTCCTCGCCGAGACGCACGACTCCGGCGTCGGGACGGACGAGGCCGACGACGATCCCGAAGGTCGTGGTCTTCCCCGCCCCGTTGGGGCCGAGGAGGCCCACGATCTCTCCCCCCGAGATCTGCAGCGAGACCTGGCGCACGACCGTTCTTCCGCCATAGGCCTTGACGAGGCCTTCGGCCGAGAGGACCGGCCGGTCTCCGGATCTCGAGACGCTCTGGTTCAATCTTTGTCGGTCCGGTGAATCGTTTCGGTCTTTCCGCCCTCGGGCGCCGTGATCTCGACGCTACGCCCCCGGTCCGTGATCGTCAAGACGGCCCCGGCGATCTGGTTGCCCGCGGCCTCGACCACGCGCGCCGGATTCCCCCACAGGACGGTCTTGCCGAGCTTCGGATAGTCGAGGGCCTTGTCGGCGGTGGCGGAGCGGCCGAGCGTCCGGTCCTGCATCTGCACGTTGCCCGTGATCTCGACGCTGTCGACGCCGTGCGCCTGCTCCCCTTCCTTGGAGAGCCACGCCGTGGACGAGCCCCCCGTCGCGTGCATCCCGCCGCGGTTCATCGTCACGCCGCCGTCGAAGTGCGCGCTGCGGTCCGAGTCCCGGTAGACCATCTTCTTGGCGAGGATGACGGACGCCGCCTTGTCCTGCTTGTCCTTGTCGGGAGCGCTCGGAGCCGTCGCGCCGCCATCCTTCCCGGTCGGCTTCGCGGGGCTCAGCACCGCCCGGACGTTCTCCACCGCCGTGACCGTCTTGTCGGCGTCGGAGAGGGTGATGTCGTCGGCGAAGAGCGAGGAGGTGTCCTGCCACAGCGAGGCGCCGCCCGAGAGCGTCGCGAGGTGGCGCTCGTCGTCGAGCGTGATGCGCTCGCCCTGGCCGTAGGTCGGCCGCTCGGGATCTCCGACGAACGTCGGCGTGCGCTCCTTGCGCGCGGGGTCCGGCGAGAACACCGCACGCGCCTTGCCCTCCGCGCGGACCTGCTTGAGCGGCCGCTCGAGCTCGATGCGCTGGGCGGATATCCGTGAGCGCCCGCTCTCCACCTTCGCCGCGCTCCCGGCGTCCCCCGTCAGCACCCAGATGCCGCGGGAGTCGAGCTGCGCCGCGCGCACCGATTGGGCGCGGCGGTCGGGCGGCTCCTCGAGCCGGACGTTGCCGTCGAGCGCGGCGTTCTGGGTCTCGCCGTCCTTGCCGAAGCCGAGGCTCCCCGAGTCCGCCTCCGCGCGGCCGTCCGCCGAGTCGATCCGGACGCCGCCCGTCGCGCGCGCGGCGCTCGCCTTGCCGTCCGCGAACAGCAGGTCGATCTGGGGCGCCGTCAGCCGCCGCTCCGGCTCCTTCATCATCGCCGGCGCGCCGCGCAGCGTGAAGCTCTTCGCCTTCCCGTCGGCGTCGAAGGCGACCAGGCTCTCCTGGCCCTCGTACTGGCGCTCGACCCTGGGGCGCTCGCCGTTCGGCGATGGACCGTTCGGCGAGGCGGGCTTCGATCCCGTCCCGGCGGCCGCGCCCTCGGGCGAGAGGATCCCGCGTACGTTGCCGGTGGCCTTCGCCCACTCGGGATGGTGCTTGCCGGAGGTGCCGAGCTTGATCACGAGCTGGTCCGACGCGAAGCGGTCGCCGTTCTTCGACGTGGCGTCGGCGTCCTCGAGCTCGAGCAGGCCGGCGTCCCGGCGGTACAGGGCGGAGCGCGCGGTCAGGCGCGAGAGGCCGCCGCTCTCCTCGCCCGAGCCGGTTCCCTGGACGGGCCCGGCGAAGTGCACGACGCGTTCCTTGAGGTCGTACCTGGCGGAGGGCGCCGTGATGTCCATCGACCCCTGCGTGAAGTGGACCGGCTTGGGCGCCTCCAGCATCCGCGCGGCCGGATGGAACAGGGCCTCCTCGGTCTCGGCGAGCCCACCGTCCTTGTCGGTCCAGCGGACGTTGCCCGTGAGGCGCGACTCGCGGCTGCGCTCGTCGTAGGTCGCGCGGTCCGAGAGCACCGTGACCGGCTCGCCGTCGTCGGGATACGCCGTCAGCGTCACCTTCTCGCCCGAGTAGAGGCTGGGCGGCAGGCCCGCGCCCGGCCCATACCCGATCGTGCGGTCGGCCTGGATGCGCAGGAGCGGCTTGCCTCCGACGGTCTCGGTGAAGTCGAAGCCGTCGAGGAGCGTCGTCGGCTCGCCCGCCGCGTCGACTCCGGGCGCGTTCGCGGGGCGGCCCTTCCCCGCCGTCGCCGCGGGGCGCCGCCCCGGACGGAACGAGACGGCGAGGATCCCGACGAAGACCGCCGCGGCCGCCAGCACCGCGAGCTCGAGGCGCCGACCCTTCACGCGCAGAGGCTCCGGGGTCGCGCCGCGAGGACCTCCGCCTGGAGGCGCCAGTCCCGCTGCGCCTCGAGACGGTAGTGGATCTCGAACGGCGCGGTGTCCGCCGCGAGGCGGGCGAGCTCGTGGCCCCCGTTCCAGGCGACGCCCCTCAGATGCCCGCCGGCGCCGGCCAGCCGGAGCCGGCCCCGCAGGCCGCGCTCGCCGACCGCGGTCCAGGGGCCGGATGCGCGTGCGTCCCGCGCCAGGAAGACGGGACGAGGGTTGCCGGCGCCGTGCGGCTCGAGCAGCGCGAGCTCGCGCACGAGCGCGTCGTCGACGTCTTCGATGGCGAGCTCGGCCTCCGCCTCCTCGCGCGGGGTGAGCGCCTCCGCGGGGACCTCCGCGAAGAAGAGGGCGCGCGCCTCTTCCCGGAACGCGGCGAAGCGCTCCGCCGGCAGGGTCGCCCCGACCGCCTGGCTGTGGCCGCCGAACTCGGTGAAGTGGTGCCGGAGCCGCGCCATCAGCGCGTGCAGCGAGACGCCCGCGATGCTCCGGCCGGATCCGCTCACTCGGTCACCCTCCAAGCCGAAGAGGAGAACCGGGCGCCGATATTCCCGCGCCAGCCGCGAGGCGGCGATCCCCAGGACGCCGCGATGCCAGCCTGGGTCCGCCTCGAGCACCAGGGAACCCGCCTCGGGAGCCTCGTCCCGCTCGATCCGCTCGCGCGCCTCCGCGACCACGCGGCGCTCGAGCGACTGTCGTTCCGCGTTGCGCAGCGACAGCTCCCGCGCGGCCAGCCGGGCGCGCTGCGCGTCGCGCTCCTCGAAGACCGACAGCGCCAGGCGGGCCGAGTCGAGCCGCCCGGCCGCGTTCAGGCGGGGCGCTATCCGGAACGCGACCTCCTCGGCGGTGGGCGCCGTCCCCGGCGGCAGGCCCGACTCCTCGAGGAGCGCGCGGAGGCCCGGAGCGCGGGCGCCCGCCAGCGCGGCGAGCCCGGCCGCCGCGATCACGCGGTTCTCCCCGGTCAGCGGAACGAGATCGGCGATCGTTCCGAGGCAGGCCGCGCGCAGCAGGGACTCGCGCGAGAGCGAGACGCCGGCGCGCCGCGCGATCGCCTCGGCGATCTTGAGCGCGATGCCGCAGGCCGCGAGCTCCTTCTCGGGGTACGCGCAGCCCGGCTGCCGCGGGTTCACCACGACGGCGCCGGCGGGCAGCGCGTCCGGCACCAGGTGATGGTCCGTGACGATCACGTCGACGCCGGCCTCGCGCGCGGCGGCGACGCCCTCGACCGCGGTGATGCCGCAGTCGACCGTCACGATGACCGCCGGCGAGAGCTCCGCGAGGACGCGCCGCACGGTCTGCGGCTTCAGCCCGTAGCCGTCGCGGAGACGGTGGGGAATGAACGCCGCGGCATCGGCGCCGACGCGGGCGAGCGCCGCGCGCAGCTGAGCCACCGCCGTGACGCCGTCCACGTCGTAGTCCCCGAAGACGACGATGCGCCGGCCGCGGCGAGCGGCGGAGACCAGCAGGTCGGCCGCGGCCTCGGCGCCGAGCAGCCGGGCCGGATCATGGAGCCCCTCCGTGGACGGAGCGAGGAACGCGCGCGCCTCGTCTCCCGTGGCGACGCCGCGCCGCAGGAGCAACCCCGCGAGCGTCGGGGAGACGCCCGCCTCCCGCGCCAGCCGCGATGCCGCTCCCGCGTCGGGGGCCGAGAGGCGCCAGTCCATCTTCATCGCGCCCATTGTCCGCATGGGCACGGACAGACCGCGTCCGCGCGAAGCGAGCGCCTTCGCGGGCCACGGCTCGACGGCCGCCGCGGAGGTCACCCGAGGCCGGCGGTGTCGAACTGGCCCATCGACCGGAAGTGCCTGTAGCGCCGCTCGCGCCGCTCCTCCGGAGTCAGCTCCGCGACCTCCCCGAGGTGGCGCTCGAGCGCCTCGCCGAGGGCCGCCGCGGCGCCCGCCGGATCCGCATGGGCTCCGCCCGGCGGCTCCGGGACGATCTCGTCGATGACCTTGAACTCCGCCAGGTCCGCGGCGGTCAGCCGGAGCGCGTCGGCCGCCTCCTTCTTGCGGCCCGAGTCCCGCCAGAGGATCGCGGCGCAGCCCTCGGGCGTGATGACCGAGTAGATCGCGTGCTCGAGCATCAGGATTCGGTCGCCGATGCCCAGCGCAAGGGCTCCCCCGGATCCGCCCTCCCCCGTCACCGCGACGATGATCGGGACGTGGAAGCGGGCCATCTCCCGCAGGTTGACCGCGATGGCCTCGGCCTGTCCCCGCTCCTCGGCGTCGATGCCGGGATAGGCGCCCGCCGTGTCGATGAACGAGAGGATCGGGCGGCCGAACTTCTCGGCGAGCCTCATGACGCGGAGCGCCTTGCGGAATCCGTCCGGCCGGGGCATCCCGAAGTTGCGGCGGATCTTCTCCTTGGTGTCCCGTCCCTTCTGGTGGCCCACGAGCGCCACGGGGCGTCCACGAAACTCGCCGAAGCCCGCGACGATCGCGGGGTCGTCGGAGAAGGTGCGGTCTCCGTGCAGCTCCGTGAAGTCCGTGATGAGCGCCTGGATGTAGTCGAGCGGGTAGGGCCGCGCCGGATGGCGGGCCACCAGCGTCTTCTGCCACGGCGTCAGGCTGGAGTAGATCTCGCGCGAGACCTTGTCGAGCTTCTCGCGGACCTTCTCGATCTCGCGCCGGTGCGCCGCGTCGTCCGGCAGGGCCGCGAGCTCCTCGAGGCGCCGGCGCAGGCGCAGGATCGGCTCCTCGAAGTCGACGTTCTCGGAGGTCACGAAGGGATTGTAGGCCGAGTCGTGCAAGTCACAGCAGATCCTGGGGATCGACGTCGACCGCGACCTGGACGCCGGCCGCCGCCCGCTCCGGGATCGCCGCCTCGAGGGCCGAGAGCACGGCGCGCCGGTCCGGGGCGCGCAGGAGGATCTGGAAGCGCCAGCGCCCCTGTAGCCGTTCGAGCGGGGCCGGCGCCGGACCCGAGAGGCGAAGCCCCGGATGCCGGCCGTCTCCGATCGCCGCGCCGAGCTCGGCGGCGGCGGCCTCCGCCCGCTCGCGCACCGGCGAGGACACCAGCACCGAAGCCATCTCGCAGAACGGCGGGTAGAAGAAGGACCGCCGGAACTCGAGCTCCGATGCCGCGAATCCGTCGACGTCGTGCGCCGCGGCCAGCCGGATCGCGGGATGGCCGGGGTGGAACGTCTGCACGTGGACGGTGCCCGGGACATCGCCGCGGCCCGCGCGTCCCGCGACCTGCGCGAGCAGCTGGAACGTCTTCTCCGCGGCGCGGAAGTCGGGGAAGTTCAGCAGCGAGTCGGCCGACAGCACGCCGACCGCCGTGACCTGCGGGAAGTCGTGCCCCTTCGCCACCATCTGCGTGCCGATGAGGCACTGGATTCGCCCGGTCTGCATGTCCTCGACGACGGCGGCCGCGCCGCGCCGCCGCGCGGTGTCGCGGTCGAGCACGCCCACGGGAACGCCCGGGAACAGCTCCGCGAACCGCAGGGCGACGCGCTCGGTGCCGGCGCCGATCGCCTCGAGGAGCGCTCCCCCGCAGTCGGGGCACCGGTTGGGGCGCAATGATCGCTGGCCGCAGTAGTGGCATACGAGAGAGCGGCCGTGGTCGTGGACGGTTCGCGCGACACTGCACTGGGTGCAGCGGAAGTCGTGGCCGCAGTCGCGGCAGAGCAGGAATGGGGCGAAGCCCCGCCGGGGCTGGAGGAGGATCGCCTGCTCGCCGCGCGCGAAGACGGCGGACAGGCGC
>Ga0068860_100000560_pt1 | contig 45058 bp, 46 predicted proteins | sample KBSSwiS32_FD_66597 | JGI IMG/M metagenome (GOLD analysis project Ga0068860, IMG submission 66597) | Switchgrass rhizosphere microbial communities from Kellogg Biological Station, Michigan, USA - KBS Switchgrass S3-2 | ecosystem: Host-associated > Plants > Roots > Rhizosphere > Soil ... | reverse complement strand
GAGTCGATCGGCAACCCGCGCAAGTTCTCGCGGATCGCCCGCCGGGTGAGCCTGCGCAAGCCCATCATCGCCGTCCGCTCCGGGCGCACCACCCAGGGTGTGCCGATGGGTCACGCGGTCCGCAAGATCGCCGCGCCGCCGCAGGCCGTTGACGCGATGTTCCGGCAGGCCGGGGTGATCCAGGTCGACACCCTCGAGGACATGTTCGACGTCGCTCAGCTGGCAGCGCACCAGCCGCTCCCGCGTGGCCGCCGGGTCGCGATCGTCGGCAACTCCGACGCGCTCGGCCTGCTGGCGGCCGACGCCGCCGCAGCGGTGGGCCTGGTGGTCAACAAGCAGGTGGCGCTGCACGCGGAGCCGACCCCGGAGGACTTCGAGGACGCCCTCGACGACGCCATCGACGACCCGGACGTCGACGCGGTGGTCGTGGTCTACATCCCGCCGCTCAGCGTGGCCGGCGAGCAGATCGCCAATGTGCTGGCGGCGGTGGGGGAGCAGTCCGACAAGCCGCTGGTCTCGACCTTCCTCGGCGCGGAGGGGATCCCGGAACTGCTCCGCGTCCCCGATGTCGCCGGCTCCACGGCTGGCCGCGGCTCGGTGCCGTCCTACCCGGCGGTCGAGGCGGCCGTCCGGGCGCTCGCCCGGGTGGTGGAGTACGCCGTGTGGCTGCGGACCCCGGACGGCGCTGCGCCCGACCCGGACGCGGTCGACCTGGCGGCGGCGCAGCGGGTGATCGGCCGGGCGCTGGCCGCCAACCCGGACGGTGTCGACCTCGACCGGGCGGCGCTGACCGAGCTCCTCGCGGCGTACGGCATCGAGCTGTGGCCCGCGCACGAGGTCACCACGCTCCGGCAGGCGCAGAAGGTGGGCCGTGAGCTCGGCTGGGACGTGATCCTCAAGGCCACCGCCGAGCGGGTGCGGGAGCGGCCCGACCTGGCACACGTGTGGCGCAGCATCGACGCTCCCGCGGAGATGCGGGACGCCTGGGAGACGCTGCAGGAGGTCGTCGGCGATCCCGAGCAGGCCGGCTACGTCGTGCAGAAGAACGCGCCGCCCGGCGTACCGATCGCGATCCGCAGCCTCGAGGACCCGCTCTTCGGGCCGGTGGTCTCCTTCGGCATCTCCGGTCCGGTGATCGAGCTGCTCTCCGACGTGTCCTACCGGATCCCCCCGATCTACGCCCACGACGCCGCCTCGATGGTTCGCGAGGTGCGCTCCTCACCGATGCTGTTCGGCTACCGCGGCAGCGAGGTGGTCGACATCGAGGAGGTCGAGCGGCTGATCCAGCGGGTCGCGCAGCTGCAGAACGACCTGCCGCAGGTCCGCACCCTGGAGCTCTCGCTGGTGCTCGCCGGCGCACACGGAGCCAGCGTGCTCACCGCCGCGGCCCGCGTCGAGCCGGTCATCGACCCGCGGTCGGACTGGTTCGTGCGCCGGATGCCTGCCGTACCCGGCGACACGATCCCCGGGTAGTCGGCGCTCAGGAGCTGGCGTCGGGGCGGGGCCGGAGCCGCAGCTCGCCGTGGCGCTCACCGAGTGCCCTGCGCTCCCAGACGTCGAACATCCGGGAGCCGAGCCCGCCGAGCAGCGCCAACACCGGGACCAGCGCGAGGCAGACCCACCAGCTCGTGGTGTAGCGCCAACCGTCGTCGCCCAGCAGCGTCATGAGGCCGAGCACGACGGCCCACAGCACGGTGAGGACCCACATGCTGAGGCCGAGGGCGCGCCACGACAGCGCGATCCAGGCCCGGCGGCCGGCATCGGGACCCAAGGACAGCCGCACGCCGTGGTCGTCGAGCTCCCGAGCCATGTCCACAGCCTAGGCATCTCCTCCTCGCCAGGCGTGCAAGACTCCACACCATGCCTCTGCGCACCACCGATGACCGTACGGACGACACCGATCGCAGCGTTGAGCTGCGGGAGGCGATCGACCGGACCGGCTACTACCCCGAGGTGGTGATCGACAGCGTCGCCGCGGCGGTGGCGGGGGAGCGGGTGGTCTCGTTCTACGTCCACCACGAGCCGACGTTCGACCGCGACGAGGTACGCCGCCACCTCTCGGTCATGGTGCTCACGCCGAGCCGGCTGATCATCGTGCACACCGACGAGCACGACGGCGACGACCTGCTGCCCGAGCCCTACACCTCGACGTCGTCCGAGGCGATCCGGCTCAGCTCGGTGACCTCGGTCGTGGTCACCCGGATGGTCGCCAACCCGACCGAGGGGCCGACCACTCCGGCTGAGGCCGTGATCACGCTCGGCTGGGGCGGCGTCAGCCGGGTCGATCTCGAGCCCGCCGGGTGCGACGACCCCCAGTGCGAGGCCGACCACGGCTATACCGGGGTGCTGGCCTCGGACGACTTCTCGCTGCGGGTCTCGGCTGCCGCCGACGGCCAGGACGACGTGGCGCGGCTGCTCTCGTTCGCCGAGCAGCTCTCGGCGCGGACCCACTCGGGGTGACCACCCTGCGGGAGCTGAGCCCGTTCGTCGAGCCCGCTTACGGCCACCGAGCACTCAGCGACGTCGTGCCCGCCGTCGGGCAGGCGCTCGGCAGCGACGCCCTCCAGGCTCCCACCGGGCTGGTGCTGCCACCCGCCCCCGCCTACATCGTGTTCCTCATCGACGGGCTCGGCTCCCGGCTGCTCGAGCGCTACACAGCCACGGCGCCCTACCTCTCGTCGCTGCACGCGATCAGCGAGCCCGGCACGGCCGGCGTACCGTCCACGACCGCCACCAGCCTCACCTCGCTCGGCACGGGGCTGCCGCCGGGCACCCACGGGCTGGTTGGCTTCACCAGCCGGATCCCCGGCACGGACCGGCTGCTGAACGCGCTCTTCTGGGACAAGTCGGTCGACCCGCTGGAGTGGCAGCCGCACCAGACGGCGTTCGGGCGGCTGACCGACGCCGGGGTGCGGGTCGACGTGGTCAACAAGCGCGAGTTCGACCGCAGCGGGCTGACCATCGCCGCACAGCGGGGCGCCGGCTACATCGGCGCCGACCGGATCGGTGAGCGGATCGCCGGCGCCGTCGCCGGCTCGATGCACCGGCCCTCGCTCACCTACATCTACGACGGCGACCTCGACTGGACGGGTCACCGCTACGGCGTCGACTCGCCGCAGTGGCTCCAGCAGCTCGCCGCCATCGACGCGGAGGCGGTGCAGCTGCGCGACGCGCTGCCCGACGAGGTGCGGCTGGTGGTCGTCGCCGACCACGGCATGGTCGACTCGACGGCGCCCGCGAGCCGCGTCGACATCGACCAGCATCCCGAGCTGCGCGACGGTCTGGTGCTGCTGGGCGGTGAGGCGCGGTTCCGACACCTCTACTGCGCGCCGGGCGCCGAGTCGTCGGTGGCCGGTGCCTGGAGCGAGCGGCTGGGGCCTCGGGCCGAGGTGCTGCGGCGCGAGGAAGCCGTCGCGCGTGGCTGGTTCGGCGCCGTCACCGAGGCCGTGCTGCCGCGGCTCGGCGACGTCGTGGTCGCGGCGCGCGACGACCTCGCGCTGTTCTCGAGCAGGGACTTCGGCTACGAGATGAGCCTGGTCGGCCTGCACGGGTCGCTGACGCCCGACGAGATGCTGATCCCGATCCTGGTCGGGTAGTTCGCCCGCGACGAGGCTCGACCGCGGCCGGCACCGGGAGCAGGATGCGCCCATGATGGCCGTGCCGCACAGCGTGCGCTTCTTCGTCGCCGCCGGCACCGCAGCGCTGCTGGTCGGCTGCTCCTCGGATGCCGAGAGCTCCAGCGCCGGCGAAGGGGAGCCGACGTCCCCGCCCGCATCCACCGCGGCTGCGGTCGATGACGACCCCGCACAGGGCTACCTCGACCAGGTCAACGCGCTGTGCGACGCGCTCGTGCCGAAGGTCGTCGAGGCCACCCACGGCGGCAGCACCGACGTGCCGGCCACCGAGTGGGTGGCGACCTGGCCCGCGCACAAGGCGCTGCTGGACGGTTTCGACGCCGATCTGGCGAAGGTGCCGGTTCCGCCCGAGGCGGCCGCCTCCGCGAAGGTGATGTCCGACTACGTCGTGTGGGCGACGGGTGTGGACGACGCGCGGATCGCGGCCGCGCGACAGGGCGAGGCCGCCTGGCGGCGCGAGCTGGCGGCGGAGTCCGACATCACCAGCGCGCCGGAGCTCCTGGCGCTCGCCCCCGCGGGATTCGACGACAGCTGCCAGGCCCGCTGACTCAGGTGCCCAGCAGCGCGGCTCGGCCGTGGGCGGCGAGCTCCTCGCGCAGCTCCGCGCGGCGTACGCCGTCCAGCGGGACGTAGCGACCGTCGACGCGCTCCCACACCGGCTCGGGTCCGTCCCACCCGAGCCGCCGCAGCGCCGGCTTGTCGACCTTGCGGGTGGCGGTGACGGGCAGGTCCTCGGTGACCCGCACGAACGACGGGCGCCAGGGCGTGCCGAGGTCGGGCTGCGCGTCGAGGAAGGAGGCGAACGAGACCGCGTCGAACGACGCGCCCGGCTCGAGCTGGAGCGTGGCCATCACCCGGTCGCCCGTCCGCGGGTCCGGGACCGGGTAGACCGCTGCCACTGCCACGCCGGTGAAACGGGAGAGGATGCGCTCGACCGGAGCCGCGGCGAAGTTCTCCGAGCTCACCCGCAGCCAGTCGGAGGTGCGCCCGGCGAACCAGAACCAGCCGGCCTCGTCGCGGTAGGCGAGGTCGCCCGTCCAGACATCGTCGCCGCGGAGCTTCTCGGCCTCCGCGTCGGGGTTGTTCCAGTAGCCCTCGAACTGGGGGCGCGCACCGACCGCGACGATCTCGCCGATCGCCTCGTCGGCGTTGAGCAGCCGGCCGTTGTCGTCGAAGCGGGCCGGTGGGCACTCCGCGCCGTCCGGCCCCCGGACCTCGACCACCTGGCCCGGCGGCGGGAGCCCGAGCGCGCCGGGCGGCGTGTCCGGCGTACGCCGGATCGAGCAGACACCCTCCGAGGAGCCGTAGGACTCGACGACCTCGCAGCCGTAGCGCCGCTCGAACTCGGCCTGGTCGCGAGCCGAGGCCTCGGTGCCGAAGCAGAACCGCAGCCGGGTCTCCCGCTCCTCGGGGCGTTCGGGCTGGGCCAGGAGGTAGGAGAGCGAGCGCCCGACGTAGTTGAAGTAGGTCGCCCCGAACCGCTGCACGTCGGGCAGGAAGCTTGACGCCGAGAACCGCCTGCGCAGTGCCCAGGCGGCGCCCGGCGCGAGGCACGGCCCCCAGCTGGCCATCAGGGCGTTGCCGTGGAACATCGGCATCGCGTTGTAGGCCACGTCGTCGCGCCGCAGCTGGAGCGGGGTGTACTGGCAGATCGTCGCGAACCGGCCGGTCGAGCAGATCACAGCCTTGGGCGCGCCGGTCGAGCCGGAGGTGAAGAGCAGCAGGTGCCGGGTGGCCGGGTCGAGTGCGGCCGGGGTCGGTACGACCGGGACGTGAGCGTGCGCGGCCAGCAGGTCGGCGTACTCGCGGTCGTCGAGGCCCAGCAGACCGGCGCCGCCGAGGTCGAGGTCGTCGAACAGCGCGCGCTGGCCGGCACCGACCAGGACCACCGCGCAGTCGGTGGCGCGTACGTCGACCGCGAGCTCGGCCCCGCGTCGCGTGGTGTTGATGCCCACGACGGTCGCCCCGGCCAGCGCGGCGCCGGCGACCAGGAAGAGGTAGTCGGGGGTGTTGTCCGAGGCGACGCCGATGTGCCACGGCCTGCCGACCGGCCTCAGCTCCTCGAGGACGGCGGCCCGCACGGCCGCCTCGGCGACGACCTCCCGCCACGACCACGTCCTCTCCTCGAAGAGCAGCCCCGGGGCGTCGTCGTCGGCGCGGGCCAGCAGCAGCTCGGCGGTCGTGGCGACGGGCACAGGTGCTGTCTAGCACGCCAGCGGCCGCGAACCCGGCGCTGCCGACTCGCGGCTCGGTGGTCCTCGACGAACGAGGGCCGTCAGGCCGTGGGGCCGGGCGACACGGCCGGTGAGGAGGCGTCGCGGGCCTGGCGCGGTGCGGCGATCGAGATGCCCAGGATCGCCAGCGCCACGGCGCCGTGCAGCATGCCGACGGCGGGTGCGTCCTCCGACAGTGCGGGCAGCAGGTAGGCCTGGACCACGACGAGCCCGAACGTGATCGCGGCGAGCCGCACGCCGCCGGGGACCTTGGCGAAGAAGGCGACGACGAGCAGCGCCAGGGCGATGACCGGGATGATCATGAACCCGTTGACCGCGTGGATGCTCAGCCCGGCGCTGCCGCCGAAGCCGCCGTCCTCGAGCTTGCCGTGGGAGATCGAGCCGTGGTCGTCGGCGTACGTCGTCACGCCGAAGCCCCACCACGCGATCATCGCCGCCTGGATCAGTACCTCGAGCGAGAGGACGTAGTAGAGGATCCGGTAGGCCTGCTTCATGCTCGCAGGGTACGACGCGGCAGGCGCGGCTCAGCCGAACGGCAGCGGCTCGGCGCCCAGCGCGACCGCGTGCGCCCGCGCCGCGGTCATCCGACGTCGGTGGTGCATCCGGCACAGCACCTCGTATGAGACCTCGGGGGCCGCCTCGTCGCTGCCGACCTGCTCGACGTCGCCAACCACGATCACCTCGCCCTCGACCACCATGACGCCGTCCTCGGTGCGGGCGTTGTGGGTGGCCCGGCGGCCGCACCAGCACAAGGCCTCGACCTGGAGCACATGGGTGCGGTCGGCGAGCTCGACCAGCCGGGCACTGCCGGGGAACAGCTCGCTGCGGAAGTCGGTGAGGATGCCGAACGCGAACACGTCGAGCTGCAGCTCGTCGACCACCTTCGCGAGCTGGTCGACCTGGTCGCGCGTGTAGAACTGCGCCTCGTCGCAGATCAGGTAGTCGACCCGCGCGCCGCGGGTGAGCTCGTCGACGACATAGCGCCAGAAGTGGAAGGCCGAGTCGACCTCGATCGCGTCGTGCTGCAGCCCGAGCCTGCTGCTCAGAACAGCGTCGCCGGCGCGGTCGTGGCTGGTGAAGATGCGCCCGACCAGGCCGCGCTGGGCGCGGTTGTGGTTGGTCTGGAGCGCCAGGGTCGACTTCCCGGAGTCCATGGTCCCGGTGAAGAACTGGAGCTCTGCCACTCGGACACCCTAGGAGATGTCACGGGTGCAGTCGGGCTCCCTTCACGGTCTTGTCCACACCGTTCTTCGGACCGAACACGGCGAGACCGACCAGGTCGAGGTCGTCGCGGCGTACGGCGCGCACCACGGTCCGGTTGGCCTCGTCGTGGCCGGTCGAGAACATCTGCTTGGTGTAGACGCTCATCGGCAGCTCGCGGCCCAGCGCCCGCGCGTGCGCGGCCTTGAGGGTGTCGGCGTCGGCCTCCAGCACGACCACGGGCTGCCCCAGCAGGGGCAGGTAGGCCGTGCCGTCGGCGTCCTCGTAGGGCTCACCGAGCAGCTGCGGGTGGGCGCCGGTGATTCCGCTGACCACGAACGCGGTGACGTTGAGCCGCTGCCACGGCTCCAGGTCGTCGCGGACCAGGACGGCGATCTTGGTGTCGAACCTCACCGGCCCATCGTGCGGGGCCGGGGCGCAGCGGGTCTTGTACGTTCCTGACATGGCCGGGACCCGCGAGCAGGTGCGCGCGTGGCGCCCCGAGGTGCCCGGGGTGGCCGAGGTGCTGCACGCGCACTTCACCGACCACGCCTACCCCGCGCACGTGCACGGCGAGTGGACGCTGCTGCTGGTCGACGCCGGCGGCGTCGACTACACCCTTGATGGCGACCGGCAGCAGGCGGTGACCCAGCGGCTGACCGTGCTGCCGCCGTACGTCTCGCACGACGGCCGGGCCGCCAGCCCGGGTGGCTTCGACAAGCGGGTCCTCTACGTCGACGAGCGGTGGCTGCCGGCGTCGCTGGTCGGCGCCGCGGTCCGGTCACCCTCGCTGGTCGACGCCGAGCTGGCCCGGGCGGTGGCGGCGGTCCACCGCAGTCTCGACGAACCTCTCGAGGCGGAGTCGCGACTGGCGCTGGTCACCGAGAGGATCGCCCTGCACCTCTCGGCGGCCGAGCCGCTGCGCGACGCCCGCGACCCGGGGCTGGCCCGGCTGGTGCGCACCCGGCTGGACGCCGACGACGCCGTCACCCTCGACGCCCTCGCCCGCGAGCTCGGCACCCACCCCTCGCACCTGGTCCGGGTCTTCCGCCGCGACTACGGCCTCCCGCCGCACCGCTACGTCGTCGGCCGCCGGCTCGACCGGGCCCGCCGGCTCCTCCTCGAGGGGATGACGGTCGCCGACGTCGCGGCCACCACCGGCTTCCACGACCAGTCCCACCTGACCCGGCACTTCCGGGCGCTGCTGGGCACGACGCCGGGAGCGTTCCGCTCGACCGGCAAGATGGTCGCGTGACCTCCCCACTCATCTCCGTCGACGAGCTGCGGTCCCGGGTCGGGGAGGTGACCGTCCTCGACGTCCGCTACCGGACGAGCGGACCGTCCGGGCTGGGGGAGTACGCCGCGGGGCACATCCCCGGCGCGGCGTACGTCGACCTCGACACCGCGCTCGCGGCGCCGCCGGGCGCCGGTGGCCGGCACCCGCTGCCCGAGCCGGAGACGTTCGGTGAGGCGATGCGCGCGTCAGGCGTGTCGTCGTCGCGCCCGGTGGTGGTCTACGACGACTGGGCCGGGCACGCCGCGGCCCGGTGCTGGTGGCTGCTGCGTCACCACGGGCACCCCGACGTCAGGGTCCTCGACGGCGGCTGGGCCGCCTGGCGTGAGCGCGGCGGTGCCGTCGAGACGGGGGAGGCACAGCCGGAGCGCGGCGACTTCGAGCCGAGCCCCGGTGTCCTCCCGGTCGTCGAGGCCGGCGACGTCCTCGGCGTGCCGGTGGTGGTCGACGCCCGGGCGCCGGAGCGCTACCGCGGCGAGACCGAGCCGATCGACCCGGTAGCCGGCCGGATCCCCGGTGCGGTCAACGTGCCGACCAGTGCCAACCTCGCCGCCGACGGCCGGTTCCGGCCGCCCGAGCAGCTGCGCGCCCTCTACGAGGCGGCCGGCGTGCCCACCGACGGGTCGCAACAGCTCGCGGTCTACTGCGGCTCGGGCGTGACCGCCGTCCACGACATCCTGGCCCTGGAGCTCCTGGGGGTGCGGGCCGCCCTCTACCCCGGCAGCTGGTCCGGCTGGATCACCGACCCCCAACGCCCCGTGGCCACCGGTGCCGCGGGGGAGGAGTGAGCATGCAGACCACGCAGGTGCGACTGGCCAGGCGACCCCACGGGGAGCCGGTGGCCGACGACTTCGAGACCGTCACCGCCGACCTGCCGCCGCTCGAGGACGGCCAGGTGCTGCTGCGCGTGCGCTACCTCTCCCTCGACCCCTACATGCGCGGCCGGATGAGCGAGGCGGAGTCCTACGCCGACCCGGTGCCGCTCGGGGGACTGATGGTCGGCGCCACGGTCTGCGAGGTCGTCGAGTCCCGCGCGGAAGTCCGCGCGGTCGGCGACCAGGTGCTGTCCTACTCCGGCTGGCAGACCCACGCCGTCGCGGACGCCCGGTACACCCGCCGGCTCGACCCCGACGCCGCGCCGGTGTCCACGGCGCTCGGCGTCCTGGGCATGCCCGGCTTCACGGCGTACGCCGGCCTGCTCGTGCTCGGCAGGCCGCAGCCGGGCGAGACCGTCGTGGTCGCCGCGGCCACCGGCCCGGTCGGCTCCGCGGTCGGGCAGATCGCGAGGATCAAGGGCGCCCGCGCGGTCGGCATCGCCGGCGGGCCGGAGAAGTGCCGCGCGCTGTTGGAAGAGTTCGGCTTCGACGCAGCCGTCGACCACCGCGCACCCGACTTCCGCGAGCGGCTGGCCGAGGCGGTGCCCGACGGCATCGACGTCTACTTCGAGAACGTCGGCGGCGAGGTGGCGACCGCAGTTGGACGGCACCTCAACCGGTTCGCCCGGATCCCGGTCTGCGGGCTGGTGGCCGGCTACAACGCCACCTCGGCGGCGCAGGGGCCGGACCGGCTGGACGGGTTCATGCGGCGGGTGCTGACCAAGAGCCTGACCATCCGGGGCTTCATCCAGGACGAGTTCGAGAAGGAGCACTTCGGTGCCTTCCTCGAGGACATGTCGGGCTGGGTGCGGGAGGGCCGGGTGCGCTACCGCGAGGACGTGACCGACGGGCTCGACAACGTCGTGGCGGCCTTCAACGGCATGCTCGCCGGCCGCAACTTCGGCAAGGCGCTCATCAAGATCGCCGACTGAGGTCACCGGGAGCCCATGGCCACCCGCATCGACACCCTGCTCGTCCTCGGCGCCGACGGCGACCTCGCCCGGCGGCTGCTGCTGCCGGGGCTGGGCGCCCTGCTCGCCAGCGACTGGGCGCCTCGGCGCACGCCGCTGCTGCTCGGCGCCGGGCTGAGCGAGCTGGGCGACCACGCGTGGCGGCAGCGGGTCGAGGACGCCATGGGCACAAAGCGCGGGCGGGTGACCGAGACCACGCGCCGGAGCCGCTACCGCACCTGTGACGTGAGCTCGGTGGAGCAGCTGCGCTCCCTGCTCGAGGAGTGTGACGGCACACCCGCGATCTACTTCGCACTGCCGCCCGCGATCACCGCTCGCGCCTGCCAGGCGCTCCGGCTGCTCGACCTGCCCGAGGGCACCGTGCTGGCGATGGAGAAGCCCTTCGGCACCGACCTCGACGGGGCTCGAGCTCTCAACGAGCTGGTCACCACGCTGGTGCCGGAGGAGCAGATCTTCCGGATCGACCACTTCCTCGGTCGCAGTGACGTGCTCAACATCCTCGGCGTGCGCTTCGCGAACCGCATGATCGAGCCGGTGTGGAGCAACCAGCACGTGGAGTCGATCGAGATCCGCTACGACGAGTCACTGGGTCTCGAGGGGCGCGCCGGCTACTACGACCGTGCCGGCGCCCTAGTCGACATGATCCAGAGTCATCTCCTGCAGGTGATGGCGCTGCTGATGATGGACCCGATCACGAGGGTCGCCGAGCGGGAGTTCCGCGACGCCAAGGCGGCAGTGCTGCGCGCGACCAGGCTGAAGGGCCCGCCCCGGACGGCGAGCAGGCGGGCGCGCTACACCGGCGGCAGCATCGGCGGCCGGAAGCTGCCTGCCTACACCCGCGAGCCCGGGGTCGACGTCGGGCGTCACACCGAGACCCTGGCCGAGGTCACCCTCGAGGTGGACTCGTGGCGCTGGGCCGGCGTACCGGTCACCCTCCGCTCCGGCAAGGCGCTCGGGCGCCCCCGCAAGGACGCCGTGGTGACCCTCAAGCCGCCGCCGCATCTTCCGGACGGGCTGCGGGGCCACGCCACGCGCGACGCGATCACCATCGGCTTCAAGCCGGCGCGGCTGGCCCTCCACCTCGACGTGAGCGGGCCGGGAGACCCCTTCGACCTCGAGTCCGCGGAGCCCGCGACCGACCTGCCCGACGGCGACCTCCCGGCGTACGGCGAGGTGCTCGCCGGGATCCTCGACGGCGACCCGCTGCTCGCGGTGCGCGGCGACAACGCAGAGGAGTGCTGGCGGATCGTGGAACCGGTGCTGACGGCCTGGCGGGCCGACGAGGTCCCGCTCGACACCTACCCCGCGGGCTCCGACGGCCCGCGGGGCTGGCGCTGAGCCTGCGTGCGGCGCTCGCCACGCCGACCGGCTCCCACTCGAATCGACCTGGCCGATGCGGACCTACCCAGCCCGGACCGGCTGCTTCGGAGCCCCCAGGTCCGGGTCGGGCTCGTCATGGAGGTGCAGGGTGTTCCCCGCCCCCTCCAGGTCCAGCTTCGGCAACAGCCGGTCCAGCCACGCCGGGAGCCACCAGTTGGCGTCGCCGAGCAGTTTCATGGTCGCGGGCACCAGGACGAGGCGCACCAGGGTCGCGTCGAGGAACACTGCGGTCGCGAGGCCGAGGCCGAGCATCTTCAGGACGGGGTCGTCGCCGAACCCGAAGCCGACGAAGACCGACACCATGATCGCGGCACCACACGAGATCGTCCGTGCCGTGACCCCGATCCCGCGCACCACGGCGTAGCCGTTGTCGCCCGTGCGCAGGTACTCCTCGCGCACCCGGGAGAGCAGGAAGACCTCGTAGTCCATGGACAGCCCGAAGAGGATCGCGAACATGAACAGCGGGATGAACGAGATGATCGGCACCGTCGACTCCAACCCGATCAGGCTCGCGGCCCAGCCCCACTGGAAGACCATCACCAGCACGCCGTACGACGCGGCGACGCTCAACAGGTTCAGCACCGCTGCCTTGAGGGGCACCAGCAGGGAGCGGAACAGCACCATCAGCAGCAGGTACGACATCGCCACGACCGCGACCAGCAAGATCGGCAGCCGATCCTCGACCCGCTGGCTGAGGTCGGACATGGTGGCGGTGTAGCCACCGACGTGGGCGGTCGCCGGGCTGGTCGCCAACGCTGCTGGCAGCACCTCGCTGCGCACCCGGTCGAGCGTGCGTGCGGTCTCGGCGTCCTGGGGTGTGGTCGTCGGTTGGGCGATGATCACCGCGACGTCGGACGTCGCGTCCACGGGGGTGGCTGCGGCCGACGCGATGCCCGGGTCGGCCGCCAGGGCCGAGACCAACGGCTCCACGACCGAGCGGTCCCGGGAGATGTCGACCGCGACCACCAGCGGCCCGGTGGCGCCGGGACCGAAGCCCTCGGCGACCAGGTCGTAGGCCCGCCGCTCGGTGCGCGACTGCGGGTAGGTGCCCTCGTCCGGCAGTCCTAGCCGCAGCGCGAGGACGGGGGCGGCGAGGGCGATCAGCAGCATCGTGCCGGCGACGGCGTAGGCGGCCGCGTGCCGCGAGACGTGCGCACCCCAGCGGGACCACCGCCGCACGCCGGCGTCGGCTCCATGCTCGTGGCCACGCCGGCCCAAACGCCGGCCGAAACGCCGGGCCAGCGGTCCGTGCGCGTGGAGGCGATGGCCCGCCAGGCCGAGCAGGGCTGGGAGCAGCGTGATCGCAGCCAGCACCATCACGAGCACGACCGCCGACATGCCCACTCCGGCTGCGGAGATGAACGGCAGGCCGGCGAAGGCCAGCCCGAGGATCGCCACGACGACGGTGCCCCCGGCGAAGACGACGGCCTGTCCCGCGGTGGCCAGTGAGCGGCCGACCGACTCGGCGACCGGGACGCCCGCGGCGAGATGCTCCCGGTGACGGGAGAGCAGGAACAGCGCATAGTCGATGCCCACACCCAGCCCGACCATGGCCGCCATGACCGGCGCCCAGACCGGGATGTCGATCAGCAGTCCGAGCAGGGGCAGTGAGCTGGCGCCCACCAGCAGCCCGAACAGTGCGACGGCGAGCGGCAGGCCGGCGGCCAGCAGCGACCCGAAGGCCACCACCAGGATCAGCGCCGCGACCACCAGGCCGAGCAGCTCGCCCACGTTGGCGGGCGGCTGCTCGAAGCTGAAGTAGAGGTCACCGCCCGCCTCGACCCGCAGCGACGACGAGGCACGCGACTCCGCGAGGACGGCCTTGAGCGCGTCCAGGTCCGAGGCGCCGAGCTCGCCGATCTCGGGGTACTGGACCCGCACGAGTGCCACCTGGCCGTCCGGCGAGAGCTCCTGGGTCGTGCCCAGCACCTTCGGCAGTTCGCCAATGGCCGCCTGCAGCTGGGCCAGGTCGACCCTGGCCCGCCGGGAGTCCACGAAGGTCTCACCGTCCTGGCTGGGTGTCGCCACGACGTTCGCGGTCAGCCCGCCGGCGTCGCTGTCGGCGCCGGCCAGCAGGTCGGCGGCGGCCTGGGAGTCGGTCCCGGGCGCCGCCAGCGAGTCGTCCAGCTGCTTGCCGAAACCGGCCGAGGCGGCGACGACCAGGACCGAGACGAGCACCCAGGCTCCGATGGCGATCCAGGGGCGGGTCGCCGACCAGCGTCCCCAGCGGTACAGCAACCGTGACATGGGTCTTCTCCTTGCTCGATGGTCCGGGCTCTTCGCCCGGTGGCTCGACGCTCGCGGACGGCCCGCGCGGCCGCATCGGCGTCGAGGCCGGACCCGCCTCGGCCGTTGGGAGGAGCGGCGTCTCCTCCTCTCGGTCGGTCCCCGACGCCTCGGCGGTCCCTAGGCTCGGGTGTGTGACCACCAACGCGCTGCGCTCGCTGTGGGCCGAGCCCCGCGCCGCCGACGCTCCCGGACGGGTGTCGCGCGACTGGGTGCTGGTCGGGGTGTTGATGGTGACGGCGCTGCTCGAGGGAGTCCTCCGCAACGACGTCGTCTGGCGGCCGTTCGCGACGGTCGTGGCGGTCGGACTCGCGCCGGTGCTGCTGTGGCGGCGTACCCACCCCTTGGCCTGCGTCGTAGTGGGCTTCGGCACCGCGATGGTGTTGGGGCTGGCGAGCCTGGCGGACGGGGTCCCCAGCGTGGGCCTCGACTCGATGATCTATGTCCTGGTGTTCGTCTACGCGCTGGTTCGCTGGGGCTCGGGGCGCGAGATCGTGATCGGGCTGGCGGTGGTGCTGGTCGCGGCCGTGATCGGTATGGTCGCCGGTGCCACCGGGCCTGCCGACGTCATCGGTGGGTTCGCCGTCCTGGCAGCGGCGGCGGCGGGCGGAGCGGCGTTCCGCTACCGGGCCGAGAGCTGGCGCCGGGCGTTGGACCAGATCCGCAACCAGGAGCGGGTCGGCCTCGCTCGCGAGCTGCACGACATGGTCGCCCACCACGTCTCGGCGATCGCCGTGCAGGCGCAGGCGGGCCGGGCGATGGCCGGGCAGCGACCCGAAGCGGCGCTCGAGGCGCTGTCGGTCATCGACGGGGAAGCGTCGCGGACCCTCGCGGAGATGCGGGCGATGGTCCGGGTGCTGCGCGACGGGGCGCCGGCGGAGTACGCACCCCAGCCCGGCGTCGCCGACCTGGTGTCCCTCGCCCGCCGCGACCCGGTCCCGGTCGTCGACGTGGAGTTGGCGGGCGACTTGGCCGGCCTTCCGCTCCAGGTCGACGCGGCGGTCTACCGGCTGGCGCAGGAGGCGCTGACCAACGCCCTGCGGCACGCCCGCAACGCCTCGCGCGTGGAGATCCGGGTCGCCGAGGGCGGAGGAAGGCTGCGGCTACGCGTGACCGACGACGGCCAGACCGACCCGGCGGGGTCGGCGAGCCACGGCTTCGGGCTGCTGGGGATGACAGAGCGCGTGCAGCTGCTCGGTGGCACGCTGCGTGCGGGGCCGGCGCCCGAAGGCGGGTGGGCGGTCGACGCCGAGCTGCCGACGGAGGTAGCACGATGACCGTGCGCGTGCTGGTGGCCGATGACCAGGATCTGGTGCGTACCGGCCTGTCCATGATCCTCGACGCCCAGCCCGACATCGAGGTCGTCGGCCAGGCCGCCGACGGCCACGCCGCGGTCGAGCTGGCGCGTCGGCACCGCCCCGACGTGTGCCTGGTCGACATCCGGATGCCCGGGCTCGACGGCATCGAGGTGACCGAGCTCCTCGCAGGGCGAGGCGTGCCAGACCCGATCGCCGTGGTGGTGATCACGACCTTCGACCTCGACGAGTACGTCCACGGCGCGCTCCGGGCGGGCGCCCGAGGCTTTCTGCTCAAGGACGCCGGGCCGGAGCTGCTCGTCCAGGCCGTGCATGCCGCCGCCGCTGGCGATGCCCTGATCGCGCCGAACATCACCCGGCGGCTGCTGGCCACCCTGGCCGCCAGGGAACCGGCGACCCGACGTACCCAACCGATCGAGCCGCTCACCGCCCGCGAGGAGGAGGTCCTGGCGCTGGTGGCTCGCGGCCGCACGAACGCCGAGATCGCCGCCGATCTCTTCATCGGCGTGACGACCGCCAAGACCCACGTCGCGAGCCTGCTGGCCAAGATCGGCGCCCGCAACAGGGTCGAGATCGCCATGTGGGCCTACGACACCGGCCGCGTGGGCGAGTGATCAGACTTCGTCGGGCACTACCGAGGACGGGACTGGGCGTTGGACACGTGGGCGGCGTGTAGATGCGTGCGCCAGTTGCTCAGCGGATGCCGGTGTCACATGCGATGTCGACCTGCGCGAACGCCCCGTCGGTCACGTGGGCATCCATCAGGTCGCAAGACATGCCGGCGTCGGCGGTAATGACATAGTCGCCGGGTGCGACCACGATGTTGTAGGCGCCATCGGCGTTCGTCGTCCCGCGCGCGACTACCTTTCCGGGCCCGTCCGTGTCGCCCAGGACCTGCTCGGAAAGGGTGACGTCAACGTGGGCGGCCGGCAGGTCTTCGCATGGGTTGTCGGCGTTCTCGACGGGGCACTGCGGGCCCAAACGTACCCGGCCCGTGACTCCGGACTGGGTCTTGACCTCCGGCGACTCGTCGCCGCAACCGGCGAGCACCAAGACCAGGACGGCAAGGGAGACTGTCTGGGCTCCACGCACAGGTATGGGACGCCATGAGGTGCCCCGCCGTTCCGAGCCCACAGTTCGGCCAGGATCACTTACTCGCAAACGGCTCCCACAAGAAGGCAAGACGTGCGTGCTTTCGCCGCGAGCGGGCACACGGGTTGTGCCGACAACCGGGCGCAGCCAGCGGCTGCCGAAGACGCCTCTGTGTGCGTCAATGGAGTCATGAAGCTGACGGTCGCGGTCGCCGCGCTGAGCCTCACGGCATGTCAGGTCGGTGCCGCCACGCCGGCCGCCGAGAGCACCTCAGCTAGCGAGAGCACCCCAGCTGCCCAGGCCACCCCCGCCCCGGAGCCGCAGGATGCCGCTACCCACGGAAGCCTCTCTTCGGAGGAGTTCTCACGTGCTGTCGAGGCGGCCAAGAAGGTGCAATCGACCGTGCGGGGGACGTTCGTTGGCGCGACCGCGACAGCGGTCGATGAGCCGGACCAGGACCTCGATCAGGGGTGTCCTGATGAACGACTGGTTCACATCCGGCTGGTGTGGATGGCTGACGCGAACTTCGACCATGGAGGAGTCCCGGGCGCTCAGCACGACGGGCCGCGAAAGGCCGCTCTCGTGACTATGGATGCGGCCACCGGACAGGTTTGCGCCCAAGGCGCTCAGTATCGCAACGTCGGGGCGCGGGCCGACGAAGTGCTTCTGTACGGGTCGCGGCCTTAGCTACGAGTCGCCCGAACACGCGGCAGCGTGGCGACGGGCCGGCGGCGGTGCTTCACGTCCGCGAGCTGAGCACGTCGACCTCGCAGCCCGTCGCGAACGGGTCGAAGTCGTGCTCGATCAGCCAGCGAATCGCCAGGAGGCAACGCAGCGACCACCACCCGCGGATCACGTCGAGGTCGACCTCGGCGCCATACCCGGTGAGGAGATCTCCGAGGTGCTCCTCGTGCCCGAGCGTGAAGGTGGCGAGGTCGTAGAGCGCGTCACCTCGGCCCGCCTCGGACCAGTCGATGATGCCGGTGACCTCCTCGCCGTCGACGAACACGTGCGCGATCTGCAGGTCGCCGTGCGTGAACACCGGCGCCCAAGGTCGGAGCGCGGCCTCAGCGACCTGGCGGTTGCGGACGACCAGGTCGGCGGGGAGCATGCCGTTCGTCACCAGCAGCTCGCACTCGTCGTCGAGCTCCGCCGCGAGCGCGACGATGCTCCGGCCGGCCCGGCCGAGCCGGTCCGGCAAGGGAGCGTCATGCAGCGTGCGAATGGCGACACCCGCCGCGGTCCATGCTGCCCGCGACCCGGTCGACGGCCCGCCGAGTCGCCCGAGTGTCGTCCCCTGGACTGCAGCCACCGCGAGCACGTGCGGTTGGCGCCACAGGATCTCCGGGGTCGGGACCGGCGCCAGCGCCATGGCCTCGACCTCGGCGTCGATGCGAGCCTGGTCGGCGTCCACCTTCAAGAAGACATCACCGACGCGCAGCGTCGCGCGCTCGGAGTGGGCGACGACGACCTCGACCTCGACCATGGGCGCCCACTATTCAGGGGATGGCCGGCGGAGTCGCCCGCAGCTTCTCCTAGAGGCTGCCGCCGCCGGTCGAGCCGCGCGGGACGGTCTGGACCGAGAGCGAGGCCACGTCAGCGAAGATGCCGCTGGTCGTGACGCTTCCACACAGCACCACCGTGTGGGGGCCCGCGGTCGTCGGCGTGGCGAACTGGGTGGTCAGGGTCCCCGTCCCCTTGCCGATCGAGCGCCGGGTCCAGTCCGGTCCGCTCAGGCTGCTGCAGTCGGTCGAGTCCAGCCTGGTCCACACGCTGGTCGTGTCGCCGGCGGCGGCCGGCATGCTGGCATCGCCGATCGCATGGATGATCGAAGCGCCCTGCGGGACGATGATGGTCACCGTGGCAAGGGTGTTGCCGGTATCGGCGCCGACGCCCACGTGGTTGGCCGAGACGAAACCGATCCGGTCGAGGTAGAGCTGGGCGGGCTGGCCGGCCAGGGTCGTGGCGTCGTCCGCCGAGGTGGCCTTGGTAGCCAGGTCCGCCTTCTTGGCCGCGTTGGCGTTGTTGGCGGTGCCGGCCGTGGCGGCGTGCGCGACGCTGAGGCCGGGCGCCTTCTTCTTGACCACCTTGGCGGCGATCTTCCGCACCGAGTGGACGGTGAGCGAGCTCGCGTTGGCGACCCCGACGGTCCCGAGGACGAGAGCGGCCACGGCGACGAGGACGACGAACGGCAGGGACAGCTTCGGAGTGGACTTCATCCAGCCATCGTGCGGGCGGCTGCGCGGGCGCGCGTGACCCAGACGGGCCATTGCCCCGGTGCTACCAGTGCACGCCCTTGAACACCTTGGCAAGCATGATCTGCTCCGACTCGCGGGTACCGCCGGAGACCTGCTCGCCCTTGGCCGCCGCGGAGTCGGGGAAGACGTGGTAGGCCATGTTGAGTACCCGGAAGGCGAGCTTGGGCGCCACGGTGTGCGCGATCGCGCCGGCGTTGCCGAGCATCGTGTTGATCTCGTGGGGCCGCTCGACCATCGCCTTGATGACCAGGTCGGCGGCCTGCGCCGGTGAGATCGTCGGGAACTTGTCGTAGATCTTGGTCGGGGCGATCATCGGCGTCCGCACCAGCGGCATGTGGATGCTGGTGAAGGTGATCCCGTCGCCGACGAGCTCGGACGAGACGACGTTGGACCACGAGTCGAGCGCCGACTTCGACGCGACATAGGCCGAGAAGCGGGGCGGGTTGGTCTGCACGCCGATGGAGCTGATGTTGACGACGTGGCCGCGCTTCTGCTTGCGCATCGCGGGGAGCAGCCCCATCACCAGCCGGATCGCCCCGAAGTAGTTGAGCTGCATGGTGCGCTCGAAGTCGTGGAACCGGTCGTGCGACAGCTTCAGGGAGCGCCGGATCGAGCGGCCCGCGTTGTTGACGACGAAGTCGACCGACGGCAGCTCGGTGGTGATCTGGTCACACAGCGCGTCGATCGCCTCGAGGTCGGAGAGGTCGCACGGGAAGACGTACGCCGTGCCGCCGCGCCGCTCGATCGTCGCCCGGGTCTCCTCGAGCTTGTCCTTGCCGCGGGCGACCAGGACCGGGATGCCGCCGCACTGGGCGACCTTGAGCGCGGTGACCTGGCCGATGCCCGATGAGGCGCCGGTGATCACGACGTACCTGCCCTGGAGCGCGTCCCGGTTCCTAGGGTCGCGGCCGGTCGCCTGGTCGAGGTTCTCCTCCCAGTAGCCCCACAGGGTCCGCGCGTAGCCGTCGAGGTCGGGCACCGCGATGCCGGAGCCGGCCAGCGCCTTCTCGGTGCGCCGGGAGTCGAAGACCGAGGCGAAGGAGGAGTGCGCGAGCACCTCGGCCGGGATGCCGAGCCGACCGATCGTCAGGTCGAGCACCGCCTGTGCGGGCGCGGTCTTGATCACGCCGTTGACCAGGTTGAGCGGACGCAGCGCGTGGGGCAGCAGCCCGAAGGCGCCGGTGCTGCGCCGGTCGATCGGGGTGGCGAACGTCGGCGCGCCGGCGGCCCGGCAGAAGGCGTTGATCGTGTCGACCACCGGCTGGGGCTCCGGGTTGACGAGGTGGAAGGCCTCGCCGTCGTGGCCGGGGAGGTGGGCGAGGTGGTCCATGGCCTTGGCGACGTAGTCGACGGGCACCACGTTGGTGTCGCCCAGGTCGACGCCCACCATCGGCAGCCAGCCCGGCAGGTTGTCGCGCATCAGCTTCATCAGCGGGAAGAAGTAGTAGGGGCCGTCGACCTTGTCCATCGCACCGGTCTCGGAGTGCCCGACCACGATCGCGGGGCGGTAGACCCGCCACGGGACGGTCGCCTCCTCGCGGACGATCTTCTCGGACTCGAACTTGGTCCGGTGGTAGGGCGAGGGCAGGTGCTGGCCCTCGTCGAACATCGTCTCGTCGAAGGTGCCGGCGTACTCACCGGCGGCCGCCACCGACGACACCTGGTGGAAGCAGCCCACCCGCAGCGCCTCGGCCAGCTCGAGGGCGTGGCGGGTGCCGCCGACGTTGAGCTGCTCGTTGGTCGCGTCGTCGGCGGTCATGTCGTAGATCGCCGCGAGGTGGAAGAAGTGCTCGATGCCGCCGCGGTGCTCCTCGACCCAGTCCTCGGCCACGCCGAGCCGCTCGGCCCCGAGGTCGCCGATCACGGGCACCACGCGGTCGGAGCCCCACGCCTGGATCAGGGCCTCCATGCGGTCCAGGGAGGACTCCCGGCAGAGCACGAAGATCGTGCCCTCGCGGTGGTCGACGAGCTCCTCGACGAGGTGCCGGCCGATGAACCCCGTCGCGCCGGTCACGAAGTACGCCATGGGCGGAGGTTACCGGCTGGTCACCTTCGCGGGATAGGGACTGTGACGCGGCTCAGTCGCCGGGTCCGAACATGATCTCGTCCCAGCTCGGCACCGAGGCGCGGCCGCGGGTCTTCTTGACCGCGCGCCGCGGCGGCTCGGGTTCGGTGCGCTCCGGGCCGGCGTCCGGCTCGGCGTCGTCGTCGAGCGCCATCGCGTCGGCCGCCTCCTCGACCAGCTCGGACTCGTCGAGGCCCGGCTGGTCGTCGAGGAACGCCTCGATGGGCTCGTCGACGATGCCGAGGACGTCGTCGCCCAGGGTGAGCTGGTCGGAGTCGTGGGCCGGCACCGCGGCCAGCCGACGTGACCCGGCCTCGGGTTCGCGCTCGGGCTCGGCGACCGGGTCGGGCAGCTCGCCGACCAGCCAGCGGGCGTCGTCGTTCTCGAGCACCACGAAGTTGCCGGGCTGGTCGAAGGTGAGCTCCGCGAGCCCCTCGCGACCCTGGACCGAGAAGCGGCCGGTCAGCGCCCAGCGGCCGTCCTCGCGCCGCCAGGCGTCCCAGGTGACCACCTCGGGGTCGACGTTGCGCTCGTGGAGGTGCTGGGTCACCGCGTCCGCGAGCGTGGTCCGCGCCTCGCCGGCCGGACGCCGGATCGAGGAGCGCTGGGCTCGCTCGGCGACGTGTTCGCGCTCGGCGAGCACCGGCGCGGCGTAGGGCATCACCTTCTCGACCGTGGTCCGGGCGGCCGCGGCGACCTGTTCGGGTGTCTCCCCGGCCCGGATCCGCGCCTGGATGTCTCGGGGTCGCAGCATGCTCTCCATCTGGGTCTCCACCTTGGGCACCGGTTGCTCCGGACGTGTCGAGGGCTGGCCACTCGAAGGCACGCCCAGCGCGGCTCGGAGCCGGGCGTCGATCTCGAGCGTGAACTCGGTTGCGGTCGGGTCGTGCGGGTCGGCCAGCCGCAGCCGGCGCCCGTCCGCGGTCACCCCGATGAGGGTCAGGAACTGTCCGGCCGGGCTCTGCCGGTCACTCGAAGGGCGCGCGGCCACCGGCGAGGGGCTGGGTGTGCGCTCGCTGGCTGCGCCTTGGGGTGCCGACATGCGTCGTTCGTGGCCTCGTCGTCGTCCTCTGTCCGGATGCGGGCGAGCCTACGTCAGCCAGCCGCCCGCGAGTGTGAGCGCGACGGCGCGCCACGCCGGGGATCCGGGTGAGGAACCTCGCAGGTCAGCCGTGCGGGTAGGGGAAGTAGGGCTCGCCGATCGGCAGCACGAAGCGGACGCCGTTGCCGCCGTCGTCCCGCCCCTCGCCGAGGTCGGGCACGGCGACGGCGCAGGACGGCTCTGAGACGGTGCAGGCCAGTAGTCGGTAGTGGCTCGACGGCGTCTCCAGGGACAACACCGCCAGGGTGTCATCGTCGACCCATTCGTACCCTTCCGCGCTCACGGACCCGGTAGGAAGCATGACCGGGGTGCCGTGGTCGGGGTCGAAGACCTTCACGCGGTGCCCGTCATCGCTGGTCGGCACGGTCACCGCGAGCCATCGCGCGTCGGGCGAGAAGGTAGCCACGCCGTTGCTGTGCTCGAGGCCCGTCGGCGCTCGGTCCCCGGGCCCGGTCGCCGGCACGAACAGGTTGCCGTTGCTCGACCGCACGGCCACGCGCCCGTCCTCGAATGCGAGAGGGGGGCTTCCACTCCCGAGCGGGGTCACGGAGCCGCTGTCCACGTCGATGGCGCTCACGCCCTGGCTGTCGTTCACGTAGACAGCTCGTCCGTCGACGGCCAGGACTGACGCGACGCCACGCATCGGGAACTCATGCACCTCTCCGGTGGCCAGGTCGAGCACGACGGGGCCTCGCTCGCTGAGCCACGCGGCCAACGTGCCGTCGGTGTCGCCGACCAGCTGGAAGGTGCTGCTGGGGAAGAAGCCCTCGACGGTGCCGACGTGGCTGAGGTGCCCGTCGACGTAGGACCAGATCTGTTGGCCGTCGGTGAGGACGTAGCCACGAGCAGTTCGGACGTAGGCCGACACCTGATGACCGAGGTCGACGCTGGAGCTCCCGCTCCATCCGTCCCTCTCCAGCCATTCCGTGTGCAGGTAGGTGCCCGAAGCCCAGGTGACCGTCGCGACGGCGGTGGGCGAGGTCGCGGCGTCGCGCTCGTGCCGATCCGTGCCGCCGAGGCCCAGTGCCCCGATGGTGCCCACCACGGCCAACGCCGAGGCGAGTCCGGTGACGGCCGTCCCGTGTCGCCGACGCACCGTGCGCGCCCCGGCTCGGGTGATCGCGTCCACGTCTATCGAGCCGAGGCGTGCCCCGTCTGCGCGCTCGTGCAGGACGCGGGTCAGGGTCTCGCTCATGGTTTCACCTCGAAGAGCAGGTCATCGCCCAGCCGGGCGCGCAGCTTGGTGAGTGCGGAAGACACCTGGCTCTTCACGGTGCCGACCGCGCAGCCCATCGCCGCTGCGGTCTGCACCTCGGTCAGGTCGTCGTAGAAGCGGAGCACCACCGCGACCCGCTGCCGCGGCGGCAGCGCCTGGAGCGCCTCCCACAGGGCGGTGCTCGTCGCGACGCCCTCAGCGTGGTCGCCGGATGCGCCCTCGGGCAGCCGGTCGGTGCTGCGCTCGGCGGTCCAGCCCTTGCGCCGGAACCACGAGATCGCGGTCGTGGTGATCGCCCGGCGGGTGTAGGCCTCGGCGTTGGCCACGTCGCGCAGCCGCGGCCACGCGACGTAGGTCTTGGTCAGCGCCTCCTGGACCAGGTCCTGGGCCAGGGTGACATCACCGACCATGAGGTACGCCGCCCGCTGGAGCGCGGGACCGCGGGCAGCCACGAACTCCGGGAAGTCGCGTCGCCTCCGGTCCGTCACGACAACCCAGACGCGACGTGGTTCACAGAAGGTTCGCCCGAGAGCGAGCTCAGTCGCCCAGCACCCGGCGCAGGTAGTGGTTGGCGAACACCCGCTGCGGGTCCAGCCGGTCGCGCATCGCGAGGAACTCCCCGAACTGCGGGTAGACCTCGGCGAGCTGTCGGTGAGTTCGGGTATGCACCTTCCCCCAGTGCGGGCGGCCCTCGTGCGCGGTGAGGATCGGCTCCATGAGGGCGAAGTACGCGCGGTGGTCCGCGTCGCGGTGGGTGTGGAAGGCCAGGTAGAAGGAGTCGCGGCCGCTCGAGGTCGACAGCGGGATGTCGTCGGCGGGCGCCACCCGGATCTCGACGGGGAAGCTGATCCGCAGGTCGGAGGCGTCCAGAGCCCGACGGCACTCGCGCAGTGCCTCCAGGCCGGCCGCGCGCGGCACGGCGTACTCCATCTCCCGGAAGACCACCCGCCGCGAGGCGGTGAAGACCCGGTGCGGCACGTCGGAGTAGGTGCGGGCGCTGAGCAGTGCGGCGCTCATCCGGTTCATGCGCGGGATCACGCGGGGCGCCCGGTTGGCGGCGCCGGTGAGGACGCCGAAGGCGGTGTTCTGCAGGAACTCGTCGTCGAACCAGGCGCGGCCGCGGGAGAGCGGCTTCGCGGGGGAGAGGTCGGTGCCGTGCCGGGTGTTGCGCTTGGTCAGCACCCGGTCGGTGTGCGGGAACCAGAACATGTCGACGTGGTCGGCGGTGCGGGTCAGCTCGTCGAAGGAGCCCAGCGCCTCGTCCCACGACATCGGCTGCTCCTGGGCCTCGAGCAGGAAGACCGGCTCGACGGCGAAGGTCAGCGAGGTCAGGATCCCGAGCGCGCCGAGGCCGACCCGGGCCACCTCGAGGACGTCGGGGTTCTCGTCCGCGGTGGCGCGGAGCACCTCGCCGGTGCCAGTGACCAGCTCGAGCCCGACGACCTGGGCGGCCAGCCCGGCCGCCCTCCCGCCGGTGCCGTGGGTGCCGGTGGACACCGCACCGGCCAGGGTCTGCTCGGCGATGTCGCCCATGTTGTGCAGGCTCAGCCCGAGCGCCTCGAGCTCGGCGTTGAGCACCTTGAGCTGCGTGCCGGCGCGCGCCGTGACGGTCAACGCGTCGTGGTCGACCGCGAGGATGCCGGTCAGTCCCTGGGGGTGGAGCATCGCCGACTCGGGCGCGGAGATCGCCGTGAAGCTGTGGCCCGTGCCGACCATCTTCACGGTGCCGCGATCGGCGAGCGCGCGGCGTACCTCGGCGACGACGGCGTCGATGCCGGCCGGGGTGACCTCACGCGTCGGGTGCGCCGTCTCCAGACCCGACCAGTTCGTCCAGGTGCTCACGGCGCGAGCCTAGGGCGCGCCCGGCCTGCCCTCGGGGGATGGTCTGCGCCGCCAGCGCGGCCACCACGCCTGCAGCGAGGCTGACGAGGTAGGCCGCGGAGGCGCCGCTCGCGTCGACGACCACGCCGCTCAGCGCCGCGCCGGGCGCCACCCCGGTGACGATCCCGGTCTGCATGATCGCCATGCCCTCGTTGAGTCGCGAGGGCGGCACGACCTCCTGGGTCAGCGAGATCGTCGCGATCATGGTCGGTGCGATCGCGAAGCCGCCCAGGAGCAGGAAGAGACCCATGAGGGGGATCGACCCGATCAGCGCCAGTGGCGCCATCGCACAGGCCATGCCGACCGCCCCGGCCCGGACGCGGAACGAGGCGCCACGGCGCCACGCGACGGCGCCGGTGAGCAGCCCGGCCAGCAAGCTGCCGAGCGCCCAGAGCGCGAGCAGGCCACCGGACCAGCCCTTGTGCCCGTGGTGGTCGGCGAAGGCGACCGTGGTCACCTCCGCGGCGCCGAACAGGATGCCGAGCGCCGTACACACGACGGCCAGGGGCAGCACCGTGCGCCACGGCATCCGCGGCCGGACCCCCGCGCCCTGGGGGTGCGGCTGCGCCGGCGGCTCGGTGCGGCGCTGCGCCGCGAAGGCGAGGCTGCCGAGGGTGCCCGCGGCGCCGGCCGCAGCCAGCCCCAGGGCCGGCTCCACGACGGTCGCCAGCACCGTCACCAGGATCGGACCGGTGATGAAGACCATCTCGTCGACCACGGACTCCAGCGCGAAAGCGGTCTGGAGCTCGGCTCCGCCGTCGAGCACATGGGTCCATCTGGCCCTGACGCAGCTGCCGATGTTGGGCAGGGTGGCGCCGGAGAACGCTGCCGCCCCGTAGATGACCCAGCGCGGCCAGTCGGCCTCCACCGCCGCAACGAGCACCAGCACGCCCAGGCCGAAGGTGGTGGCCAGCACGGTGAGCACCCGGCCCTGCCCGCGCCCGTCGATGAACCGCCCCTGCACGATCGCGCAGGCCGCGTTGGCGATCGTGTACGTCGCGGCGACGGCGCCCGCGGTGGCGTAGGAGCCGGTGCCCGCCTCGACCAGCAGCACGATGCCGAGCCCGGCCATCGAGATCGGCAGCCGGCCCACCAGCCCCGTCGCCGAGAACAGCAGTGCGCCAGGCGTGGCGAGGACTCGGCGGTAGGAGGCGAACAGCGGCATGGTCTCCCGACACTAGGGCGTTTCCCGTAACCCGTGGTGGATGCCGGCGTCGTCCAGGCGCGGGCTGGCCAGGCGCCGGCACGCGCGCAGACTGGGTGTCTTCGAAGTGTCGGCAACGCCGCCAGCGCGTGATCTGGGCGGCGTCCGGCGCCGCCAGGGGTTATGGGACACGCCCTACGCCCGGGGTCCGACGGCCCCCAACTCGATATCGACGGGCTGCGGGGGCAGGGCTTGCGCCGCGAGCGCGCCGAGCAGCGCCGCCCCCAACGGCACGAGGTAGGACGCCGACGCGCCCGAGTGGTCGACGAGGATCCCGGCCAGCGCCGCGCCGGGTGCGACACCGGCGACCAGCCCCGTCTGGAGCAGCGCCATCCCCTCGGTCAGCCGCGCCGCCGGGGTGACCTGCTCGATCATGGCCGTCGTCGCGATGAGCGTCGGCGCGATCGCGAAGCCGCCGACCAGCATCAGCGCCCCCATCAGCCACACCGGCTCCACGAACGTGAGCGGGGCCATCGCCACGACGAGTCCGACGGCGCCCCAGCGCACCCGCTGGGCCAGTCCGCGCCGGAACGTCACGGCCCCCGTGATGGCGCCGGCGAGCAGGCTGCCGAGCGCCCAGAGCGCCAGCAGGAAGCCGGCCGCGGACTTCACGCCCCGCTCGTCGGTGAAGGCGACCGTGATCACCTCGGTGGCGCCGAACATCAGCCCCAGCGCGACGCACACCACCGTCAGCGGGCCCAGGGTCCGCCACGGCATCGGCACCCGGGTGCCGTCGGACCTGTCCCTCGGATGCGCGGGCGGCTCGGTCCGGCGCTGGGCGGCGAAGGCGAGGCTCCCGCCGACGCCGGTCACAACGGTCGCCACGACTCCGACCACCGGGTCGACGAGGGTGGCCAGGAGCGTGACCACGATCGGCCCGGTCATGAAGACGGTCTCGTCGACCACGGCCTCGAACGCGTAGGCCGTCTCGACCTCGTCGGGGCGGTCCAGCACGTGCGCCCACCGGGTGCGGACGCACGCGTCGATCGGTGGCAGGGCTGCCCCGGCCACGACCGCCGCGCCGTACGCCGTCGCCCGCGGCCAGTCCGCCGCCACGGACACCATCAGCAGCACCATCCCCGCGCCGAACCCCAACGCGCAGGTCGTCAGCAGCCGCCCCTGACCGAGCACGTCGACGAGCCGGCCGACCGGGATCGCGACGACGGCGTTGGCGACCATGTAGGCGGCCGCCACCGAGCCGCCGACGGCGTAGGAGCCTGTGTGGGACTCGACCAGCAGCAGCACCCCGAGCCCCGCCATGGACAGCGGTAGCCGCCCGACCAGCCCGGCGGCGGAGAACCAGATGGCACCTGGCCGCGAGAGCACGGAGCGGTACGCCGCCAGCACCTCAGGCCCGCCTCCTTAGACTCGCGACGTGGAGCGTCCCGACGTCGCGCCGTACGACGCCCTCATGGTGGTGTCGTTCGGTGGCCCCGAGAAACCCGAGGACGTCGTGCCGTTCCTCGAGAACGTGACCCGCGGCCGGGGCATTCCTAGAGAACGTCTCGCGGAGGTCGGTCAGCATTACAGCCTCTTCGGCGGCCGCTCGCCTCTCAACGACCTCAACCGTGCCCTGATCGCCGCCATCGAGGGCGAGCTGTCCGGCACGGGCGTCGACCTGCCGGTCTACTGGGGCAACCGCAACTGGGACCCGTTCCTCACCGACACCGTGCAGCGGATGCGGGACGACGGGGTCCGGCGGGCTGCCTGCTTCGTCACCAGCGCCTACTCGTCGTGGTCGAGCTGCCGTCAGTACCGCGAGAACCTCTACGACGCCGCGAGCGCCGTCGAGGGAGCGCCGGCGTTGGACAAGCTCCGGCACTACTTCAACCACCCGGGCTTCGTCGAGCCGGTCGCCGACGCCGTCCTGGCCTCGCTCGCGGAGCTCGACGAGGACGTGCGCGCGGGCGCGCACCTGGCCTTCGTCACCCACTCGATCCCGGTCGCGATGGCGGAGACCTCCGGCCCGCCCGGGTCGCCGCTGCGGCCGGCGTACGTCACCCAGCACCTGGACGCAGTGGCCGCGGTGACCGCCAGGATCCTGGAGGAGACCGGCATGCAACACCCGCACGAGCTCGTCTACTGCTCCCGCTCGGGACCGCCCCAGGTGCCCTGGCTGGAGCCCGACGTCAACGACCACCTCGAGACGCTGGCGGAGGAGGGCGCCCCGGCCGTGGTGCTGGTGCCGATCGGCTTCGTCTCCGACCACATGGAGGTCGTCTACGACCTCGACACCGAGGCCCTGGCCACCGCCGAGCGCCTTGGGCTGCCCGCCCGGCGCGCCGCGACGCCGGGCACCGATGCTCGTTTCGTCGCGATGGTCCGCGACCTGCTCCTCGAACGCGCCGCCGTCGAGCGCGGCCAGGAGGTGGCGAGGGCGAGCGTCGGTGCCATCGGTCCTCTTTGGGACCGCTGTCCGGCCGGCTGCTGCCCCAACCCGCGGGCCGAGCGCCCGGCCCTGTGCGGGGCCGACGCGTGACCGGCGCCGACGAGCTCCTCGACCTCGCCGTCAGCACCGCCCGGGCCGCTGCGCGACTGGTCGAGGCGGGCGCGGCTCGCGGCGTCGAGGTGACCGCCACCAAGTCCAGCGACGTCGACGTCGTCACCGAGTCGGACCGCAGCGCCGAGCGGCTGATCCGGCGTTCCCTGCTGGAGGCCCGACCCGACGACGCGGTGCTGGGGGAGGAGGGCGACGACGAGCCGGGCACCTCCGGGGTCCGCTGGATCGTGGACCCGATCGACGGCACCGTGAACTTCCTCTACGGCATCCCGCAGTACGCCGTCTCGATCGCCGCCGAGGTGGACGGTGAGGTGGTCGCTGGTGTGGTGCTCAACGCCGCGACCGGCGTGAAGTACACCGCCACCCTGGGCGGGGCAGCGGAGCGCGACGGCGTCCCGATCCGGGTGCGTGCCGTCGTACCCCTGGCCGAGCGGCTGATCGGCACCGGCTTCTCCTACGAGGCCCGGCAGCGCGAGATCCAGGCCGCGACGCTGCTGCGCCTGCTGCCACGGATCCGCGACATCCGCCGGCTCGGGTCGTGTGCGCTAGACCTGTGCGCGGTGGCGCAGGGATCGCTCGACGGCTACCTGGAGGAGGGCGTCAACCTGTGGGACCACGCCGCAGGAGGGCTGATCGCGCGAGCCGCCGGCGCCCAGGTCGAGACCTACCCTGGCGTGGGCGGACGTCCGATCCTGCTGGCCGCGCCGGCCGGTGGTTTCGAGGAGTTCAGGAGTGCTGTGGGCCAGGCTGGGTACCTCGCCAACTCGACGTCATGAACCCGTTCCCGACCGGGGAATAGCCGCCCGTCACCCGATGTTCCATCCGCGCATCGGCCGCCGGTGTGTCCGTTCCCGGGCCAATGGTGCACAATCCTCCCCTGCCGACGCCGCAAACGGTCGGTCTCGGGGGATGACAGACGTGTGGAACGGCCGAAGGGAGTGATGAGACATGGCGACTGACTACGACGCCCCGCGCAAGAGTGAAGAAGACCAGTCCGAAGAGAGCATCGAAGAGCTCAAGGCGCGTCGCCACGACAAGAACTCCGGCAAGGTCGACGAGGACGAGGCCGAGGCGGCCGAGTCCTTCGAGCTGCCCGGTGCGGATCTTTCGCACGAGGAGCTCGCGGTCGAGGTGAAGCCCAAGCAGGAGGACGAGTTCACCTGCATGAGCTGCTTCCTGGTCCACCACCGGAGCCAGCTGGCGGACGCGAAGAAGATGATCTGCTTCGACTGCGCGTAGCGCAGTCGAAAACGCCGACCCGGCGGTTCTCTGCCGGGGGAGCGCAGAGGAGGCAGAAAGCGCCGTGTCGGCGCACCTGGCACCCGGCTGAAGCAGTGAGCCAGACGCAACCAGCGCAAGAGCCCGGCACGCACAGCGTGCCGGGCTTCCTCGTGCCCAACGAACGCTGACCCGCCCGTACAGAACGGGCGGGTCAGCGTGGTGGGCTCGGGTGACCCGCCGGTACAGAACGGGCGGGTCAGCGTGGTGTCAGGCCTTGTCGCCGGCGCGGAGACCGGGAGGTAGGTGCCCGGTGGAGCGGGTGTAGTAGTTCGCGGCCCGGCGCTGGGCGATCATCCGCGCCAGGGCGACCATGGCGCCGGTCAGGCTCGCCCACATCACGGCCTCGCCGAGGCTCACGTCGGGGTCGGCCGGGTTGTCGGGCGGGTTCTTGCCCGCGGCGATCTTCCAGGACCGGTCGAGCAGCTTGCGGGTCACCGCGGCCGCACCGAGCCCAGCAACCAGCGACATGACCGTCCACACCTTGGAGCTGTCCGAAGCCATGGCAGGAAGGTACCCACCACGATTCGTCCGTGGTCGCTCGGTCCGGTCGACAGGTCAGAGCGCAGACGAATCGGTGAGGGCGCGCACCGCCCGGGCCAGCTCGTCGGGATGGCGCGAGCTCAGCAGCCAGTACGGCGCGGGGTCGGCCGGGTCGGTGATCTCCACCTTGACCGCGCGCTTGAGGTAGGGCCGCAGCAGCAGGTAGGCGCGCGCGTCGGCCTCGGGGCCGGCGACGCGCCGGGTCTGCTCCGCGTCGAGAGCGGTGACCGCCCCGAGGTGGGTGGCCTCGATCCGGGCCCGGCCGGCACGCAACCAGCCGTCCGCGACGCTGACCCGGGCGCTGCCGAAGGAGACCAGGAGCGAGACGAGCAGAGCCAGCGCGACCCCGCTGCAGAGCCAGGCGGCCGGCCCGGGGAGCGCCACGACGAGGGCGAGCCAGAGGGTCGCGACCAGCATCACCCCCTGCGCCCACCAGCGCAGCGGGACGCCCAGCCGCTCGTCGTACGGCTCCGGGTCCACGCCCCGGATCCTCCCACCTCGCAGACCTACTACCCTCCGGCGGGTGGAGCTCCCCGTGTCCGTCGTCCGCCTCGATCCGGACCTGCCGCTGCCTTCCTACGCCCACCCCGGCGATGCCGGGGCCGACCTGGTCACCGCCGTCGACGTGACCCTCCGGCCGGGCGAGCGAGCCATGGTGCCGACGGGCATCGCGATGGCGGTGCCGGAGGGCTACGTCGCGCTGGTGCACCCCCGGTCGGGGCTCGCCGCCCGCCACGGGCTCTCCATCGTCAACACCCCCGGCACGATCGACGCGGGCTACCGCGGCGAGGTGAAGGTGCTGCTGGTCAACCTCGACCCGGCGGAGCCCATCGAGCTGCGGCGCGGCGACCGGGTCGCGCAGCTGGTCTTCCAGGCCGTCGAGCACGCGGCGTTCACGGAGGTCGAGAGGCTCCCCGACAGCGTCCGCGGGGCCGGCGGCTACGGCTCCACCGGCGGTTTCGGGACGGCGGCGGCTAGCCCCGGCGCCTGAGCCTCCAGATCTCGTAGCTGCCGGCCGCCGCCGCCGGGCGGTAGCGCTCGTCGAGCACGGTCTGCGCGGTGGTCGCGTCCACGCCCCAGGTGGCCAGCGAGCTGCCGTCGACCACGACCCACGTCGGCGCGTCGGGTCCGGAGAGGACCTGGGTCAGCTGGAGCAGCCGCGGGTCGCGCACCCGCACGGGGAGGCTCCAGAGCAGGTCGTAGGGGCTGTGCATCCCCGAGTCCCACACGATGTCGGGGTGGCCGAACCCGACCACGACGGTGTCGCCCGCTCGCCGGTGCGCGCGCAGGTACGCCGCAGCCGCGGCGTCCGAGGCGTACCTCGGGATGTGGTCGGCCGTGAACGCGGTCGCGACGACGGCAGAGGTGCAGGCGAGCGCGACCACCGCGGCCGTCAACTGGCGCAGGGCGGGAGGACGCTGACCGGCCGCGACGCACACCAGGACCAGCCCGGGGACGAGCCCGATCAGGTAGTGCAGCCAGTAGCTGCCGCCGGCGGCGACGGCGGCCAGCTCCCACAGCACCAGCACGAGCGCCGGGTAGCGGAGGTCTGGCGGTCCGGCCACCTCGGCCCTGCGCCGCAGCCGGAGCACCATCACCACGAGCAGCAGCGGTGCGCCACTCATGGCTGCGGCTCCCACCAGCTGCAGGAAGCGCTGGAAGGTGCTGTCCCTGGAGGAGCTGTCGATCACCGCGGCCGCCTGGCCGCGGAACGTCACGACCGCGTCCCACAGCAGGCTCGGCTCGGTGCCTCGCGCGTCGGCCCAGACCAGGCAGCCGAGCGTCGCGAGCGAGGCGCCCGCCAGCACGGCCGCGGCCAGCGCCAGCGTGTGCCGGCGGGTGGCTGACCGCAGGCCCTGCAGCACCAGGACGCCGGCCACGACGAGCGCGTCCAGCACGTTCTGCTTGACCAGGGGAGCCGCGGCGGCGGCCGCGCCCGCAAGCGCGGCCCACCCGAGAGCCCCCGGGCTGGTCGAGCTCCACGCGTGCAGCAGCGCGACCAGGCCCGCCAGCACCAGCGGGACGGCCAGGAGCTCGCCGTTGACCATCCCGGTGCCGAACAGCGGGGTCGCCAGGAAGGTGCCGCTGACCACCACCGGCACGACGGTCGGGCGGCCGGTGGCCAGCCGGCCGAGGCGGTCGGCGAGGAACACCGAGGCCAGCACGGCGAGCATCCCGATCAGCCGGAGCCCGATCGCGCCACCGACATGCGTGGCGAGGTCGAAGATCGTGATCAGCAGCGGAGGACGGTCCACCCAGTAGTGGCCGTAGAGCGAGCCGCCGGCGGCCTGCCACTGCGAGGCGACCAGCAGGAACCCGCCCTCGTCAGGGCTCACCGGTGCCGCGATGAACGGCGTCCAGGCGAGCACCGCGGCCGCGGCGACCAGCCAGGTCAGGTGGCGGGTCATGGTCCCGGCCGCACCGGATTGCCCATGATCGGAGAGTCCTGCGCCGGGGCTGATCCCATCCTGACAAGGCAGCTGCCGTCGGTTCGTCAGACTTGTCAGGCTTCCGTCAGGTCCGCACGCGCACCGTGGCAGCAACGTGCACTCTTGTCGAGGAGGTGACTGCGGTGGCCCGCGTCGGTCTGTGTGAGGACGACCCTGCCATCCGCCGCGTCGTCATCAAGTCGATGCAGCTGGCCGGGCACGAGGTCGTCGTGGCTCACAACGGCGGGGAGGCGGTCCGGCTGTTCGGCACCGACCACGCCCTCGACGCCCTCATCCTCGACATCGGGCTGCCCGACGCCGACGGCCGGGACGTCTGCCAGGCGCTGCGTTCCAACGGCCAGGACGCGCCGGTGATGTTCCTCACCGCTCTCGGGTCTGTGCACGACAAGCTGTCCGGCTTCAACGCCGGGGCTGACGACTACCTCGCCAAGCCGTTCGACCCCCTCGAGCTCGTCGCCCGGATCGAGGTCCTGGTCCGGCGCCGGCCCGACGGCGGGGCCCGCGGCGCCGTGGAGCTCGCCCTCGACCCGGCCCGGCACTCCATGCGCTGCCAGGACCGCGAGGTGATGCTCACCCCCACGGAGTTCCGGATGCTCGCCGCCATCACGTCGCGGCCGGGCCAGGTCGTCAGGCGGCGGGTGATCGCCGCGGCCGCCTGGCCGAGCGGCGGCTACGTCAGCGACAACTCCATCGACTCCTACATCCGGCGGATCCGGCAGCGGCTGCGCGACGTGGGTGCTCCCCAGGAGCTGGTCACCGTCCGCGGCGTGGGATACACGCTGCGGTGACCGGCGAGCCTCCGGCCGGCGTACGCCGCCTCGCGCCGCGGTCCTTCCGCAGCAAGATCGTGCTCTCGACCGTGGGCCTGATGACCGTCGCGATGGTGCTGATGGGGCTCGGGATCCAGCTGCTGTTGGCCCGCACCGCGCAGAACGACATCAACACGGTCCTCGACGACCGTGCCAGCGCCGTGATCCGGGTGATCTCGCAGGCGTCCAAGGACCGGCTGACCGTCCCGCCCGACTCCCTCGAGCCGGGCATGGAGGTCTTCGACAGCGATGGCCGCCTGATCGCCGGGACGGTCGAGCGCGACGTCCGCGACGCCGCTCAGGACCTCGCGAGCTCCACCAGCCAGCGCACCCGGACCGGGCCGCACGACGAGGAGAAGCTGCTCAGTGTGCCGTTCACCACGCCAAGCGGCAGTGGCGGGGTCATCGTCGTCAGTCAGGAGACCGGTCCCTACGAGCGCTCGGAGTTCTACGCGCTCCTTGCCACCCTCGGCATCGGCGTCCTGGTCGTGGCCTTCACGGCCCTGTTCGCGCTCCGGGTGACCCGGCAGGCGCTCGAACCGGTGACGCAGATGGCCCAGCGCGCGACGGAGTGGAGTGAGCACGACCTCTCCCACCGGTTCGCCCTCGGGCCGCCGACCAACGAGCTGGCCTCCCTCGGCAACACCCTCGACCAGCTGCTGGACCGGGTGGCGTCGGCGATCCGCAACGAGCAGCGGCTGACCGCCGAGCTGGCGCACGAGCTGCGCACGCCGCTCACCAACATCCAGGGCTCCGCCGGTCTGGCCCTGATGCGCGGGGTGCGCGACGACGAGGACCGCGAGGACTTCGAGGAGATCGCGGCCTCGGCTCGCGAGATGAGCACCGTCATCCGGACGCTCCTCGACATCGCCCGGGTCGGCACGGGCACGGGGGAGGAGCAGACCTGCACCGTCGCCGACGTCATGCCCCGCCTGCTTGCTCAGCTCGACGAGCGGGTCGACGTCGACGACCGGACCGCCGGGTCCACCGGGCGGATCGCGGCACCGCGCGACCTCGTCGTGCGCGCGCTCGCGCCGCTGGTCGACAACGCCGTCCGCCACGCCCGCACCGTCGTCACCTTCCGGGCCGCCGACCTCGCCGACCACGTCGAGCTGGTGGTGGCCGACGACGGCCCCGGCGTGGACGCGACGATCAGCGAGATGATCTTCACCCCGGGCGCCACCCACGACACCGGCGGTGCCGGACTCGGCCTCGGGATCGCGCGGCGGGTCGCCCGCTCCTTCGGCGCCGACATCGAGCTGGACAGCGACGCCGACGGTGCGGCGTTCGTGGTGACCATGCCGCGCCGCTAGATGAGTGATTCCCGGGGATCGTGCGAGCGAGCGTCGCGTAGCGTGCGAGCCGCGGGAATCACTCATCTAGGGCAGGCCAGTGGTCGTCAGGCCGCGCGGGCCAGCGAGGGGTCCGCTCGGTCGGCTGTGTCGCGCGTGCCGACCCATCGGGTCCCGAGCCACACTGCGGCCCAGCCGAGGGCCAGACCTGCGATGTCGTCGACCACGTAGTGCCAGCCGAGGTAGATGGTGGCGACACAGGTCAGGGCGAGGAAGACCTGCAGCGCCCGCGCGGTCCGCGCGAAGCCGAGACGGCCGGCCATCAGCGTGATCACGGTGGTGATCCCGACGTGCAGGCTGGCGAACGCCGAGACCTGCGCGAACGCGTCGGCGGCGTGCGGGTGGGCGAGCAGGTGGGCGCGCTGTGCCATGTACTCGGCCTGGGTCCTGGTCGCCAGGGTCTCGGGCAGCCCCGCGAAGTCCTGCGGCCGGTCGTGGAAGGGCCCGAGGGAGGGCACGGCGTAGTAGGACGCCGTGCCCAGGATCCACGCGAACATGAGGGAGGCGAGCACGGTGATCCCATCGCGCAGCCGCGGCGTGAACACGCTGCCCGCGACCACCAGGACCATCAGGGTGGGGAAGGCCTCGTAGACCAGCAGGAGCGCGTGGGCGGCGATCCCTTGGCCGAGCAGGTCGTGCAGCAGTACGGCGGGGGAGTGTCCCAGGAACAGCCACATGTCGACCCGGGTCAGGGCATGGTCGCGGGGGGCGTTGAGGACGTCCCAGCTCTTGAGGTTGTGGTAGGTGACGTAGACGAGGTGGTAGGCCAGCAGGCAGGCCCAGGCGACCCCGAGCCGGCGGGCCGGCCAGCGGCGGCGAAAGGTGGTCCACAGCGACCGCGCGGACCGCTCGCCCCGAGGGGTGCGGATCGCGGCCTCGACGGTGGCGAAGACGGCGAACAGCCCCAGCGAGAGCGCCACCCTGGTCACGAAGAAGGCGCCACCGGGATCCCTCACCGGGATGTCGATGGCCCAGGACCGGGCCAGTGCGACCGCGGCGAAGCAGACGGTCACGACCCAGAGGCGGAGGATGATCACGCCCCACTCTCCTCGCGCATACCTGATTGTCACCTGAATGTCAGCCTCACCGTCGTCAGGTTCTGATCAGGTCCCGGGCACGACGCTGCTAGCGTGACGCTCGTGCCGGCCCCGGCGGCCCTGGAGGAGCCTAGCCCCAGCCGGCGGGCTGGTCCCGTCCGGCTGCTGGTCTACGGCGCGGGGATCGCGGCCGGCAGTCTCGCGCTGGTGGCCCTGTTCCCGGTCGTGTCGGGTGCGCCGTGGGTGGCCGTCGCGACCACGGTCGAAGCCGTCCCGACGCTGTCGCTGCTCGCTCTGGTCGCGCTCTGGTTCGGCGGCCTCTCGGCCCACACCCTCACCCTGACCGCGGCGCTGCCGGGGCTGACCCACAGGCGGGCGCTGCTGCTGAGCCTCACCGGAAGCGCGGTCGCCAACGTGCTGCCTCTCGGTGGTGCGGCCGGCGTAGCACTCAACTACCGGATGACCCGCCGCTGGGGGTTCACCCCGACCGGGTTCGCGTCCTACACCGTGCTGACGAACCTCTGGGACGTGCTCGCGAAGCTGTGCCTCCCGGTGCTCGTGGTGCCGTTGCTGCTGCTCGGCCTCCCGGTCGGCACCGGCCTGCGGCACGTGATCACCGCTGCCGTCGTCGCGCTGCCGCTCGTGGCGGTCACGGCCGCGGTCGTCCTGGCCCGGCCGCGGATCCTCGGCCCACTGGGCGCCCGCGTCGAGCGGGTGCGCGCCCTGGCCGCGGGGCTGGTGGCCATCGCGTGGCGGCGGCTGACCCTGGGGGTCGCGCTCTACACCTCCCTGCTCTTCCTGCTCCTGACCGCGAGCCTGGCGGTCACCGGCGGCCACGTGCCGCTGCGGGTCGTGCTCCTGGCGTTCTGCGCCGAGCGGCTGGCGACCCTGGCCGGGCTCACCCCGGGCGGACTCGGTCTCGTGGAGGTCGGCCTTGCCGGGGCGCTGGTGCTCGCTCCCGGCGCCGATCCCGTGGGCGTCGCCGCGGGTGCCTTGCTCTACCGCGCGCTCACCTTCGGGCTGGAGATACCGGTCGGCGGACTCCTGCTCGCGGGCTGGACCTGGAGCCAGCGGGCAGCCGGATGAGGGTCCTCCACGTTACCGACAGCTACCTGCCGACCCTGGGTGGGATCGAGCTGCACGTCCGGGATCTCGCGACCCGCCAGCAGGCGGTCGGTCACGACGTCAGCATTGTGACCCGGACGCCGGCGGGCCCTGCCGATGCTTCCGGACCGGACGTACGCCGGGTGCCGGTTGCGCGGCGGCCCCCGTTGACGGAGCTGGTGCCCGACGTCGTGCACGCGCACGTCTCGATCATCTCGCCGTTCGGGCTCGCGACGGCGCGGCGCTCGGCCATGCTCGGCATCCCGACGGTCATCACCGTGCACTCGCTGTGGACCCACGTCGGGTGCCTGCCGGAGCTCGCGCGCGAGCTGTGGGGCATGCGCCGGTGGAACGTCACCTGGGCGGCTGTGAGTGAGCGCGCCGCGCAGCCGGTGCGCGACCTGCTCGGCGCTCCCGTCCACGTGGTGCCCAATGCCGTCGACCTCGCTGAGTGGAGCGCATTCGCGGCCGCGCCGAGCGGTCCACCGCACGTGCTCAGCGTGATGCGCCTGACCGGCGTCAAGCGGGCGCTGCCGCTCGTACGCACCCTGCGCCGTGCCGCCCGGCACACGGACTTCACCGCGACCGTGGTCGGCGACGGGCCGCAGCGCGAGGCCGTACAGCGCTACCTGCGCCGGCAGGGACTGGCCGACCGGGTCCGGCTGACCGGCGCCCTCGACCGACGACAGATCCGGGCGCGGCTCGCCGGCGCGTCGATCTTCGTCGCCCCGGCCCACCGGGAGTCGTTCGGCATCGCGGCCCTGGAGGCGCGCGCCAGCGGCGTGCCCGTGGTCGCCAGCTCGCGCTCGGGGATCGCGACCTTCATCGAGCACGGCCGCGACGGGCTCCTCGGCGCCGACGACCGGGAGATCGGCGACCACCTGCTGACCCTCCTCCAGGACGCCGGGCTGCGGGACGAGCTGGCCCGGCACAACCGGCTCGTGCCACCGGCGTACGGCTGGGACCAGGCGCTGGCCCGCAACGACGAGGTCTACGCCCTCACGGTGGCGACGCACGCACAGCGCGCGGCTGGGCGCCGCCAGGCCGGACGGGTGCTGGTCGGATGAGCCGCCCGGGACCCTTCACCCTCGTGTCCTTCCACGCGCACCCCGACGACGAGGCGCTGCTCACCGCGGGCACGCTCGCCGGCGCCGCGGCCCGCGGTCACCGGGTCGTGCTGGTGGTCGCCACGTCCGGCGAGGCGGGACTGGCGGCAGGGGACCCCACTGCCGACGAGCTGGGGGCACGACGCGAGCGTGAGCTGGCCGCGGCGGCCGAGGCGATCGGTGCGGCCCGGGTGGTGCTGCTCGGTCACCCCGACTCCGGGTCCGAACCCGGGCAGCGGGTGCCCGACGGCCGGGTCACCTTCGCCGAGCTGCCGCCGCTGAAGGTCGCCGACGAGCTCGCCGCGGTGCTGCGCGAGGAACGGGCCGACGTGCTCACCACGTATGACGCGGCCGGTGGCTACGGCCACCCCGACCACGTCCAGGTGCACCGCGCGGGACGGCTGGCCGCTCAGCTGGCCGGCACCCCGGTCGTCCTCGAGGCCACCGTCGACCGTGAGCTGCTGCTGCGGGCCACCACGCTGCTGCGCGGCGCGGCGGCCGTGCTGCCGATGCCGCACCTGCCCGACCTGACCAGCGCCTTCACTCCCCACCGGGAGCTGACCCATCGCATCGACGTCCGCCCCCAGCTCGACCAGAAGCTGGCGGCGCTGCGCGCGCACGCCAGCCAGGCCGACAGCGACGAGGGGCTGCGCACCGTCGCGCTGCTGCTGCGGCTGCCCGGACCGGTGCGCCGGCGCGTGCTCGGCACCGAGTGGTTCCGTGAGGTCGGGCGGAGTCCCGGGGCGGTCCCGCTCGACGACGTCTTCGCCTCGCTCCGGCCGCTGCGGGTCGTCGGCTGACGGATGGCTCAGCCGCGGGCCACCCAGCGGATCACGGCCGGTGAGGAGCCGGCCAGCAGCGCGGCCACGGTGAGCCCGTCCCCGAGGTGATGGCCTATCCCGACGGTGACCAGCACCAGCGCGGCGGCCGCACCGGCCCCGGCGGCGTACTCCCTCCCGCCGCGCTCGGTCGAGTCTGTCGAGCGGACGACGAGGAGGCCGCTCACCGCACCGAAGACGACCAGCAGCGCCAGCGGCAGCCGTGGGGTCTGCAGGATGGCGATCATGACCCAGACCGCGCCCGTGACCGATCCGGCCGTCCTCCAGACCCGGGTGTACCCCGAGTCCGAGCCGAGGCCCGATCCGGACGCCGGCCGCGGTCGGGTCGTGGTGACCATGCCCGCACGCTAGGCAGGGAATCCTGATCCGGTCCTGACGTGCTCAGCCGCGGTCCGGGCTGGCGGTGAGGTACGGCGTGCGGCCGAGCAGCCGCGCCACCAGCACGCCGCAGACCGTCATGGCCAGCGCGATCCCGGCCAGCACCACCAGCTGGAAGCGGGCGGCCTCGGCCGGGCCGGCGCCGCCGAACAGGGCGCCCACGAAGGCGCCCGGCAGCGTCACCAGCCCGGTGGACCTGGTCTGGTCGAGGTTGGGCAGCAGCGACTCGCGGACCGCCTCCTGGCCGATCTCGAGGTGCGCCTCGGACGGCGTGGCGCCGAGCGCCAGCCAGCCCTCGATCTCGTCGCGGCGTTGCCGGGCCGCCCGCAGGAAGTTGCGACCGGTGAGGGTGGCGGCGCTCATCGAGTTGCCGATCACGATCCCGGCGGTGGCGACGACGTAGCGGACCTCGAGGTCGACCAGCTGCAGCGCGAAGATCAGCACCAGCGCTGCCGCCGCACCGCTCACGACGCCCGCCACCGCAGCGCGGCGGCCGTGCCACAGCTCGCGGAGCCGGCCCGAGGCGGTCCAGGACGCCGTCGCGGTCATCAGGGCGACGAACGCGACCACGGTCCACTCGACCGTCAGGATGCCCCGCAGCAGGAGGGCCACCACGGTCAGCTGCAGCGCTGCCCGGGCGAGCGCCCACAGCGGCGTCCAGCCGATTCCGACCCCCGCCACCCGGGCCAGGGCGACCGTGCCGCCCACCAGGACCAGCAGGCCCGCGGCGAACGGGGCGAGGTCAGCGAGCGGGGACACGCGCTGACGCTATCTGCGTCGTGGCGGTCCTCGGTCCGGTCCGGCCTCAGCCGAGCGTCGTCAGCAGGGTCTGCAGGGTCTTCTCCTCCGTGGCCGGGTCCGGGTGGCTGGCCCGCACCGCGGAGAGCGCCGGGTCGATCTCCTGGTCCACGAACGTCCACGCCTGGCAGTCCTTCGGCTGCAGCGAGTCCTGGTCGTCGTCCCACGCCGTCTCGAGGTCGGTGAGACGGCTCTTCGCGCGGGCCTGGTCGCCGGAGCCGACCAGCGCCAGGGTGTCCTCGGTGATCGTCCGGTAGCTGGCGACCCTGTCGGCCGGGAACTTCTTCGCGACCTGTGCCGTGGCCTGGGCCTGGTCGAGCGGCTTGCCCGAGGAGCAGCTGGGCGCCGGACCCTCGTCGTCGAGCGCGCTGACGTGCGGCTGGGCGTCGGCCCAGCCGAGCAGGGCCACCGTGCAGGCCGCGGTGGCGGCCAGGACGCCGAGAGAGATCCGCTGGCGCCGTGGGGAGCCGGGCTGGTGCAGCTCGTGGGTCGCCTCGTAGTCCTCGATGACATCGGCGCGGGTGACCGACAAGAAGATCACGGTGGCGAGGATCGCCCCGAGGAAGACGATGCTGGTCACGAACGTGCCGAGGCCCAGCCCCTTCTCGCTGCTGGGCGTGGCCAGCCAGTCGCCGATGTTGGCGCCGAGGGGCCGGGTCAGGATGTAGGCGACCCAGAAGGTCAGCACCGGGTCGGCGCCGTACCACCACAGGGCAGTGACGATCGCGATCAGCGCCACCGGCAGCAGCACCGAGGTGCCCGGTCCCCACCCGGTCAGCTCGAGGCTCCAGTCGCCGGTCGCGGTGCCGAGGGCGAAGGTGACCAGGACGGCCAGCCAGTAGAACGCCTCGCGGGGCGTCGTGACGATGCTGTGGATCGAGAGGGTGCGCTCCCGTGCGTACCAGACGCCGAAGACGGCCGCGAGCAGCACCGAGAAGACGGTCGTGCTGATCCACAGCGGGACGCCGGCCTGGTCGGTGAGGATGTCGGTGTAGAGGGTGCCGGTCACGCTGACGACCACGACGGTCAGCCAGTAGGCGAGCGGGAGGTACCGCGGCAGCCGCAGCTGCACGGCCAGCACCACCGCGAAGATCACGGTGAACAGGACCGCGGTGTCGACCAGGCCGACGCCCAGGGTCATGTTGATCCAGTCGGCGAAGCTCTCGCCGACCGTGGTGCACAGGATCTTGATCACCCAGAACCAGAGGGTGACCTCCGGCACCTTGTTGAGCAGCAGCCGTACGTCGCGGCGTACGTCGCGGTGTACGTCGGGGCGGTCGTCGGGCGGGTCCTGGGGCAGGGAGTGCGTCACGGCGGGCAACGGTCCCCGGCCGCCCCTGACACCAGCCTGACAAGACCGCCGAGGGACCGCGGAGGGGGCGGCGGCTACGGTTCTACTGAAGGTCTCGGCACCCGGGGCCGAGCACGGAGCAGGGAGCGAGCGCACGTGAAGTTCCGCCGCAAGGCGCAGTCCGACCCCGTCGACGACGACGGGAGCCTCGACGACCTCCCCGGTACGGACGGTGCCAGGCCCGACGCGACCGTCGACCGGCTCGCGGACGGCCCGCTCGACTCCGAGGAGCTGCTGGCCGACGACGGCGTCGACCGGGTCGACCTCGGCTCCCTGCTGATCGCTCCCGAACCGGACCGCGAGCTGCGGCTCCAGGTCGACGAGGCCAGCGGGACGGTGCAGGCCGTGGTGATCGCGGGCCCCGACGGCGCACTGGAGCTGCGCGCGTTCGCGGCCCCGCGCAACGGCGACCTGTGGTCGGAGGTGCGCCCCCAGATCGCGGCGGAGGTCGCCCAGGCCGGTGGCACCGCCACCGAGCGCGAGGGACGCTGGGGCACCGAGCTCGTCTGCGAGGTCAGGCAGCGCGGCGGCGCCAGCCAGGTCACCCGCATCATCGGCATCAACGGTCCGCGCTGGATGCTCCGCTGCTCACTGCTGGGCGCGGGCGCCACCAAGCCCGGTGAGTCCGCGCACTGGGAGGACAGCATCCGCAAGGTGACCGTGCACCGCGGCCCCCAGGCGATGCCCGTCGGCGAGGCGCTCGCGATCGTGATGCCGCCCCAGGCGCGCCGCGTGGACCAGTGAGGCCGGGCGAGGTGTCATGACCAGGAGCAAGCTGCGGCGCACCATCAGCCAGTGGGCCAACCCCGGCGACCAGGACACCGATCACCTGCGTCAGGAGTACGCCGCCTCGGGCCGCTCGGGCTCCACCCCGATCGCCGAGGCGCCCGACCGGGTGCGGGTCACCCTCCGCGGTGCGCTGCGCACCGTCACCCTGCGCCCGCGCGCCGGCGTACCGGCCCTGGAGGCCGAGCTCAACGACGGCTCCGGCGTCATCACCATCGTCTGGCTCGGGCGCCGCAGGATCGCCGGGATCGAGCCCGGCCGCGCCATCGAGGTGGAGGGCCGCATCGGCGCCCACGCCGGGACGCGAGTGATGTACAACCCCCGCTACCAGCTCATCCCGTGAAGCGATATATGACCGGTCCCGAGCCCACCGACGCCGTCGAGGAGAAGCCCAAGCCCACCGTCGAGACCGTCGAGGCGATGGTGCGCGCGCAGATGGCCACCTCGCTCGGCGGCCGGCGCGGCATCGTGGAGGCGGCCATCCCGGGCGTGCTGTTCACGATCATCTGGCTGGCCACCAAGGACATCCGCTCGGCGCTGATCGTCGGTGGAGCCGGCGTGGCCATCGCGCTGGTGATCCGGCTGGTGCAGCGCTCGACGGTGCAGTACGTCTTCAACGCGGCGTTCTCCATCGCGATCGGCTTCGTCTTCATCCGGATCGCGGCCCATGCCGGCGGCGACGCCTCCCATCAGGCGCTGGCCTACTTCCTGCCCGGGATCATCTACAGCCTGGGCTACACGGTGGTCTTCGGCACCTCCTCGCTCTTCGGCTGGCCCCTGGTCGGCTTCATGGTCGGCAGCGTCACCGGTGACCCCCTGGCCTGGCACGAGGACAAGCAGGTCGTGAAGCTGTGTACGCGGCTCACCTGGGTGCTGCTCGCGCCGGGCGCGATCGGGGTGCTGTTGCAGGGCCCGGTGTGGCTGCTCGGCTGGTCCGGTGCGATCGATGCCGACACCGCCGTGCTGGTGATCGGGATCCTGCGGCTGGGACTCGGCTGGGCGCTGCGCATCGCGTCGTTCGTGACGATCTTCTGGCTGCTCGCCAGGAACGCAACCCCCATCGAGACGCCCTCCTCCGCCGAGGCCGACCCCGCCTGACCGACGCCGACCCGTCGTTACTCGTGTCGGGTAACGACGGGTCGGCACCCGATTCTCGCGGTGACCCGTCGTTACTCGTGTCGGGTAACGACGGGTCGGCACCCGATTCTCGCGGTGACCCGTCGTTACTCGTGTCGGGTAACGACGGGTCGGCACCCGATTTTCGCGGTGACCCGTCGTTACTCGTGTCGGGTAACGACGGGTCGGCACCCGAATCTCGCGGTGACCCGTCGTTACTCGTGTCGGGTAACGACGGGTCGGCGTGCGGTCACTCCTTGGAGCCGTGCTCCGTGGGCGCGAGCAGTCGCTCGAGCTCGTCCTCGCGGTTCTCCGGTACGACGAAGAGCAGCTCGTCGCCGGCCTCGATCGGCTGCTCGGCGTCGGGGACGTAGACCTGGCCGTCGCGCAGGATCGAGACCAGCGCGCAGTTGTCGGGGAACGGCACCAGGCCGGTCGGCTTGCCGACGTACGGCGAGTCGGCGGGCAGGGTGAGCTCGACCAGGTTGGCGTTGCCCTGGCGGAAGGTGAACAGCCGGACGAGGTCGCCGACGGTCACCGCCTCCTCGACCAGCGCGGACATGATGCGGGGGGTCGACACGTTGACGTCGACGCCCCAGGCCTCGCTGAACAGCCACTCGTTGTTGGGGTGGTTGACCCGCCCGACCGTGCGCGGTACGCCGAACTCGGTCTTGGCCAGCAGCGAGGTCACCAGGTTGGCCTTGTCGTCGCCGGTGGCTGCGATGACCACGTCGCACTTGTCGAGGCGGGCCTCCTCGAGGGAGGACATCTCGCAGGAGTCGGCGAGCAGCCACTCGGCGTCGGGGACCCGCTCGGGCTTGATCGCGTCGGGGTCCTTGTCGATGAGCAGGACCTCGTGGCCGTTCTGGATCAGCTCGCGGGCGATGGAACGACCGACCGCGCCGGCCCCGGCGATGGCTACACGCATGCCTCAGTGCTCCTCGGGTCCGGCGTCGATGACCTTGAAGACCTGCGCGGCCTTCTCCTCGCGCATCACCAGGTGGATCAGGTCGCCCTCCTGGATCACCGAGTCACGGTTGGGCAGGATGCCCTCGCCCAGGCGGTCGATCCAGGCGATCCGGCTGCCTGTCTGCTCCTGGAAATGGATGGTGCGCTGACCGACCCACTGCTCGGGGATCGGCACCTGGTCGACCCGGACGGTCCCGGACGGGTCGCGGAAGTCGGGCTCGGCGCCGGCGGGCAGCATCCGGCGCAGCACCTGGTCGGCCGTCCACTTCACGGTGGCGACCGTGGTGATGCCCAGCCGCTGGTAGACCTCCGCGCGCCCGGGGTCGTAGATCCGGGCCACGACCTGCTGGATGCCGAACGTCTCACGGGCCACCCGGGCGGCGATGATGTTGGAGTTGTCGCCGCTCGAGACGGCAGCGAAGGCGTCCGCGCGGCGGATCCCGGCCTTCTCGAGGACCGCCTGGTCGAAGCCGTAGCCGGTGACCTTGTCGCCGTTGAAGCCCGGCCCGAGCCGCCGGAACGCGTCGGGTTCGCTGTCGATGATCGACACCGTGTGGTTGCGGTCCTCGAGGCTCCGGGCGAGGGTCGAGCCGACCCGCCCGCACCCCATGATCACGACGTGCACCCGGCCAC